>Ga0306922_10005912_pt1 | contig 11705 bp, 12 predicted proteins | sample sta12Cox44000082_FD_203758 | JGI IMG/M metagenome (GOLD analysis project Ga0306922, IMG submission 203758) | Lab enrichment of tropical soil microbial communities from Luquillo Experimental Forest, Puerto Rico - statoxic.12C.oxic.44.000.082 (v2)... | ecosystem: Environmental > Terrestrial >... | reverse complement strand
TTTGCGCAAGAACCGGAACGGCAAATGTTTTTGCTGGCCAGGACACAAGTGCCGCCCGGCACACTGGCGGACGGTTTCCGGCGCGAGGTGCAGCGCATGGATGCGAATCTGGCGGTGTACGAGGTGCGAACGCTGGAGGACCGCATCGCGGAGAGCCGGCTGACGGTGAGCCTGTTTGGCACGATGTGCACGGCGTTTGCCGTTGTGGCGACGGTGCTAGCGGCGATCGGGCTGTATGCGGTGATTCTGCAGGCGGTCAGCCAGCGCACCCAGGAGATTGGGTTGCGCATCGCGCTCGGAGGGACGCGCGGAAATATTGTAGGACTTGTATTCCGGCAGGGGGTTCGGCCGCTTGCGCCAGGATTGGCGATTGGGTTGTTGCTGGCGTTGGGAGCGACGAAGGTGTTGCGGTCATTGCTGATGGGCGTGTCGCCGAATGATCCAGTGGTGTTTGTGGGGACGGTGTTGGTGTTGTTGGTGGCGGCGGTGATTGGATGCGTGGTGCCGACGCGGAGGGCGATGCGGGTGGACCCCATGGTGGCGCTGCGATACGAGTAGACGGGATAGAAAGACGGATCCCTCGCGCGAGATGCGCGCGAGGGGGCAGAAGCTCATCGCTCGCCTTCGGCAGGGGAGGTCGGAATGACCCTACAAAGGCAACTGCGTTCGCATGAAAGCCGGCGCTACGAGGTCGTCCGTGTTGTTTTGGACTTTCTCAGCGACGGGGTTCTGTGTCGGGCGAAGAGGCGCTGGGTTTGAGCGCGTCGCTGGAGGATGCGACTGGCGCGGTTTCCTTCCGGTAGCTGGGCGAGAGAGTGCCTTTGCTCGTGGCGAGGGGAAGCAAGGTTGGGTAGAACTGGACGAAAGTCGTGTCGACGGCGGCGTGTTCGGCGTGGCAGGAGTAGCATTCGGCAGAACGAGGAATCATTTTGGCAGGTGTGGTGTCGCCAAAACCGAAGAAGGCCCATTTGCCGGGGAAGCGGGATTCGTCTTTCACGTGGACCTCGAAACCCATGGTGTCTGTGCTCTGGAAGTGGCCCGCCTTGTTGATGGAGCCCTTGCTTTCGGCGCGGCGGCCTTCGAGAACGAGCATGGTTTTGTCGGGCCAAGTGCCGGACTCGAGGAAAGCCTGGTAGGCCTCGCGGTTGACGAAAACGTTGTCAAACATGTGGTGGTCCATATCCATCGCGGGGTTGTAGCTCATATCGAAGCCGGTGGTGAGGTAGACCCATTCGCGATAGTGCTCGGGAAAACGGAGTTGGCCTTCGCTCGTGTACTCCGGGCCGGAACTCGGCGAGGGATTCGGGTTCAGACGGAAAGCTGCGACGGAGAGGAGAACCGCTCCGCCGAGGAGCGCGACTTTCAGATTGGTAGCCATGGCGGGGAGTATGGCGCGGTGATTTGGGGAAGGCTAGAGCGCTGGCTGCAGGGAGTGGATGATTGGCTGCATTTTGGGGTGGGAACTTACAGGAAAGAACGGCGGAAAGAGGGATTCGTCCGCTCTGTGTACTGCCTGCCTTCGGCAGGCGGTACACTCCGGTCGGGATGACAAAGCAAAGGACCGCTGACTGCAGGAAGAGGGCGATTGGCTGCAAGTTGGGGCGCCGCGCGTGGAGCGAGAGTATGATGGCGGTCATGGATACGAAGAACGGGCCGCCTTCGGGTAAGCCTTTCGCGCCGCACAACGGAATTGCGGGACCGGTACAGGGAGAGGCCGACGCTACCAGTATGCCGAGATGGTGTTGGATTGGGGCGATCTGGGCGGGGTTCGCGCTGTGGGACGCGACACAGACGGTGGTGGTGATGCGCGCGGAGCACATGCACCACCGCTGGACGTATTTGTTCATAACGCAGGCGCTGGGGTGGCTGCCTTGGGTGCTGGCGACGCCAATCGTGCTGCGGCTCGGATGGGAACACCCACTGCGGTGGAAGAAGTTAACGCCGTGGCTCGTACACGGGGCGGCGTGTACTTGCATAGGGCTCGCGTATGCGGCGTTGGTTGCCGCATTCGAAATGCTGCTGGATCCGTGGGCCTATGCGACGCCTGCGGGGCCGTACGGCGCACTGCTGGTGCAGAAATTTTTTAATCAACTGCTGTCGTTTGTGATTTTGTATGGATGCGTTTTGCTAGTGGGTTACCTGCTGGAGTCGCGAGAGAGGCTGGCGCGGCAACAAATGGAGGCGGCACGACTAAACGAGCAGCTCTCGAAAGCGCAGCTGAATGCGCTGCGGCAGCAGATTGAGCCACATTTTCTGTTCAACACGCTGAACGCGGTTGCGGGACTGATACGCGAGAGACGGAATGATGCGGCGGTGAACATGATCGCGGCGCTAAGCGATTTGCTGCGGCGGGTCGTGAACGATTCGCAGCGGCAGGAAGTGCCGCTTGGAGAGGAATTGGAATTTCTGCAGAAGTACCTGGACATTCAGAAAGCGCGGTTTGCGGAGCGGCTGGAGTTGCGGGTGGAGGTTCCCGGGGAACTTTGCCGGGCGCGGGTACCGAGCCTGATTCTGCAGCCGATTGTGGAGAATGCGGTGAAGCATGGAATCGCAAAGCGGGCCGAGGGAGGGGCGATCGAGATCAGCGCGGCGCGTGTGAATGGTGTGCTGACGCTGAGCGTTTATAACGACGGCCCGCAATTGTCGGCAAAGTGGGAGAAGAACGGCGGGATCGGTTTGAGCAATGTGCGGACACGGCTCGAAAGTTTGTACGGCGATCGGTTTGAGTTGAGGGTGGGAAATGAAGATGCGAGAGGGGTAAGGGTAGCGGTGTCGGTGCCGTGGCGGGAATGATCAGTGACGGGTGACTTGTGACTTGTGACTGGTGAAAGAAGTCAGCGCGAGGTGGGCAGAGCGTGGCGGGAGAGCGGGGCAAGATACGGGCGGTGGTGGTGGACGATGAGCCGCTGGCGCGAAGCAGCCTGAAGGTATTGCTGGGGCGGGATCCGGAAATTGAGTTGGTGAGCGAATGCGGGTCGGGGATGGAGGCGTTGCGGGAGATTCGCGGGAAAAAGCCGGACCTGGTTTTTCTGGATGTACAGATGCCGGAGTGCGACGGGTTCGACGTGCTGGAACAACTGGGGAAGGACCTGCCGCCGGCGATGGTGTTTGTGACCGCGTATGACCAGTATGCGTTGAGGGCGTTTGAGGCGGGGGCGCTCGATTACCTGTTGAAGCCGTTTGACAACGCGCGGTTTGGAAAGTCGCTGGAGCGGGCCAAGGAGAGAATTGCGCTCGGGAAGGATGTTCCGAGAAAGATCGAGCGGCTGGCGATCAAGAACGCGGGAGAAATCCTGTTTTTGAAGATTTCGGAGATAGATTGGATTGAGGCCGCGGACTACTACGTGTGCCTGCATGTGGGGGCGAGAACGCATCTTTTGCGACGAAGCATGAATGAAGTGGAGGAAGAGCTGGGCGCGGGGATGTTTTGCCGAATCCACCGTTCGGCGATCGTGAATCTGGAGCGCGTGAGGCGGCTGGAGACGAGCGAGGAAGGCGGAACGGACGTTGTGCTCGGCGATGGGACGAAACTGGGGTTGAGCCGGAGGTACCGGAAGCAGTTGCAGGGAAGGCTGGGAGTCGGCCGGCAGAATCGAACTCCGTGAAATCGGGTAGAGGGGCGCCTGATCGGGAAGGCGGAGGGGGGTGCGCCTGCGGTTAGTTGCGCGCGATATGTTTTCCTCGAACGAAAGAGGGCGGATGGCGGGAGAGAAAAGTATGGAGCGTGAGAGGGCTCGGTTTGTGGGAGTGGAGTTGTATTTCGACGACTTAAAGAAGGCCAAGAAGTTTTATGCGGAGGCGCTGGGACTGGCGGTGTCGGACGAGGAAGAGGGGCACCATGCGAAGTTCGACAGCGGGGCCGGATTCATCTGTCTGGAAAAGAAAGGAATGGAGTCGTATCCATCGAAGGATAAGGCGGTGCTGTTTTTTGAGGTGAGGGATTTGAAAGTAGCGATTGAGGCGGTCGGGCGAGAGCGGTTCGTGCAGATTGAGAGAGAGTGGGCGGTGCTGCATGATCCCGAGGGACACAACGTTTTGTTGATGGCAGGGTAAGGGTGAGGGGCGGCGGCATTGATTGACGGGGTGGGAGTAGGAAAATAAGATCAGGCCGCATGGCGGAGAGCGGCGCGCTCATCGGAAGTTCCGCGCCACCGTATTCTGGAGAAGCTGGGCGGTGGCGGAATGGGCGTGGTGTATAAGGCCGCAGACGAACGGCTGCACCGCAACGTGGCACTGAAATTCCTTCCAGAAAATGTGCCGCAGGACCCGCAGGCCCTGGCGCGTTTTCAGTGCGAGGCACAAGCGGCGTCGGCGCTGAACCATCCGAATATCTGCACAATTTACGACCTTGGAGAAGCTAGGGGGAAGGCGTACATCGCCATCGAGTATCCGGACGGCATGACGCTAAAGCACCGGCCGGCTGCAGCACTCCAAAACTACGGCCAGGAGGAGAGGAGACGGCGGACGAGGACGAGTTGGCCGACGTGGTAGGCATTATGGTCGGCGAGGAGAAGAGTTTTGTTGAGGAGAGATTGGTTGTTGGCGTGAGGGATGGGAGCGAGAAGATCGGTGTTGGGGTCTTCGATTCTGGCGGCGAGCTTTTTCAGGTCGGCGCGAAAGGCGGCGACGCTTTTCTCCCAGGCTTTTTCGTCGGGAGGTTCGGAAGATTTTGGCCAGTAGCCGGAAGGGAAATCGGGCGAAGCATGCTTGGGGTTAAGCGCGTATTCGATGATGTCCCATTGAGCGATGCGGAGGTGCTCTAGGAGCTCCCAGGGCGAATGGGGAGCGTCTTTGGGACGTTTGCCGCGGAGGTCGGCTGGAAGATCTTTGACGGTGGCGTCGAATGTCGCGTGGGCGTTTTCGCTGGTGAGGAGCGCGAGAAGATCGGCACGCAGGGATTGCAGTTTGTCGGGCATGGGGTTGGTCCTTTTTGAGGGCATGGGCGTTTAGATGCACGGGTTTGGGTGGGCGTCTCGCGGGGGGAGTACAAGATGAAGAGGGATCCCTCGCTTCGCGGACTCCGCCTGCCTGCGGCAGGCAGGCTCAGGAGGACAGCAGAGAGGAAGGTTGTTATTTGACACCGGCGCCAGCGGGGCCTGGACCTTGTATGCCACCAGCCAACGGTCTCTGGAGTCTTGTGGAGAGGTTTGCGCTTTTCGAGCTGGTGTTTTTCGCGGTGGGCTTTGGCCTTTCTGGCTTTGTCTGAGCCCGCACCGGCGGGACCAGCAGCCTTCGGGTGCCACCACCAGCCTTGGGCGGAAGCGGCAGGGAGTGGCCCGGAAACGCCCATGAGGACAGGACAGCGCAGAAAAGACCGAGGAGTAGTCTTTTCATCGAATAAGCACCTTTTTCGATTTTTTAGAATGTGGGGGCGGGTCGACCTACGGTACTGAAGCACCTTGATGGCGAAAGGGGAACGGCGGGGGGTGGGGGTATAATCGCGGGCGGTCATGGCACTTTCTCCCGGGACAAAGTTAGGGCCGTATGAAATTGTGGCGCCGCTCGGCGCGGGCGGGATGGGAGAAGTGTATCGCGCGAAGGACACCAGGCTCGAGCGGGCGGTGGCGGTCAAAATACTGTCGGAGACGTTTGCGAAAGACGCGGACAGGCTGCGGCGATTTGAACTTGAGGCGCGAACGGTCGCGGCGCTGAATCATCCGAACATTCTGGGAATCCACGACATTGGGAGCTACGAGGGAGCTCCGTACCTGGTGTCGGAGCTGCTGGAAGGCGAGACTCTGCGCGAAAAGCTGGAGGCGGGGCCGCTGGGGGTGCGCCGCACGACGGAGTATGCGCTGGGAATCGCACGCGGGCTGGCTGCAGCGCAAGAGAAGGGAATTGTTCACCGGGACTTGAAGCCGGAGAACGTGTTCATCACGCGCGATGGGCAGGTGAAGGTGCTGGATTTCGGGCTGGCGAAGCTTGTGCGGCCGGAAGTTGGAGAAGGCATGACGTTGATCACGAACGCGGAAACGCAGCCGGGCGTGGTGATGGGCACGATGGGGTATATGTCGCCGGAGCAGGTGAGGGGCGAGACGTCCGATGCGCGCTCGGACATTTTCAGTTTCGGAGCGGTGGTGTACGAGATGCTGACGGGGAAGAGGGCGTTCCACAGAGCGACCGCGGCCGAGACGATGACGGAGATCCTGCGAGATGAGCCTCCGGAGTTGAGCGACACGGGATGGCAAGTGCCGCTCGGAATGCAGCGGATCGTGGCACGGTGCCTGGAGAAAAATGTAGAGAGAAGGTTTCAGTCGGCGAGCGATTTGGGGTTTGCGATTGAGTCGCTGAGCGGGACCGGAGCGATTGCAAGCCGGCCGCAGGTGAAGGAGAAGCGGGCGTGGTGGCCGTGGGCGGCGGCCGCGGCGGGAGCGCTTGCGGTGGCGGGGCTTGCGGCAGTGGTGGGGGCGCGGTGGCCACGAGCGGAGACATTGCCGAAATTCACGCGGCTGACGTATCACCGCGGATATCCGTCGAATGCGCGATTTGCGAAGGATGGGCACACGGTGGTGTACAGCGCGCAATGGAACAACGATCCGCTGCAGGTATTTTCGGTGAGGGTCGAGTACCCGCAATCGGCGAAGGTGGATTTGCCGACTTCGGCGCTGCTGGCGCTTTCTTCTGCCGGGGATCTGGCGCTGGCGACGGACCTGACCTATCACGCGAACTTTTTGAGCGGAACGCTGGCACAGGTACAGATGGCGGGCGGCTCGCCGAGGCAACTCGAGAAAGGAGTGATTGCAGCCGACTTCGCGCCGGACGGAAACACACTGGCATTCGCACAGAACGCCAATGGGATCGTGAGATTGGAATTTCCGCCCGGAAAGATGATTTACGAGACGAGCGGGTACGTGGACTACGTGCGTGTCGCTCCCTCGGGGCAAATGGTGGCGTTCGCGGACCACCCGGTGTACGACGATGACCGCGGATGGGTGTCGCTGGTGGATGCAGCGGGAAAACAGCGGCGGTTGACGAGCGAATTCGCTACCCTCCAAGGACTGGCGTGGGCCAAGGGCGGGGAAGAGATCTGGTTCACAGCGGAGAACAAGCAGACGGAGTCGCAGGTATATGCGGTGGATCTTGAAGGAAAAATCCGGCAAGTGCTCTCGGCGCCGGGACGGATGAGGATCCTAGATGTGGCGGTGGACGGACGCGCGCTGCTGACCAGCGAGCAATTCCAGCTAGAGATAGCAGGAGTTGATCCGGCGACGGGGAAGGAGCGGCACGGACTGGAGTGGTTCAATGGATCAGGATTAGGGGATGTTTCACCGGACGGCACAGCGATTTTATTTGGTGAATGGGGCGGGTCGACGGGACCGTTGTATGAAGTGACGTACCGGAAACTGGATGGGTCTGCGCCGGTAGGCCTGGGGGCAGGATCGGTGCCGGTGTTTTCGCCGGACGGGACGACGGCGGCGGCCGTCGTGCTGACAATCCCGCCGCAGATCGCGCTGTTGCCAATTGGAGCAGGAGAGAGCCGGAGGTTGCCGTTGGGAGATATTGCCGTGGCGAGGCGTGTAGCGTGGTTTCCCGACGGGAAGCATCTGCTGATTGTGGGCGGGACCGCAGGACAGCCGCTGCGGACGTACGAAATGGATGTTGCCGGAGGAAAGCCGCAGGCGCTTGGTCCGGCGGATTGGACAGGCACGGCCGTAGCCAAGGACGGGAAGCACATTGCGGGGCACCGGAGTTCCGGAGAGGAACAGGTGTTCAACCTCGAAACGCAGAAGGCAGAAACGGTACCCGGAGTGAATCCGGAGGATGTGGTGCAGAAGTGGACGTAGGACGGAGAAGGGTTGTTACTGGTGTCTCGCACGCCGACGGAGGCGCAGGTCAATCGAGTGGACGTAAGTAGCGGGAAAAGGACGCTGTTGAAAGAGGTGGAGTTGGCGGAGAAGGCGGGATCGGCCGGACCGGTAACGCTACTGTACGCGGAGAAGAGCAAGACGTACGTATATTGCGTGCGGAGGATTTTGGGGAGTTTGTATGTAGTGGAAGGGGCGAAGTGAGGGGAGGGATCCCTCGCACTACCTGCCTGTGGTAGGCAGTGCCGGGAGGGTCTTGACTATAATCCGATGCGTCGAGAGAAAAGGAATGGCGCGCGGGCACAGATGTGTCGCACCTCCGGCACTCATTTGAAATCGTTGAATGCCTCCCACCCTGACGGGCTGGGCTAACTTCTCCCGCGCCTCCGGCGCTTTGAGGTTACAAAGTGGGCAAAGAAAACGCGGCGCCAAAGCCACACATTGGAACGGAAGGACACTGCCAGGGCAATAGTCAGGGCGTTTCGTTGAAGGCGCCGGCGGAGAGGGCGGCGAGATTTTGATAGGCACGCTCGAGGAGCTTGCGGGCTTCCTCCTGCAGCGAGCCGCGCGGATCGAGCTTGAGGTACGCCTCAACGTCAGCGATGACGGCGGACGGATTGTGCTGACGTTCGTGGATTCTGGCAAGCAGCACGTGAACATCGCCGAAGGCGGGGTCGCGACCGAGTGCGTCGAAGGCACTTTGCAGCGCGTCCGGGATTTGTCCTAGGGAGTACTGGATGAGCCCGAGACAGTATTTGCCGAGGGCGGAGCCGGAGTTGAGATATAGGCCCTGACGAACGAGTGATTCGGCTTCGGGAAACTGAGAGCGCTGGTAGAGGATCATGGAGAGTCCGAAGAGGGACGGGGCGAAGGTGCTGTTCGAGAGGTCGATGGACTTGTGGAAGTCAAGGGCAGCGGCATCGAGCTGGCCGAGGTGATAGTAGGCCAGGGCGCGACGGTGGTAGCCGCGATAGGTAGAGGGGGCGAGTTCGATGACAGTTGAGAAGTAGGGGAGGCTGGCTTCGGCTTCGCCCTTGAGGAGGAGGCTGGTGCCCTTTTCAAAGGCGCGCGCAGCTTTGGCGGGCATGGCGAGTTCCTGAACGGAGACGACAGCGTCGCTCGAAGACGCGTTGCGGGTGGAGGGGGATTGCGCCTGAGTCGAGTGGGGTGAGAGTAAAAGCGCAAGAGGCAAAAGAAGAGCAGCGAGCTTCATCGAACACCGTCCCGCGGGCGAGGCCCCCACTGTCTTCCATTTTGCCGAGGAGCGGGGGAGGGCGGACGAAGAAATCTGAAAGAAATGTAACACTAGATAACAGGCCCGGAAGAGGTCAAGTTTGGGCTGCCGGAGGGAGATTCGGTTGGGATGAATGCATTGCAGTTAGGGTTGAGATTCTTCGCAAATACAGGGGCAAAGGCAGCAGATTGGTCGTGCGTTACAGGAGCCGAGGCGGGCTCGTCAGAAGGGCGCTAGGGACGAACGACAGGGAGGGCCTGGAGCGTGCGAACGTATTCGGTGAGATTGCCGGAGGCGCCCGTCGACGACTTCCTGGCTTTCAGAATTCATGGATTTCAGGCGAGGTTCCCGGGCATAGGGCCTTGGCCTTGAAACGGTTTGCCGGTGCCGTTGTGCAGAACTTCGAAAACTTTTCGCGCCGGGTCAGAGCCGTTATTGTTGATCGCAAGAAGAGTGAGGTCGGCGCGAGGAAACGGCGCAGAGAAGGGCCAGCGGGGGTTCTGGCACGGCCATCCTCGCCAGGACAGCGGGCGCAGTAAAGCGGATGCAGTTGTCATAGAGCACCGCCCGAGAGCGGGATACGACGGTTGGCTGACGGAGACAAGCGAGAGAGTGACAAGTTAGGGTGACCGCAGGCAACCGTGATGTGATCGGGGCGTAATCAGGGAGTCGCCGGAGAGAGACCGGCGGCGACGATTTGATGCGAGTGTGAATCGGCGAGGAAGACGACGGCGGTGAGATTGGCGGGATTCCAGCCTGGGCGCAGGTCAAAGTTGAGGCGGATGGGCTCGAGGGGGTGGGATGGGATCGACTGAATCTTGCGAAGCAGACGGACGACCGGGGCGTGCTGGAGGGTTTCGCCGGAATTCTCGCCGGCAGTGACGTGGGACTGGAGATTTTTTTCGGTGACAGCGAGCCAGAGTTCGGAGTCCCGGGGAGGCGTTGCGTCGAGACGGAGTTCGAAGGAACGCGATTGCGGATTTGAGGCGGCGACGGGTGTGAGGAGCAAACGGGATTTCAGATGGGCCGCGGCCAATTGGATTTTTTCGCGAGCTTCGTTCGAGCGGCTGCCGACGAACTGAACGCGGCCATCGACAATCATTTGCGGAGTGTAAACGCCGCCGTCGGGGAGGGTGGTTGCGTAGGCTTCCTGGCGGCGGGTGAAGTCGGGAGAGGAGAACGCATCGCTCCAGCCGAGGTGATTCCAATAATCGACGTGCTCTTCGAGAGCGATGATTTGCGCGCCGTCGACGGGCTGGTCTTCTGACAATTCCTTGAGGAGAGAATCGGCAGGAGGACAACTGGAGCAACCTTCGGAGGTGAAGAGCTCGACAAGGACGGGCCGGCCGGAAGAGGGATTGGAAGTTTTGGCGTCTGGGCGCGACGGTGCGGAGCGGCCGACGAGGGTAAAGGCGAGAGCGGAGATTAGAGCGAAAAGGCCAGCGCCAACGGCGAGTGCACGAAGATGCATAACGTGTCCCAACCACATTAGAGTTGGAGAACGAGAGAAGGTTACGAACAGTGAACCGTTGAGAGAACAGGCTTTGCGCGTTGAGGCTCGCTGAGACCCTGTGGGATCATTTCCATCGCCCCGAGTTGGACCGTTACATTTTGCCACGATCCCTCCGCTGCGTGGCCGGCGCGTAAGAGAGCGGCGCGGAGGAAAAAGCCGGGCCACTGCGGTTGAGATGACAGGGCTGCTGTTCGCGGGAAGGTTAGGAGAGGTCGAGTTCGATTTCGTCGACGTAGCACCAGCACCACGATTCGCCGGGCTCGAGAGAACGCATGATAGGGTGCTTGGTGCGGTGGAAGTGTTTGGTGGCGTGTTTGTTCTTGGAGGAATCGCAGCAGCCAACGTGTCCGCATTCGAGGCAGAGACGAAGGTGGACCCAGGTGTCACCCATTTTCAGGCACTCTTCGCAACCGTTGGTGTGGGGATTGACCTTGTGGATGTGAGAGAGGTGTGTGCAGGGCGGCATGACGGTTCTCCTTCAAGTTGGCGAGATGATTCCATCGAGCGGAGTGGGCCGCTACATCGTGCCACGAGCGCTTCGCTGCAAGCCAGCAAAATACGCAGGCTCTCCGCCTGTGCCTGCCTGCGGTAGGCAGGGCAGGCAGGATCGGGACGACAGGAATTGAAGTTGCGAGGCAAGACGCAGTGGCACGGCCCGCCTCAGAAGGCGGCCCCTACAAGAGCAAAGACAAGGTGTCCGGGTCAGACGGTGGAGAGGTAGCGGTGGACGAAGGTGACGGCCATAGCGCCTTCGCCGACGGCAGAGGCGCAACGCTTGACGGAGCCGTGACGAACGTCGCCGGCGGCGAAGAGTCCGGGTACGCTGGTTTCGAGGTAATAGGGAGCGCGCTCAAGCGGCCACCTGGTTGGCAGAGTGCCGTGGGAGTTGAGGTCGGGTCCGGTGATGAGGTAGCCGTCTTCGTCACGACAGACGCCGACGGCGGCGGCCCATTCGGTGTGCGGCTGACCGCCGAGACAAAGGAAGAGGAAGCGGGTGTCGAAGGTTTGCTGCTGGCCAGTCTGATTGTTCGTGAGAGTGATGGCGCTGAGCATGAGGTCGCCGTGGAGCGCGGTGACCTGGGTGTGCGGGAGTACTTCGATTTTTGGGCAAGCCTTGATGCGGTCGATAAGGTATTGGGAGAGGGTGGTTTTC
>Ga0306922_10005911_pt1 | contig 11705 bp, 11 predicted proteins | sample sta12Cox44000082_FD_203758 | JGI IMG/M metagenome (GOLD analysis project Ga0306922, IMG submission 203758) | Lab enrichment of tropical soil microbial communities from Luquillo Experimental Forest, Puerto Rico - statoxic.12C.oxic.44.000.082 (v2)... | ecosystem: Environmental > Terrestrial >... | reverse complement strand
CGCCGACCCGGCCGCGCAGCCTGGCCAGCTCGTCGGCACGGACAGCCGCGGCGCGAGCATGGTCGGCGAGCAGCCGTTCGGCCGCGGCGAGGTCCGTCTCGGCGGCCGTGCGTGCCTCCGTCGCGCCGGCCAGGCGGGCCTTGGCCGCTTCCAGTGTCTCGCCCAGCCCGGCCTCCTGCTCGTGCAGGGACGCCGCCTCGGCCTCCAGCTCCCCGGGATCCCGGCCCGGCCGGGCCGGGCCGGGGTCGGCGGCCAGCAGGGCGTGCCGCTCACGGGCGAGGTTGGCCACCCCGCGCAGCCGTTCGGCCAGCGCGGAAAGCTCGAACCAGGTGTTGAGAGCCGCCTCTAGCCGGGGCGCGTGGAGTTGCTCGTCCGCGTCCAGCGCCGACTCCTGCTGGCGCGCCTGGGCCAGCAGGTTCTCCAGGTCGGCCCGGCGGGCCTGGGCGGCCGCCTCGTCGGCCTCGCCCCGCTCCAGCGCCGCCGCGGCGCCGGCGAAGTCGTCGGCTAGCAACCGCAGCTTGGCGTCCCGCAGGTCCGCCTGGATGGTCGCGGCCCGGCGCGCGATCGCCGCCTGCCGCCCGAGCGGCCCCAGGCGCCGCCGCAGTTCGCCGGTGAGGTCGACCAGCCGGGTCAGGTTGGCCTGCATCGCCTCCAGCTTGCGCAGGGCCTTCTCCTTGCGCCGCCGGTGCTTCAGTACGCCCGCCGCCTCCTCGATCAGCGCTCGGCGCGCTTCAGGCCCGGCGTGCAGCACGTCGTCGAGGTGGCCCTGGCCCACGATCACGTGCATCTCCCGGCCGAGGCCAGAATCAGAGAGCAGTTCGGTGACGTCCAGGAGCCGGCACTGGTTGCCGTTGATGGCGTATTCGCTCTGGCCGGACCTGAAGAGCAAGCGGCTGATGGTCACTTCGGTGTAGTCGATGGGCAGCGCGCCGTCGGTGTTGTCGATGGTGAGGGTGACCTCGGCGCGGCCGAGCGGCGGCCGGGAAGAGGTGCCGGCGAAGACGACGTCGTCCATCTTGCCGCCGCGCAGGCTCTTGACGCCCTGCTCGCCCATCACCCAGGCGAAGGCGTCCACGATGTTCGACTTGCCCGACCCGTTCGGGCCCACGACGCAGGTGATACCGGACTCGAACCGCAGCGACGTGGCCGAGGCGAAGGACTTGAACCCACGCAGGGTGAGGCTTTTTACGTACACCCGCGGGCTCTCCTCCCCTCCGCTCATGGCCCCGGCGGCGCGGCCGCATCGGAGTCCAGGGATCCCTCCCGTGACGCGAAGGCGCCGGTCCGCTAGCCTCTCCGCACCCTACCGCGAGAGGCCGACAGTACTCGTGATTCGCGCCTCGTAGGGCCGCCGTGCCGCGCGGCGAGCGGGCCGGAAACCGCGGCAAGGGCGCGCGGGAGTCCCGGAGCCCGGGGGTCCTAACCTGGCCAAACTAAAGAGGGACGCCGCCTGGCGGCGTCCCTCGGATCGTCGAGTGAGACCGACAGATCAGGTGAGCGCGGGTTCGCGCTCGCGGCCGACGACGAGAAGACCGTGGCTGGCCTCGGCGGCGAGCACGTCCTTCTCCTCCTGGAGCCTGGCTAGCTCGGCTTCCAGGTCCCGCACGCGCCGCTGAAGGCGGCGCATTTCGTTTACGATGCGGGGGTCAGGCCCGCCGACGTGGCCGAGTAGAGCCTTCGCCATTGTAGTGGGTCCTCCACACTGAGTGACCAGAGTGGGCGCACAGATTGAAGCACCGCATGAGTGCGCGCAAGGTGACCCCTCAAGGATCGCACCCTCACGGCTGTCCGGTCAAGTTGAACGACTCCGCAGGTCACGGTCGCCTTTCCGGGGCCGCGGCCGAGGCTGGCAGATTGGGCAGCTGTACGCCGACCGGTTCATGAACGGATCTCGCCGCACCGGTGCTCCGCATCGGGGGCATGGCTCACCCTCGCGCCCGTATACCGCCAGGGACCGGCCGAAGTAGCCGCTTTCGCCGTTGACGTTCACATACAGGCTGTCGAACGAGGTGCCGCCGGCGGCCAGTGCCTCCTCCAGGACCTCGCGCACCGCTGTGAGCAGCCTGGCGGCATCGGCCCGGCGCATGCTGGAGGTGGCCTTGGCCCAGTGCGTCTTGGCCCGCCACAGCGCCTCGTCCGCGTAGATGTTGCCGACCCCGCTCATCAGGGATTGATCCAGCAACGCGCGCTTGATATCGGTTTGCCGGGTCCGCAGCCGGGCCAGCACGGCCCCCTCGTCGAACGCGGCCTCCAGCGGGTCCGGGGCGATGTGCGCGATGGGGGCGGGCAGCGCCGCGCCGCCGCGGTCCAGCAGGATGTGCCCGAACGTGCGCTGGTCGGTGAACCTCAGTTCCGGACCGGAGTCGGTGAACGTGAACCTGATCCGGACGTGCGGCGAGACGGGCTCCCCCGGCTCGGTGAGCAGCAGCTGCCCGCTCATGCCCAGATGGGCCAGCAGGGCGTCCTCGGCGACCGATCCGGGCGAACCCTCTGCCACCGGCAGCCACAGGTACTTGCCACGTCGCAACGCCGCGGTGACCACAAGCCCGCGGGCGGCCGCCTCGAAGTCGTTCCGGCCCGCCGCGTGCCGCCGCACGGCGCGCGGGTGCAGCACCTCGGCCGAGCGTATGGTCCGCCCTACGACATGCCGCTCCAGGCCCCTGCGGACAACCTCGACCTCGGGTAGCTCCGGCACGGCTAGGGCGTGTCCCGCGAATCTTCGCCGTCGCGAGCGATCCCGGGATACTCGCCGTCGCTGATGGCGTTCCACGCGGCCTCGGCGGCCTGCTGCTCGGCCTCCTTCTTAGACCGCCCTTCCCCGCTGCCATACACCTGGCCGCCCACCCGGACCACGGCACGGAACGACTTCTGGTGGTCGGGGCCGCTCTCCTCGACGTGGTACTCGGGCACACCCAGTACCACGGAGGCGGTGAGTTCCTGCAGCGAGGTCTTCCAGTCCAGGCCGGCGCCGAGCCGGGCGGACCGCGCGATGACCGGATCAAACAGCCGGTGCACGAGCGCGGACGCCTCGTCCAGGCCGCGCTCGATGTAGACCGCGCCGATCACGGCTTCCAGGGTGTCGGCGAGGATGGAGGACTTGTCCCGGCCCCCCGTGCCATTTTCGCCCCGTCCGAGGCGCACGTAGTCGCCGAGACGCAGGCCGCGGGCCACGCCGGCCAGCGCCCGCATGTTGACCACGGCCGCGCGCAGCTTGGCCAGCTGGCCTTCGGGCAGGTCGGGGTAACCGCGGAAGAGCGCGTCGGTGACGACCAGGCCAAGCACCGAGTCGCCGAGGAATTCGAGGCGCTCGTTGGTGGGCAGGCCGCCGTTTTCGTAGGCGTAGGAACGGTGCGTCAGGGCACGCTCCAGCAGCCCGGAGGATAGGCCGGCGTTGAGTACGCGCAGCAGTTCGGTGGTATCGGGCTGGCCGGCTCCTGGCTGGTGGTCGGCTGCGATCTTTATCGTGTCCTCCTCCCCGGGGCCGCTGGGCACGTGCATGGCGCCCAGCCTGGGCGCCCGCCTGGGCCGGTCAGGACCGCCCGGGTTCGCGCCATGTCTCAGGAGGGCGTGATTACCTGACGGCGGTTGTAGGTGCCGCAGGTCGGGCACGCGGTATGGGGCAACTTGGGGTCCCGGCACTGCGGGCAGCGCACCAGCGCCGGCGCCGTGGCCTTCCATTTCGCGCGCCGGGATCTCGTGTTGCTGCGCGACATCCTCCGCTTAGGGACGGCCACGTCCGTTCTCCTCACCTATCCCCGGTACGGGCGAACCGTCCGGACCGTGCTGCATTGTGAGCTGACGCAGAGCTGCCCACCGGGGGTCCAGGTCTGGGCCGTGGTGATGGCCGGGGCCAGCCTGGGCGAGCCGCACACCGCATTCGGCGCACAGCCCGGGGCAGTCTTCCTGGCACCGCGGCGCGAGCGGCAGCGCGAGAACCAGAGCGTCTCTCAGGACCGGCTCGAAATCGAGCAAGTCCCCGTCCAGAGAGTACCCGGCTTCAACGGTATCCCTGCCGTTTTGCTCATAACTGAACAGCTCCTGACACCGGACCTGAAGCGTCCGGGACACCGGCTCCAGGCAGCGCGCGCATTCCCCGGCGACCGGGGCGGTGACCGTGCCGGTGACCAGCACGCCCTCGGTGACCGACTCCAGCCGGACCTTGAGGTCCAGTTCGGCGCCCCGCGGAATCCAGGCCATGCCGGTGTGGAGGTCCGCGGGAGCGGGCACGATCCTGGTTTCGGCGCGCGCCGACCCCGGGCGGTGGTCAAGCACCCGGGTATTAAAAACCAGCAGCCCACGGGGGTCGGTGCGGGCGCCGGCGGTCTTGCGGAATGAAGGCATGGCAAATTCAGGTAGCGAGCAGTTCTGGATCACTTATTTTACCCGGCGCGGCCGCCCAAAGCCCAATTGAGCGCGCGCGCCCGGCGCGATCAGCCTCGCCCCGGCCCGCCCAGCTTGGCCCGCAGCCGCGCCTCGACTGGGGACGGGACCAGGGATGACACGTTGCCGCCGTAGGCGGCGATCTCCCGCACCAGGCTGGACCGCAGGAACGAGTAGAGCGGGTTGGCCGTCATGAACAGCGTCTCGATCTCGGCGAGGCGGTAGTTCATCTGGGCCATCTCCATCTCGTACTCGAAGTCGCTCACGGCGCGCAGGCCCTTGACGATCGCTGACACACCGCGCTCCCGGCAGTACTCGACCAGCAGCCCACGGAACGTCCCCACCGACACGTTGGGCAGGTCGGCGGTGACCTCCTCAAGCATCGCGACCCGCTCGTCCACGGTGAACATGCCGTGCTTGGCCCGGTTCGCCCCGACCACCACAAGGACCTCGTCGTGCAGCTTGGCGGCGCGGCGGATGATGTCCAGGTGCCCGTTGGTCACCGGGTCGAACGAGCCGGGGCAGACGACGCGGCGCACGCATCCCGTCCTTCCGTGCAGGCCCCCCCGAGCGCAGGGCCCCGGCGGGGCCTATATGCCTGCGGCGAGACCGTACCAGAAGGTCGCTTCGCCGTAGTGCCGGGACCCGTCAGGCGCGTAGCCCTCGGGCCAGGCAACCGGTCCGGAGCGGGTGGCGCGCTCGACCGCGACGAACGCGCCCGAGGCCAGCCAGCCGCCGCGCAGCGCCGCCAGCATCGCCGTGACCTCCCCCTCGCCGGTGGCGTACGGCGGGTCGGCCACCACCACGCCGAACGCGGGCCCGCGGCCCGCCCCGCGGCCCGGGCCGCGGCGGAGCACCGTGGCCACCCGCCCGGTGACCAGTTCGGCGCCGGGCAGCCCGACCGCCGTCATGTTGGCCCGGATCACCCGGAAGGCGGTGGGATCGGACTCCACGAACAGCACCGGCGCGGCCCCGCGGGACAGCGCTTCCAGGCCCACCGCACCCGACCCGGCGTACAGGTCGAGGAAGGCGGTGCCGTCGAGCGGGCCGTGCCGCGCGGTGATCGCGGCAAACAGCCCCTCCCTGGCCCGGTCACTGGTGGGCCGCGTCCGGGTCCCCGGCGGGACGGAAAGCCGCCGCCCCCTTGCCGCCCCCGCGATGATCCGTGTCACGCCAGGCTGCCAGCGTTCGTGGTCGTTGGCGCCAACAGCCACAAAAGAGTGTGGCCGTTGGCGCCAACGGCCACATTCGGCGTGGGCGGCGTAACGCCGGCACGTGGGGCGGGAGGGGTCGGTGATGACAGCGGGGCAGGAGGGACAGCGAGCCGGGCGGACGGGAGGCGGCGGAGCGTCACGTCTTCTCCAGGAAGCCGGCCTGCTCCTCGTCCAGCAGGGCACTCATCTCGGCGGCCAGCGCCGGGTAGCCAGCCAGTTCGGGGTCGGCGTCCACAAGGTCGGTGGCCTCCTGGCGGGCCGTCACGATCAGGTCCCGGTCGCGCAGCACGCTCAGCAGCTTCAGGCTCTTCTTCCGCCCGGCCTGGGCGGCGCCGAGCACATCGCCCTCCCGGCGCTGCTCCAAGTCGATCTCGGCCAGCCGGAACCCGTCCAGCGTCCCGGCCACGTCGGCCAGGCGCTGCCGTGCCTTGCTTTCCTCCGGGGCCTCGGTGACCAGCAGGCACAGCCCCGGTTCGGTGCCCCGGCCGACCCGGCCGCGCAACTGGTGCAGCTGGGACACCCCGAACCGGTCGGCGTCCATGATCACCATGACCGTGGCGTTCGGCACGTCCACGCCAACCTCGACCACCGTGGTCGACACCAGTACATCGGCCGACCCGTCGGCGAAGGCCCGCATCGCGGCGTCCTTGTCGTCGGTCGGCAGCCGCCCGTGCATGACCCGCAACCGCAGCCCGGCCAGCGGTCCCTGCGCCAGCGCGGGCGCCACGTCCAGCACGGCGAGCGGCGGCCGGCCGGGGCTGTCGTCGTCGTCACCCCCGCCGAGCGCGGCGTCGGCGTCGCCCGAGTCAGAGGTCGGGACATCGCCCGTTTCGCCAGAAGAGGGCGCGCCTTCGTCCTCACCGATGCGCGGGCAGACCACGTAAGCCTGGCGCCCTTTCTCCGCCTCTTCGACCACCCGCTCCCAGGCCCGCTCCAGGTACCGGGGCTTCTCCGCCGCGGGCACCACGTGGGTGGCGATCGGCGACCGGCCGCTAGGCAACTCCGCCAGGGTCGAGACGTCCAGGTCGCCGTAGACGGTCATGGCGACCGTGCGCGGGATCGGGGTGGCGGTCATCACCAGCACGTGCGGGCGGGCACCCTGGGCTTTCCCGCGCAGCGTGTCGCGCTGCTCCACGCCGAACCGGTGCTGTTCGTCGATCACCACCAGGCCCAGGTCGGCGAACTGCACCTGCTCGGCGAGCAGCGCGTGCGTGCCGATCACTATCCCGGCCGCGCCCGACGCCGCGTCGAGCAGCGCCTCCCGGCGCGCGGCCGCGGGCTGGGAGCCGGTGAGCAGGGCTACCCTGGTGGCCTCCTCCGCCCCGCCGAGCCTGCCCGCCTCGCCCAGCGGGCCGAGCAGGTCCGACACCGAGCGGTAGTGCTGCTGGGCGAGCACCTCGGTGGGCGCGAGCAGCGCGGCCTGGCCACCGGCGTCGATGACCTGGAGCATGGCCCGCACCGCGATGACCGTCTTGCCCGAGCCCACCTCGCCTTGCAGCAGCCGGTGCATCGGATGGTCCCGGGCCAGGTCGGCGGAGATGTCGGCACCCACCTCCTGCTGGCCGGCGGTGAGCGTGAACGGGAGCCTGGCGTCGAACGCGCCGGCCAGGCCACCCGCACCGGCGGGTCGGGCCGTGGCGGGCAGCGCGGCCGCGGCACGACGACGCCGCGCCAGCACGGACTGCAGTACGAACGCTTCGTCCCACTTCAGGCGTTTTTCGGCGCGGCGCTTCTCGGCCTCGTCCGCGGGCCGGTGGATGCCACGCAGCGCCTCGGTGAGGCCGATCAGCCCGTGGCGCTCGCGCAGGGCGCCGGGCAGCGGGTCCTCGACCTCACCGAGGGTGTCCAGCACAATCCGGACGCACTTCTCGATGTCCCAGGTAGAGATGTCCTTGGTCGCCGGGTAGACCGGGATCAGTTCGGCCGCATACTCGGCGGCCTTGGCAGCGTCGTCGGCGCCGAGCAGCTTGAACTCGGGGTGGGCGAGCTGGCGCTGGCCCTTGAACACCGAGACGCGCCCGGCGAACATTGCGTGCCGGCCCGGGGTGAGCTGGCGCTCCCAGAAGCCGACCCGGTTGAAGAACGTCAGCGCCAGCCGGGCCCGGCCATCGGTCACCGTCACCTCGAGCAGATGGCCGCGCCGGGCCCGCATCGGCCGGGTCCTGACCTTCTCCACCTGCGCGAAGACGGTCACGTGGTCGCCGTCCCGCAGGGATGCCAGGTCGGTCAGCTCGCCGCGGGTGGCGTACCGGCGCGGATAATGCCGGAGCAGGTCACCGGTGGTGGCCAGGCCGAACGCCGCGTCCAGCTTGGCCGCAGCCTTCCCGCCGAGGGTGGCTCGCAGCGATTCCTCCAGGCCCGCCATGGCCCTTCAGGATAGGGGGCGGCCCGGACGGTGCGGCCCGGCCACGCCCGGCCCGCGTGCCGCCGGTTCGCGCTCGGCCTCCTGGTCGGCTATCCTTCAACACTGGCCTGGGCCGCGCCCGGGCGGTATTTCTTTCCTCGATCTCATTAGGGAGCGTTCGGCGTGGCTTCCGTCTGTGACATCTGCGGCAAGGGGCCAGGATTCGGTAACAGGGTCTCTCGCTCGCACCGCCGCACCCCGCGCCGCTTCAATCCCAACATCCAGGTCGTGCGGACCAAGGCGGGCGGCACGTCACGCCGCCTGCGCGTGTGCACGTCGTGCATCAAGGCGGGCAAGGTCGCCCACTAAGACCACCGGATGTACCGCTGGGCCCCGGAAGTACCCCCAGGCCCCGGATGTGCCGCTAGGCCCGGATAGGGCCGCTAACGGACGTAGCAAGCGCGACCGTTGAACGAGCACCGCGCCGGGTGGGTCGGCACGCCCTGGACGCCGACGCCCAGCGCGAAGGTATGACCATCCGGCCCCGGGCCGCCCGGGTAGTCGGTGGACCGCACCACCACGGCGTGACCATTCGGCGCCAGGTGGCTGGCCGGGTTCATGCCCAGGATGTGGCCGCTCGGGTAGCCGATGCGCAGCGACCAGCTGGCCGGCACCGCGCCCGGGAACGTGATGGTGATCCGCCCCCAGAAGCCGCCCTGCCACCTACTGGTGATCTTGTAGCTCAGCTTGGGCTCGGCGATGGCGGTGCCACCGCCGCTGCCGCCGGGCCGCGGCACCGGCGAGGCCGGTGGCCGGTCGTTGCCGGGCTCGGCGGGCCCGGGCGAAGACGGGCTGAGCCCCCCGCCGCCGACACCGAGCGGGGCAGGCTTCCCCGGCGCGGGCTGCTGCCCGCAGCCACCCTCGGTGCACAGCAGGCCGCCCCGCCCGGACGCGCCGGGCGCCACATAGCTGAACACCGTCTGCATTGGGTAGGCCAAGACGGCGGCGACCACGACGCCCAGCCCGGCCGCGAAGGTCGGCGTCACCACCACGCGGCGCATCGCCGAGCCGAAGCGCCCCCCGGGTGCCCCGGGTGACGCTGGGCTGTCATCGCGCCCTTGCGCCTGATGCCGGGAAGCCGGCGTCTTACGGTGTCGTGCCATGAGTGGGGTCGCTATCAAGCATTGCCGCGTCCGTTAAGGAGCTTCAATCTAGACCATCACGCGGCGTGAGAGATAGACATGGACATTCAGCGGCCGAAGTGATTCCATCCGGCCCGGCCGGTCACCGCGTTTCCGTTCACGAGGACCCCCCGACCCTCCCGGACCTGCCCGATTACGGTCCAGCTTCCGGGCAGTTCCCGCCCGGCGGGGAACGTGGCGGCGAGCGCGTGGTCCTCACCGCCTGTGAGCACCCAGTCCAGCGCGCCGGGATGCCCCAGTGCCGTGGCGGCGGCCGTCAGGGCGGGATTGCCGGGAAACCGGCCGGTGCCGATGTCGATCTGGACGCCACTGGCCCGGGCCAGGTGCCCGGCGTCCGCCAGCAGGCCGTCGCTCACGTCGATCATCGCCGTGGCGCCGAGCGCCGCGGCCTCGGGCCCGGCGTGATACGGCGGAGCGGGCCGGCGCTGCGCGGCGATCAGCCGGGCCGGCCCGGTGCGCCCCGCTTCGAGCAGCGCCAGCCCGGCCGCCGATTCGCCGAGCACGCCCGCGTAGGCGAGCACGTCACCAGGCCGGGCGCCCGCCCTGGTCACCGGGTCCCGGCCGGCCAGGTCGCCCAGGGCGGTGACCGCGAGCACGACCGACTCGGCGCCGGACACATCCCCGCCGACGACGGTGGCGCCCGCCCGGGCGCACTCCGCGGCGAGGCCGGCGACCAGGTCGCGGGCCCAGGAAACCGCCAGGTCGCCCGGCGCCGCGAAGCCGACGAGCAGGGCGACCGGGACGGCGCCCATGGCGGCCACGTCGGCGAGGTTCCGCGCGGCGGCCTTCGCGCCGATATCCGCGGCGCCGGACCAGTCGCGGCGGAAATGGCGCCCCTCCACCAGCAGGTCGGTGGTCGCCACCACGCGGGAGTCCGGTGCGGTCAGCACCGCGGCGTCGTCACCGATCCCGACAACGGCCCGGTCGCTGCGCGGAAGTGCGGCCGCGATCTCTTCGATGAGCCCGAATTCTCCGAGATCCGAGATAGTCACCGGGTTTTCTCCACACCGGGTCTCGAACCCGGGCTTGACAACAGGCTCTTAGGGTAGCGTTGCGATTCCGGACCCAGGCGCGAGCCCCCGGAGGACGGCCCCGGAGGACAACATGGTGCAGGCGTACATTCTCGTTCAGACAGAGGTCGGCAAGGCCGCTGAGGTCGCTGTTCACATCGGCGAGCTCTCGGGCGTCACCCAGGCGGAGGACGTCACCGGGCCATACGACGTGATCGTCCGGGCCGAGGCGGAGAATGTCGACGATCTCGGCCGGCTCGTCGTGGCCAAGATTCAATCCGTGCCGGGTATTACCAGAACGCTGACCTGCCCCATCGTGCACATATAAGGGCCGCCGGGGCTGAGCTGCCCGGGCACCGCGCGGTGCCCGGGCAGCGGATGATCTCAGCGGGGCGCCAGGTCACCCCGGGTCGTAGGCGTACGGCGCGTTATCCCGCCGCGGCGCCCTGATCTTCGACACCCGCGGGGCCGCGCCCTTCGCGGAGACCGCCAGCCCGGAGTAGACACCAGGCGTCGGCGGGTCGCTCCAGTCATTGGTCCCGTCGGTGGCGTAGAAGGCGTAGTTGTGCGTGCCCGCGGGCAGCGTGAGCGTCGCCGAGTACGTCGCGCCGCTCGTTGGGTTCCCGGACACGAGGGACATCGGGTGAGAGGTACCGTCCACCACCACGTCCACCTGGGTCGCCGGGTCCGGGCCGGTGTAAACGGTGGAGAAGGTGAAGTTCGTGGACGAGGTGCCGGATGTCGGGGTCACCGAGGAGTTCTTCAGGTAGATCGGCGTGATGTCGACGCTGTACTCCTGCTGCGTGCGCAGCCCGCTGCCGTCGTCGAACTGCAGCTGGAAGTAGTGCGTTCCCTGGCCGAGGGACGACGTCGTGTACTGGTAGTGGATGCCCGTGGTCGCGGTGCCCTTGATCGCGCTCATCGCGTAGATCTTGTTGTCGATGTCAATCTGCGCGGTGACGGGGCTTTTTCCGGCGGGTGAAGTGTAGATACAGCTGAAGGTGACCGGCTGGCCGAGTTGCTGCGCCCCATTGCTGGGCGTCACCTTGATTCCGGTGATCGAGAACGGCATCACCTGCGGGCCCGAGAACGGAGTGGTATTCAGTGGCAGCTGCCATGAGTTGGTGCCGGCGCCGAACTGGAACGCGTAAGTATGCGGGCCCGCTGCCAGTTGTGACGTCGCTTCCCACTCCTGCATTTTCCCGACCGTCTTCTTGAACGTCATCGGGATCGTGGTGCTGCCGTCGATCACCAGGTTGTGGACCGTCGGGGTCGCGGAATTCTGGTACATGACGTCGTAGGTGAACACCGTGTTCGGCCCGCCGGAGGCGGGGGTCACCGTCGAGGGATGCGCGCCGCCGATGGCCCCCTCGGCGACGTTGGGCACCGACAGCACATTGGAGTATGGGAGCTTGGCCTCGATCAGCTTCGGATCGGGTGTCTGGGTGAAGTTGAAGAAGTCCATGAGGTCCGAGGTGCCGGGCAGGCTGTCTCGTGCGCCCAGGCTGGGCAGGCCGAACGTTTCCTCGATGAACTTGTCGAACGAGGCGAACTC
>Ga0306922_10005904_pt1 | contig 11713 bp, 9 predicted proteins | sample sta12Cox44000082_FD_203758 | JGI IMG/M metagenome (GOLD analysis project Ga0306922, IMG submission 203758) | Lab enrichment of tropical soil microbial communities from Luquillo Experimental Forest, Puerto Rico - statoxic.12C.oxic.44.000.082 (v2)... | ecosystem: Environmental > Terrestrial > Soil... | reverse complement strand
TTCGTCAGCAGTGCGTGCCGCAGGTACTGCACGAAATCGCTCTGCCGGTCAGGAGCTTCGACATAGGGCGTCCTGACGACCGCCGGCAATGCCGTGCGTCCCTGCAGGTGGAAGCCACAACCCGCGAGCAGCGCCGCAGCCAGCACGCAGCCGCCCCAGCGGGTCCGCCTCATCACACCACCACGTTGACGAGCTTGCCCGGGACGATGATGACGCGCCGCACGGGCCGGTCGGCGACGAACTTCCTGACGTTGACGTCGGCGAGCGCCGCGGCGCGCACTGCAGCCTCATCCGCGCTGACCGGCACACTGATGTGGCCGCGCAGCCTGCCATTCACCTGCACCACGATCGCGTGCGTCTCCTGGGTGAGCGCCTCTTTCTCCGGCACCGGCCAGCGCTCATCGATCAGCGCACTCGTGTGCCCGAGCGCCAGCCAGAGCACGTGACAGACGTGCGGGGTGATCGGTGACAGCATCAGCGTGGCGAGCCTGAGTGCTTCGTGCCGTACGGCACGGCCCTGCGGTGTGGTGTCGGTGAAGCGCTGCACTGCGTTCAGCAGCTCCATCACCGCGGCAATGGCGGTGTTGAAATTGCGGCGGCGGCCGATGTCGTCGGTAGCCTTGGCGAGCGCCTGGTGGGCGGCGCGGCGCAGCGCACGTTGCGGTGGAGTGAGTGCATCAGCCAACAAGGCAGGCGCAGCACCACCGGCCACGTGCTCGTACACCGCGGTCCACAGGCGGCGTATGAAGCGCCACGCACCCTGCACGCCCTCATCCGACCATTCGAGGGTCTGCTCGGGAGGCGAGGCGAACATGACGAACAGGCGCGCCGTGTCGGCACCGAAGCGCTGCACCAGTCCTTCCGGGTCCACGCCGTTGCCCTCGGACTTGGACATCTTCGCGAGCCCCTCGTGCATCACCGCTATCGTGCCAAGGTCGGGGGTTATCACCTCGTTGATCACGCTGCCGTCGCCACCGCGGCGCGTGTCGACCTCCGCGGGGTTGAAGTAGCGCTTGCGGCCACCCTCCGGCTGATACGAGTACACGTGGTTGAGCACCATGCCCTGGGTGAGCAGGTTGCTGAACGGCTCGCCGAACTGCAGCAGGCCGAGATCGCGCATCACCTTCACCCAGAAGCGCGCATAGAGCAGGTGCAGGATCGCGTGCTCGATGCCGCCGATGTACTGATCGACCGGCAGCCAGTACTCGACGCGCGCATCGACCATGGTCGCGGCGTCCGGGCAGGCGTAGCGCAGGAAGTACCAGGACGAGTCGACGAAGGTATCCATGGTGTCCGTCTCGCGCCGTGCCGGACCGCGGCACTGCGGACACTCGCACTCGTAGAAGGCGGGAGACTTCGCGAGCGGGTTGCCGCTGCCATCGGGCACCAGGTCCTCCGGCAGGAGCACCGGCAGTTGATCCTCCGGCACCGGCACGACACCACAGGCGGCGCAATGAATGATCGGAATCGGACAGCCCCAGTAGCGCTGGCGCGAGATGCCCCAGTCGCGCAACCGGTACTGCACCCGCTTTCTGCCGAGGCCCTTCTGCTCGAGTGCGGCGGCGATGGCGTCCATGGCCGCCGGCGAGTTGAGCCCGGAAAACTCCCCGGAGTTCACGGTCACGCCGTATTCGCTGTAGGCGGCGATCCACGGTGCACGTACTTCCGCATACGCACCGCTCGCTGAGCGTACGACCATGGTCACCGGCAGGCCGTGGCCGAGAGCGAACTCGAAATCGCGCTCATCGTGGGCCGGCACGCCCATGACCGCGCCCTCGCCGTAGGCCATGAGCACGTAATTGGCCACCCAGATCGGCAGTGGCGCGCCGGTGAAGGGGTGCAGCACGTGGAGCCCGGTGGGCATGCCCTTCTTCACCTGGGTAGCGACGTCGGCCTCGATGGTGCTGCCGCGGCGGCACTCCTCGACAAAGGCCGCGAGTCGCGGGTCGCTGCCCGCGGCGGCCCGCGCCAGCGGATGCTCGGCGGCGATGGCGAGAAACGTGGTGCCGAAGAGGGTATCCGCGCGCGTGGTGAAGACTTTGACCACCCCTGCGGCGCCAGCCGCCGCGGCAGTGTCGGCGGCGTAGGGAAAAGCGACCTCACAGCCCTCACTGCGCCCGATCCAATTGGCCTGCATTACCCGCACGCGCTCGGGCCAGCCGGAGAGCGCATCGAGCGCCTCGAGCAGCTCATCCGCGTAGCGCGTGATGTTCAGGTAGTACATCGGGATCTCGCGCTTCTCCACCAGCGCGTGGGTGCGCCAGCCGCGCCCCTCGATCACCTGCTCGTTGGCGAGCACGGTCTGATCCACCGGATCCCAGTTCACGACTCCGGTCTTGCGATAGGCGAGTCCCTTTTCCAGCATGCGCAGGAAGAGCCACTGGTTCCAGTGGTAATAACCGGGGTCACAGGTGGCGATCTCGCGGCTCCAGTCGATGGCAAACCCGAGGGACTTGAACTGCGCGCGCATGTGCGCAATGTTTTCGCGCGTCCACTTTGCCGGCGGCACGGAGTTGCTGATGGCGGCGTTCTCCGCGGGCAGGCCGAAGGCGTCCCAGCCCATCGGCTGCAGCACGTTGTGGCCCTGCATGCGCAGGAAGCGGGTGAGCACATCGCCGATCGTGTAGTTGCGCACGTGCCCCATGTGCAGCCGCCCGGAGGGGTACGGCAGCATCGACAGGCAGTAGAATTTGGTGCGCGCGGGATCCTCGCGCACCTCGAAGGCGCGGCGCTCCTGCCAATACTGCTGCGCGGCGCGCTCGACGGCCGCGGGGTCATAGCTCTCGTGCATTACGTTGTTGGTTATGGGAGACGCAACGGTACGAAGATCTGCGCGTCCTCACGTTGAATCAGCAGCGCCACGTTCTTGCCCGCGGCGCGCGTCGCGTCCTCGAGCTCCTTCACCGAGTGCACGCGCTTGCCGTTGATGCCGAGGATAATGTCGCCCGGCTGGATCTCCGCCGCCTGCGCCGGTCCGGAGACCTCCTCCACCAGCAGGCTCCCCTGGGTGTTCGCCTGCTCCTTCTCACGCGGCTCGAGCGGGCGCACGGTGAGACCGAGCGCGCTCGTTTGACCCGATTGCGGCTTGGGCTTGCCGCCGCGGTAGGCGACGTTCTGCGGCTGCTCCTTGAGCTCCGCGACCTTCACGCTGAGAGTGTGCTCCTTGCCGTTGCGCCACAACGCGAGGTTGGCGTCCGCGCCCGGCCGCATCGCGGCGATCTGGCTCGAGAGCTCCCCGTAGCGCTCGATCGGGCGGCCATCGACGGCGAGGATCACGTCTCCGGGGGCGACCCCGGCGTGCGCCGCGGGGCCGTCCTTCTCGACCGAGGACACGAGCGCGCCACGCGGACGGTCGAGTCCGAAGGACTCGGCGAGCTGGGCATTCACGTCCTGGATGGTGACGCCGATGCGCCCGCGCACCACGTGCCCGGTCTTGATCAGCTGCTCCTCGACGTTACGTGCCACATCGATGGGGATGGCGAAGGAGACGCCCATGAAGCCGCCGGTGCGGCTGAAGATCTGCGAGTTGATGCCGATCACTTCACCCGACATGTTGAAGAGCGGGCCACCGGAGTTGCCGGGATTCACCGGCACGTCCGTCTGGATGAAAGGCACGTAGTTCTCGCCCGGCACCGAGCGTGCGGTCGCGCTGATGATGCCCGCGGTAGCGCTGTTCTCGAAGCCGAACGGTGAGCCGATGGCGAGTACCCACTGTCCCGGCTTGATGCGCGCGGGATCCCCGAGCTTCACGATCGGCAGGTTGTTGCCGTTGATCTTGATGACCGCGACATCGGTGCGCTCATCCGCCCCGATCACCTTGGCGGGGAACTCGCGCCGGTCGGTCAGTCGCACCGTCACCTCATCGGCGTTCGCGACCACGTGGGTGTTGGTGAGGATGTAACCGTCGGAGTTCACGATGAAGCCCGAGCCGGCGCCTCGCGCCGGCGGCTGATGGCCCTGCTGGCCCTGTTCGGGCGAAGGAATGCCGAAACGGCGGAAAAAGTCATAGAAGGGATCGTTGGGAGAGAGGCCCGGGATGCCACCGCTGGGCTGCGCCTTCTCGACGACCTCCACATTGACCACCGCCGGCCCGTAGCGCTCGACGAGCTGCGAGAAATCGGGCAAGGCGCGAACCACGGCTTCGCCGGGCGCACTGGCGGCCGGCTGCGCCGCGGCGGCGGCGAGCCTGCTCGCATCCGCGGATGCACCGCCCGCCGGCGGGGGCGCGTCCGGGTGGCCGGACTGTGCCGAAAGGCTGCGGGAACATCCCTCGAGCGCCAGCAGGATGGCGCAGGCCGCCAGCGAGCGCCAGGGTGCCCGGGCGCAGCGGGATTCTGAGGATTCGGAGCGGGTGTTCATAGCAGCACTTCCCTCGCTACCGGCCCTGCCGGTGGCGCAGCTTCCTATCATTCCGCACCCACAGCCCGTATGCCAGCGCCAGCGCGGCCAGGCTGATGGCTGGCCAGTTTCCAACACGCGCGTAGGGTGACAGGCCTGCGTAGGGAACAATATTTGAGACCAGCGTCTCGGGCCTGAATTCCGGCGCCCGGGCGAGGAGCTCCCCCTGGGGCCCGATTACCGCAGAGATACCGTCATTGGCGGCGCGCACCAGGTACCTGCCCTCCTCGAGCGCGCGCATGCGGGCAATCTGCAGGTGCTGGTAACGGGCGCTCGAATGACCGAACCAGGCGTCATTGGTGACATTCACCAGGGCGTTGGCGCGCGGCAGCGCCCCGAGCATCGAGCTGCCGTAGGCGTCCTCGTAGCAGACGGTGGTGCCGAGCTGCAGGTACGCGGCGGTCAGGGGAGGCTGGTCGGGCGCGCCGCGGGTGAAGTCCGAATACGGCAGGCTCATGAGGCGCATCCAGTTGCGCACGAAATGCGGTACCGGAAAGAACTCGGCGAAGGGCACCAGGTGATGCTTGTCGTACCAGCTGAACCCGTGCGCATCGAGTGCCAGCACCGAGTTGAAGTAGCGCAGGGCTCCGCCCTGCTCCGGGCTCGCCTCGGCACGCAGCACGCCCATCACGATGGCCGAGCCGTGGGCCTGTGCGTCGCGGTACAGGCCGTTGATATAGGGGACGATATCGTTCGCGACATCGGCGGGAGCGGACTCGGGCCAGACGATGAGCGCATTGCCGAGCACCCGCTCGGTGAGCTCGCGATAGAGTCGGAGCGTCGTCTCATGATTGCTCTCGAGCCACTTCTCGTCCTGGGGAATGGCACCCTGCACTACGGCCACCGATACCGGTGGGCCACTCGGCTGGGTCCAGGAATGCCGGTACAGGGCGGCTCCCACAGCCCAGGGGAGCGTCAGCGCGCTGAGCGCGGCGATGCGCACCTTCGGCCCCCCGCAGAGCAGCGCCGTGACCGCCCCGGCGCACAGGAGAAGCAGTCCACTGATGCCATAAACGCCCGCGAGGGGGGCAAATCCCGCGAGCCAGGTGTCAGTCTGGGAATACCCGAGGGACAGCCATGAGAAGCCCGAGAGAAACCAGCCGCGCCACCATTCCATCAGCAGCCAGGCGGCCGGGAGCGCGATCAGCCACCGTCCGGCACCTTCCGCAGGCAGCCAGCGTGCCGCGAAGTACCCGAGGCCGGCGTGATACAGGCCCATGATGCTCACCAGGCCGAGCATGAGCACGAAGGCGAGCCATATCGGGGCGGCGCCGAAGCCGTGGATACTGGTGTAGAGCCAGTAAGTGCCGGCAGCGAACGTCGCAAAGCTGAACCAGAAGCCCAGACGCGCCGCCTCGCGGGGTGTCGCACCCTGCCACAGCCACATGAGCAGGGCCGGAGAGAGAACCGCGAGCGGCCACAGGTTGAGCGGCGCGAATGCGGCCGCGAGCGCTGCGCCGGCGAGCAGCGCGAGCAGCGCACGGGTGAGCGCCGAGGCGGGTCGCGCCAGCGCGTAGCGTGCTCCCGCCGCCGCTGTGACGGCTGACCCGGCTGACCAGGCGCGCATGATCGGCGTCAGGATGTTCCGCCCGCGGATCGATCATCGCTCGGCGGCAGCACATCGCGAGGCGCGAGCACGCGCAGTGAATCGATGCGGCGCCGGTCGGCACGCAGCACACGGAATTCGAAGCCATCGATACTGGCGGACTCGCCACGGCGTGGCAGACGGCCGAGCTGCTTCAGCAGCAGTCCGGCGACAGTGTCGACGCCCTGTCCCTCCGGAAGATGCGTGCCGAAGAACTGGTTGAACTCCTCGATCCGAGTCACGCCGCGTACGGTGAACTGCGCTTCGGCGTCGCGGCGGATGTTCTGATCGTCCTCGACGTCGAACTCATCGTCGATCTCACCGACGATCTGCTCGATGACATCCTCGATGGTGCACAGCCCCGACACCCCGCCGTACTCATCGACCACGATCGCCATGTGATTGCGGCTGCGCCGGAATTCCTTCAGCAGCACGTTCAAGCGCTTGGACTCGGGCACGAACACCGCCGGGCGCATGTACTCACGGATATCGAAGCGCTCGCGCGCCTGCGCGGTCGTCAGGCGCAGCAGATCCTTCGCGAGCAGGATGCCGACGATGTTGTCGCGGTCTTCGTCCATGACCGGAAAGCGCGAATGCCCGGACTCCACCACCACCGGCAGGATGCGCGCCGCCGGCTGGTCACGCCGCACGAACACCATTTGCGCGCGCGGCACCATGATGTCGCGCACCTGCAGATCGCCGACTTCGAGCACCCCCTCGAGCATGGTGAGCGCGTCGCTGTCGATGACACCTCGCTCGGCGGCTTCGCGCAGCCCGGTAGCGAGTGCCGCGCGGTCCTGAGGCTCGGCGGCCAGCCCCTGGGTGAGCCGTCGCAGCCAGCGTCCGGTGGAATTGAGATCCTTGCCCATGACCTTCAGCTCCGATACGGGTTGGCGAACCCGAGGCTGCGCAGCACAGCGATCTCGCGCCGCTCCATGCGGCGCGCATCGGCCGCGCGCACATGGTCATAGCCGGCGAGGTGCAGCGCGCCGTGCACGACCAGATGCGCCCAGTGCGCGCGCAGCGGCTTGTCCTGGGCGCGCGCCTCTGCCTCGAGCACGCGCGGGCAGATGACCAGCTCCCCGAGCGGAGGCGGCGCGGCGCCCGGCGCGCGCGGCAGCCGTGCCGGGGGAAACGACAGCACGTTGGTCGGTTGGGAACGGCCGCGAAAACGGCCATTCAGCCGGGCACTCTCCGCCTTGCCGACGGTGCACACACCGAGCTCGCGCCCGCGCCCGCCGCGGCCGAGGGCGGCACTGGCCCATTGCGCGATATCGCGCCGCGCCGGGGACCAGCCGCGTGCCCGCCGCTGCAGCTCGAGCCGTATGCCGCCGTATGCGCGTGCGGCTGGGCTCGCGGTGCTCATGAGGAGCTGCCGCGAGATTCGTAGGCCTGCACGATGCGCTGTACCAGCGGGTGACGCACGACGTCGTGGGCGTCGAAGAAGGTGAAGGCGACTCCCTCCACCGCGCGCAGCACATCGATGACGTGGGACAGGCCCGACTGCTTGCCAGCCGGCAGATCGGTCTGTGTGACATCGCCCGTGACCACCGCCTTGGAGCCGAAGCCGATGCGGGTGAGGAACATCTTCATCTGCTCGATAGTCGTGTTCTGCGCCTCATCGAGGATGATGAACGAGTCATTCAGCGACCGGCCGCGCATGAAGGCGAGCGGCGCGACCTCGATGACGTTGCGCTCCATGAAGCGCCCGACCCGATCGAAGCCCATCATCTCGTAGAGCGCGTCGTACATGGGCCGCAGATAAGGGTCGACCTTCTGCGTGAGATCGCCTGGCAGGAACCCGAGCCGCTCGCCGGCTTCCACCGCCGGGCGCACCAGGATCAGCCGGCGTACCCGGTCGGCCTGCAGCGCCTCCACCGCACAGGCGACCGCGAGATAGGTCTTGCCGGTGCCCGCGGGCCCAATGCCGAAGGTCAGGTCGCGCGTGCGGATGTGCTCGAGGTAGTCGCGCTGGTGCGCACCGCGGGCGCGGATACCGCCGCGCGGCACGCGCACACCGTGCTCGCGCACGTCCTCCTCCGCGGGCAGCCCCGACTCACGCTCGCGCAGCGCCAGGTGCACGCGCTCGGGAGTAATGTCCTCGCTCTGGGTGAGCGCGAACAGCTCGCGCAGCAGCTTCTCGGCGTGCAGCGCCTGCGCGCCGCTCACCCGGAAAGTGCCGCTCCGGCGGTGTATGCGGACATCGAGCCGCGTCTCCAGCAGCCGCAGATTCTCATCGAGCGGCCCGCACAGGTTTGCGAGCCGGGTGTTGTCGGACGGGCCGAGTTCGAATTCGCGCCGCGGCTCGGGTGCTGAGGCAACCACTGTGTCAGCCGCCGGCCGCGGCCATTCGCGGCGCCTGCGCAGTGTCCGCCTGCGGGTCTGCCAGGCGGCCGCGCAGGCTGTGGGCGAGCGCCGCAGTGATGATCACATCGACGAAGCGCCCGATGAGCGGTGCGGGCCCGGCGAAGTTCACCCAGCGGTTGTTGGCCGTGCGGCCGGCGAGCTCACGAGCATCCCTGCGCGCACGGCGCTCGACCAGCACACGCTGGCGCGTTCCGACCATCGACTCGCTGATTACGCGCGCCTGGGCCTCGAGCTGCCCCTGCAGCCGTGCGAGCCGCTCGTGCTTCACCGCGGACTCGACCTCATCGGGCAGTGAGGCGGCGGGAGTCCCCGGACGGCGGCTGTAGATGAAGCTGAAGGACTGGTCGAAGCCCACCTCGCGTACCAGCGCGAGCGTGGCGCAGAAGTCGCGCTCGGTCTCTCCCGGGAAGCCCACGATGAAGTCGGAGGAGATCGAGATATCCGGTCGCACCGCGCGCAGGCGCCGCACCTTGTCCTTGAATTCGAGTGCCGTGTAGCCCCGCTTCATGAGCGCCAGCACCCGGTCTGAGCCGCTTTGTACGGCCAGATGCAGGTGGTTGGCGAGCTTCGGGACGCTGCCGAACGCCTCGATGAGACTGTCGCTGAACTCGAGCGGGTGGGAGGTGGTGAAGCGGATCCGCTCGATGCCTGGCAGGCGCGCAATGTGATGAATGAGCGTAGCGAGGTCGACCCGCTCGCCATCGGCCATCGGGCCGCGGTAAGCGTTGACGTTCTGGCCAAGGAGCGTCACCTCGGCGACGCCCTGGCCGGCGAGCTCACCCACCTCGCGCAGAACGGAGTCGAAGGAACGGCTTACTTCCTCGCCACGGGTGTACGGGACGATGCAGAAGCTGCAGTACTTGCTGCAGCCTTCCATGACCGAAACGTAGGCGCGCGCGCCTTCGGCACGCGGTGGCGGCAGATGATCGAACTTCTCGATCTCGGGGAAGCTGACATCGACCACGGCGCGACCGTGAAGGCGCAGCTGCTCGATCATCTGCGGCAGCCGGTGCAGTGTCTGCGGGCCGAATACCAGATCGACGAACGGCGCGCGCTCGATGATGGCCGCCCCCTCCTGGCTCGCAACACAGCCGCCCACGCCGATGATGACCTCGGGCCGGCGGGCCTTCAGGCGACGCCACTCGCCAAGCAGCGAGAACACCTTCTCCTGCGCCTTCTCGCGCACCGAGCAGGTGTTCATCAGCAGCACATCCGCCTCGTGCGGATCTTCGGTGGCAGCGAGCCCCACGTCATCGCGCAGTACGTCCGCCATGCGTGCGGAGTCGTACTCGTTCATCTGGCAGCCGAAGGTCTTGATGAAGTAATGGCGGGGCATGAAAACCAAAATTCTAAGGCCTGCAGGTGCGGGGCGCACGGCCGCAGCCGTGATATTGCAGACACAGATCGAAAAAATCAGTTTGCTCAGTAACTTGGACGGTAGCCTTATGACCGGCAGCGACCGCGACGCTCGCCGTCCATCCGCTACCGCAGCGGCCCATCGCAGGTTGGCTCGAACGCCAGGGCCGGTGCCGGTTCCTCGGACCTACCCGTGCTGCGTCGCCGCAGGTGTGAGCGGCAGCCTGCTCCATCGATCGGCTTACGCCTACAGTCGCGCTCTGGCATGGCGGGACGCGCCATGAAAGCATCGGGTCGGAACGGATTCCCCCTCACTGTCTGGCCAAGGAGAGGTCATGACTCGCCCGATTTGGAGAGCGCGCTGGCTCGCTCTGTTGCTGGCGGCAACGTGCGCGCCAGCGGCCGCACAGGAGCTCTACGCGATGGCGGGCGGGCAGTACACCCCGAGCCTCAAGGAGCACAGCACTTCGTATTCGTTCGAGTACGCGCACAACCTCAGCGATTATTTTTACGCCAGCTTCACCTGGCTCAACGAAGGGCACGTCACCGATCATCATCGCGACGGCTACAGCCCGCAGATCTGGTTGCGCTGGCCGAGCAGCTCACGCAGATTCCTGTTGTCGGCGGGCGTCGGGCCGTATCGATACTACGACACGACCTATGCCAGTGAGACCGGTAGTGTGACGGACGCACACGGCTGGGGCGTGCTCTACAGCGCCGCGGCGCAGTGGTATTTTCGCGCCCCCTGGGTCCTGCAGCTTCGTTACAACTACGCACAGACCAGGGCCAGCATCAAAACCGACACGCTGCTGATCGGCGTCGGCTATCAGTTCGAGGGCTCCACCGCTGCAGGCCCGGTGCCGCCGTCCCACTACGACCTCAGCACCCCGCGATGGGAGGTGACGGCGATGGCCGGCAAGAGCGTGCAGAACAATTTCCAGTCGCCGCAAGGCACCGCTTGGGGGGCGGAATTGCGCTGGCGGCTCACGCCGTACGTCGACGCAATCGGCACGTACCTCGATGAAGGTGACACGCACGTGGTCAAGCGCAAGGGCCTCGCCGGGCAACTCGGGCTGGTGCGCGAATTCCTCGGTCACCACGCCGACGTCGGCATCGCGGGCGGCTTCTATCTCGCGCGCGATCAGGATTATCAGGTGCCGTCGAACACTGTGGTAGGCGTTGCCACCAACACTCAGGTGCTGGGCTTGTTGACCATGACGATGACCTGGCGCGTAACCCGCATGTTTCACCTGCGGGCTTACTGGTACCGCACCCTCACCACCAACGGCCGTGATACCGACGTGCTGCTTGCCGGGCTCGGGCTGTCGTTCTGAGTTGAGGCGCAGCAGGCTGCCCGCTGCGCGGCAGGCGCACCGCCCTCAGAACGGAATGTCGTCGTCGAACTCCTCGCTGCGCGAGGACGCGCCACCGGCGGACTCCTCGGCGTAGGAGGGCGTGCCGGCGCTCGCCGCGCCGCCCGAGGCGGCGCCGGCGCCCATGGTGGCTCCGCCGCCACCGCGACCGCCCAGCATCTGCAGGTCGTTGCCGATGATTTCGGTGGAGTAACGCTCGTTGCCCTGCTTGTCCTGCCACTTGCGCGTGCGCAGACTCCCCTCGATGTACACCTGCGAGCCCTTGCGCAGGTACTCACCGGCGACCTCGGCCAGGCGGCCGAAGAGCGCGACCCGGTGCCACTCGGTGCGCTCCTGCTGCTCCCCCGTCTGTTTGTCGCGCCAGCTCTCGCTCGTGGCTACGCGCAGGTTGGCCACGGTCGTGCCCGAAGGCATGGCACGGGTTTCCGGATCCGCGCCGAGATTGCCGATGAGAATGACTTTGTTGATGCCACGCGCCATGGTGCGAATCCTCGAGGCTCGGGATGGTAACGGGCAGGTCGACGGCTGCGCCTGCCGGACAAGCTGCGCATTCTAGAGGAGGCCAGCCCGGCGCGCGAACCGCACTTCCGCGCGCAATGCACGAGAAAGACTCGGCTACTCTAGGCGCAGGGCG
>Ga0306922_10005903_pt1 | contig 11714 bp, 8 predicted proteins | sample sta12Cox44000082_FD_203758 | JGI IMG/M metagenome (GOLD analysis project Ga0306922, IMG submission 203758) | Lab enrichment of tropical soil microbial communities from Luquillo Experimental Forest, Puerto Rico - statoxic.12C.oxic.44.000.082 (v2)... | ecosystem: Environmental > Terrestrial > Soil... | reverse complement strand
TGGGCAGGTAAGCCTAGGTCACGCCGGGTTTCTCGGTATTGGTGCGTATTCAGTTGTTATCGGCCCTGTTTATTTTGGTCTGCCTTCGTGGCTTTGCGTTTTTGTCGGTGCAACGGTTTCAGGCGCTGTCGCATTCCTAGTGGGTCGGCCGATTCTCCGACTCAAGGGGCACTATCTTGCGGTCGCGACACTGGGATTTGGACTGCTTGTCGCGATCGTGTTGACGAACGAGGCCAGCTGGACCGGCGGTCCAGATGGCATGAGTGTTCCCAAGCTGGCGCTTTTCAATTGGCAGGTGCGGGGGTCGGATGCCTGGTACTGGATCGCGGGCACGACGCTTGTGGGCGGATTTGTACTCGCGCTTAACTTGATGGAAAGCCCGACGGGCCGTGCGCTGCAAGCGATTCATGATAGTGAGATCGCCGCACTCGTGCTTGGCATCGACGTAGCGCGCAAAAAACTTACGGTCTTCGTGATTTCGGCCATGTACGCATCGGTTGCTGGATCTTATCTGGCACTTTTCAACGGCCACGTAACGCCGGATGTCGCGGGATTTCTGCGTTCAATCGAACTGGTCGCCATGGTTGTGCTGGGCGGCATGGGGTCAATCGTCGGTTCTCTTGTGGGCGCTGCCGTGCTGGTCGTGTTGCCACAAGTGCTCACAATATTCCACGAATATGAGCAGGCGCTGCTCGGATTCATCTTGATGGTTTTCATGATCTTTTTGCGGCGGGGCATTGTGCCGTCCGTCGCTGCCACGTTCGCCGGGCGGCGCAAATGATGATTTTGCAGACCGATCAGTTGTCCATTGCTTTCGGTGGCGTGCGAGCCATTGACGGAGTTAATCTCGCTATTGAATCGGGCCAAGTGTATTCGATCATTGGGCCTAACGGTTCCGGCAAGACCACGCTGTTCAATCTGGTGTCGGGTATTTATTCGCCAGATGACGGAAGCATTCGTCTCGCCGGTGAAGATGTCACTGGTCTTGCGCCCGACCAACTTGCGCGGCGAGGGCTATCGCGGACTTTTCAGAATCTGCAGATATTCTCCCGAATGTCAGTGCTAGAAAATGTGATGGTTGGCCGCCATCGTCATGAGCGGACCGGGATTTTTGCCGATTTGTTTCATTGGCCATCGGTCGCGTGCCAGAATCAAGCGACCGTCAAAGCAGCACGTGCGGCGCTTGCCCGCGTTGATCTCGCCGATTCAGCAGGTCTGCCAGCAGGTTCCCTTGCCTATGGCGCGCTCAAGCGCCTCGAAATTGCGCGAGCGCTGGCCAGTGAGCCGACGCTTCTGCTGCTCGACGAACCAGCGGCCGGCTGCAATCCTGTGGAAACCGAAGAAATCGACACCGTGATCCGCTCCATCGTAAAGGACGGGATCACGGTCGTATTGGTCGAACACGATATGCGTCTGGTGATGAATATCTCCAGCCGCATACATGTTTTGGCCAGTGGCCGAACGCTCACCGAAGGCACTCCCGAACAAGTCCGGTCCAATGTGGCAGTGGTCCAGGCGTATCTGGGCATTCACGGCTCACAGGAGTCGAATCGTGCTTTCCATTGAGAATGTCAAAAGTGCGTATGGCCGCATCGAAGTCCTGCACGGCGTGACGCTCTACGTCGGTGTCGGCGAAATTGTTACGTTGATCGGAGCTAATGGCGCCGGCAAAACTACACTCATGCGCGCCATTTCTGGCGTTCAGCCGATTACAGGCGGGAGTATCCGGTTCAAAAGCGTGCCAATCGAGCAACAGTCCGCGCATGCGCGGGTGGGGTCTGGCATCTCGCAAGTGCCGGAAGGTCGACAGGTGTTCGAGCCTTTGTCCGTGAAAGACAATCTCAGGCTTGGTGCGTGGCGGCGACGCGATGCGGATCTGGAACAGGACCTTGAGCGGGTCTGCTCGCTGTTCCCGATGCTAGAAGCGATTTGGGAGATGCCGGCTGGTGCGTTATCCGGCGGGCAGCAACAAATGCTTGCGATCGGCCGGGCGCTGATGGCAAAGCCCCAACTGCTGTTACTGGACGAGCCGTCAATGGGTTTGGCGCCCAACTTGGTTGATCATGTGCTCTCGGTGATCCGCGCGCTGAAAAATGACAGCTTGACCATCCTGTTGGTGGAGCAGAATGCGCGCGCTGCACTTTCTATCGCCGACCGCGCTTATGTGATGGAAACCGGAAAGGTAACGCTGAGCGGAGCCGCGGCGGAAATCCAGGCTGATCATCGCGTCAGGGAAGCCTATTTAGGTATCTAAAAACGCTTGGGCATTGACGTTGGTCAAGTCCATGGGCCGAGAATTCAATGTAATTTTGACTGCGATCATGCCGTAAGGGAGCTGGCGATGAAGGGAAGCCTTCGTCCAGGGTTATTGCGAGTCAACCGTATTGAAGTTGATCACAACCGCACCATCGGTTTCATGGGGGAAGAAGGACGGGTTTACGCCACCCCCTATTTGGTGCGCGATATCGAGATGACCTGCCGCCAACTAATTCTCGACCATGTCGATGCGGGCGAAGATTCGGTTGGCACCGACATTGCGATAAAGCATCTAGCTCCGACCTTGCTAGGCATGACTGTAGAAATCACGGCCACGGTGTCCGCAGTGGAAGGTCGAAAAGTTACTTTCGAAGTATCGGCAAAGGACAACGTCGAACAAATTTGTACCGGGACTCACGGACGCTTCGCAGTCGACGTTGGTAAAACGATCGAGCGCTTGAAAGCGAAAGCGGCCAAGCTGGCGGGCACCAGATCGGGATAATAAAAATGCCGGGCAAGCCTCCACACACCGAGCGAACTGTCTCGACCTATTGCTACCAGTGTGTTGCTGGCCCCGATTTACTTAAAGTGCGCGTTGAGGACGGCGTTGCGACAGAGGTATCTCCAAACTTCGATGCGGCGGTCATCCATCCCGCTGGCGGTAAGGTCTGCGTGAAGGCCTTTGGGTTGGTGCAGAAAGCGTACAATCCAAATCGGATTCTGTATCCGATGAAACGGACGAATCCGAAGAAGGGTCGGGACGAAGAGCCAGGCTTTGTTCGGATTTCCTGGGAGGAAGCCCTATCGCTCGTCGCTGACAAACTTAACACCGTACGCGCGAAGGGCCTCACTGACGGAACGGGCTATCCGCGCGTTGCCGCGAGCTTTGGCGGCGGCGGCACGCCGACGGCCTATATGGGAACACTTCCTGCGTTCTTGTCGGCCTGGGGACCTATCGACATGAGCTTCGGCTCGGGGCAGGGCGTAAAGTGTTATCACTCCGAGCACCTTTATGGCGAACTGTGGCATCGTGGCTTTACGGTTTCGCCCGATACGCCGCTATGCGAGTACCTCGTTTCCTTCGGCGCCAATGTCGAGGCCTCCGGCGGAGTGTGCGGCGTCAGGCGTCACGCGGACGCCCGCAAGCGCGGCATGAAACGGGTGCAAATTGAACCCCATCTCTCGGTCACGGGAGCATGCTCGGCGGAATGGATTCCAATTAAGCCGAAAACCGATTCCGCATTTCTGTTCGCGATGATTCACGTATTTTTGCACGAGCATCCGCGTGATCGGCTCGATCTGCCCTTCCTCAAACATCGCACCTCTTCGCCCTATCTTGTCGGACCGAATGGCCTCTTCATGCGCGATTCGGCCACTCGCAAGCCGCTAGTAATGGACGGCGCGACTGGTCGCGCGATGCCGTTCGATACGCCCGACGTCGATCCAATGCTGGAAGGCTCGTTTGTCATCGACGGTGTCGAGGTGGACGCCGACGAGGAACTAATCTCGCACAGGGCGGCCACAGTTAGCACAGCATTCGCGCGGCTCGTGGTCCATGTGAACGAGTATTTGCCAGAATGGGCGGAGTCGATTTGCGACGTACCAGCTGCGACCATCCGTCGGATCGCCAACGAGTTTCTCGACCACGCGCACGTTGGTGAAACGATCGAGATCGAAGGCGTGTCGCTGCCGTTGCGGCCGGTTTCAATTTCGCTCGGCAAGACCGTCAATAATGGGTGGGGTGGATACGAATGTTGTTGGGCGCGGACGCTGATCGGCTGCCTCTTCGGCGCGCTTGAGGTACCTGGCAGCACACTTGGCACAACGGTCAGACTCAATCGACCGGCCGACAATCGCTGGTCAAGCGTGAAGCCGGGGCCGGATGGATTCATGAAATATCCCATGAATCCGACCAGCAAAGGCGGATGGATTTCACGTCCGCTTGCGCGTAGCGCGCACCGGACGCTGGTACCGCTGGTGGCCGATTCAGCCTGGAGTCAGGCACTCGGCCCGACCCACCTTGCCTGGATGATGCAAAACGAGGACTTCGAAAAACTTCCGGTGGCCTCGCCGCCCGACGTTTGGTTCGTCTATCGCACGAATCCGACGATTTCGTTTTGGGACACTAAAGCCGTCGGAAACGCGATCGCCAAGTTTCCATTCACCGTCTGCTTCGCCTATACGCACGATGAGACGAATCACATGGCGGACGTGCTGCTGCCGGATTGCACGGATCTCGAAGGGCTGCAGCTATTGCGCATAGGCGGCACGAAATATGTCGAACAATTCTGGGACCACCAAGGTTTCGCGCTGCGCGCGCCGGCAGTACCGCCGCAAGGGGAGGCCAAGGATTTCACCTGGATCGCAACAGAGCTTGCTCGCCGTACCGGGCTGATCGAAGCATACAATTCGGCGATCAACCGCGGCGCTGCCGGCGTCAGGCTCAGCGGCAGGAATTACGATTTCTCGCTGGATCCGCAGAAAGTGCACGACGTCGAGACGATCTGGGATGCCAGTTGCCGTGCCGCCAGTGCCGAGATCACTGACGGCGCAGAATCCGAGGGGTTAGATTGGTTTCGCCAGCACGGGTTCCGTGTGAAGCCGTTCCCGCGATTGCAATGGTACCTTTATCCGAAGTTGGTCGAAGAAGGATTGCGCTTCGAGCAACCTTACCAGGAGCAACTATTCCGCATTGGCAAAGAGCTCGGCCGTCGTCTGCATGAACAGAGTATCTATTGGTGGGACAAGCAGCTCGCTGAATACGAGCCACTGCCGCGATGGCACGATCTCCAGACAATATGGGAGAATGCGCTCGAGAAGCATTTTTCCGTGCGCATTGAGGATTACCCATTTTGGCTGATCACCGCCCGTAGCATGCAGTACTCATGGGGCGGCAATGTCGGCATTCAGATCATCAAGGAGATCGCCGACAACGTTGCTGGTCACGGTTGTGTTGTCATGAATCACAAAGTGGCTGCGCGCCTTGGTATCGGCGACGGTGACATCGTGGATGTGCGCTCGCCGCTCAACGATACCAAGGGGCGGGCCATGCTGTGCGAGGGTATTCGTCCCGACACCCTGCTGATGATCGGCCAGTTCGATCACTGGGCGACGCCTTTCGCTAAGGATTTCCACGCCCCTAGCATGAATGCATTGGTGCCGATGCTGCTTGATTTAACCGATGCGACCGGCTCGAGTGCCGATCTCGTCAAAGTCAAGGTTACGCGGCTAGGGGCTACGTCATGACGCGCTGGGTCATGGTCGCCGATCTCGAGCGCTGCGTTGGCTGCCAGACGTGCACGGCGGCTTGCCGGCACACCAATGCCACCTCGCCGGCAGTGCAGTGGCGCAAGGTGCTTGATATCGAGGTTGGCGGTTATCCGAACGTCAGTCGTGTGTTCGTTCCGGTCGGATGCCAACACTGCGCCGATCCCCCTTGCATGCATGTCTGCCCGACGACGGCGACTCGCCAGCGCGCAGACGGCATTGTTACGATTGATTACGATTTGTGCATAGGCTGTGCCTATTGCGAGGTCGCTTGCCCCTATCAAGCGCGTTTTCTCGTGCATGAGCCACATTTTGCCTATGGCCCGGCCATGCAGAACGAGGTCGAACGCGCCGATGCAGCACGGGTCGGCGTCGCACAGAAGTGCACGTTCTGCGCTGACCGAATCGATTTCGGCGTCGAAAACAATCTTACCCCTGGGATCGACCCAGGCGCGACCCCGGCCTGCGTCAACGCGTGCATCGCGGACGCATTGCATTTTGGTGACATCGACGATCCAAGCAGCAATGTGTCGCAGTTGTTGCGCGAGCAGAAAAGCTTCCGCATGCATGCCGAGCTCCGAACCGATCCGGGCTTCCATTACGTTTACGGCAAAGCAAACGACGCTGAGGCGCAGGGGAGCGATGTCTCTCCAAGCTTTGCTTCAGCCGCTGGCGAAATGCGTACGCGCGGTGTCGAGCCCGCACGGCAAGAACATTGGGACTGGAAAGCCGCCGGCAATTTCATTTGCGGCGGCATGGGAAGCGGACTGTTCATGTTCAGTGCAATTGTCGGCCTCCATTATGGAGAAGTTACTCTGCTTGGCTGGCCGGCACTCGGAATCGTCGCACTCGGTCTGTTTCTGGTGCTGCTGAAGATCGGTCGGCCGCTGCGGTTTATCTACGTTTTACGCCAACCGCAACGCTCGTGGATGACGCGCGAAGCCTGGATTGCGGTTGCTTTGTTTCCACTGGCGGCGCTGGCGCTCGGATCCGGCGTGCCTACGCTGTTGATCTGTGCAGCGGTATTTGCCGGACTGTTCCTGTGCAGCCAGGCGATGATCCTAAAAGAGGCCAAGGGTATCGCTGCTTGGCGTATTGGGTGGATCCTGCCGTTGGTAATCGTGACCGGGGTTACGGAGGGCAGTGGACTCTTTCTTGCGGTCGTTGCGCAAATGCCGGCGCTAATGCCTTTGGCACGGACCGTTGCAATGATCACCGTCGTTTTGGCTGCACTGCGTGGCTGGATCTGGCGCTCGTATCTTGTTGCGCTTGCAGGCGAGGGCGCGCCGACGCGCACACTCACGATATTATATGACTACAGACCATGGTTCTTTGCTTTTGGTTTCGCTTTGCCTTTGGCTTTGATCACCATCGGCTGGGTCGAGGTGCCGGCGGCCGTACCACTGTGGGCCGCCGCCGGGCTTTGCGTCACGGTGGCCGGTGCGGTCTTAAAATTAATCGTCGTTACACGCGCCGGCTTCAATCAGGGCTTCGCGCTTGCCCATACACCCGTGCGCGGTTCCGGCATCGTAGGTCCGCCGGTGAAGCCCGGGTGGTCAATTTTATAAAGGAAAGATGAAGGAGTTGCCATGGGCACTCAAACGGCAACTAGAATCTCAAAAGCCTTCATGTTTGACCCCGACCTTGAAACAATATCGCGCGAAGCTCTAACCGCGCTGCAAACCGTGCGCCTGAAACAGACGCTCGACCGTGCCTATGCCGACGTTCCGCATTATCGCAAAAAGTTTGACGCGGCAGGTGTCAACCCCGCTGGTTTCAAAGGTCTATCCGACATTGTGCGGTTCCCATTTACGCTGAAAAACGATCTGCGCGACAACTATCCATTCGGCATGTTCGCGGTGCCGCGTGAGCAGATTCTGCGGATCCACGCGTCTTCAGGAACGACCGGAAAACCTACTGTGGTCGGCTACACAAAAGGTGACCTCTCTACTTGGGCTGATTTAATGGCGCGGTGTTTTGCGTGTGCCGGGGTCATGCCGGGCGACATCGTCCACAATGCCTACGGGTATGGTCTGTTCACCGGGGGGCTGGGGGCGCACTATGGAGCAGAGCGGCTTGGGTGCGCGGTCGTGCCGATCTCGGGCGGCGGAACCGAACGTCAGGTGACTCTTCTCATTGATTTCAAAGCCAGCGTGCTATGCGCCACGCCTTCCTATGCCCTCAATATCGCGGAGGTCGCCCAAAAAATGGGTGTCGACCTGAAGCAGTCGTCCTTGCGGATCGGGCTGTTCGGGGCCGAGCCGTGGAGCGACGCGATGCGGTGCGACCTGGAGTCTCGGCTTGGTCTCAAGGCGGTAGACGTCTACGGCCTTTCCGAAATCATGGGGCCGGGCGTGGCGTGCGAGTGTAATAGCGTCCAGTCGGGATTGCACGGCTGGGAGGATCATTTCCTGTTCGAAATCATCGATCCCGAAACGTTACAGTCGCTACCGATGGGGGCGACCGGCGAGCTAGTTATCACGACATTGACCAAAGAGGCGCAACCTATGATTCGTTATCGCACTCACGACATCACTCGCCTCAGTAATGTGCCCTGCGCGTGCGGCCGCACCCATGTTCGTATTCTGCGGGTCACCGGACGCAATGACGACATGCTCATTATTCGCGGGGTCAACGTCTATCCCTCGCAGGTGGAGGCGGTCCTAGTGGGCTTTCCGGGACTTGCCCCCCATTACCAGATCGTTCTGACGCGTGAGGGCGCCCTCGATGAGATGACCGTGGAGGTCGAGCTTGCGCCGACTTTTACCGGAGATCGTTTCGGCAAGGCCAACGAAGTCACTCACCACATAAAGTCTTTGATCGGCGTAACTTGCAAAGTTGCAGTCAAGTCGGAAGGCGAGGTTCCCCGTTCGCAGGGCAAGGCAGTGCGGGTGATAGACCACCGCGGTAAGACCAATTGATAGAAGCATTTTGGCGTGACGCGTGACGATGCGTGCGTCGGGACCGTCATTCCTGTGGTACTGGCGGATCTAAATCTTCGGCCCAGGATTCGCTCGGCTGTGGATAGCGGCGCAGCAGTCGATGAACGAGATTCACGTGCTCGGCCTCCTCTTCGACAAGTTCGGCGGCCATGTCTTTGACCTTCTGATCCTTTGCCGTCTCGACGATAGACTTGAAGTAGGCAAGCGCGCGTTCTTCGCCGGCGAGCGAGAGTTGTAGCGCGTGCCAAGGTGTCATGAGGTAGTGAGCGGAACCGAGCTCGGCTTCTTCCGGACTCTCACCTCGTTCAAATTTGGCGATCTGGCGGGCATGGGCGATCACATCGAAATCGCCGGAGAGACGACGGATTTCCTCGCCATGAATGCCTTCCGCGCGGGCCAAATCGCGAAACACTTTCACCAATTCTGCATTATTGTGAGTTTCCATTTGGTCAGCCAACAGATTGTAGCGTTCGACCGCATCGGTCTCGATCTGATAAGCGACCGCCAGCAAGTCGTTAAGGTTGGCCACTTTCGGGCTGCCTGCTGTTTTACTCATAGCTCGAAATCCTTCTCTAGTTCGGACAAATCGATGTTGGTTGCACCAACCGCGGGCTGAAATGGCTCGCGATTGCCGCGGTACAGAATTCCGAGGTTGAAGCCATCGTCGGTCATAATTCGGCGCGCGGCTTTGCCGGGGTCAGTGGTTGCGGTGACTGGGGCCGGGTGCACTAGGTCTTTCCATTTTTTTTCGTCGGGGCGAAAGGTCACACAAGGGCTGAGGATCTCGACAAACGAGAATCCAGGGTGTTTGGTCGCCTCTACCAACACGGCGGCCGTTTCGTTCGGTTCACCGGAGAAACAACGGGCGATGAAGTTCGCTCCCGAAGCAAGCGCCACGACCAGGGGATGAAATGGCCGCACGCGAGTCCCGCCTGGCGATAGCGCGGTGTCGAACCCCGTTTCTGTGGTCGGTGACGGCTGGCCCTTGGTCATCCCGTAGATGTGATTGTCCATGACAACGTAAGTCATGTCGATGTTACGGCGGCAAGCGTGCAGGAAGTGATTGCCGCCGATCGAGTAGCCGTCGCCGTCACCGCTGGCGACCACGACGGTGAGATCGGGCCGGGTCACCTTCAGACCGGCGGCCAATGCCAGCGAACGGCCGTGTACGCCGTGAAAGCCATAGCAATTCGTGTAGGCGGGGATGCGCGACGAACAACCGATACCGGAAACGACCACGATTTGCTCCGGCGGCAATCCCAATTGCGCAAATGCACGGGTAAACGACATGAGCACGTGATAATCGCCGCAGCCGGGACACCATATCGGGTTGATGTCGGATTTGTATTCAGCGGGCTTGCGGGCGACGCGCGTATCAACGGTCGACATCGCTATCTCCATTCCGTGATTGCACGATAAATTTCACCGGCCATGATCGGCAGTGGCCCTGGGCGATTCAACACGCGAACCTGCGCCGGCAGGTCATAGTGCGCCCTTAGGTAACGGTGAAACTGGCCGCCATGTGTCTGTTCGACGACCAGGATACGTTTGATGCCATCGAGCGCGGCTTGCAGTCGCTCAGGTTGGGTTGGTAGCAGCAAGCGTGGCGCAATAAGACGAGCATTGATTCCATCGTCAGCCGCGCGTCCGATCGCTTCGCGCGCGGAGCTGGTGATGGATCCCCAGGTTAAGACGGCGAGATCGCCTTCACCTTCGACCATCGCCCAGTGGTCGCCAAAATTGAAGTGCTCAAGCTTATCGCGTCGCTTATCGAGCTGGGCGCGATGGTCAGCGGCGCCACTAGTTGGAATCCCACGTTCGGAATGAGTGAGGCCGTCCGCAGTGTATTGTCCGCCGCGCGTTCCCGGAATTGCCATGGGGGATATACCATTCGCCGCCAAGGCGTAGCGTTCATAGGCGCCGACAATATCGGTCGCGACGGACCGCGCGCCAATGAAAGCCACATCAGCAGGCCGATTGATGGCGGCGCGTGCCTGTCCCATGAATTGATCGGACAGGACAATTGCGGGGGATTGTAGCGTTTCCGCGAGATAGGTCGCCCATTGCGTCGTGAACATGCAGTCGCCGATCGATTGCGGCGCCAGCACAAGATGTGGCGCATCACCGTGCAAGCCGTACACGGCGATATTCAGGTCGGATTGCTCGGACTTTGTAGGGATGCCCGTCGATGGCCCGCCGCGCATTACATCGACGACGACAATCGGGATTTCGGCGGACGTGGCGAGGCCGAGTGCTTCGATCATTAGGGAAAGGCCGGGCCCAGAGGTTGCCGTTAGTGCCGGCGTGCCACCGAATGATGAGCCGATGATCATGTTGATTGCCGCGAGCTCGTCTTCGGCTTGCAGCAGCATCCCACCGACCTTGGCAAGACTTGGCGCTAGCCATTCGAGGACCTCTGTCGCGGGCGTAATTGGATAGGCGGCGGCAAAGCGGACACCGCCGCGAATGGCACCGAGTGCGGTCGCCTCGTTTCCCGATAGCAACCACCTGCGGGCGGAACTCGTTCTCGGTGAGGCAAGTTGCGCGACGAAATCGATCCCAGCGGCTGCGGCGAATCCAACTTTAATTCCGGCCAAGCTGGCTTCAATGGCGACCGATCCTTTGTCTGCGAGACGTCTCGCGATAGGTGCGAATACTTGCTCGGTGGTCAGGCCCAGCAGCCGGCTCGCGATGCCGAGCGCGATCATATTGGGACGCCCATCGGGAATGGTCTTGGCCATCTCCTTCATCGGGACGTCAATGACACGTGCGCCGGACTGGGCCACCATTGATGGTCTGTCGCCACCGCGGGGGTCACTGATCACCAGCGTCTCCGGGCCGATCTTGATTTCAGAGCCGAAACGATGGGCATTTAGCCAGTCGATGCTGATCAACAGGTCAAATTGGTCGGGCAGACATTCGACCGGGTCGACTGCCAGCCGAAGGAGCGCTGCCGCCTCGCCGCCACGAATCTGGGGGCCCAGGGTCCGGGTAAACAGCCCATGCCACCCGGCAGCACAGGCGGCTTCGAGCAGGGAATTTCCGGTGGTCAGGGCCCCGGCGCCGCCGCTGCCAACGATCGCAACTGAAACGCTCGGCGAAGCAGCCATAGTCATTGCTCCTTGATCAGAGCCTGTCTCTGAGGGCGCAGCCGCCACTCTGTATTTAAGTACTAGAATGCGTTTTTTTCCTTTTCCTTGACGTTGATCAAGGCGGTCCAGCGGTTGTGAATGAATGATGCCAAACAGT
>Ga0306922_10005901_pt1 | contig 11718 bp, 10 predicted proteins | sample sta12Cox44000082_FD_203758 | JGI IMG/M metagenome (GOLD analysis project Ga0306922, IMG submission 203758) | Lab enrichment of tropical soil microbial communities from Luquillo Experimental Forest, Puerto Rico - statoxic.12C.oxic.44.000.082 (v2)... | ecosystem: Environmental > Terrestrial >... | reverse complement strand
TCAGCGGTGAACGCGTAAATAAGGCCATATGTGTCGCCGAAATCATCGTTGAAGCCGGGGCCGACAACGCCCTGAGGCAAGGTCCGGCGCATGTCGCCGATGTTCTTGCGCACTTGGTACCAGATGTCCGGCACTTGCCTTGCCGAGGTCGAGCCTTTGAGGTTGACGAAAATCGTCGTCAGGCCCGGGCTGGTATAGGAGCGCAGGAAATCCAGACCATTTGTTTCCTGCAACTTGCGCTCAAGGCGTTCGGTGACCTGAGTCAAGGTATCGTCGAGCGTTGCCCCCGGCCAAGCCGCCTGCACGATCATGGTGCGGAAGGTAAAGGCCGGGTCTTCGTTGCGTCCCAGGCGGTAGTAGGACGACAAGCCGGCGACCACGATCGAGATCATTGCAAAAATGATAAAGGATCGATGTTTTAGCGCCCAGTCGGAAAGATTGGGGCCAATCATGACCTCACCCCCAGCGGCCTGACCTTTTGGCCCGGATGCAACGCCTGCACACCGGCGGTGACAACGATCTCGCCGCCGTCGAGACCTCCCGAAAGCACCACTGTTCCGGGATCAAAGCGCAAGACTTCGACGGGCTTGAGCGCAACGGTCGAGCTTTCCGGATCGACCACCCAAACTGCCGGATTCTTATCTGTCGCCGTCAAGGCGCTCGCAGGTAGCGAGATTCCGTGGCCATGGTCGACTTCCATCCGGCCCGATACGGTCGCACCCAGCCGCATGGCCGGCGGCGGATCATTGACCGCCACGCGGACCTTGAATGTGCGCGTAACCGGATCAGCCTGCGGATCGACCTGCCGCACTCGTCCCTTTGCGGTGACACTGGGATCGTCGGTCAGAGCGATGATCACGTCAGCGTCTCCCGGCGCAGTGCGCAACACTTGGGCCGGAACGTCGAAAACAGCGTCCCAACCGGAATCGCGCGCGACCATGAACACCATCTGTCCCGCCTGCACCACCTCGCCGGATTCCGCCGCGCGGCGAGTGATCGTGCCGGTCAAACCAGCCTTGAGCTGGGTATAGCCGACGCGGTCCTCCGCGATTTCGACCTGAGCCTTGGCGTCATCCACCGTCGCTTGCGCCGTACGCAAGGCTTGCTGGGCCTGATCGAAATTCGCGCGGGTGGTCCAGCCTTGTTGCAGCAGCGTCTCCTGGCGGTCGAAATGATTGGAATCCTGCTCCAAACGAGCATTGGCGGCAGAAAGCGCAGCACGCGCGGAGCGAAGCGAGTTCAATTCGTTCTGCGGATCGAGCTTGGCTACGACTTGGTCCGGCTTAACTCGATCGCCCGTGCCCACCAAGCGCTCGATGATCCGGCCGCCGATGCGGAAAGCGAGGGCGACTTCCTTTTCCGCTTCGATTTGTCCCGTCAAAACGATTGTCTGGCCCAAGCCGCCCTTTTCGACGACGACCGTGCGCACGGGACGCGGGGGCGGTGCCTCTTGGGCGACCTCGCGCTTGCAGCCCGAGAGCATCACGACGAGCACCGGCGCGGCAAAAGCCACAAGCAGCAGGCGGGGCGAACGCCGGGAAAACACAGAGGAGCGGGATGAAGACAACATTCGAACCTCGCGTTGGTGTCCACGTGCCAGCGGGAGCTTTCAGAACGAACCGACAAGAGAGCCGAGCAGGATAACGGCGATGAGGGCGATAATGGCGCCAAGGATGCCGACCATGAAAACGTCCTTATAGCTCGCGCCATGGGTTGAGCCACAGACTGACAGGAGCGTTACCACCGCGCCATTGTGGGGAAGGCTGTCGAGCGTGCCAGAGCCGATCACCGCAACGCGATGCAGTAGCGCCGGGTCCATTCCGATTTGCGCTGCGCGTTCCAGATAGGTTGCGCCGAGTGCATCCAGGGCGATAGTCAAACCACCCGACGCCGAGCCGGTGAGTGCGGCCAGCGTATTGGTCGCAACTGCAAGGGAAACCAGGGGCCCGCCGCCAATGCCCAGAACAGCGTCGCGCACGACCGCGAACGCCGGCAGGGCGGCGACGACAGCTCCGAAGCCGACCAGGCTCGCGACACTGATCGCGGGCAATGCCGAGGCATTGACGCCAGCATCCATGGTCGTCCGCAAATTTGGGATGCGTTTCCAATTGAGAGCGATAACCGCCACGATCGCCAAGGTCAACGCGGTGAGAACGGACCAGACGCCGGTGATGGCGGCAGGCTCAATTCCACCCCATTCCGGCCTGGAAAGGAAACTCAGGTCGAGGCGCGGCAGGACGATGAGCGACAGTACGAGATTGGCGACAATGACGAGCACAATCGGCGCCGCAGCGAAGGTGAACTTCGGCCGTGTCGCGGCAACTTCGCCGTGCGCGATCTCGGCGGGGTCGAATTCATGCGAAGCGGTGGCGCGTTCGCGCAAAGTGTCGTCCTCGGCGAGGTCGTGGGCCGTCCTCAGGGCCCCGTCGCCGAATTCCTCGCCCTTAACACGCGCGGCCGCCTCTTCGCGCGCGAGCCACCACAAGCCAAAGCCGAGCATAATGGCCGACGCCAGGATGCCGAGACCCGGCGCCGCGAAAGGCGTCGTGCCGAAGAACGGCATGGGAATGGTGTTCTGAATTGAGGGCGTGCCGGGCATCGCGGACATGGTGAAGGTCGAGGTACCAAGCATGATCGCCGCAGGCATCAGCCGACGCGGAATGCCGGCCTCGCGGAACAGATCTTGCGCCATGGGAGCGATCACAAAAAAGGCCACGAACAGACTGACGCCGCCATAGGTGACCACTGCGCCGCCGAGCACCACGGCAAGCATCGCGCGCCTGGTTCCGAGCTTCCGGGTCATGTAATCGGCAATGGCCGAAACCGAGCCGGTGTCCTCCATAAGCTTCCCAAACAGCGCGCCAAGCAGGAAAAGCGGGAAGAACTGCGCGAAAAAGCCTGCGGCGCTGCGCATGAAGGTTTGGGTCCAATGGGCCAGCAAGGGCTCGCGCGAGATAGCGCCGGCGGCGAGCGCCGCAATCGGCGCAAGCAACAGCACGCTCCACCCCTTGAAGGCCAGCCAGATCAGCAGGCCAAGTCCGATAAGGATGCCAAGGAGGCCGATGAGTTCATTCAGACCCACGATCAGCACTCCGCCAGAAGAACGTCGATATCCGCCGTCGCCCGTTTTCCCACGTCCGCTCCATGGGACTTGAGAAAATCCTCCGCCGTCTTCCGGCCTTCGTCCTTAAGCATATGCAGGAAAGGCGCTTCGGCGTTGAGCTTGGAGGATGCACCGAAATCCGCCAGCTTGTCCGTGAGGATGCGATGCGTGCGCATTCTTGCCCAACGACACCCTTCGCCCGTGCCAGGATCGACAGCTTCACGGAGCAGCGCAATCATGCGCAGCTCCTTCATCAGAGGCGCATTGAAGGAGATTTCGTTGAGCCGGTTCAGAATCTCGCTTGCGGAACGCGGAGTATCGCGGCGCTCGCGCGGATTGATCTGTACAAGAATAATGTCCGTGGCATTGCTTTCACGGACCAAGGGCGAGATGGTCGGATTGCCGGCGTAGCCACCGTCCCAATACGGCTCGCCGTCGATCTCGATCGCCTGGAACAAAGTCGGCAGGCAGGCTGAAGCGAGCAATACCTCCGGAGTAATTTCGCTGTTGCGGAAGATTCTGCCGCGCCCGGTATGGACATTGGTTGCGGTGATAAACAGCTTGATCGGCGCCTCGTTAAGATGGGCGAAATCGATGCTGTCCTCGAGGATCGACCGGATTGGATTGTGACCAAATGGATTGAGATCATAGGGTGAAATCAGCCGGCTCATGAGGTCCATGATCATATAAGCGGGGGATGTGTCGAGCGACCAACGATTCATCAAGCGGTCGAACGCCGATCGTTGGATGGGACTAAATCGCGCGGAAGCGGCAACTCTCTCCCAATAGGCGTCCAGTGCCTTGCGTGCGCCTTGCGCACCACCTTGAATGAAGCCGCTGACCAGGATGGCGGCGTTCATGGCGCCCGCCGACGTGCCAGAAATTGCGTCGATCTTGAGCCAAGGCTCTTCCAGAAGGCGGTCAAGTACGCCCCATGTGAACGCACCATGAGAGCCGCCGCCCTGCAAGGCAAAATCGATCAGAACCGTTTCGCGCGAAGCTTCCATTATGCTAGCCCGTTTTTATCGTCTCGCTTAAATACTCCAGCCGCTTGGCCTGATCGACTTTAAGCCCGTCGATTTCCTTCCCCTAAAGATGATGACTTTGCTGTGTCAGCGCGCTGCTATTGCTGTCCAAATGCGTGCAGCACCCTTGGCGCACGCTCGACATTCTTCGGCGTAAGCGAGGTCAGTCGAGACCGAACGAATGCGCAAAAGCGCACGTTCGTACGCAGCGTCCAAATTTGGTTCAATGTTGGTTAGGACGGCTTCGAGGTCAGACATACAACCCTCCAAGACGCAGATAGCATCTGCAAAAGGCCGTGAACTACGTGCCTTTTTTATCGTTGCGTTGGCGCGTCTGCCATTTTTAGCCATCATATCGCCCAGAGAAATAATCTCAAGCGGGCGGGTTGCGAGGCTCGCAGGGCATCGCAAGCAGACTCGATTGAGTGCGCAGGTTAGCGTTTGAGAGCTTGTTACCCCAGGTTGTGGCAATGGCGAAGTCGCTGGCGCTCTTGCGGCATCCGATGCGTCAATAGTGCTGACGGTCCTCCTCAAGGAGCAGAGCGACCTCAGTTCGCGCGTTCATTTCACGGCGAACTGCGTCTTCGGCGCTCGTTCCCTCGCTGCGCCGCGCACCTGCGGTCGTGCAATCAGGCTCGCATGTCGGCATGCGGCCAATTTTGTAGTTTCACGTGATGCGACTAAGCTCGTGTGGTCCCTGCTATCGGGAGAGACGGCAAGATGAAGCGTATCCGTATCCTGCACGAGACCGAGTATCAGTATCGGCAGCCCGTGAAGTTCGGTCCCCACCGAGCGCTGATACGACCGCGCGAAGGGCACGACCTCCATATTGCGAGAGCGCGGGTCAGCATTGCGCCAAGGGCAAGCGTACGCTGGCTACGCGACACTTATGACAATTCCATCGCAATTCTCACCTTCGAAGAGCACTCCGACAAGCTCCGCATCTCGAGCGAAGTCGACGTTGACCTCTACTACGACGATCCCATCGAATGGCCCATTGCGCCATTCGCCCTCTCTTTCCCCTTCCAATATCCTCCGGAAGAGCACGTCGATCTGATGGCTTACCGTCTTCCAAGTTATCCCTACGACGCAAAGATACTGCTGAACTGGCTACGCGATCTTTACGAGCCTGGCCAGGTGATCGGAACGTTAGATCTGCTGGGCAGGTTGAATACGCACATCTTTCAGTCGCTCAAGTACATTCATCGCGAGGAACCTGGCGTGCAGCTGCCGAACGAGACACTGCAGCTCGGCAGCGGCTCCTGTCGCGACTTCGCCGTGTTGATGATGGAGGCTGCCCGGTATTGGGGATTGGGTGCGCGATTTGTCACTGGTTATATCCAGATGGCCGAAGGACAGCATGGTGCAACTCACGCCTGGACAGAGATCTACCTCCCCGGTGCTGGATGGCGCGGCTTCGATCCGACAAACAATAAGCTTGTCGGCCCCGAACATATTTCGGTAGCTGTCGCGCGCGAACAAGAGAAGGCTTCACCGCTTTCCGGTTATTGGGAGGGCCCGGCGGACGCCTTCAGCGAGATGAAGGTTTCGGTGCAGGTGGTCCCGGTCCCAAGAGATGGTGTCGGACAGCATTGACCTTGGCGGCAATGCGTCTTGGCGTGCCGCGCCGATGCAAATCGTCGATCACCGGTCGCATCTTGCTGGATACGTTATTCAAGGGAAATCAGATTATCATTGGCGGCGTGCTCGTGCAGTGGGCTCGAAATCACGCTGCTTGCAAAGAAATCTGCGGCAGTGGTAGCCTTCTAGTAAGGTCGTTGATAAATGCCAACTTGCCCGCCCGTTCGGCGCGCATGCGAAGATCTGGTCTTAGGTCGTGCGATTTAGAAAACGTTGAAAGATCTTCGCGCTCTGCGCTTTCGATCAGCTCAAAGCCACCGGAGTGTATCTGATGAAACGCTACAGGCGTTCAGAGTCGTTCACGGTCTCTGGGTGGCAATACGTTGTGCTCCGAAATGTCCGCGCGAAAAATTCATTTCGTATTCGCAGAGTTTGAGTCGGAAACCACAGAGAAGTGACGTCTGAAGGTTCTGTTGCGCGGAAGACAGAGGTGCGGTCATGAGTGCACAAGCGAGCGTGGAAGATCTCGTCGGGTATCAGTACGTATCAACCGGACGTTTGCCGCCATCAGAAGATGTCGTCAGGCTCGTCTATGAAGCTTACGAGCGTTACAAGTCAAATACAGAAGGAGAGAACTCGCGAGTCTACCCAGCGCTGGCGAGGGTACCGAGCGACCTGTTCGGAGTTTGCGTCGTCGGAACCAATGGCGAAGTTTATGCAGTGGGCGCCGCCGAATACGAATTTTCGATCATGAGCGTGTCAAAGCCGTTCGTCTTCGCTGCAGTATGCCAGGCCATAGGTCCAGAGGAGGCTCGCCGGAAACTCGGTGCAAACGCCACCGGTCTTCCTTTCAACTCGCTTGCCGCCGTCGAACGAAGCGGCGACGGTCGCACCAATCCGATGGTGAATGCAGGCGCGATCGCGACCACAAGCCTCGCACCGGGGGAAACTGCCGATACGAAATGGGATTTTATCTACGCAGCGATGTCCGAATTTGCCGGCAGGCCCATTTCGCTCAACAAGGAGGTCTATGCCTCTGCGACTGAGACCAACTTCCGCAATCAGAGCATCGCGCGCCTGCTGCAGAGCTTCGAGCGAATTTATTGCGATCCTACCCGGGCAACCGACCTTTACACCCGCCAGTGTTCGCTGAACGTGAGCGCCAAAGATCTGGCAGTGATGGGGGCGACGTTGGCTGATGGCGGGGTGAATCCAGTCAGCAAACGGCGGGTGGTCGATCCGGCCGTCTGTCATTATGCCTTGGCTGTCATGACCACGGCCGGACTGTACGAGACATCAGGCGACTGGCTTTACGATATCGGGTTGCCGGGCAAAAGCGGGATTGGTGGCGGGATTGTAACGGTGTCTCCAGGCAAGGGCGGCCTTGGAACGTTCGCTCCACCGCTCGACGCGGCCGGCAATAGCGTCAAGGGACAGCTTGTTGCGAAGTATTTGTCGCAGCGGCTTGGCATGGATCTATTCGTTTCGAAACCGGTAGCCTGAGCGCAAATGAGACGGGCGACGTTTGCGACTGTGGCCGTGGATCGTCACTGATCTCGGAAGAACCATCAAAACGGGAGGTCACGATATGACGATGGAATCCGCGACTAGACTCGTGATTATGGCGGGTATCGCGATGCTGGCGATCATTCCAGCTCGGCGGCTTCCGAATTTCGTTCCCGGCGAGGTGCCGGATCCCTTCGCCAACGAGGCGCGAAAAGGACCGATAGTCATCCCTGAAAGACGCTAAACAGGTGCCAGGCGAAGGTTGAAATGAACGCGAGTCTCGGGATTGTCCTGTTCCTGCTTGCCGCCGCGATCGTAATGTTCGCGATCAATAAGCCGCGATTGGACGCAGTCGCGTTGATCATGCTGGTTGCGTTGCCCTTCACGGGCGTGCTGAGCGTCAACGAAGCGCTATCCGGCTTCAGTGATCCAAACATCGTTCTGATCGCGGCGCTTTTCGTCATCGGCGACGGCCTGGTACGAACGGGCGTCGCTCAGCGGCTTGGCGACTGGTTGATCGCCAAGGCCGGAAACAGCGAAGTTCGCCTCATCGTCCTGCTCATGGTGGTTGTCTGCGGACTCGGGGCAACCATGAGCTCAACGGCGGTTACCGCAATCTTCATTCCGGTCGCACTGCGAATTGCGCAAGCTACCGGCATCAGCCCCGGCAGGCTCATGATGCCGCTCAGTTCCGCCGCGCTCATCAGTGGAATGATGACGCTCGTGGCGACTGCTCCGAACCTGGTCGTCAACAGCGAACTCGAGCGCCATGGTATGCAGGGCTTTCGCTTCTTCAGCTTCACACCGTTCGGCGTGCCGGTGCTGCTCCTTGGGATCGTCTATATGTGCTTCGCTCGACGTTGGCTCCCGGCGGCAACCGATTTGAAAAAGTCCGATCGTGCCAGTTTCGCGGACTGGATCGACGAATACAATCTCGCTGACCGGGAAAGGCGTCTGCGGATAATGGATGGGTCGCCGCTAACCGGAAAAACCCTCGAGGAGTTGAATCTGAGGGGCACCTCCGGCGTCAACATCGTGGCGATCGAACGCAGTCGGAAATTCTCAAACGAAACGCTTAAGCCGACGGGAAAGACGGAGCTGCGAGCCGGCGACATAATGCTGATCGATCTATCGGCATCGACTGGCGTCATCGAGGCGCTGCCGAAGCAGTACTTCCTCGAGCAATTGCCGCTGAGTGGCGCATATTTCTCCGACCGCGCGCAAGAGATCGGTATGGCAGAGGTCATTGTACCGCCCACCTCCGAACTCGTCGGTGAAACGCTTGTCGAGGCCGAATTCCGCACCCGGTTTGGGCTCACCGCGATTGGGTTGCGGCGAGGCGACCGCGCGCACACCAAGGATCTGTTGAAGGAAAAGCTCCGCGTGGGAGACACCCTGCTGCTCATCGGACCCTGGAAGGACATCGAGAGGCTTCGCGGCGACACCGGAAATATGGTCGTCATTAACCTGCCGGCCGAGATCGACGAAAGGCTTCCAGCCCCGGGCCGCGCATTGCAGGCGCTCATCTGCCTGGCGATTGTCATCGTGCTGATGGTAGGCGGCATCGTCCCAAACGTGCAGGCTGCCCTGATCGGATGCCTTCTGATGGGCGCACTCGGCTGCATCGATTTCACGAGCGCCTACCGTTCGATCGACTGGAAAACGATCGTGTTGATCGTCGGCATGTTGCCCTTTTCCATCGCTCTGGAGCGGACGGGCGGAGTCGAATTGGCCGCGGATGGTCTGAGAGGCCTCACCGCGGGGGCTGACGTTCGCTTCGTCCTTGCAACCCTTTTTGTCATTACTGCACTGCTCGGAATGTTCATTTCCAATACCGCAACCGCAATTCTGATGGCTCCAGTCGCGCTTGCCCTGGCGCACGAACTGAACGTCTCGCCGTATCCGTTCGCAATGATCGTCGCGCTGGCGGCCTCGACAGCTTTCATGACGCCGGTTTCTTCGCCTGTGAACACGCTGGTCGTCGCACCCGGCCGTTACACATTCGGAGATTTCGTGCGTATTGGCGTGCCATTTTCCATCGTCGTTCTGATCGTTTGCGTCATCCTGGTGCCGCGGCTGCTGCCGCCATGATCCATTGGCCGGGGGCGACGCCTAGCAAAGGACTACAGACATAACCGAGTCGGGTAAGGTACCAAACGCCGCGTCAAACAAGACGATGACACAACGGATTCTCGACGCCGCCTCGGATGTTATCGGTTGCGCGATATCAAATCGAGTTCACGGCTGCCGATGATTAGGGTGAATGGATTTATTGCGGTGAAGTCTCAGTCGTGACAAGCTGGGCATATGGTTCGCGCAAAGTTTTTCAGTTGGCTGAAATGGATAGCGATCCTCCTGGTCGTCGCGGCACTGACCTTTTTTGCGATACGCGTCTACGACGTTCAACGCGGTCCCTCCCTCGAGGTTTGGCATACCTATGTGCCGCGAGAGCTGGATGTAGAAGCGCTCGATAAGACGGATTGGGACGGGTATGTTGCGAAGGAAGCCCGGCTCTTTGAAGATCTTCGTCTTAACGTCTCTCAAAAGCTGACGCCCGGCGAACGGGTCCCCATAAGCCGGTACTTTGAAGGGAGTCCGGCCTACCCCGCGCACTTTTCCCAGGATTTCAATCGTTCGTTCGTGCTCGAACCGGATGGCCCTCCTCGCGGGGCAGTCGTGTTGCTGCACGGGCTGACAGATTCTCCGTACAGTCAGCGCCATATTGCCCGGGTCTACCGCGATCAAGGCTTCGTCGCGCTTGTGATCAGACTGCCTGGTCATGGCACGGTGCCGGCGGGATTGACGGAAGTGACGTGGGAAGATTGGTTGGCGGCGACACGTCTGGCGGTACGCGAAGCCCGGCGGCGAGTGCCCGCGCCTGCTCCACTCTATCTCGTTGGTTTCTCGAACGGCGGTGCATTGGCGGTCAAATACGCCCTCGATGCCATTGCTAATCCGGAGCTGGCGCGACCGGATCGAATCGTCCTGATTTCGCCAATGATCGGCATTACGCGCTTCGCACGCTTTGCCGGACTGGCCGGTCTTCCGGCCATTTTTCCGGCATTTGCCAAAGCCGCGTGGCTCGCGATCCTGCCGGAATTCAATCCGTTCAAATACAACTCATTTCCCATCAACGGTGCACGAGAATCGTTCCGTCTGACGCAAGTCCTGCAGCAGCAGATTTCGGACCTTCGCCGCAGTGGGCGTCTCGGCGAGTTGCCTCCCGCATTAACATTCCAATCGGTAATGGACTTCACGGTTAGCACGCCGGCCATCATTTCCGGGCTCTACGCGCAGTTGCCGGCAAACGGAAGCGAACTGGTGCTTTTCGACGTCAACCGAACCGTCAAGTTCGGCCTGCTTTTGCGGCCCTCGGCGGATACTGCGCTCAATCGACTCCTCCCTCCGGCGGTGCGCACATATCGAGTTACAGTCATCACAAACGCGACGGAGACGAGCAGCGAAGAGGAAGAGCGCTCGATAGATGCCGGAGACATGAACGAGCGACGACGACCGTTGGGCATGAGCTATCCGCCCGGCGTGTATTCGCTGTCACACGTTGCGCTGCCGTTTCCGATGAATGATGCCTTGTACGGAATGAACCCCGACGAGACGGAAAGTTTCGGACCAAACCTCGGAGCCTTGGCACCGCGTGGTGAGCGAGATGTTTTGATCACCAGCCTAGATGCGTTGCTTCGTGTGGCTTCAAACCCGTTCTTTCCGTATCTTGTGGAGCGTATCCGAGAGGACATCGATCATCCGGCATCGCCACCTGCGGCGGTTGGAACGGCACCTGTCGCGCCCGGTGCAGATTCAGGGGTGGCGTCGTCACCGGATGCAGCGGCAGTATCGTCATACGCGTCTGGTCCGACGGAAGATCCATCCGACCTGCCCCCGTAGGCGATGCGCGGCCATTGGGCCCGCTCCGAGAAAAAATCGATCTTGCTCGGTTCGCGGGTCTCTCGCTCGTGGCAATTCAGGAAGCCGAACAACGCGGCGGCGAGCACGTTGTTAGCGTCGGCCGCCGGCCAGGCGCAGCAGCATCATGAACAGGTTGATAAAGTTGAGGTAGAGCGACAATGCGCCGATGACGGCCTTGCGGCCTGCGGAAGTTGCATCGTCGCTGCGGTCGTACATAGCCTTTATTCGCTGGGTGTCGTAGGCAGTGAGACCCGCAAAAACGCCGACGCCCACAACCGAGATCAACCAGTCAAGTTGGGTCGAGCGCAAGAAGAGGTTGACCAGGCTTGCGATGATGACGCCGATCAGGCCCATAAACAGGAAAGTGCCAAACCCCGACAGGTCACGCCGGGTGGTATATCCGAAGATGCTCAGTGCTCCAAACGTTGCGGCTGCGATCAGGAACACGCGTGTGATCGAGGAATTCGTATAGATGTGGAAGAGGATCGAGAGCGACACTCCTACGAGGGCTGCATAGATGAAGAACAGCGACCGCGCCGCGTTCGCCGACAGCGTCTAGATACGCGCGCTGATGAAAAACAC
>Ga0306922_10005899_pt1 | contig 11720 bp, 9 predicted proteins | sample sta12Cox44000082_FD_203758 | JGI IMG/M metagenome (GOLD analysis project Ga0306922, IMG submission 203758) | Lab enrichment of tropical soil microbial communities from Luquillo Experimental Forest, Puerto Rico - statoxic.12C.oxic.44.000.082 (v2)... | ecosystem: Environmental > Terrestrial > Soil... | reverse complement strand
TTCGCGGGTGTGCTCGTTGCGACTTACATCACGTTCGAGTCGCCCATCTCGGGGATGAGCATGAATCCTGCACGGACGCTTGGATCCGCTCTTTCGGCTCACGTCTGGACGGCGCTGTGGATCTACTTTACGGCGCCGCCGATCGGAATGTTGCTGGCCGCAGAAGTGTTTGTCCGCTGGAGGGGCGCGCGGGCCGTCATCTGCGCCAAGCTGCATCACCAGAACGACCAGCGCTGCATTTTTCGCTGCGGCTATGCGATGAAAGCGAATCCGCCTGCGGGCTCGAGCGCCTGAGCCAGACCAATAAATTGCGTCCTGGGCTTGTAACGAAGTATCGGCAAAGCGGACTACAGCAATAAGCGGCTAGGAACGGCTACCAAGACCCCAAGCCGCCAAAAACCAAATAAAAAGGAGAATTTCAGAATGCAAGCAGTACGTGTGTCTCGATTCGCTCTGGCAGCGGTTCTCGCAGCGGTGACATCGGTGGGTCTGGCTGCGAGCGGCGGCCAGACGACGGATCACAACACCCACACAACGAAGGTTTTCACCGGCGTGAAAGTGAACGCCGGAACCGTGACGCACTCGAAGGTCGATGGCAAGAACGTGCTCACGCTGTCCGACGACTTCGTGGTGCCCGGGACCCCCGATCCACACTGGCAAGTGGTTGACTCCAACGGGACGGTTTACACCCTCGATCGCCTGCAGGCCAAGAATGGTAAGTACAACAAGAGCATCGTTGTGCCGGCGTACGTGCCTAACGTTGTAAAGGTTCAAATCTGGTGCGCATTTGCCGAAACGGTGCTCGGCGAGACCAGCTTCGAATCTCCAGTGATGTAAATCGCGCATTCGATCCGCTGGCGGATCGACGCAATCCTTCAGCCGGCGGGTGAAGCGCAACAAGGAAAATGGAAATGAACTCGAAAAAGATCCTGGCAATCATAGCGGCGGCAGCAGGAATAGCTCTTGCAGTTCCCGCGCAGGCCCAGGTAGCTGAAAAGAAGACGCTGACGCTTGACGGCGCGAAGAAAGTAATCGCCGCGGCGGAGCAATATGCCAAGGAAAACAAAGCGCCCGGCGGAGTGATCGCCGTCGTGGATGCGGGCGGCAACCTGATGGCCCTCGAGAGGCTGGACGGCACGTTTGCGGCCGGCGCAAACATTTCGATCGGCAAGGCGCGAACCGCCGTGCTTTTCCAGAAGCCGACTAAGGTGTTCGAAGACATCATCAGCAAAGGCCGCACGGCGATGGCCGCGCTGCCCGATTCGTTCTTTACGCCGCTCCAGGGAGGAATTCCGGTGGTTCTCGACGGGCAGATTATCGGCGGAGTAGGCGTGAGCGGAGCGATGAGCGCGGCGCAAGACGAGCAACTCGCGATCGCCGGCGCAGACGCTGCGAAAGGTTTCGGCTGCGATCCAGTGGCGACAACAACGAATCTGCCCGTCAGCTACTTCACTAAAGAGCAGATCGCAGCGGGTTTTGAGAAAGGCTCCGTGCTTTTTGATGGTGAGAATGAGGGGCGCAATTACATGGTTCATTCCAGCCGCCGCGAAGGTCCCGGGCTTGTCGAGGTACATACCCAGGACACGGACATTCTTTACGTGCTGAAAGGTTCAGCGACGGTAGTGACCGGCGGAACGATGGTTGATGGCAGGCCGACGGCTGCCGGCGAGATTCGCGGTAAAGAAATCACCGGCGGCGAAACTCGCGAGCTCGTTCCCGGCGACGCAATGATTATCCCTAACGGCGTTCCGCACTGGTTCAAGACAGTCAATGGCCCCTTTCTGTATTTCGTGGTCAAGGTTCGGTAGGCGAGGACATGGCGATGAATCGGTGTTTCCTTCACACAGCGGTATTGGCAGCCGCCGCAATCCTTACCGCGGCGCCACAAGACGCGAACGCGCAGAACTGGGCAGCTCAACAGCCGCCCTATGGCAGGCCCGACGCAACCATCGATCTGCGCACGAATGATGGCGTTGCGCTCGTCAAGGGACAATGGCGGTACAGCGACGCAAGAATCATCGAAGTGGATTCCCGTGCGCCGGGCGCCGATCTGAAGCCTTCCGGTGCTCCGAATAAGACATACGACTACGCGCCGCACGCGGGAGCCCCAGGCTTCGATGATTCGAAGTGGGAAGCGATCGCTCCGGCCACGCTCGATGCGCGGCGCGGCGGCGGCAAAGTCTGTTTCAACTGGTATCGCATTACAGTCGAGATTCCCGAGAAAGTGGCTGCGATTTCAACCAAGGGAACGACGGTCGCGTTCGAGATCGTGATTGACGACTACGCGGAGATTTGGGTCAGCGGCAAATTGCCGGTGGTGTTAGGACAAAGCGGCGGCTCCGTGGTGAAAGGATTCAACGCGCCCAATCGCGTAGTCCTAACCCGCAACGCGCAGCCCGGCGAACGATTCGAAATCGCCGTATTTGGATTCAACGGGCCGATCTCTCGGGCGCCAGAGAACTTCATCTGGGTGAAATCGGCAACGCTGGATTTCTACCTGCCTGGCCACGGAACTGGGGCGCAGGAAGTAGAAACGAAAATCAACCGCCTCGATCCTTCGCTCGATGGCCTTGTTTCGCCAGGAACCAAGATCGAAAAGCTTGCGGGCGGTTTCCTCTTCACTGAAGGGCCGGTCTGGGTTCGCGACGGCGGCTACTTGTTGTTCAGCGACCCGAACAACAATCTGATCTACCGCTGGTCGCCCAACGACGGCGTATCCATCTATCGCACTCACAGCGGCTACACCGGCATGGACATCGGGGAATACGGCCAGCCCGGATCGAATGGCTTGACGCTTGACACGCAAGGACGCGTAACCATCAACGAGCACGGCAACCGGCGCGTCACGCGGCTCGAAAAGAACGGGCAATTGACGATTCTGGCGGACCGCTACGAAGGAAAACGTCTGAATAGCCCGAACGATTTGGTTTATCGCTCCGATGGCGCGCTCTATTTCACTGACCCGCCATTCGGCTTGCCGAAATTCTTCGACGATCCACGCAAGGAGCTTTCATTCAGCGGCGTGTTCTGCCTGGTCAACGGCGAGCTGAAGGTTGTTAGCAAGGATCTCTCCGGCCCAAACGGCTTGGCCTTCTCACCTGGCGAAAAGTACCTCTACGTCGACGACTGGGACGACAAGCGGAAAGTGATCATGCGTTACGAAGTCCGTCCCGACGGGTCTCTCGCAAACGGCGAAGTATTTCTCGACGCCACGAGTGAAGGCGGTGAAGACGCATGGGATGGAATGAAGATCGATCAAGAAGGAAACATCTACGCCTCCGGTCCAGGCGGTCTTTGGGTCATTTCTCCGGAAGGAAAGCATCTCGGCACGATCGTGGGACCCGAGCACCCGCACAACATTGCTTGGGGCGACGAAGACGGCAAGACGCTTTATCTGTGCGCAAAAACGGGGCTCTATCGCATTCGTTTGAACGTGCCTGGGATTCGCCCGTAATCCAATCTCGAGTTCAAGGAACGCAGGAGATCAACAATGGAATCAGCGAGACAGTACGACGTGATCATCATCGGCAGCGGAGCAGGCGGCGGAACGCTTGCTTACAGGCTTGCTCCATCCGGCAAACGAATTCTTCTCATCGAGCGCGGTGACTACGTGAATCGCGAGAAAGAGAATTGGGACAGCCACGCGGTAAACGTGGTAGGCAAATATCAGGCCAAGGAAAAGTGGCAGGACAAAGATGGCAAAGAACTCCATCCCCACACGAATTACAACGTGGGTGGAAACACGAAGTTCTATGGTTCTGCGCTGTTCCGCCTGCGCCGCGAGGATTTCGGCGAACTGAGACATGCTGGCGGCATTTCACCGGCCTGGCCGATCACCTACGACGAACTGGAGCCTTACTACACACACGCCGAAAACATGTATCACGTCCACGGCACGCGCGGCGAAGATCCCACGGATCCTGGTTCAAAATCGCCGTATCCATTTCCGGCGGTGAGCCATGAACCTCGCATGCAACAGTTGAGCGATGATTTCGCGCGCCAGGGACTCAAACCGTTTCACGTGCCGCTTGGCATCATGCTCGACGAAAAGAATAGCCGCGAGAGCAAATGTATCCGTTGCGGCACCTGCGACGGCTACCCGTGCCTCGTGAACGCCAAGTCTGACGCGCAAACCTGCGCCGTCGATCCTGCGCTTGCCCATCCCAATGTATCACTGATGACGAATGCCAAAGTGCTACGGCTCGAAACCGATGAATCGGGCCGCCAGGTAAGCAAGGTGGTTGTTGAGCATCACGGGACAGTCGAAGAATTGTCCGCAAATATCGTCGTCGTTTCTTGCGGCGCCATCAATTCTGCGGCGTTGCTGCTCCGCTCAGCAAACAACAAACATCCGCGCGGTCTCGCTAATAGCTCAGATGTCGTCGGACGCCACTACATGGGCCACGTCAATTCGGTGCTGATGGCAATTTCAAAGTGCCCCAACCCGACGGTCTTCCAAAAAACGCTGGCGGTGAACGATTTCTACTTCGGGTCAGAGGAATGGAAGTTTCCGATGGGACACATTTCATTCGTCGGCAAGCTCGATGCCATCGCACTTTCTGCTGGTGCGCCCGCGATCGCTCCGAACTGGACGCTCGATTTGATGGCCAAGCATTCTCTCGATTTCTGGCTCACCTCCGAGGATTTGCCTGACCCAAACAACCAGGTTACCGTCAACGGCGACGGCCGTATCACTCTTTCCTATAAGCCCAATAATGAAGAAGGCCACAAGCGGCTGATCGCCAAGCTCGAAAGGGTATTGCAGCAACAGACGAAGTGTCCGGACCACGGACACGATTGCCACACGGGGCTTTTTGCACGCAGCATGTTCGTAGGTCAACGCATTCCACTTGCAGGCGTCGCCCATCAGAATGGCACGATTCGATTTGGCAGCGATCCCAAGACTTCGGCGCTCGATGTGAACTGCAAGGCGCACGATCTCGATAACCTCTATGTTGTGGACGGCAGTTTTTTCCCATCGAGTGGCGCGGTCAACCCGGCGCTCACGATCATGGCCAACGCCTTGCGCGTTGGCGACCATCTACTTTCGCGAATGAACGGCCACAACTAACAGATGGCGACCGCGCTGAGAAGTCATAAGCAACCAATTACAATCAACCAAACCTTCAGCAGGTTCTCGTCTGTTGGCTTAATCTTCGTTCTGGCGCTAACTATCGCGGGCCCGTTCGCCCAGACGCTGCAGCAGCCATCTAGATCGCAAGCGGCCAGAGTGCTCGAAATCGGAATGGTCGTCTCCGACATGGATCGAGCGATCGATTTCTATTCGCAGGTGCTTTCATTCGAGAAAGTTTCGGACGTGGAAGTCTACGGATCCGAAGTCGAGCATCTGGAAGGCCTCTTCGGCGTCAGAATGCGCGTGGTGCGCATGCAGCTCGGCGAAGAAATCCTGGAACTCAAGGAGTATCTCACGCCCCAAGGACGGCCGATCCCGGTTGACTCGCGAAGTAATGATCGCTGGTTTCAGCACATCGCGATCATCACCAGCGACATGGACGCGGCATATCGCGTTCTGCGCGAGCACAAAGTACGGCACGCTTCCACCGCGCCGCAGCTCTTGCCCGCTTACATCAAGAACGCAGCCGGAATCCGCGCGTTCTACTTCCGCGATCCCGATAATCACTTTCTCGAAATCCTGCAGTTTCCCAATGACAAGGGTGATTCGAAGTGGCACGTCGCGAGCAGTAAGTTGTTTCTCGGAATCGATCACACCGCGATCGTCATCGGCGATACGGACGCCAGCGTGAAGTTCTATAGAGACGCTCTCGGCATGCACATCGCAGGCGAAAGCGAGAATTACGGCCCCGAACAGGAGCACTTGAACAACGTTTTCGGCGCTCGCCTTCGTATTACAGCGCTCCGTGGCGCCGCCGGGCCCGGCATTGAACTGCTCGAATATCTCGCCCCGCGCGACGGCCGCCCGATGCCGGCCGATTCGCGCACTGACGACCTGTGGGCTTGGGAAACGACCGTGTCCGAGACGGATGCAGCCTGTACCCAAAACGCGTTGCGCCCTGCCAGAGCCGATTTCGTTTCTTCGGGAATCGTCACCCTCCCCAACTCAAACCTGGGCTTTGCTCAAGGTTTTCTTGTTCGCGACCCGGATGGTCACCTCGTGGGGATCACGCAACCATGAGAGTCTTCCTCACCGCGAAGTATCGAGTAGGTTCTTTTGGTGCCAGGCGAGCGGGAACGGCTCAGTCCGGCGACGGTACAGACGCGGAAACGGCCGCTCTTGAGGCGGTTTCGCGCCAATGAATACTGTAACCGGGCTCCCAAAAGAATTATTTCGCGCGGTCAGGGGCGGGGGCGCTTCGAGCGTTCCGCGCCGGCTTTTCACCCAGCGATTAAAGAACTTGCTGGTGACGAATGCAACAAAACGGGAATTCTGTTCCTGCGCGCCGCTCACCGAAGCAGGAAAAAAAGGGACTGTTTTTCCGAGCTTCCGGCCGGGGCGTGGTCGCCCCAAGCGGTTGGTCATACAATAGCCGGTAGTACCTGGCACCATTGCCGTTTGAATTGCACGCGACCCGTGACGGAGGGCTGCCCGCTTCGAGCGGCTTGCCAGGCGAGCAACTGTTATTTCGCAAAACCGCTCTTGACCCAGCGCACCAAGAAGAGAACGAGATATACAAGACCCCAACCGAAAGGCACCGGGACGAACGCGACAACTGCTGCCCCTATCCATTCGCCTGAGTGTGCTTCCGCAAGGTAGTCCGCACTTCGTTTGTCACATTCAGCGAGGGTGGTAGTACCCTTCGGAATCTAGTTCTCACAGTTTAAGCCTATTGCACTGGCCGTCTTGATATCAGATTCCTCTGTGGTGCCGTGCGTGTAAAGGCCCGCGCCTACAATCCACACGACTGATGCGAGGATGCCGATTCTTTTCCATCCATCCAATTTCATGCCCGAGCTCTACTTTTCTATCTTAGATTTCTGCTGTCCGTCGACTCGCTCTCCGCCGCTGCCCGGCGAGCCGCGTCCAGGGGATCGGCCGCCGCGTTCTGTTCATCTCATCGAAGTTTCTGTCAGGCTGCGCGGCGGGTTCTTGGGTCATTGGCAGTCCGTAGTGATTGTTGACCATTCGCCGAGACGATTATTCGTGGTCTCGCAATGAAGCCGTCTCGGACGCTCGTAGGTTGACGGCAGAGGTACCGCTGCAAGACTGTCGGCGATCGCGTTGTAGCGAGCTACAAGTTTGTCGTAGCGGGCCTGCAATTGGTCCTGCGAATCGTAAAGGTGGTCTCGAAAGATTTTCTCCGACGCCCTTCCCGCGAGCGTTTGGATGAGGCTCAATTTCTCAAGGCATTTCAACTGTTCTCGGAGTTCGTTCACAAAATCCCCGCCCTGTTCCTGCATCTTAAGCATTGAAGCAATCGTGCTCCAAAGGTCGCCGGATCCTTCTGCCGCTTGGTCTTTGCACTTGTCGATGCTGCTTTGTTTTTCCATCACCTCCTGCGCAGTCGTTTGCGGCCCTTTCTTACCCAGTAGGGTAAGTTCACCTTCATAACGCATCAACGCCCATGCTTTATCCGAACACCTGCTCAGAGTCTGATTGGTTTTGTTATCGAAGAAGTCGTGTTGCGCTATCAGAGCTTGGTTGATTTGCTCCTGCGTCGGTGCTTGTGCATTTGCGCAGATTGCTGCAAACAAGCCGACGACGACGATTGCTCTTATTCTCATCGTCTGATTCTCCCTAAAAATAGATTGCCGTTGTTCACTGGACCCGTCTCGGGCGCAATTGTCGCGAACCCGATTCACTACCAGTTCATCCGTTAAATACGCGTTGATTTCCTTGAACTTCTCGACGAGAAGCGGGCGCGAGCCCAATCGGGTTGTTTCAGCTTTACGACCCGGAATGACCGGCGCGTCCCTCGTGTTTCGGAGGGCTCCGTCACTATATCCTAATTTGGGATACCTAAGGCTGGATCGGAATAATCCCAGCCACATTGAAGGATGCCACCTATCGTCAACGGTACCGGCAGTTTCGCGGACGGCTGAGGGAAGCCCGCCGGCAAGCCGGACTCAGCCAACTTCAGGTCGCCGGGCAATTGAGGCGCCCACAATCTTTTGTTTCCAAGTGCGAATCTGGCGAGCGTCGCGTAGATGCGGTCGAACTCCAAGAATTTGCTCGTATCTACAGGAAGCCGATCACTTTCTTTGTCAACCAGCATTAGGTGGGAAAAGTTGGAGGATTATACTTCGTTGTGATGGTCGGCGTGGGAGCGTCTAAGCCCGCGCCACTCAAAAAACGAAGGGGCGGTACACGGAAATTCTTCGTACGTTTGGTTGAGTGGTGCGGGACGGTGTGCCACCCGCACGACAACGTGGTCCGATGAGCAGGCGTTCGCCGTTCATTCAAAGCTTTGAATCGTGCCCCATATGTAGGACTCAAGATCATCAGCAGATAAGTTCCTTTTGAAGAGCGCGTTGGGACTAAATGGCAAGTCAACGCAGCGTCTACTCTGGCACCTAAGGATCCTGCCTGCGGCTCTTATTGGTGATTTCATCTGCAAGTATTTTGCACAAGAGCGCGTCGATTCTTGACTCCGAACGTCTAATCACCCTAGAGTAGATCAATGTATCGGAAAGCTACGTTCGCCTTGGTGGCGCTATTCGGGGTTCTTATCGTGCCCTTCGCCGACTGCGTCTTCGCGGCTACGCGGGACCAAGGGAGCATGCAGTGCTACGGTTCGATGCCTTGCGATCCCTCGAACCAAAGCCACGATTGCTGCAAGTCGATGGGTTCTTCGCAGTCGCCTAGCGCCATGCCGACAACGTGCGTTTCATTGCATGCACCGGTGGGCTTTGTCGCGGGTCTTTTGCCTTCGCCTTTCATCCCCCAACTTTCCGAGTCGACCAGCGCAGCTTTGGCGGCTTCACAGCATTCCCCTCCTGAGCTTTACACGCTTCATTCTTCCTTCCTGATCTGATTCGCTCCTGAACCGTGCCGAGCCGCACGGGTGTCTCCATTTTGTTTCGATTGACGTATGGATGCTCGCGTCGCTCTGGCAATACGCCGTACGAGCGCGACTGGGCATAGTCACTGCGCCCATTTCAGGAGAAAACCATGTCTTTGTTTCAATGCAAGAGCACGCCGTCCCCGCGCCGTTTCGGGGCCCAAATTTTTCTGGCAGTATCCGCGGTTCTTTTTATTCCTACCCTTCAAGAAGGAATGGCCGCCCAGGAAACAGAGCGCGGACACGTCGCTGCACCTACCGCCCTGTCAGAGCTGCTCGCGGAAGCGGAGAAGAGCAATCCGCAGATCGAAGCCGCACGGCAGAACTGGCAGGCAGCCAAGCAAGTTCCGACACAAGTTTCGACACTGCCGGACCCGCAATTCACGCTGCAACATTTGAGCGTTGGAAGCCCGAGACCTTTCGCGGGCTACACGAACAGCGACTTCGCCTACATTGGACTCGGAGTGTCACAGGACATTCCTTACCCAGGAAAGTTGAAACTGCGCGGCGAGATTGCAGCGCGAGAAGCAGATGTGTCGCAGCAGCAGGTCGAATCCATCCGGCGCGCGGTCCTTGTCGAAATCAAAGCTGCGTACTTTCAACTGGCCTATCTTTCAAAGACGCTGGCCATTCTTGAAAGCGACGGCGAACTCCTGAAGCAGGTCGAACAAGCCGCTGACGCCCGCTACCGTTCGGGCATGGGAACACAGCAAGATATTCTCCAGGCGCAACTCCAGAAGACGAAGCTCGTCCGCGAAATTGCCATGCACCATCTTGAGGTCGGAAAACTGCAAGCCAAGTTGAAGGAGCGGCTGAACCGACAACAAGGATCACCAGACATCGAACCGCTCGGCCTTTCCGAAACACCTATTTTGCAGTCCTACGATGAACTTCTCGTGGCAGCCAAAGCGCAGAACCCGGAGCTTGCCGCGTCGCAAAAGATGATCGACAAGCAGTCGCTGCAAGTCGAACTTGCCCGCAAAGATTTTTATCCCGACTTCAACGTGCAATACATGTGGCAACGGACCGATCCGGCACAATTCCGCGCCTATTACATGCTATCGGTAGGTGTGCGCGTGCCCATTTATCGGAGCCGCAAGCAGAAGCCAGAACTGGCCCAGGCGCAGACGGAGGAGCTTCGCGACAGGAGCGCGCTTGAGGCGCAATCTCAACGAGTCGCATCCGAGCTCCGCGAACAATATGTCATCACGCAACAGACTGCCGAAATTCTGAAGATTCATCGCGAAGGCTTGGCTCCGCAGGCGCGCTCCGAATTCCAGGCGGGCTTGGCTTCCTATCAATCGAACAAACAGGACTTCCAGGCAGTCCTCACCGCATTTCTCCGAATACGAGACCGCCATGGGCCGCATTGAACAAATCACCGGACTAAGCCTGCGCTAGAGAGGAAATGAACATGCAGAACTATCGAAAAGCCTTTGTACTTGCCCTCGCAGGAAATCTCATTCTTGCTGCGACTCTCGCTGGGTTTTGGTGGCACTCGTCGCACCAGAAGAAGACGGAAATGACGATGCGGACCGCGACAAACGAAGCGACGGGAACTTCGCCGAACGATACCGAGACAGCGCCGCACGACGTCGCGCTCGTGCCAGTGCAGCTATCGCCGGAACGGCTCCAAAGCATCGGCGTGCGGATGGGCCGCGTTGAACGCAAGAGCGTCGGTGATGAAATCCGCGTTACCGGAAATGTTGCGGTTGACGAGACGAGACTTGCCTACATCCAGACCCGTTACACGGGCTACATCCAGAAAGTCTATGCCGACGCTACGTACCAATACCTGCGGAAGGGGCAACCGCTCTTCACCATTTACAGCCCTGATCTTGCGGCCACCGAGCGCGAGTATCTAGTCGCGAAGCAGAACCAGCAGCGCGTGGCGGGAAGCACGGTTCCGGGAGTGACGGAAGGTGCAGCTTCGCTCCTCGAAGCAGCTACGGAACGATTGAAGCAGTGGGGTGTGCCTCAAAGGGAAATCGAGCGCCTCGAATCTACGGCCCAGGTGCAGGAGGAACTCACAGTGGACTCGCCGGTTTCCGGCTTCATCACCGAGCGCAATGCGCTGCGGAATCTGACCGTTCAACCTGACACGAAACTTTACACCGTCGCCGATCTTTCGACCGTGTGGGTTTTCGCCGAAGTCTTCCAGAACGAATTGGGGAGGATCAAGCCCGGCGATCGTGCACAGCTTACTGTGGACGCTTACCCCGGACGCACGTTCGAGGGGCGCGTGAACTTCCTCTATCCGCAAGTGGACATGACCACGCGCACGGTGCGCGCCCGCATTGCCTTTCCGAATCCCGGACTGAAACTCACACCCGGGATGTTTGTAAATGTCGCTCTCGAAGTGCCTCAAGGAAAACAACTCGTCATTCCCGCAACCGGCGTCTTGCAGTCTGGAACGCGCCAGGTGGTTTTTGTGAATCGTAGCGACGGCTATCTCGAACCACGCGAAGTCGAACTCGGCGCGCGCAGTGGGGACGACTTCATCGTATTGAAGGGATTAAAAGAAGGGGAGGAAATCGTCACTTCGGCGAATTTCCTCATCGACTCCGAAAGCCAGCTACAAGCGGCACTCGGTTCTTTCGTTCCGCCGCATCCCGGCGCAGGTTCTGCCGGCGCAACGAACGCGCCTCAAGCAAGCGCCGAACTCACGACCGACCCGACTCCTCCACGGCGTGGGAGTAACGTTGTTCGAGTGAAGCTTGCTGATGCAAGCGGCGCTCCTCT
>Ga0306922_10005898_pt1 | contig 11720 bp, 12 predicted proteins | sample sta12Cox44000082_FD_203758 | JGI IMG/M metagenome (GOLD analysis project Ga0306922, IMG submission 203758) | Lab enrichment of tropical soil microbial communities from Luquillo Experimental Forest, Puerto Rico - statoxic.12C.oxic.44.000.082 (v2)... | ecosystem: Environmental > Terrestrial >... | reverse complement strand
CAGATGCTCTCCGTTTGATAGCAGTGTCGTCGCTCGGTATCCGGTAACCTTCACGGCCGATGCCCCAATCTTCACCGCATAGCCAGCAGCCCTACGGACGGTTGCGATAGCCGCAAAATCGACGAAGTCATCGTTGAAAGCGTACAGGACGGTGAACTCCTGGGGGCCGGTGAGAGAGTCGGGGGCCGGTGGCGGTTCAGCGAGCCGGTACGAGGCCGGCCCTGCCCCCCGGGGCGCCTGAGGCGCGTCGATTCCCGGTTCCGCCGGCAATATTGTATTGCAAGCCGGGTTGATCTCCTTCACGACCGAAATCGAAAGCGGCGTGAGGGGGATGCCGCCGCAAACGCGCGGGCCTTCGCTAACGCGCCCTTCCACCAATACTTCGTGCTTCAATTGCGGAGGGTGAAACGCCGCGGTAATGTCCTGTTGAATGCCGAGATAGTAGAGTTCGCCCTGGTATTCCGCCAAGAAACAGGGAACTGTTTTCGTATCGCGCACGATCGGGCAGGCGACAAAGCTTCGTTGCTGCCCGACGGTGATCGGGGCCGCGAGCAGCCAGAGGAAACACGCGATCCGCACTACAGAACCCCCAGAAAGTTGACCAGATCGTATTTCTCCGCTTCCGAGAGCTTCATGTCGAAACGGCGATCGTAAAAGTCCACCACCTCACGCAGGTTCTCGGCCGATCCATTGGAGAAATACGGAGCGCGGGCGGCCAGCCCGCGGAACTGCTGCATCACAATCGATCCCACGTCCACGCAGCGGCCCGAGATCAGAGCGCGCCCGGGATCGGTCGAGTAGATCACCCGTCCTAGATAAGGATGCGGATCGGCTTCGGGGTTGCAAGTGATCTTGAAAACCGGGAGATCGCTCGATTCCACCCACGTGCCCGGCTCCGTCCAGGTGGGGTAATTGGTGGTGCCCACATCCACCCACCCGGCCGAAAGGTCCTGGCCCGTCATCTGGGCGTTGTGGCACGTGGCGCACGTGCGCTTCAGCGGATTGCCCAAACCGATAGAGTTAATGTGCGCCGCGTCGCGCAACCAGAACTGACGGAACAGGAAAATGTTGGCGCCGCGAGCGATTGACGCTGGGTAATGGTCCTTGCCCTTCCAGCGATCGAACAGGCCGAATACCGGATCGAAGTCGTTATCGCCCAGGACGCCCGGAGGGCGATCCCGCAGCGCCGCTGCGCCCAAGCCAGACGGCCCGCTAGGATCGACCAGCGGACCAGCGTACGTGTGCTCCACCTGAGCCATATAGACCTGCTGCTCGAACGCCACGATGGTTTCAAGCTGCTTTCGGGAAGGGGCCTCGCGCGCCTCCTCGTGGCCCATGATGGCGCTCATCGCCTGCGTCATCAACGAAGGTTCCCGGGCATCCGACATCAGGTTCATTGCGACTGGACGTCCGTTTTCCGGGTCGCGGTCGGCCAGCATGCCGGTTTTCAGTACGATGTTCTGCGCTCCAGAAATTACATATTTCAGGTTCGCCGCCGGACGCGGGCGCCGGTATACCGATACGGTTGGCTTCGGGCTCTTCAAACCGTATACCGGGCTTGAGTTGCAGCCAGTCGGGTCGCGCACCACCTCGATTGAAAACTCTACCGCTTTCGACGAACCGTCGGCATTACGAGGCGGCCAGGTCAGCGGGATGCGGAACAAGCCGCGGTTCAGCAGGAGGGAATGTGATTTTTCCTTATCTTGCGGCAAGTCGGGACAATTCGACCCGTCGAATGCCGCAAACACCGGATCCTTCCCATCGGTTGCGAGCCAACGTTCCCGCAGGCTCGCGGCGGAAACGCTCATACCGTAGGCCGGCTGATGGCAATTCACGCAAGCGCGGCCGTTCGTCCCCAGTGGTGTAAAGAACGGATGTCCGGTGGTGTCCACGGGTCCCGAAGCCTGGATCACGCCTAGCTTTCCGAGGGAATTTTCGAACTGATCGATTGCGGGCAGAATTTCCTTGCCGCCCGGTTCTATCCACGTCACCCGCAAATTGTTCTGATACTGCGCGGCCAGAGTTAACGGAATTGCAAATACGAGAAAAAATCTGTGCATTTGTTTAGTTGTTTCAGCAGAAGCTGATGCTCGGAGGTTATCTTTTTGCCGGCCCTCTGTCAACAACCGGCGGCCCCGTTCTCACCCTCCTCCTGTTCACTTCCTGCACCCACGGAGGGCGGAACACAGACCGGGAGCGACAGAGCGAAGGCCGGCCCGCTTTAGCGAAGGGCCGCGCCGATTGCCCATCGAGCCACAGCGGCGGCGGGAGCGGCTTCCAGCCCTCGCGGCGAAGAACTGCTCGCAGTCAATTCCTAGGCCTAGGCTTAGGCTAAGACGAGGTGTATCATTCGAATTGTGGGATCGACAGCGTCGGGACTCGACTCCGTGGTCGAGTGAGGAGAGAACTTTGAAGTCCAAGAGCGTCATACCGTCCTCCGGCATTACTCGCCGGTCCTCGCTTACAACTGCCGGACTAGGTCTCGCCGCAGCGGTAGGCATGCACCGCCGAGCCGACGCCGCCGAGCAGACGGCAACCGAAAAGGCGAACATCCAGGTAGTGAACGATTTTTGCGCGGCTTGGCCAAGCCATAACATCGACCGCATCATGTCGTTCTTTGCGGAAAACTGCGCCTACCGCGTCAGCGAAGCCCAGGAACCGAATAAGGGCAGGCAAGCCGTTAGGGACCGCATACAATCGTTCCTCAACCGCGTTCAGGGTTTCGACGTGATCGAGACATACGCCAAAGGCCCAATGGTTTTTAACGAGCGCCAGGATCATTTCACGGGCGGTCCTCTAAAGATGTGGCATGGCGTGGGGGTGTTTTTTCTGAAGGACGGCAAGATCGTCGAGTGGTACGACTACACTATTTCAATTGACCGTGCGTAACTGCGATTCGTCCCGGGGGCGCGCCCCGCGCCGCTCCGTCTGCCCTTATGGCCGGCGACGCCGCCGCCCGGGGGAAGCGAAGCTCCCGCTCCAGCACTTCGGTTTGTTGCCAGCCGTTTGGAATGAGACCACGTTCAAGCCCAGTCTCGCGTTCATCGAGTCTCTTCAATGAGAGCTAGCTGAAAGCGATTTTGCGCTGTTGACGCTCGCGCCCGACGACGCGGTGATCGCGCGAGGGCACCTGAGCATGGCGCCACGCGACAACGTACTGTGCGAGCTTGGGCTATTGATCGGCCGGCTAGGATGGGAGCGAACATTTTTCGTGTACGACAAGATCCAAGACGCCAAGGTGCCAACTGATCCAATAAAACGTTTGGTAAAAATGGGCGTCACAATGGGAAAGTGAAGGAACCGCCGCCTCACAAGACCCTGATACGCCGCTCGGATGAACCGAAACTTGAAATCGGTGACCTGGTCTCCATCAAAGAAGGCGTAATCGGAGTGGTTCTTGCCCGGTTTAACCCTTCCGGCGAAAAGTGTAACGAGGTTCATTACATCGTTGAGCTAAGGCCCGAGACTGGGAAGAGAGCCCCATGAATGGCGGTATTGTTTCGATTGACAGACTTCCAGTCCAAAGTGCTGCTCTTTCAGAGGGAATCCCAGATTTTGACGGCCCGTCAAGGAACCTGTCCGGCACGACGGGTTTTGCCCTGCACCCGCAACAGAAGCGTCCTGTTTCGCCACGATACATTGGCCGGTGTGGCATCTGAGATCTTAGACTCGCATGGGCGGGGCCGCTCAGAGAAAGCCGCACCAACTCTCTTGGCGGCCCCCTTTTTGCGGCGTCACCAGAATTTCTCCCACCGTTCGACCGCTGGGCACAAAATCCTCCCACTACAGAGCTCTCTATGGCGCAACCCAGGACCGTTTCCGCCCCCAAGAAACGCCGCGAGGGCGGCCGGCTGAAACATTCTTGCCCTTCCATGATTTCCTTGGTACGGGGAAACCCCCTAAGAGGGCCGCGGGCCTCGATCGGTTAGACCGCAACATGCCGGCAACTCGAAGCATGGCAATGATGACTACGAGACCGGGCCAACTGATCCTCTACCCTTAGAGCAGTCACCGGTGATAAGCTTTCGGCATTGATCATGCGGCAGAGACTGACGTACCTTTGGTGGGGTTTCGTATCCCGACTCCCGTTCAAGCTCGAAATGTTACTGAGGTGGCGTTATGCAAGGGCTTCGTTGACCACCCTGAACCACGAGCTCAGACTGCAGCTCGCGGCGGCGCGGGGGAAAGACGATGAAGAACAGTTCCAGCGTCTTAAAAGCGAATTAGGGTTTCGCCGGTCAGAGTACACTGACGAATTGTTGGGAATGGAAAGCAGGGCTCTCGTCGAACAGGCTCGGAGGCTCGATATTTATCTGACGGACATGCCGTCTACAAACGCCGGTGAGGGCTATTGGGAACAGGGTCATTTTGACGAATACTTGCAGCCTGAAGCCCGTCGTTTTCTGGGGCGGCGAATCCGAGAGGAAAGGGGAGCCCGTTGGAAGACACGAATGGAAGTGTACGCCCTGACCATCAGCTTTTTGTTCGGGCTAATGGGCATTGCCTTGACGGCTTTTAACACATGGAAAAGCGCCCATGATGCACGAATAATCGATGCTCTCGAGCTAGAGATCGAGGGCCAGTCTAAGCGATTGTCAAGCGTCGAACAGCGCCTGAGCCAATCTCCAGCTATCAGTGCGAAAGATACGTCTCTAGGTCTCCTAGCGAGACGCACGAAGAGGGCACGGAGACGTGCCAACTAGATTTGACCTTGCCGCGATCCGAGACAATCTTACCAGCGCGGGACCTTAGGCAAGGATCCGATCATCAACTGAGAGCGAGCGAAGCGCCTGCGAAGAGTCTTCAACCGCGCTCCGGCATTAAATGATCCGCGGGACTTCAGCCCTAATCGGGCCAGAGCTCGACCAAACAGAAAATCTCCACAGTTCAAAGCTCCAAAAGAGAACACCAGCCCATGTAGTATTAGTCGCGCCCGGTTGACCAAACTGCCGGGGAATACTGTTTCCTATCGGGGGCGATGCAAGAGTCTTGGCAGCGGATCGCCAATACCCTTGCCTCATCTTGTTACCGAGCCATCGAACGTTACCTGGCAGATGCCAGAGCGCTGTTCACTCGGATGACTGCAGAACGGTGAACGCGTAAAGTATGTTGTTCGGCGTGCCGCCTACGCGGCCATAGCCGGATCCCCAATTGAGGATGCCGTGCACAATCGACGGACCATCAATCACCGAGCCTTTGGTGGCGAAGTGCCACAGAATCTTGCCGTCTTCGCATCGAGAGCATACATCTTGCCGGACAAAGAACCGCCATACATCACGCGTTCGCCTCGCTGACCGAGCCATAATCGGCGGCATCGTCCGGATTGGCAGTCAGCCAAAGGATCTTTCCGGTAGCCGCATCGACGGCTTCAGCCAATCCGCCGTTCGCCGTCGTTTGTCTATTTATCAACTTCGTTGGAACGTGGAAGCTGTTCGAGAGGCCACATAGATGCGTTTGCCGTCGGTCGCTTTACCCCATTCGATGCCGGCAAAGCTGCCGGCGGGACCAACCGCCCCGCTCCAGCGCAGCTTACCATCTTCCGGATCGAAGGCCCACAAGAACCCGCTCTTCTGGCCAAAGACCACCAGGTCCTCCAGCAGGTTCGGGCCAGAACCGCCGAGATCCCAGTCCGGGCCGGCAGGTCGGGGCAGTTCATTAGGGGAGGGTTAAAAAAAACAAGCGACTGTCCAGGCATCGCAATCGGCCTTCGGGTTGACCTTAGCACATGCCTTCACCGAGGCCGGCACTTCGTAACTGTTGCCGGTGCCGACATAGAGTAGACCGCACTCGGGGTCGCTGGCGGATGGTTGCCAGACGGGGTTCCCGCTGTATCCGTCCGCATTCCCACCTTTGGGCGGCACCCGCGTAGGTCTTCCAAAGGACCTTCTCCGTGTTTGCGTCTACCGCCACCACACTGTCGCGAAACGTGCAGCACTGGTAGGAGTTGGGAATCGCGAGGATCTCCTCGTTGGTGGAGATGCCGACATAGACGACGTCTCTGTAGACTTCCGGCGATCCTGCGATGATCGCCATCCCTTGATCGTCGACCTGTGTTTCCAGTGCGTCTTCCGGTCTGGCGGTTTTCGCTCTGTGCCGATTACAATCCCTAGTGACCACGCCGCTCTTAAGTCGCGTCCGACCCCGCCGCCGTGGCCGACTCTAGGGAACCAAACGGGTCGGTCCATCGTATAGTAGTGAGAACCGCATCTTGGGAAGTTGATTTACGGTCGGCCGTCGACGCGGTCGCATGCTCGACCGCATAGGTCCCCGCCGCCACTGCGAGGATAAATGCTCGAGGCGAATTCTCTCAAAAAGAGCTATGGCAACATCATGGCGGTGGATGGCGTATCCTTGCGGGCGGCCGCCGGTGAGACGGTCGGTTTGCTCGGGCCGAATGGCGCTGGTAAGACTACCACTGTCTCGATCATCGCCGGCCTAGTTCGTCCCGACTACGGTTCAGTGAAAATCGGAAACCGAGCGTTGGCCGGCGACACGGATCCCATCAAACGACGCATTGGGCTCGTCCCGCAGGATCTTGCGCTGTTCGATGAATTGACCGCTCGCGACAACCTATTGCTGTTCGCTGCACTCTATGATCTCGCCGGTATTGCCGCCAACCGCGCGATTGGCGAGGCCCTTGAACTAGTCGGGCTTAGCGATCGTAGCCGCGACCGCGTACGCACGTACAGTGGCGGCATGAAGCGGCGTCTGAATCTGGCGGTCGCACTCCTGCACGATCCGCAGATTCTGCTGCTCGATGAACCGACTGTGGGCGTCGACCCGCAAAGCCGGAACGCCATTTTCGATAATCTCGAGACGCTCAAGCAGCACGGCAAGACGCTCCTCTACACGACGCACTATATGGAGGAAGCTGAGCGGCTCTGCGACCGCGTCGTCATTATCGATCACGGGAGGGTGATTGCTGATGACGGCTTGCAGGGACTCTACCGGATGTTGCCCGCGTCGAACCTGCTCGGTATTGAGCTTGAGAGCGGTGTCGACGGTCTTGCACTCGATCAGGTCCGGGCTTTACCCGGTGTTACGTCAGCGGAGTTCGAAGGTGGGACTCTGCGAGTCGGCGTGCGCGATCTCGCAGCGGAAACGCCGCGCCTCCTGCAATGGCTGGTGGATCGCGGCCATCCTTACCGACACGTCGTGAGTGAGCGCGCCGATTTGGAAACGGTGTTCTTAACGCTAACCGGAAGGAGCTTACGCGACGCATGAAGACCGCTTTTCGAGCGCTCGTGCGCAAGGATGTCCAGTTGTTCCTCGTGGATCGGCGGGCGCTGCTGATGAGTTTTGCGATTCCGATTGCCATTGGCTCATTCTTTGGCTACGTGTTCGGCGGCCAGAGTAACCGACAAGATGCTAGCCGGATTCCGGTGTTGCTGGTAGACCAGGATCGTAGCGTTATTTCCACCGAGATTGGCAAAGAGCTGGCCACGGAAAGAACTCTGGAGGTGAAACCATCCGACTTGGAGGATGCGCGCGCGGCCGTCCGGAAGGGCAGCGTTATGGCCGCCGTCGTGATTCCTCCTCATTTCGGCGAGGCCGCGGGCGCCGCATTCTTCGGGCCGAATCTCAAGCCGGAAATCACGGTAATGTATGACCCTTCGCACGGTGCCGAACGGGCCATGGTGCAGGGCATCCTGACCGGCAAGGTGATGCAGTCTGTGAGCAAGGAGATGTTTGGCGGCGAAACCGGACGGCGGATGGTGAAAGACTCATTGGAGCAGATCGGGCGGAGTCGCGTTCTGTCCCCCGAGGATAAAAAGACTCTGACCGATTTGCTCCGCAGCGTGCAGCGCCTGAACGAAGAGGCGGTTGCAAGCCTCAACCCGCCTCCCGGTAGTCTTACGGGGGGCTTAAGTGTGCCGTTCATTCAGCGCGAAGTAGCTGTCACCTCTCGGGACAACATTCAGTACAACGGCTATGCCCACGCCTTTGCCGGAATGGTGGTGCAGTTCCTTTTGTTTTTGGGCATTGATTTTGGCATTAACCTGCTGCAGCAACGTCAGCGCGGGTTGTGGAAGCGGTTCCGAGCGGCGCCGCTTTCACCCGCTGTTCTGTTGGGCAGTCGCGTTGTTAGCGCAGCTATCATCTCGTTTTTTGTCATAGTAGTAAATTTTCTTTTTGCGCGGCTGATCTTCGGCGTTCGCGTGGAGGGCAGCATGGCCGGCTTTCTGGGTGTCAGCGCAGCCTTCGCTTTGATGACTGCATCCTTCGGCTTACTTGTGGCGACCCTTGGCAAAACGCCGGAAGCTACACGCGGGCTGGCGATTTTCGCCACGCTCCTCGCTGTGATGCTGGGCGGCGCGTGGATTCCAATGTTTTTGTTTCCCCAATGGCTGCAGAAGGTCACGCTGGTCATGCCAACGAGGTGGGCTGTGGACGGCCTGGAAGCGATGACTTGGCGCGGATTGGGCCGGAGCGCAGCCCTAGGGCCTATGGCGGTGTTGCTTGCATTCGCGCTGGTCTTCAACTTGATCGCCGTGACGCGCTTCCGCTGGGAGGGCGAGGGATAGTGGAGTGCGCAGCCGGGTTCAGCCTCCACGATTATTGCGTCTTGATGAACTTTTCCACTACGCCGCTAAGTTCGGCAACGTAAACATCCCCAGCGTCACTGACGGTAAGGCCGTGTCCTCCTCCAACTGCACCTTTCGGAAAGGGTAGCCTACCCAAAGCCTTACCACCCAGATCATAAAGAAAGCCGCCCACCCAGATGTGCTGGTCCTTGGTCAGACAGAGCGCGGAAACTCCTCCGTACGTCTTCCACTGGTTCAAAAACTTCCCATTCGAATCAAAAACCTCGACCCGCTCGTTGTCACGATCGGTGACGTAAACTCTTCCTTGCGCGTCGACCACTACGTTGTGGGGAAGTCTAAATTGGCCGGCCCCCGTCCCTCTCGTACCAAACTGGAGTAGGAATTTCCCCTCCTTGGTGAACTTGGCCACCCGGGGGTTACCGTATCCATCGCTCACATAAAAATCGCTATTCGATGCAAAAGCCACATCGGTCGGCAAATAGAATGTGTTGGGTCCCATTCCAGATACGCCTCTCTGGCCGAGCCGCATGATCACTTTCCGCTGTTGGTTAATTTTGTACACCATCTGGCCGGGGGCGTCGACAACCCAGATATTTCCTTGCGGATCTACTCGTACGGAGTGCACCCCACAGGAATCACATCCTGCAGGCCCATAGACGGCCGAATAGTTGGAATGGGTGGGGACTCGATTGGCAGGAGGAATGAACACGACCTTTCCCTCGCTGAAGGTTTCGACGTCCCACGAACGTACGAACTCCCCGCCGCTTTCGAATTCCAATAAGGGGTGAGCGCCACGATGAAGCACCAGCACATGATCATGCGTGTCGACAGCCACTGCTGGCACCTGAATGAAATTCCACTGGCCTGCCGGAAAACCCGCTTCACTCGTAGCCTCCCTCGGCCAGTCCACAAATCTGTAATTTGTTAGGACCGGCACGTCGGAACCCGGCCTAGGGCCGTTACCTCTCTGGCCGAACGCAACGTCATGGAAGCAAGGGGCAAACAAACTCAAGGCAAGAACGCAGATGCCCTGATTTTTACGAAACCAAGTCAGAACCTTCATTTCGTCCTCCTGTCTAGTCATGGACCAGCCCCAATCCCAGGCAGTGACATGATCCGAGCCTTCCCCAGCATAAAAATCCGCCTCGCCTAGCTCCTAGCAGATACCGTCGAGATTGCCGCCGACGTCAGGGCGTATTCCACCGCAACCGGCCGTCCTGACGCTTTGTCTTTCGTAGCCCCTCCCCGGTCCTTGGTGAACCTCGATGAGAGCTTTAGGTCAAGGAGCTCTCCTATGGTAGGCGGCCAATCATATCTCATTTGAGAGGCATACGTCGCCTGAGCCGTCCCAACCTGGGGGGGCAATTCCAAGACAAGCCACTCCTGCTTTGTGCAAGAAATAGCCCGGTCCGAAGACCCACCCGTTTATCGTGTCACGTTTGCGGGAATAATCACGAGTCTTGTCAATTCTCAGAGGGCTTTTCGGCGCTGTCAATCACCACGAGGTCGACAGGTCCTTTTCCCGCGTCCAGTCTGAGGCCTAGTTGCTCCTGAGGGCTGTGAAGATGGATGGAGGACCAGGATCGTCATTTTGTGTAGACGATGAATCTGCCCATTCAAGATGAAAATCAAATGCCCCGTTTAGACCGGCTTATTGATCACGGTCCGGTCCAGCGCGTCCGAGAGCAAGCCGGTGAGACTGGGGATCAGTAGGCCGAATGCACGAGTAATGTCTACGCCTCGGGCATCCACAGTTCGTCTTGCACCATCTCGACCGCGTGAAATCCGACCCCAATAATTGACCTGCGCTTCCCCGGGAGCAGCCTAGCGCGGCAGAGGATTGGGATCGAACGCAACGCAGTTCGCCGCTTTCAGTCTGTAACCAGCATTGGAAACCGTCCGTAAACAGAGCCTTCTCTTGTATCACGATGAGCCCTCAGTTTGAACCTGTCTTCCAGAAGAGCCTGCAACATGAGGAGCATTGCATCGGTGCCTACAGCCTGACCTGCCTCGCCTTGAATGTCGAATCTTGAAGAGTCGCTCCATGGGGGTCCCCCAATAATCTAGGAGGGTCTGGTTTTGTAGGCCACGCTGACTATGACGCGCAGAGGAACACCTTCCAGCGTGAAACGACCGGTCGTCGCTCGAACCACGCTGTTGCCGTCGTTGCGACTGGGTTTAATCGTGGCGGCATCGAATTCGGGACGAGGTGATGGCCCAGCTTGGGCGAAACCCTGAATAGCAATTGCAATCGCCGTCAACGTCATGCCAACGACTTGTAAGAACGAATGCACAAAACCCATGCCACCGATTACGGTCGCCGCTCAGCCATTCTGTTCGCATGGAACACTGGGTCCGCCGCATAGAATATCTTCATGTACATTCGCCATGCCGAGCCGAGCGATGCTCAGACTCTGGTAACAATCATCAACGCCGCTTTCCGAGTGGAGAAATTCTTTATTGAGGGCGATCGAATCGATATCGATCAAGTTCGGGAGTTGCTGGGAAAAGGTGAGTTCCTGATAGCAGATGACGCCGGCTGCGTGTACATTGAGCCCCGCGGCACCCGCTGCTACCTCGGTCTGCTCGCCGTCAATCCAGCTATGCAAGGCACCGGCTTCGGAAGGAAACTCCTGACCGCCGCCGAGCAGCGTGCACGCGAACTATACTGCGAGTTCATTGATATTCGCGTCGTCAACCTGCGGGAGGAACTCCCGCCCTTTTACCGACGATTAGGCTATGTGGAATGTGGCACCTCGGAATTCACCCCTGATGTCCGGACGCTGATGCCATGCCACTTCCTCCACATGTTCAAACCGCTTGCCTGAGGCAATTCCCCAATCGCAAGGCGTACTGCGGCACCCGCCGTTGGCGGCGGTGGAGCCCAGTTAAGACCGTCCTAACGAGCACGCCGCGGTCCAGTTCTCCGCAAACCCCGTTTTCTTATAACGATCGCTGTTTTCCGACACAGAGCCACTGGGCCCAGTCCAGTGGCTGCGACGCTGGAGCCGCTCGGAGCGCGGTAACAGCGCGCAGCGTGGCACAAACGCCGATTCAGACCGGTGCGGCTTTCATTTGACCTCCTTGCGAATCTGGCCCGCTTTGGGAAACAGTGCGCCGACAACGAGGAGGACGCATCCGATGAGGAAGGGAATCAGGGCGACAGTCCAGTCG
>Ga0306922_10005888_pt1 | contig 11731 bp, 14 predicted proteins | sample sta12Cox44000082_FD_203758 | JGI IMG/M metagenome (GOLD analysis project Ga0306922, IMG submission 203758) | Lab enrichment of tropical soil microbial communities from Luquillo Experimental Forest, Puerto Rico - statoxic.12C.oxic.44.000.082 (v2)... | ecosystem: Environmental > Terrestrial >... | reverse complement strand
CGTGGTAAGGAATTTAGTCGTCGATCTCCCACGCCATTGGATCGGCCGGGACGCTCTCCATTGCCTGCGCCAGCTTGTAGAGTGCAACCTTGCCGTATTTGCGCGACACGCTAGGGCTGGCGTGACCGGTAATGTAGTCGGCCACGTCCTCGCGGTCGACAAAATTTCTGAACACTCTTTTCGCGGTGTGCCGGAAGTAGTAGCAGGTCTTACCCGTGAACCCCACCGTCTGCTGTATCCAGTCGTTCATTGATTCGCAGGCATTTTGAACTCGCTTGCCAGTCCTCGCGCGGATCGCCACAAACGGGAACAACGGTGAGCCCTCGGGGAGCGTCGCGAGGTAGTCTCTGACTTCCTCGCAGATCGCACTGTGCAAGGGGAACCGGCGCTTGCTCTCGGCCGTCTTGATCGTCTGGCCTTCCTCGCGATTGTCCTCGCGTATGTGAAACACTAGGTGACCCTCGCGCTCGACGAAATCAGCTTTGTTGGCGTCGATGATCTCGCCCGGCCGCGCACCCGAGTACATGTCCATGAGTGTGAAAATTCGGATCAACGGCAAGGCGGTACGGCTGGCCCGTAGCATCACGGAAAGCTCCTCCATCGTGAAGCCCTCTTGGCGCTTCGAACAGGATTTGCTTTTCTTCACAACCACGCGGCAGCCGTCAATCGGATTGCAGGTGATTTTGTCGCGGCGCTTACCGGCTTCAAAGAGCGCGTTCAAGTAGGACATGTACGCCTGCACGGTGTTGCCGCTTAGGCCGCGGCGTTCCAAGCTCTCCTGGAACGCCTGGGCGTCTTTGTGTACGACCCTGGCCGCATCGTCGTGGCCGAGGAATGCCGCAAATTTATCGAGGCTGGCAATGTAGCCTTCGGCGGTCCTGAACGGCCGCTGGACTCCCAGCATCCACGCATCGACGAGTACATTGAATGGGACGACGCCTGCCGCGGGAATCGCGGCCGGGCGCGCCGTCTCGATCCCCTCTCGAACTTGCCGATCACCAGCCAACGGCCGCTTTAGGTTGGCGAACCAGCGGCTCCCCGACGCGTTCTGTGGTTCCGGCCGCGCCTCCGCGATGCGTCTCAGAAGATCGGCAACGACAGCGTGGCTCCGCTTCTGCGCAAGTTTTTTGTCCTTTGTCCCGACGCTTTGGGAAAGCTGGGTGCACCCGAGGATCGGCCGTAGCTCGACCGGGACAACGATCCGTACCCGGTAGTTTGCGCTGTCACGCGGTTTCACCAGATAGTCCATGACCTTTCTCCTGCGAACCCCGGAAAATAGCAGGCGATCTTTCCGAAAGCACGGTATTCGACATTCGCTATACGGATAGTGGTGCCTGTTCTTGCGTTGCCTGAAAAACCTAATTACTAATGGAACCCGCTGGTTAAAATCAGGTCAACACACACCCTTCGCCGTTTCTGTAAACGGCGTTTAACCCGCGAGCGCTGGCTTCCGGACTTGAGTGGAAAATGGCAGGCGGGAGTCAGCCCCACCTGGGCCTCGCTCCCAGTATCTCCAGACTTTGATTCTGGGCGTCCGCTGGCTGGGATCGTCGCCTACCAATGGAACGCAAAGGATGTCCTTCCCCTATACGGGACATCACCGCCGACGCCCCCGTGATAAGTCTGGTGCAGGGATCGTAGACAACATCACTCTCCAACCTGTTAAGAACTATTTACCCTAATACCTGACATTTTACGCGAATTCTTGCATATTTAACCTTGAATTATATTGTCCTTTAAAACGTTTTTGCAGCATACATACTCGCGGCAGGTGCAGCCTGTCGCTTTTAACAACCTCAGAGGGTTATGTGTTATGCGTAAGACGTTTTCTCGTTTCGTGAAGAATGACGACGGTGCAGCGCTCGTCGAGTACGGCATGCTCGTCGGTCTGATCGCTTGCGTGTGTATCGCGGCGGTTACCTTGCTGGGCACCCAGATCAACGACGTGTTCGGCATCATCACCAAGGCACTCGCCGCAATCCCCGGCGTCTGAGCGGCGTCGCCTCGTGAATTTCGGGGGCGGCGACGCCCCCGTTTTCACAATCCGCTGGAGGATATTTTGCACACGACAATTTTAATACTCGGGATTGCTCTCTTTATTTTCGCCGCCTATGGCGATGTTATGACCTTTCGTATTCCCAATATGCTGGTCGCGGCGATTGCCCTACTAGGGGTTACGCGCCTGATCGTTACCGGCGATCCGAGCGTCGCACTCTATACGGTGGGTGCCAGCTTCGCGGTTCTTATCGCCGGATTCGTCCTGTTCGCGCAGGGATTTTGGGGTGGCGGCGATGCCAAGCTGACAGCAGCAGCAGCGTTACTGGTCGGTCACCACGATTTGCCTTCATCGTTATTGATAATGGGCATCTGCGGCGCGCTGTGTTCATTCGCAGTGCTCTTTATCCGCAGACACCTACCGGTTTGGGTCGGACCGTCTCTCGCCATACGTCTATTGAACGTGCGGTCTGTCCCCTACGGCGTTGCGATTGCCGCTGGCGGCATCACAACGCTGCTCTCTCAATCCTCTGTTCTTTCCTCTTTCATGGGATGAAAGCCGTGCGCGCAAAGTCAATCGTAGCTACGCTGTTTGTTCTCTCACTCGTCATCGCCGCAGTGGTGGTGACTCGTATGATGTCACAGCAAGGCGGCGCAACCGTGTCAAAAACACAGGTTCTCGTCGCCACTCTGCCACTCCCACAAGGCACATTATTGCGAGAGCAAGACGTGACTTGGCAGCCGGTCGCTGAGACGCAACCGGGCGAGGTTGTTCGGCCTACCGCCTCCGCAATGGAGTCGGACCCCGAACTTGACGGCCGGACAAAGGCCAGTGTCTATGGGGCAGTATTACGCCACGACCTTCCTGCGGGCGAGCCGATCCGTAGCGCCGCTATTGTCAAACCCGGCGAGCGCGATTTTCTACAAGTCGTGCTTGTGCCAGGGAAGCGGGCGATTCCTGTGGCCACTGGCGGAGCCAGCACCGGTCTGCTGTCTGCGGGTGATAATGTCGATGTCATTCTTACTCAGAATTTCAAGAATGATAATGTCGCCAATCAGCCGTTGACCCGGCGATCAGTCAGCGAGACGGTTGTTGAGGGCCTTCGTGTGCTGGCGATCGACGCGCCTGCTGACGTCAAGTCTGCCACTGCTGGTGTTGCCAATGCTGCGCCTTTCGGTCGCACTGTTACGCTGGAAGTCACGCCCGAGCAGGCAGAGCAGGTCAACGTCGCGACCGAGCTTGGCAAACTGTCTCTGACCTTGCGCAGCGCCACGGACTATGCTTCCGCCTCACCTGCCTCACCTACGTTCCTCAAGGCGGTGGCTCGTCCAGTGGACGGGCATGTCAGGCCGACTTGGGCGGGCGACGTATCGCCAGCACTGACCGGTGCGGTAGAGAAGCCAGTTGTGACTGAGCCGCAAACGGTCACGATCCTTCGCGGTTTCAAGCCACAAGGCGGCAAAGAGCGCGCCGAGCCAGAAATCGTGAAACTGAATTAGTTTTTCTCAAGCCATAAGGGTATCGGGAAATGGACACGATGACTGTTGAACCCGTAGATGTCGCCGAGATGAAACTTCTCACGGCGGCACCGATTGAGGTAGCACCAAGACAAGCCGCTGGTCGGGTGTCGGTGATGGCCTTCGTCGATGCGGAGACCGAACGATTGTTGCAGGAATCCTCGCTGTTGCTTGGTCGTAGTGTGATCATGCGCGGTGGGATTGCCAAGGCCATTCAACGTCTGAGCGAAGAACGCTCGCCGCATCTGCTGCTCGTTGACATCAGCGGCGTCGATCTGGCTCTGTCGCAAATCCACATGCTTGCGGAGGTTTGCGAGCCCGGCACCAATGTTATTGCCCTCGGCGATCAGAATGATGTCGCCCTCTATCGGGATCTGATCGAGGCGGGGGTCAGCGATTATATCGTCAAGCCGTTGACCCGTGAACGGCTGACCAGGACGCTCGCCCCGAAAACCAACGGTTCAGGGGAAATCGCCAAGGCATCTTCCCTGAAACTCGGGAAAATGGTGTCGTTTATCGGTGCCCGCGGCGGCGTCGGCACGACAACATTGGCCGCGAATCTCGCGTGGCATTTGGCCAATCGGCAGGCTCGCCGGGTCGCCCTGGTCGATCTCGATCTCCAGCATGGCGACTGTCATCTTTTATTCAATCTCGCTACGACGCCCGGCCTTCGCGACGCATTGGCCAATCCATTGCGGCTTGACGCCTTGTTGCTCGATCGTCTTATGACACAACACGGTGAACGGCTGTTTGTGCTCGGCGGGGAGGAACCGCTGCACGAACATGTGGAATTCACCACGTCGGCGATCGATACGCTGTTCTCGGTTCTGCGATCCCAATTTCACTACGTCATTGTCGACGTGCCCCGTATTCCGACACCGGGCTATCGCCGGGCATTGGAGATCGCTGATCGGCGGATCGTTGTGCTTGACCCGACCATGCGGTCAATGCGCGATGCGGTGCGGTTGGCGAAGATGCTTGATGGCGATGCCGACCCCTCGGCAGAGCGTCGTAGCGCCTTCATCGTCAATCGTGATGGCGAAACGGGTCGCCACGGGCTGAGCCTGACGGAAATCACCAAAGTATTACAGGTTCGGCCGACCAGCCTCGTCCCATTCCTGCCGAGCTTGGTCACACCAGCGGCCCATCATGCCACAGTCGCGACGAGCAAACGTGGCAAATTTGCTGACGCGATCGGCACTCTGGCGGTGGAGCTTTCCGGCCGCAAGCAACGGCGTCGGTGGTTCTCGTGGAGGGCGAACTAATGAGTGGATTTGGTCGCCGGGTTATTCATTCCGGCTCGACAGAGCTTACGCTAGTCTCGAATAGCGCGGAGCCTCAGGGATTGCGGGCCGATTTAGTCGGCCGCGAGGATCTCAAGGAAAAAGTCCGTGCGATTTTAATGGGGAAGATCGATCCTGGGGTTGCCGGGAAAATGCCGCGTATGCAATTGCGGGCGGAAATCGCGCTCCTGGTTACCGCCATTGCGACCGAAGAGAAGGTCCAGCTTAACGAATTGGAGGAAAACGCGCTCGCTGCCGAGTTGATCGATGACATGATCGGGCTCGGGCCGCTAGAACCGCTGCTCCAGGATGACACGATTACCGACATTCTGGTGAATGGTCCTTTCGATGTCTATGTCGAGCGGCGCGGCAAGCTCGAAAAGACGCAAGCGCGATTTCGAAATGCCCAACATGTCGTCAATATTGGGCAGCGCATTGCCACGGCGGTGGGGCGTCGCATTGACGAATCCAGTCCCATGGTCGATGCCCGTCTCGCCGATGGCAGCCGCGTCAATATTATATTCCCGCCACTGTGCGTCAATGGCGGCACGATATCGATCCGCAAGTTCAGCAAGCAGAACATCGTTCTCGAAACGATGGTGCAACAAGGCAATCTTTCGGCGGAAATGGCGCATTTTCTCGACATCGCCGCGCGTTGCCGGATCAATATCTTGATCTCGGGCGGCACCGGCTCGGGTAAGACCACGCTATTGAACGCGGTGTCGCGCCATATCGACGGCGGCGAGCGGATTATCACAATCGAAGACGCCATCGAATTGCGGCTGCAACAGCCTCACATTGTGCAACTGGAATCCCGTCCGCCCAATATCGAAGGCGTCGGCCAGATCGCACAGCGCGAGCTTGTCCGTAATGCCCTTCGGATGCGTCCCGACCGCATCATCGTCGGCGAGGTTCGCGGCACCGAAGCCTTTGACATGCTCCAGGCCATGAACACCGGCCATGACGGGTCGATGTCGACGATCCACGCCAACAGCCCGCGGGATGCGTTGTCCCGGCTTGAAAACATGGTGCTGATGGCAACCGCCAACCTACCTTTAAGGGCGCTGCGGGCTCAAGTCGCCAGCGCCATCAACCTGATCGTGCAAATCGAGCGCATGCGCGATGGTATCCGCCGTGTCGAGAAGATTGTCGAGATCAGCGGCATGGAAGGTGAAATCATCAGCACCCGCGAGATTTTCGCCTTCAAATACCGGGGCGAACGCGACGGGGTTCTTGAAGGCACCTTTGAGCCGAGTCGCTTGCGCCCCGATCTCGCTGAGAAGGCGGCACACTATGGCCTCGAAAAGCAATTGCTTGAGTCGGTGGGAATCACCGTCGCTCCAATCACGGTAAGCTGACATGGTAAATTATCTTTTGCTATTGCCGGTTCTAACCGGCTTGCTGTTCCTGTTGATGATGCGATCTGACCGCCGCCGCCAATTTGTCGAGCAGCGGTTGACTGCAATGACGATGGGGCAGACTAGTGAACCTGCTCCGTTGTCGCTGGTTCGAAGATTGCATGCTGCGTCTCCGAATATGGTCTTGCGGCTGTTTGGCACACGGCTTGATGCCGCCTTTGAGGCGGCTGGTAATCGGGTTGGATTGCTGCATCTCCTGGTCGCTGCATTAATTTCAGCGATTATTGCTATTGGATTTGCCAGTCGCATTTTGGGCCTTAATCCGGGATTGGTGATGATGGTCGGCGTTGCAGCGGCAGGAGTCGCGCCAGTTCTCCTATTATTCATTGCGCAATCCCGTTATCGGAGTCGGTTTCTTGACGTGTTCCCGGATGCTCTTGATCTGCTCGGGCGTGGTGTCAAGGCCGGATTACCAGTGAATGAGGCATTGGCGGCGGCAGGGCGCGAAATCGCTGATCCTGTTGGCAGTGAATTACGACGGGTTCTCGATCAGATGCAAATTGGTGTCGAGATGATCGACGCTTTGCAACAAATGGCTGATCGAATTCGTGTCTCCGATTTTCGCTTCTTGGTCGTAGCACTGGCATTGCAGCAAAAAACCGGTGGTGGCCTCGCCGAGACATTGGCCAATCTTGGCAAAGTCGTTCGCGCCCGGAAACAACTGCGGCTTAAGGCCCGAGGATTGTCGGCGGAAGCTAAGGCATCGGCGACGGTATTGGCAATCCTGCCTTTTCTAGTGGGCGGGGTGATGTTTCTGCTGAACCATGATTTGGCAAAGGTGCTGATTGTCGACCCGCGTGGGCGGTTTATGGTCGGCATATCATTTCTCAGCTTAGTGAGTGGTTTGGCTACAATGGCCGTTATAGTAAAGAGGGCACTGCGATGATCTCTGATCCGAAAGGCGAAATGTGGCTGTTGGTGGCAGTTATAACGATAGCTGCATTGTCCGGGTTTCATCTGTTGCGAATGACTCGGCGTGACGGAACGCAGCAACTTCGGTTGGACGGGTTTCGGGGTGCACCATCGATTGTGCGGAACGTCCGTCTGCCGTGGCATCGGCGGCTTGGTAGTCTGCTCGCGGCAAGCTCGATCATCGGTAGGTCTGAGCAACAACGCCTGATCGATCTACTGGCGTCGGCCGGGATAAAGGGTCGCGGCAATCTCGCCAACTTTGTTGCGAGTAAACTGGTTGGTGCAGTGGTCCTGGCCGGGCTGGCGTGGTTGGTGATAGAGTGGCGGCACTGGTCTATGCTAGTGATTCAATTGGCATTCCTCGGCTTTGCGTTAATGTCTGGCTGGCGACTGCCTGATATTATTCTCAACCGCCTTGCCAAAAGGCGTCGGTTACGCCTTGAAAAGGGATTCCCCGATGCACTCGATTTGCTGGTAGTCTGCGCCGAAGCCGGGCTGAGTCTCAATCAAGCGATTGCAGAAGTCAGCGGTCAACTGCGTTCGTCGAATCGGGATGTCGCCGACGAATTCGCCGAGACCGCGGCTGAGTTGCAGATCTCGCCAGACTTTAGTCAGGCCCTCGACAATTTGGTTCAGCGCACCGGGCTAGACGATTTGCGTAGCCTGATCGCTACGCTGAAACAATCGCTCAAATTTGGCACTCCGCTTGCCGAATCGATGCGGTTGCTTGCTGCGGAAATGCGGGCGACGCGTCAGGCGCGCATGGAAGAACGGGCAGCGCGCCTGCCAGTGTTGCTTGCAATTCCGATGATGGCATTCATCCTGCCGTCTCTCCTGATGATCGTCGCCACACCGCTCGTGTTACGCGTTATAGAAGTGTTCCAAACTATCAAGTTCGGGCACCATTAACCGTAGAGTTCGTTGCGCTGGCGCGTGATTCTATTATGATCGCATCAAACGATGGGAGTATCAAATCATGAGGCTATTATGGCGGGATACCCGAGGCGCTGTCATCCCAATGGTGGCAATCACTATGTCAGCATTGGTAGGTGTGACCGGTCTTGGTGTCGAAGCGGGACTCTGGTATGTGCAAAAACGCCAAAACCAAACCGCTGCCGACCTTGCCGCGATCTCGGGTGCGCGAGAGCTTGAAGCCGCACTCGGGTATGGCCTGACGAATGCGAGCGCGGGTGTGTATTCAGATATTTGCTCGCTCGCGCAACAGGATGCCGCGAACAACGGCTTTCCTTCCAATGTCGCATGTCCTAGCACGTGCGCGAACCCTGCGCCGGGGCAAGTATGCGTCAATAACCCGCCGCTGCTAGGCATCACGGCTGGGAAAACGGCAGCGGTTGAGGTTATTACGAACCAACAGCGGCCCACGCTTTTTGCCAGTCTGTATCTACCGAAGGTCACTATCGCCAACCGCGCGGTAGCCATTGTGGCACCACCGACAACCCCGGCTTGCATGCTTGTATCACCAGACCTTCCGTATCAATTGACAGGAGCGCCAAAATACAAAAGCTGCAAATCGGGGTTTAGCATCTGCCTCCAAGGTAGTGCTAACATAAACGCCCCTGGTTGCTCGATCGTAACGGATTCGCAACAGCCCGATTCGATAGATTTCACAGGAACGGGGCCGGGCACCAAAATGAACACTTCCCCAGGTGGCTTGATCACCACCGCAGGGAATGTCTCAGCCACCGGCAGTCCAAACACAACGCCTACAATACAAACCTATGCGCCAATAGTTGCCGACCCCTACAAAAGTACGCTCACTCATTCTTATTTGACGGCAGCGATGCCGACTTCATCCGCCTGCACCTATACTAAACCAAGTTGGACAGGCAATTGTGTAGTCAATGGTAGCAGCATAAACGCAGGAGATACCCTGTCTGCGAATACACAAATTGCAGGTGGGTTGACGGTCGGTGGCACTCTAAATCTGTCGCCTGGAACTTATTGGATAACAAACGGCGACTTAAATATCAAAGGCTCAAGTGCCATACTTGAATGCACGTCCTGCACTCCTGGCGGGGCGGGCGTCACGATCATCTTTACCACCACTCAGGTAACAAAGGGCATCGTCGGTGGCATAAGTCTTGGTCCTGGTGGTGGAACCCTGAATTTGAATGCACCAGCCACGGGGACTTTTTCTGGGATGGTTCTCATTCAGGATGCCTGGGGCTTACCGGCCACTACAACTTGGGATAACAGCACAGAGCAAGGTTCCCCCACCGAAACGCTCACCGGGCTCGTCTATTTCCCGGCAAGCCAGATGGATTTCGCAGGAACCCCATCTGCAACGGGACCGCAGTGCCTAATCCTTGTCGTCGGTGCCTTAGCGGAGACAGGGAATCCGAGTCTTGCCTCGTCTGGTTGCAATAGTGCGGGCCTCCATCTTTTACCCGGAACGAAAGTCACGCTGGCGGAATGAGGATGTTTGACAATGCGTAAGCTATCTCTTGATTGCTCTGGCGCGGCTCTAGCAGAATTTGCCATGGCATTGCCGATACTGATCGTGTTGACATTGGGCATTGCCGATTTTGGGCTCTTGACGAACAATACCGCTGTCCTGGAGGCTTCTGTGCGCTCGGGGGCGGAAATGGTGATAGCAAATCCAACCGTCAATGCCCTCCCGACATCACTACTGTCGTCAGGCGCTACCTGGAACCCAATATCTGCTGCTAGTTGCTGGTGCCCGAATGGCACGAGCGTTGCGTGCCCCGCGCCGGGCGTTCCGTCTCCGTGCAGTCAGACCCTCGGCGGCATCACGGATGTACGCATTCTTCAGCGGGTCGGCGTGTCGGCGACCGCAAACTCTAGCCCACTGCTCCCGTGGTCAAGCATCACGTCGTTATTTCCCGCGACGGAAACACCAACAGCATCAGTTAGGACTGACTAATGGCCCAGAGACGCGGATGGGATGAAGGCGCGGTCGCCGTCGAGGGAGCGATAGCCCTCGGGGTTCTGATTGCTCTAGTTATCGGCATCATCGAATTTGGCATTGCGTTCTACAACCTGAACACGATGCAAGTCGTGATCGAGGAAGCTGGGCGCTATGCGATGGTCTACGATTCCGGGGCCACGACCTGTCCATCGGCAAGTGTGGTATCTCAGGCGAACCAAGTTCTCACGAGCTACCCGGTCATGAACGCCACGGTAACCGCAAGCTGTTCGGGCGCTTCGCCAATCTTTTTGACCATCACAGGGACTTTCTCCACTTTGAACCTGCTTGTGCCGATCCCTGATATGTCGGCTCAAATTACGGTGCCGTTGACCTAGACGTGATGCATGGCTGCCTATCTACTGCGTGTAAGCAGTCAGATCCTATCGGGGATAATGGGCGGCATGTCCTTGGTTTGTCTTTATTATGCTGGTCAAGTTCCTGATTACAAGGCAGCTTTGGCGCTTCTTGGCAACGCTCTCGTATTTGGTGGAATCGCCGCGGCCATTGTCTACTGTAAACACCGGTATCTTGACTGATGTATGACTTATTGATGCGATTTCCATTCTTGGGCTGGGTATTTTTGTGCGTGTTTGTGCAATTAGCCGGGTTCAACCAGTTTATAAATGCCCGCTCGGTGGATTTGGTTTACGCAATCCATATTGTAATGCAATTATCAACGATCGCGTTCATGTTACTCGCCGCCGCGGCTGTTCTCGCGCGGACCCGCCCGTCGACGAAGGCCAGTGGTTTGGAACCGCGGATCTCGGCCTTGATTGGCTCGTTTCTCATTTATGGCATTGCATTGTATCCGCGGCGCGACCTGTCTGTGTCGCTGGAAGCGATCTCCACGGTGCTGACCATGATCGGCAATATCGCGGCGGTTGCCGCTCTCTATCAGCTTGGCCGGTCGTTCAGCATCATGGCCGAGACCCGGCGACTGGTCATCACCGGGCCATATCGGTTTGTGCGCCACCCGCTCTACCTTGCCGAAGAAATCGCCATGGTGGGCGTGTTTATGCAGTTCGCATCGGTGTGGACGGCCTTGCTGTTGCTCGTGCAGATCGCATTTCAGTTGCGGCGCATGCACAACGAGGAACTTGTCCTGGCTGCTAGCTTCCCCGAATACGACGCCTACCGGCGCAGTACCGCTCGTCTGATACCAGGGATTTACTGATATGCGATTTTCATTTCCTACCGCTATTGGCGTAGTAATCGGCCTCGGGATTGGCTTTATGATGAATCACGATTCTGTCAAACCCGCTGCCGCCGTCAAACCTGTCGAGCGACGCCCGAATCTGACGGCGATCTTCACCACTGGCAACTACCAGCAGTGGATCGATCGGTTTGGCACTGTCAGTCGTTCGGCCTTTGACGCCTCCGGGCGACGGATCGGCACTCAGGTGGGACACGTCGGCGGTCCAAATGGGATCGTGATCGAGATGACCTACCTGTGCCCCGATGCCGCCCATCCCCTCGGACAGGCTTTCGACGGCGCTGGCAATCCGACGCCGCTGCACACTGGCCCTGAAACCCCCGATCGGAACCAGGAACCGTTCATTAGCTGAATCGGTTTGAATTTTACTAAGAGCCTCTATGATGTTTCCTTTATGAAGTACCCCCGCAATTGTTCTAATTGTGTGGGCTCTGTGGTTCCT
>Ga0306922_10005887_pt1 | contig 11731 bp, 10 predicted proteins | sample sta12Cox44000082_FD_203758 | JGI IMG/M metagenome (GOLD analysis project Ga0306922, IMG submission 203758) | Lab enrichment of tropical soil microbial communities from Luquillo Experimental Forest, Puerto Rico - statoxic.12C.oxic.44.000.082 (v2)... | ecosystem: Environmental > Terrestrial >... | reverse complement strand
CGCAAGCCAAGGCAATGGGCGGCGCGTTGGGATCAACCGACTTTCGGAAGGCTTGGAACTGCGGATGGCGGGTACGGAACGAAATGATGCCGTGCTCTATGTCCAGAAGGGACCCGCGACGCTCACTGAGATGAGCGGAGATGAGGTCCGTCAGGCGCTGCAGCGCACTAAGACGATCCTCATCCCCTGCGGCGCGACCGAGGACCACGGCCCGCATCTGCCGCTCGGCACCGATTGCATGGAGGCACGCGAGATTGGCCGGCGCACTGCGGTTCGTCTCGGTACCATGGGATGTCCGGTGGTTATCGGTCCGCTGATCCCGTTTGGCACGTCGAGCTTCCACATGGCATTCGCCGGCACCGTGTCGATCAGTTCGCGGACGCTGACGCGGCTGCTGCACGAAGTGTGCATGAGCCTTTACCAGGGCGGTTTTCGCAACTTCATTCTGATCCACGGCCACGACGGCAACCTGCCGTCGATGATGGTCGCGGCTCAGGAACTCGTCGACGCCACCACAGATGCAAAAGCCGTGGTGCTCAACTGGCTCGCGCCGCTCAGCAAGGTCTATTCGACCATCCAGACCTCGATCAAGGGTGAAGGGCATGGCGGCGAAGGCGAGACCTCGCGCCTGCTTGTTACCCATCCCGAACTGGTGCATCCGGAGCGCGGCTGCGCGCATTACGTGCCGCCCGAGCAAATGCGGAAAATCCAGGGCCCGGAGCACATCAAAACCGGGGGCGCGATCTATTATGCCACGCGCAGCTACAAGGAACACACGCCGTACGGTCATATCGGCGATCCTGGGCTCGCGAAGGTAGAGACCGGCGAGAAGGGGTATGATGCCATCGTCGGTTGGCTGACCGAAGTCATTAAGCGTGACTTCTTCGACTCATGAAGACTGCATCCGCCGTCAAGCAGCCGAACGAGCCGGCCGCGACCGGCGCGGATACCGGCATCGACGCGAAGTCCCCGGCTATCCAGGTCAGGCGGCTGACCAAGTCGTTCGGCGTGACGGAGGTGTTGCGCGGCATCAGCTTCGACCTGCCGAAAGGGCATGTCTTGAGCGTGATCGGCGCCAGCGGCTCGGGAAAAAGCACGTTGCTGCGCTGCCTCAATTTCCTCGAAGAGCCGACATCCGGAGATATCGCTATCGCTGGCCATGCGCTGAGTTTCTCGACCGACCGCCGCGGCGTGCATCACCGACCGCGTAGTGCGGAAATTGCACGGCTGCGCGCGGATGTCGGGATGGTGTTCCAGCAGTTTAATCTGTGGCCGCACATGACAGTTGCGCAGAACGTCATGGAGGCGCTGATCCAGGTCCGCAAGATGGCCGCTGCCGACGCGCGTGGGCGGGTGGAGCAATACCTTGCCAAGGTTGGCATGTTTGCCTTTGCCGAGCGCTATCCGTCGCGGCTGTCCGGCGGCCAGCAACAGCGTGTTGCCATCGCCCGCGCGCTCGCGATGCAGCCGCAGATCATGCTGTTCGACGAGGCAACCTCTTCGCTCGATCCGGAGCTGACCTCGGAAGTGCTCGAAGTGATGCGCACCTTGGCGAGGGACGGCATGACGATGGTCGTGGTGACGCACGAGATGGGCTTCGCGCGGGAAGTGTCAGACCGCGTCATATTTCTGCATGAGGGGCTGATCGACGAAGACGGACCTCCTGCGGCAGTCTTCAGCAACCCCAAAAGCGAACGCTGCCGCCAATTCCTGGCGAAATTTCTCGGCTAGGGCGATGTTCGACCTGTCCCTGTTCTGGGATTACCGGGTGATCCTCTGGCAGGGGCTGTTGATCAACATCCTGGTGTTCGTCCTGTCCTCTGGTGTCGGACTTGCCATCGGTCTTTTGGCCTGCGTCGGACGCCTTTCGTCTCCAGCCTGGCTGCGCCGGATTTCCGCCGGTTATATTGAGGGCACGCGCAGCACCCCCGAATTCGTGCTCTTGTTCTGGGTGCATAGCGTGATGCCGGTCCTGCTGTCGGGCCTCGTCGGGATGCGCCTGCACTTCAACCCGATCCTATCCGCCACCATTGCGCTCGGCGTCGTGTCTAGCGGCTATTTCGCCGAGACGTTCCGCGCCGGCATCCAGGCCGTGCCCAGGGGACACATTGAGGCAGCGCGCGCGCTCGGCATGACCCCGCCGCGCATCCTGCGTCGTATCGTGCTGCCGCAGGCAGTCCGCATCATGCTGCCGGAGCTGATGAGCCAGAACATCGGTCTGCTCAAGACGACGACTCTCGTTTCGGTGATCGCGGTGCCGGACATCATGTATCAAGTCGGCATCATCAGCCAGCAGGAGATGAAGCCGCTCCCGCTTTATACCGGCACCGCCATGGCCTTCTTCATCGTGATCCTCGCTCTGACGTCGCTGGTCGATCGCGTCAGCTATCGGCTGAAGCGGTACTGATATGGAGCTCTGGACCCGAACGCTCCTCGCCAATGCTGGGCCCGTTCTCGAGGGTTTGCGCGTGACGATGTCGGTTTCGGCGATCGCTTTCATCGTGGCAGCGCTTGTGGGTCTTGCCATCTGTTTCGCGCGCATCTACGTGCCGCCGCTACGACGGTTGCTCGGCGCCTATATCGCATTCTGCCGCAACACGCCGATCTTCGTCCAACTGCTGTGGGTCGCCTATGCCTGGTACGATCTCTTCGCCTGGCCGACCGATGTTTTCACCGCGGCCTGGGTCGCGCTTGCGTTACAATCGAGCGGCTATCTTGCCGAAACCTTCAGGGCCGGGTTCGAGAGCGTGCCGGACGGCCATGTCGAGGCCGCCCATGCCCTCGGCATCAGCCGTTTTACAACGCTGCGGCGGATCGTGATGCCGCAGATGCTGCTGACCATCGCGCCGTCGCTGATGAACCAGTTCATCGTCGTCCTGAAATGTTCGACGCTGGTATCCGTGATCGCAGTGCCTGACCTGATGTTCCAGGCGATCCGGCTGACCAACATCTGGGGTGAGCCGGTGCCGTTTTTCACGTTCGTGGCCGTCGTGTTCATCGTCCTGATCGTGTCGCTGTCGGCGATCTCGAAGAAGCTGACCGATAGGGTCCATGCGCGCCTGGCCGCGTAACGAAATGCTGGGAAGGGTGATCCAAACGTTAGGAGCAAGCGATGAGAGGTGAGATGGAAGCCGACAAACGTCAACTTCTGACCGGCGCGCTGATCGGCGCGGCGGTTCTTCCGGGGCTTGGGCTGATGAGCTCAGCCCAGGCGCAGGAAGGCGATGGCGGGCTCGATCCCAATTCCGTGCTCGCGAAGGTGCGCAAGAGCGGCGTCCTGCGCATGGGCTACGCGCAGACCGCGCCGTGGTTCTATAAGGACGCCAAGACCGGCGCCCTGCAAGGCATCTTCTATGATGTCGCCGAAGAGATGTGCAAACTGATGCAGGTGAAGGGCGAATATCAGGAGGTGACCTTCGCCGACTCCACGCTGGCGCTGCGCCGCGGCGACTACGACGTGTTCGTCTCCTCGCTCACTTACACGGTGCCGCGCGCGGTCAGCGCCGCTTATACGTCGCCCCCCCTCTGGCAGCGCGGCAGCCTCGCGCTGATCCACAAGGACAATGTCGGCCGGTTCAAAACCGCCCCAGACCTCAACAGTCCCAACGTCACGATCGCAGTGAACACCGGTACTAGCGCCGAAGCCCAGCAGCGCCGGCTATTCCCGAAAGCGAAGGTCCTGGCGACGACCGGGCAGATTCTCACCGCGACCGAGCCGGTGCGGACCAAGCGCGCCGATGCCTGGCTCAACGGCGAAAACGACGTCGTCGTGTTCGCGAAGAAGAACGCCTCTTGGGCCGCGGTGCTCGACGAGGAGCATCCGTTCGACAAAGCGCCCAACACCTGGATGATGCGCTATGGTGATCCGGCATGGGAAGCCTTCATCGGCGGCTTCTGCAACTACATGATCACGCAAGGGTTCGTGAAAGATCGCTATGACTATCACATGAACCTGATGATGAATCTCTGACGCGCGGCGATTTGCGCGTGCATCGCATGATCAAGCTCGTTGTCGGCGCGACAAGCGCGGGCGAGATCGCTTTGAGAGATAGATGACCGGTTTCGACGCTATGATTGCGGGCGTGCGGGGTCGCCGCCGGGTCATTGGCGGCGGCCTCGTCCTGGACGAGACTGGCGAGGGCGCGCGCCTCGACATCGTCGTCGCGGGGGACACCATCGAAGCGATTGTTCCGCCCTCGGCGTCCGCTGATATCGGCGATGTCGAGCGGATCGACGCTTCGGGCTTCGCGATCATTCCGGGCCTCGTCAATGCGCACACCCACGGCCATGGCGGCTTGAGCAAGGGCTCCGGAGACCGTTGGACGCTGGAGTTGTTCCTCAACGCTGGCGGCTGGGTCGGCGGCAATCGCAGCGACGAGGACCGTCATCTGGCGACCCTGCTGGCAGCCTGCGAAATGCTGCTCAAAGGCTGCACCGCTTGTTTCGACCTGTCGCTCGCGGTGCCATTGCCAACCTATGGCGCCATGGCCGCGGCGTCGCAGGCCTATTTTGATGCGGGAATGCGCGCGGTGGTCGCGCCGATGATCGGGGATATTCATTTTTATCGAGCGCTGCCGGGACTGATTGAGGCCGCGCCCGATGGCTTGCGTCAGGACATGGAGCGCGCCGCCGTCACCGCCGGAGCGTCGATCCTGCCGGCGCTTGCGGTCATTGCCAAGGAGTGGTCGTTTCCGGCCGATCGTGTACGTCTCGGCATCGCGCCCACGATTCCCTTGCATTCGACTGATGAATTCCTGCTTGGCTGCGACGCGATTGCGCGTGACCGCGGTCTCGCGCTTCAGACTCATCTGGCCGAGTCACCGGTACAGGCCGCTGCGGCGCAGCGGCGCTACACACGTTCGGTCACTGCGCACCTCGCCGCACTCGGCCTCATCAACGAAAGATTTAGCGGCGCGCATGGCGTCTGGCTCGACGAAGACGATATGCGGCTGATCGGCGACCGTGGCGGATCGATCGCCCACAACCCGGGTTCGAACCTCAGGCTCGGCTCGGGCATTGCCGACGTGCGAGCGCTGCTCCACAACGGCGTCAATGTCGGGGTCGGCACGGACGGCGCCGCATCGGCTGACGGCCAGAACATGTTCGAAGCGATGCGTCTTGCCTGCAATCTGTCGCGCATCCAGGGCCGTGCGCCGCAGGATTGGCTCGGAGCCAAGGATGCCATTCGTCTGGCGACCGAGGGCAGTGCCAGGGTGCTGGGCACGCACGACAGCATTGGCCGCATCGCGCCGGGATTCAAAGCCGATCTGGTGTTTCTCGATCTCGGCCACATCAACTATACGCCGCTCAACAGGCTCATCAATCAGGTCGTGCATGTCGAGGACGGCAACGCAGTCACGCACGTCATGGTTGGCAGCGAGATGGTGGTGAAGGACCGCCAGTTGGTGAAGGTCAATATGGCGGTGCTTGGGCGGCAGGCTGCAGTGGCTGCCGAGCGGCTGCGCGAGGCCAATGCCGCTGCACGCGCGGCCGCGGAACGCCTTGCGCCTTTTATCGGCCGCTTCTGCCATAGTCTCGCCTGCGGGTGCCGCACCAAGGTGCGACGTCAGCTAGAGAATGTGCCGTGACCACCAGCGCGCTGAACGCGCCGTTTGCCGGACAGGTCGCGATCGTCACCGGCGCGACGAGCGATATCGGCCGCGCGATCGCCGCGGCGCTTAGTGTGCAAGGCGCGCACACGGTGCTGATCGGTCGCAATGCAAAGGCACTCGAGGACATTGCCGCGTCCTTGCGTGCCGGGAAGCGGCAGTCGCTGGTTTCCGCTTGCGACGTCACGCGAGGCGAGGAGGTGCAAAAGACGGTCGCCGAAGCCGCGGCTGCATTCGACGACCGCATCGACATCCTGGTGAACGTCGCGGGCGGCACCGGTTCGCTCGGCGTGCCGCTCTGGGAAGTCTCCGAGCGCGATTTCACCAATATTGTCACCCTCAACCTCACAACCGCATTTTTGACGATGGCCGCGGTGTTGCCGAAAATGATCGCACGGCGCTGCGGGCGCATCGTCAATATCGGCGGCACCTATGGTCTGCGCGGTCGCGCCGGGCGCGCGGCCTACAGCGCCGCCAAGTGGGGTCTGCGCGGCCTGACCAAATCCGCGGCGCTGGAAGCGGGCCCGCACAACATCACGGTCAACTGCGTGTGTCCCGGCATGGTGGCGGGCGCGCAATTCGAGAAAGCCGCACAGGAAATGGCTAATCGCAAAAGCTTGTCCCTTGCGGAGGCGAAGGCGAACATCGCCTCAGGCTACGCGCTACACCGCGTCTCGACGCCCGACGACATTGCGGCGATGGTCGTCTTCCTCAGCGGCGAAGGCGGGCGGCAGATCACCGGGCAAGACCTTGTGGTCGACGGCGGACAGCCGATATGAGCAAGCCGCCAATCGATAGCGACTGCCTGATCGGCCGCCTCAGGACGCTCGGGCGCAATGCGCAAGGCGAATGTATTGGCGCGTCACTCCGCCAGTTCGAGGACAAGGCGCAGCAGCACGTCCGCTCCAGCGACGAGATCCGACGGTGCGGTATATTCTTCGACGTTGTGGCTGATCCCGCCGACGCTCGGAACGAAGATCATGCAGGCCGGACAGACCGCAGCCATGACCTGTGCATCATGTCCGGCACCGCTGGGCAGGCGTCTGACCGAAAAGCCGAGCTCACCGGCGATTGCTTCGACACGCTCAACCAGCCTTGGCGCGAATGCGACCGGCGGAAAGCGGGCGTCGGCGAGCGAAAGCACATGGCCGGAAATGTTGATGCCAAGCAAACTTTGCTATCTTATTATTGGTCGCGAGCTCAAATTTTCGTCTCCTGAAGCACAGCAAAGCCGTCGGCCATGGATCGAACCGACGGCTTTGCACTTTCCAGTAAGTGTCGCGTGGGCACACGGCATCGGTGGGCTGTCCAAACCGGCAGCGAAGCTTTGCGCTCCTTCACCACCAGTGCGGACCATAAAGCATACGCTCCGCGCAAATGCGCTCAAGCGGCCTTTTTTAGGCTATGTGATGTGGCCGAGTCCTTTTCTGCATGACGCGCCAACTCGCTCAATACCTCAACCTTTTCGCTCAATACCTTTTGTTCCACATCACGCGCCAGCTCGCTCGCTATCTGTTTTGCAAACAGCTGCAGTGCATTGTGATCCGGAAAGCGCCCAAGAACGGAAAACAAGGGGGGGGTGCTCCTGGCGCCGTATCCGTAGGTACTAACATGGATCGCCTTGCCATCGTATTTGTAGAAACCCTCTATCTGTTTCTTGAGCGTTTCGTCGTAGAAACAGATGGTGCGGACGGACGTCATGCGTGCACTCCTCTTTGTTGAACAATATCCCTGCGACCGCCGCAGCGGCCGTGGCCTCGGACAGCCGCTTGTCATTTGGCGCGTTTGATTGATGCAATCAAACGAATTTAATGGTTTTTTAAATGCAAAAAAATTGCTAGGATGGTACCGGAGGTGCTCTGGTCGTGAACATCGAACTCGCGCGAACCTTCCTGGAGATCGTCAGAACGCGCAGCTTCGTGCGCGCCGCCGAACAGCTCAACGTCAGCCAAACGACCGTGAGTGCCCGTATCTGCGCCCTCGAGGACCGCCTCGGCCGGACCTTGTTCATCCGCAACAAGAATGGAGCGTCACTCACCCCGGCTGGCGAACAATTCCTGCGCTATGCCCCGATGTTCGTACAGCTCTGGCAACGCGCCCGCCATCAGGTCGCCGTGCCGCCGGGACGCCGGGCTGTTCTCTCCATCGGCGGCGAACTGAGCCTTTGGCATCCCTGGTTGGTCGAATGGCTGCACTGGATGCGCCGGTCCGCGCCTGATGTTGCGCTGCGGGTCCAAGTCGGCGTGCCGGAGACTCTGACCACTCAGGTGTCAATGGGCGCACTCGATGTCGCGATCATGTATGCGCCGCAGTACCGGCCAGGCGCACGGGTTGAACGGCTGCTGGAGGAAAAGCTCGTCCTCGTCACGACCGACTCCGATGCCAAGGCGATCGACCCGGATCGCTATGTCTACGTCGACTGGGGCCCGGGCTTCGCCCACCAGCACGAGCTCAGTTTCCCCGAGGATACCAATCCCGGTCTGTTCGTCGGCCTTGGCCCGCTGGCGTTGACCTACATTCTCGAGGCCGGAGGATCAGGATATTTTCGCCAACGCGTCGTTGCGCCCCACATTGCCGCTGGGAAGCTGCATCTTGTCGCGGGCGCACCAAGCTTCTTTTACCCGATCTATGCCGTGTGTTCGGCGCAAGCCGACGACGAACTCGTCAACCTTGCCTTGCAGGGCCTGCGGGGCATCGCGGCCGGTGACCAACTGGAGACGGAGGTCAGGATGAGCGGCAAGGTACGCACTAAGCGCGTCTATGAAGACGCTTCCCCGAGGGATGGAACGCGCGTGCTGGTTGATCGGATTTGGCCACGTGGGCTCCGCAAAGAGTCCGCGTCGGTCGACCTGTGGCTCAAAGAGATTGCGCCGAGTACGGAGTTACGAAAATGGTATGGGCACAATTCGGAACGGTGGGCGGAATTCAAGAAGCGATACGAAACGGAGCTCGCCGATCACACGGACGAACTGAAGCAACTGATTGCTCTCGCCCGCAAAGGGCCTGTAACGCTGCTCTTCGCCGCTCATGATGGAGAGCGGAGCAACGCGGAGGTCTTGAAGCAATATCTCGGGAGGCGGGTCTCGAGGACGTCCTAAAGAATGGCTCGCCCTTCAGATTATCGGGAACTGTCATTCTCAACTGTAAATTGGCGGCGAGCGCGCCCAACAACACTAACAAACCCGGCGACCGCCGTAGCCGTCATTGACCTCCCTTCGCTTATGTCGTTGCGGCTATACGAGATGAAGACCTGGCTTTTGGTTGGTCCGCACCGAGCGCTTTCGGGAATTCGCCGCCCGATCCACTATCCGGCGCATTGGGCATGGTTCGCGCCGTTGGAGAAGGGGGCTACGTGATATGATGCAGCGCAATCGATGCAATGCGGTTAATGTCCGAGTCGGGTTAAATCCCGAAGTCACCCTTTCGGCCATTATGTCAGCTCTGGCCAGCTGCGGACATAACGCCACATCCCGGCCTAGCAGGCCCATTGCCAGCGACCTTCGCCTGTTTCACCCCAGCGCGGGTCGAGCTACCATAACGACGGGACTGTCCGCACACCCTGGCGGCCACCATGAAACTTCCCCGTAGGCGATTTCTGCATCTGGCAACGAGCGCCGCTGCCCTGCCGGCCTCCTCTCGGTTCGCGTGGGCGCAAGGCTATCCGTCGCGGCCGGTACACATCCTTGTCGGATTTGCCCCTGGCGGCCCGACCGACATCCTTGCGCGGCTGATCGGACAATGGCTCTCGGAACGGCTTGGTCAGCAGTTCGTCATCGAGAACCGGCCGGGCGCCGCTACGAACATCGCGACAGAAGCGGTTATCCGCTCGGCGCCCGATGGATATACGCTGCTCGCCGCCGTTTCCACCAACACCGTCAATCCGGCGCTCTACCCCGATCTCAATTTCAATTTTATTCGCGATATTGCAATGGTCGCCGGCCTGAGCCGCTCGCCGTTGGTACTAGAGGTGCATCCCGCGGTTCCGGTTAGTTCGGTTCCCGAGCTGATCGCCTACGTCAAGGCCGATCCGGGCAAAATCAGCCTGGCCTCTTTTGGAACCGGCACGGTTTCTGACGTAGCCGGCATACTATTCATGACGGAGGCCGGCATTGAAATGACACACGTGCCATATCGCGGCTCCGCTCCCTTGGTCGTCGATCTGCTTGCCGGACAGGTACAGTCTGCCTTCGATAATCTGCCGTCATCCTTCGGATACATAAGGATAGGGAAATTGCGAGCGCTCGCGGTCACGACTGCGACGCGCTCCCCGGCGCTGCCGGATGTACCGGCGCTTGCCGACTTTCTGCCCGGCTACGAAGCCAATGCTTGGATTGGCATCGGAGCTCCGAAGAAGACTCCTGTTGAGATCATCGACCAGTTGAATAGGGAGATAAATGTGGGCCTCGCCGACCCTAAGATCGCCGCGCGGATCGCCGATTTGGCGAGCAATGCGTTTGTTGCTTCGCCCGCCGATCTCGACAAGCTCGTCGTCGAATATACCGAGAAGTGGGGTAAGGTGATCCGGGCAGCGAACATCAAGACCGAGTGATCACGTCTCGTCGGCTGGACGTTCCACGGTTTGTGTTCCGAAATGCGAGGGCTGCTGCAGGAGCCGACAAGCGCATCAAGTGAATCGGAGTTCTCACCGTAATCGTCGCAGCTTGGCTTTCATTAGAAAACTCCTTAAATGACCGTATGACGCGCGTCACTGAAACCGATGCCCAAACTCCCGAATGTTGGCCACCGGATTGCGAAGGCCGCACGGACCGGCCGTTTGAGCCATTTGCCGAGTTTGTACTCGAAGGATCAATAATCGATCGTTTTGGCACGATTGCGCGCTGTTTCGCTTCCGAAGTTGCCATTCAAGATGCCGCGACCGCCATGACCTATGCCCAGCTAGCGGTATTGGTCGACAGGATCGCGGCTGCGACCATCGCTGCGGCGCAAGGGCGCCCCGGTCCTGTCGCCATCCTGCTGCGGTCCGATGCGTGTTTTCCTGCGGCAATGCTCGGCGTGCTGGCCGCGGGTCGCGCCTATGTTCCCTTGGATGCCGGATTTCCGATCGAACACAACGGAGCGATCATTAGCGATGCCGCCGCCTGCGCAATCATTTCCAGCGACCCTTTGCTTAGAGAGGCCCGCCAGTGGCTTCCGCGTGAACTCCCCCTCATTGACATCGACGACCTGCCCAAGCACGCGGAAATACCTGACGTAACGCGGATTAGCCCAGACGATGTTGCCGCCATCTACTATACGTCCGGATCCAGCGGACGGCCTAAAGGCGTCGCTTGGAACCATCGCAGCCTGCTGCAGTGTGTCCTGGTTCATACCAATGCGGCTCAGATTTCTTGGGTCGATCGCATGCTACTGCTGTTTTCCCCGAGTGCGAGTATTTCTCGCATGCTCTTCTACGCGCTCCTTAATGGCGCTTCACTCCATATGCTCGAAACGCGCGAGATCGGGATCGCCACTCTGCTGGAGCAAATACGTTTGCGAGGCATCACATACTTCAGGTCGGTTCCAACCCTGATGCGCCGCTTGGTCGAGGGCTTGCGTCGCGGCGATTGCCTCGACAGTCTGCGGATCGTTAGCCTTGGTGGTGAACGCGTTCAATGGAGCGACGTGGCCATCGCAAGGCGCGGATTTTCGCGCGACGTGCATTTGGCGATTGAATTGGCAAGCACGGAGTGCGGACCAATTCTTTACTGGCGCGTTGATGAAGTATTGCGATCGACGACAACGGTGCCGCCGGTGGGGAGCCCGTTGCACAATCGGGAGGTACAAATCGTTGATAACGACGGCAATCCCGTTGCCGACGGCGAAATTGGCGAGATGGTCATATCGAGCCGCTACATAGCACTTGGATACTGGGAGGGAGCGAGACTTCAGGTGCGCGCCTTCCCGAAGGATCCCGGCGATCCCAGTAAACGCGTCTTCAATACCGGAGATTACGGCCGTCGCCGGCCGGACGGACTTATCGAGCTAATTGGGCGAAATGATCAGCAGATCAAGCTGCACGGTCATCGCATCGAGCTGGCTGAGGTGGAAGCGGCCTTGGCGGTTCTGCAGGAGGTCAATGAGGCTGCCGTCGTGGTGCGCCGGAACGAGGCCGGTGAGCCGCG
>Ga0306922_10005886_pt1 | contig 11733 bp, 7 predicted proteins | sample sta12Cox44000082_FD_203758 | JGI IMG/M metagenome (GOLD analysis project Ga0306922, IMG submission 203758) | Lab enrichment of tropical soil microbial communities from Luquillo Experimental Forest, Puerto Rico - statoxic.12C.oxic.44.000.082 (v2)... | ecosystem: Environmental > Terrestrial > Soil... | reverse complement strand
GCATCGGTGTTTGCCGTCGGAGCGGCCGTTCTCACGGGACTGCTTCGGCCCGACGATGCCTACGCGGGCTTCGCGAATGGCACGATTCTGCTCATCGTCGTGGCGTTTCTTGTCGCCGGGGCGGTGATCAAGTGCGGCCTCGGCGTCCGCGGTGGACACTGGATGGTCAGCCTGTTCGGGCGGTCGACGCTCGGGCTGTCCTATTCGATTTTCGTACTCGACGCCGTGATCGCGCCCGCATTTCCCAGTAACACCGCTCGCTCCGGGGTGCTGTATCCCCTGGCGTTCTCGCTGGCTGATGCGGCGGGCGCGAAGCCCAATCATCCTGAACGGCGGAGGCTCGGCGCGTTCCTCATGTACTCAGGCATCGCCAGCCTCAGCGTGTCGTCCGCTCTGTGGCTGACGGCGATGGCGGCGAACCCGCTCGGCACCGAGATCGCCCGCGGGTTCGGGGTCGAAATTGGGTTCGGCCGATGGCTGCTCGCGGCGTCGGTGCCCACAATCTGCGCAATGGCGCTGCTGCCCCTTTTCCTCTACTGGGTCATCGGGCCCGAGGCGCAGGCGGCATCAGATGCCCCAGCTGCCGCCAGGAAGGCCCTCGCGACGCTCGGCCCCCTCACCCGTCAGGAATGGATCGTCCTGATCGTCTTCGCGGGGATGGTCGTCCTCTGGGCGTCGGCCGCGACGCTTGGTCTCGACTCAACGGCGATCGCGTTTCTCGGCCTGGGCGCCTTCCTCACCACCGGCGTGATCACCCTCGAGGACATCGGGCAACAGGGCGACGTCCTCGCAACGTTCATCTGGTTTGCCGTGCTCTTCACGCTCAGCAACCAGTTGAACGAGCTGGGATTCATGGGATTTCTCGGCCGGCGCCTCGCCACCGCGCTGTCGGGTCTCGCCTCGCCGACGGCCGGGCTGATCCTCGTGGCGGCTTACATCGTGGCGCACTACCTGTTCGTGAGCCAGACTGCACACCTGCTCGCGTTATTTGGCGTGTTCCTTGACGTCGGCGTGAAGCTCGGCGTCAACCCCATCGTTCTCGCGTTTCAGCTGCTGTTTGCGACGAACTATTTCTCGTTGATCACGCCACAGGGATCGAGCGCCAACCTGCTGTTTGCGGGAAGCGGCTACCTCTCCCAGGGCGATCTGTACAGGCTTGGCGCGATCACGACGGCAGTCAGCTTCCTCGTCTACGCCGTAGTGGCGACGCCGTGGCTGATGTTGGCCGTGCGCTGAGAGACGACCGTGATAGGCAACATCCTGCTGACTAACATCCGTCCCGGAATGGTCGGGCTCCTTTGCTAGTGAGGCTCATATGTCAAGACGTCATGTCGCTCCGCGCCTGATCGCCGTGAGTCTCGGCGCTGTCGTCCTGTGTCCCGTTGCGCACGCACGTATGCTCGCGCAGACAGCTTCGGCGCTGCCCACGATTGTCGTGCTCGCCACAGGCGGCACCATCGCCGGGGCGGCAACCACCAACGTCCAGGCAGGCTATACGTCTGGCCAGGTTGGCGTCGAGCAGCTGATTGCCGCCGTTCCGGAGGCCAAGAAGATCGCGAAGCTGCGGGGCGAGCAGATTTCAAACATCGGGTCGCAGGACATGAACGACGAGGTCTGGCTCAAGCTGGCGAACCGCGTCAACGCGCTGCTCGCGATGCCCGAGGTGACAGGCATCGTCATTACACACGGCACGGACACAATCGAAGAAACAGCATACTTTCTGGATCTCGTCGTCAAATCGAGGAAGCCGGTCGTGTTGACAGCGGCCATGCGGCCGGCCACGGCGCTCTCTGCCGACGGCCCACTCAACTTCTACAACGCCGTGGCCGTGGCCGCGAGCAAGCAGGCGGCCGGCCGCGGCGTGCTCGTCGTCGTCAACGACTGGATTCACGATGCCTCGTCGCTCACAAAAACGAGCACGACGGCCGTGCAAACCTTCTGGTCGCCGCTGTCGGGGCTGATCGGCACAGTGGCCTATGGGCAGATCGACTTCTACCGCGGACCGATTGGAAAGAACACCTCCACATCGGAATTCTCGGTGGCTGGCGTCACAGCACTACCACGCGTCGACATCATCATGGCCTACGAGAACATGGACGGCGCGCTCATTGATGCGGCAGTGGCAGCCGGGGCCAAAGGCCTCGTGATTGCGGGAGTCGGCAACGGCAACCTTACCCAGGCGGCCGTCAAAGCCCTGGCGGCCCAGGCCAAGAAGGGGATCGTCTGCGTGCGCGCCTCGCGCGTTGTCACCGGCCGGGTGGGCCGCAATGTCGAACTCGAAGACGACAAACTCGGCTTCGTGGCGTCACTGGACAAGAACCCGCAGAAGGCCCGCGTGCTGCTGCGACTGGCTCTTCTGAAACCGCGCAGCGTGGCGGACGTACAGCGCATATTCGATGAGTACTGAGGAGGAAGGCGGCGCGTCATTGAACCCGGCGAGAGGAAGCGATGGTGATGGAACACATTGGCGCGTTTCTGCACGAGTCGCCTGCGCTGTGTCTGTTCCTCAGCATTCTGCTCGGGACCATCATTGGGCGCTTTCACGTCAAAGGTATCGGTTTCGGGTCCGTGGTGGGCACCTTGATTGCCGGCATTGCCATCGGCATCCTGGCGAAGCCGCAACTGCCCGATTTGTTGCGCTGGGCATTCTTCTACCTGTTCCTGTTCTCGATCGGTTACTCGGTCGGCCCGCAGTTTTTCGGCAGCCTCAAGAGGGCGGCCGTGACCCAGATTGCGCTGGCCGTCATCGTGGCGGTGAGCGGGCTGGCCACGGTGATCGGGGTGACCACGGCGTTTAACTTCGATGAGGGCCTTGCGGTCGGTCTGCTATCGGGCGGCATGACCCAGTCCGCTGCGCTCGGTACCGGACTCAGCGCGATCACCGAGCTGCCGCTCGCCGACGACCTCAAAGCCACACTCATGGCCAATGCGCCCCTTGCTGACGCGATCACGTACGGGTTCGGCGACCTCGGCCTGATCCTGTTCCTTACGTGGCTCGGGCCGAAGATGATGGGCGCTGACCTGAAGAGTGAGGCGAAGGCGCTCGAAAAGAAGCTCTCCGGGAGCGGCGCAGGCGGAGACGTCCTTACCCGAGTGCACTTTAGCTTCCGCGCCTATCTCGTCAAGAACGCGCAGGTAGCCGCCTCGAGCATTGCAGCGTTGGAAGACCGATATGCCGATGCGCGGTTGTCCGTGCATCGAGTACAGCGCGGCGAGCAGCTGCTGACACTGAATCCGACGCTGACCCTAAAAGACGGTGACAGGCTTGTCGTGTCTGCACGTCGAGGGGGGCTTCTCAACGCGGAACGCGACATCGGGCCAGAGATCGATGACCCGGTCCTGCTGGCGGTGCCGGTGGCGACGGCGGCCGTCGTCGTCACGACGCAGGACGCGAACGGAAAAACGATCGCGGAACTGGGACGAGACCCGAGCGCGCGTGGCGTGTACCTCGAGTCGCTCCTGCGAGGCACCGAACTGATGCCGCGCGAGCCATTGACGGTTCTGGAGCGCGGGGACATCCTGCACATCGTCGGCGCGCCAGATGACGTTGAGCGCGCGGGGAAATATGTCGGGTTCGTCGAGCGAGACCTGTCGAGGACCGATTTGACGTTTCTCGCTGCCGGGATCTGTGCCGGAGTGCTGCTCGGACTGGTCAAGTTCAGCGCGGGAGGAATAGTCCTTGGACTCGGCACGGCGGGCTCGATCCTGGTCATCGGTCTTGTGGCCGGGTGGGCGCGCAGCCGCTACCCTGTGTTCGGCGCAATACCAGAGCCGGCGCAGCGGCTCCTGATGGACATTGGGCTGATCGTCTTCATCGCGGCGGTCGGGTTGCAGGCGGGCCCGCATGGGCTCGACGCGTACCGCGCGAGCGGCGGCGTCTTTTTTGCCAGCATTTTCATTGCAGGGATGATCGTCACTCTGGTGCCGCTCGCCGTGGGCACGATCGCTGCGCGATACCTGCTGAAGATGAGCCCGTTGATGACGCTCGGCGGTCTGGCAGGCGCGCAGACCTGCACCCCGGGCTTGAACGCGCTCAGGGAGGCGAGCGAGAGCAATATCGGCTCGCTGGCGTACACCGTGCCTTTCGCGATCGGCAACATCCTGCTCACCATCTGGGGGCCGGTTGTGGTTGCCATTGTGCACGCGTTGCGTCCGTAGTCGTGGACCACCAAGCCACTGTGGAAGCAACGTGAGAGACATCCCCAACCAGATTGCGCGAAGCGGGCCGCAATCGAGAACTGAGGGGCCGGCATGAAGCGCGGCTTCGACATCCTGCACGACAAGACGATCAACCGGTCCATCACCTTCGGACGGAAGGAGCGGGATCGCCTGGGCCTGCGAGGACTGCTGCCGCACTGCGTAGCGACTCAGCAACAGATGGTGGACCGGGTGATGGTGAACCTGGACCGTCTGCCCCGGGACATTGATCGGTACATGCTGCTGTCGGCGCTGCAGGAGCGAAACGAGCGACTGTTCTATCAGACGGTCATCGACCATATCGACCGGATCCTGCCGCTCATCTACACTCCGACGGTCGGCGAGGCTTGCAAGGAGTTCTCCCACATCGCCAGGGAGCCAAAGGGCTTCTTCATCACCCCGGACGATCGTGGAGAGATTCGCCGCATCCTGGGCAACTGGCCCCGGAAAGACATCCGCGTGATCGTTGTCACCGATGGCCAGCGGATTCTCGGCCTTGGGGATCTGGGCGCCAACGGCATGGGGATCCCAATAGGGAAGCTGGCGCTTTACACCGCGTGCGCTGGTATCGATCCGGACCTATGCCTACCGGTGGCACTCGACGTCGGGACGAACAACGAGGATCTTCGGACCGACGTGCTGTATCTCGGGTATCGCCGGAAGCGGCTGGAGGGGAAGGCCTATTTCGATCTCGTCGATGAGTTCGCGGCCGCGGTACAGTCACGATATCCCGATGCGCTGATCCAGTTCGAGGATTTCCTGACCCCCAACGCGTACGCGCTCCTGAAGAAGTACAGGCCGCGCGTCCTCTGTTTCAACGACGACATCCAGGGGACGGCGGCAGTCGCCCTGGCGGGCGTGTACTCCTCCACACGGATTACCGGCCTGCCGTTCAAGGATCTGCAGATCATGTTCCTGGGTGCCGGCTCGGCCAGCACTGGAATTGCAGACCTGATGACCACGGCTTTTGTGGACGAAGGGGTCAGTCTCGAGGAGGCCCGACGGCATCTCTGGTTCGTGGATGCGAACGGCCTGGTGGTCAAGGCGCGGGCGGACCTGATGGAGCACAACCTTCCATACGCGCACGACGTCAAGCCTTTGGGGTTCGTCGAGGCGATCGATGCCATCCGCCCGCATGTCTTGATCGGCGCCACAGGCGCTCCGGGGACCTTCACCCGGCCGGTCATCGAGCGGATGAGCAAGATCAATCATCGGCCCGTCATCTTCGCGCTCTCGAACCCCACGTCACAGGCCGAGTGCACTGCGGAACAGGCGTACTCCTGGAGCAGCGGGAGGGCGATCTTCGCGAGCGGCAGCCCCTTCGGGCCGGAGCTCTACGAGGGGCGGACGCTCCGGCCGGCACAGGGGAACAACGCGTATGTGTTCCCGGGCATCGGCCTTGGCGCGGTGGCGTGCCGTGCTCGCACGCTGCCTGACGAGCTGTTCCTGGCTGCCGCCCGTACGCTCGCAGGCCTTGTCCGACGGAACGATCTCGACCAGGGCTCGCTCTATCCGCCTTTGAAAGAGATCAGAAAGATCTCACTCGCCATCGCGGTGAGCGTCGCCACCAAGGCCTACGCGATGAATCTGGCACGAGAGAAGCGACCCAAGAACGTGCGGCGGAGCATCGAGGTGCTCATGTATCGACCGTAACGAAGAAGAGCGAGGCCACGCTACCGCCCATTATCATCGGCGCGGACGTCAGAACTTGTAGTTGATGGAATACGTGAATCCGACTGTTTTCACCGAGATGGACGTCTGAATCGGTTCGGTGAGCAGATTGTGCAGGATGACGTTTTCGGACGTGCCTTTGCGGTAGTTTGCGCCGAGCGCGAACGACAGCCTGCCGACGCTGCCGCTGACACCCGCCGTCCACACCACGAAGTCCACTTCGTCGAACACCTGATCTTCGGGCGCCACCGGCGTATGGTCGGTCGACACGCCGGCATGCACCGTGAGCGGGCGGGATTCCAGCAGCTGCACGTGGCCACCCACCGAGAAGTTCGTAACGGCCTTGGACGCCATGATGATCGGCGGAAGCGTCCGTTGAGTCGTCACCGGCGCGGCCCCGTTGCCCGGATCGTTGTAGATCGTCAGCGGCTGTGTCGGTGTCAGCATCGGGTAGGCCGGAATCGACGAGTATCCCTGAACGTCGAACTCGACCTGCGCCCGCTTGCCGACGAGCGCGACGCCGGCGGCGCTCTCGAAGGGCAGCTTGAAGTCGAACTGGGCTTCCGGGTTGAAGATTGATGCGCCAATCGACTGCACGGTCCCGTCGAGCGTGCTGTCCAGCGTCACCGAGCCGCTGCGGCCGTACTGGAGTCCGGTCGTACGGATCACGCCTCCTATTTGGACGGCGGGAGTGGGTTCGAATTGCACGCCGACGATCGCGCGGATCGAATCGCTCGAGCCTCCGGTTCGCGACGAAATCAGCAGCGTCTCGATCGTCTGCGGGTATTTGATGCGATCGCTGATGATTTGCGCGCTCCTGACGCTGGTCTGCACGATCGCGAGCCCGGCACCGAGGCGCCATTTCTTCCCGATGTCGTAGCCGATCGCCCCCGCGGAGACGCGCTGGTTCATTGCTGAGTCGGCGGAGAACGCGAAACGCTCGGCGTTGCCGTCCTCGTTCGTGAAGACCTCGTCGGTGTCCGTTCCCTGCGCCCAGGAAATCGTGGTCAGCAGCGTGAAGCCGACGGTGAACTTGCCGAGCTTTGCCGTCGCGCCAACGAGATTCGGCACCTGCTGCGTCGAGCCGCCGTTGGTCGCGAGGAACTGGGGTGACACCGTCGTGACCTTATAGGTCCCGGCGCTGCCGGATATTTGCGTCCCGGCTCTCGTGAGTCCGGCCGGGTTGAACCACGGTGCGGAGGTGTCCGTCGCGCGCGCGACGTAGGCGCTACCCTCGAGGCCGCCGAGCGGACCGGTCGGCACGCCGTTGTAGTTGGGAACGATGATGTTCGGCGGCGCCGATGTGATCGGCAGGTCCTGCGCGAGGGCTGTCGCCGACGCCGCCGCGAGGACCGCCGCAATCCAGAGGATGCGAGGCATGCGGGCCGCGAAGCAGGCGCCGTGCCACCGCATTTGGCGCGAGGGAACGCGAGAACCCCCCAACGTTTGTGCCCGGCGCACGGAATAACGTGGGCAGACTCCGATAACACGGCAACCGGATGGGGCGCTTCAGCCACACCATGATCTGGTTCGATTGCGTCCGTCTCGGGACCGATTGCCTGGCCCGTGTCGCTACACGGGCAAACCCAGGCCCGCGGTGGTGGTGCAATCAGATGCGTTCAATGCGAGGCACGCGAGCATCACTCTCTGTCCCATTGCGTCCGACTGCGTGGATGCGCCGCTGTTTCGTGTCGCGTTGCCGCCTGGCAACCGCACCGGTCTCGTGGTGACGTCACAGGGTGATGGTCGACAAGGTGAGCAGCGTTCCGCGGAGCGCCGTCGACCGAGTCATCGGTCGGCCGCGGAATCAAACCCTTAGACCAAAAAGTCGCGCGCCATCACCAATTCAAGAAAACGCGCTCATAGGGTTCGACTCCCGTCTAGTCCACCAACCTCAGCCGACCAGGTCAGCCCACGTAAGCGCAGACTCCCAATCGGGGCGAGTTGACGACCGGCAGGAACGCTTCCTCTTCGCCACATCGGTGTTGGTCACGGTGCGCGTGACAGGTGAACGCACCCGTCCCCTCATGAATGCAGTAGGGGCAGATCAGAGTCGCGGGTGCGCCGCATGTGGCGCACGGGAACACGGGAGCTGAATTTCGCGCGAGCAGCCGAACGGCCGGTCTACCGATCCGTCCCGAGCGCTCGCCTGTCACTTCGAGCTCGAGCGCAGTCGTCGATCCGAAATCGTATTCGTACTCGAACCGGCTGCTGCGAAGCGCATCTCGCAGTTTGATATTCATGCCGCATTCTGTGCCGCTCGCGCCGAACGCACCGACGAGACCAAACTCGTAGCCTCGTGAGAAATAGTCCACTTTGCCGATTCGAAACACGCTCAAATGGCCGCAGCATTCGAGCCAGACACGCCGGAGAAAGGCGTCAATCGCTTCGAGCTTGGCTTCGGCTTTCGCCTCGAAGTCGATCCAGTACGACGGCAGTCCGGGCGACGTCGCCCTGAGCTGAACGATCTGCTGCAGTCCGCCGGTCGACACGTCGTGGGCGCATGCGCATTCGGCGCAGTGCAGCGCGGCGCGTGCGCGCTCGACCTTGGCGCCGCACAACTGACACGCTCCAACGGCGTTCTGCTCCTTATTCGTCGAATGGCGTCGCTTTGTACTCCTCGCCACTCGGCGAGCTTACCACGCCACAATGGCGCAAAAACTGATTTTGGCGAGCGCGTGAATACGTCGGCAATGCGAGCGCACGTGCGGACTTGGCTGATCTGCTGAACTGCGGCCGAAGGTACTTGCTCGAGTTGAAGGGCCGCTCCAGGGTAGTACGCGCGGTACGGTGGCAACTCAGCTTCGCGACTACCTTCAGCATCGCGACGACCCGCATGGCCCTCGTCGGCTGGGCCGGCACGTGGAGCCGATGGCGTGCAATGCGCTCATGCAGTTCGATTATCTGGATGCTTGAAGGAAACTGGACGCGCGCTAGTCGGTAGCCCGAAAGGCTCGAGAGATGGGCCTCTCGGGCTACAAAGAGTTCACTGCGTCGACGATCACTTGACGAGCATGATCGCCTGCGTGAATCCGCTCGTCACCTGCGGGCCCCCGATAATGATTTTGCCAAGGGCAGGAGTAATTCTTCCCGTGACGTCGCCGTTGCCGGCGACGCCCTCGATGAAGAACCCCAGGAAGCCGACGACCTGGAGCTGAGGACCGGACTTGCCGTTTGCCTTGCCGGCGGCGAACACCGCAGGGTCGTAGAGGGGAACGGCGCGAATGCGTGGACTGATGGTGTACTTAGTGGTGTCGCTGCCCATCACGCAATTGCAAGTGGAGTCCCAGTAAGCGTTGGGATCCAGGGCCACAAGCCCATCCGTTCCTTGCTTGGTCGGTCCGACCATGTTGCCGGTCTCGGGCATCATCATGTCGTTAACCGAGACCGGCGTTTGATTGCAGCTCTGGATGTTCGCTCGGTACGCTGACCCGCCAGTAACATTACCAATGTCCCATGGGTTGTACCAGCTCGAGGAGGCGGTGTTGTTCCCACTGCCGTTCTTCAGCACTATCTGCATTCCTCTATCAGTGACCGGGTTAAAGCCGGTAGGAGTATCTGTTTTGGAAGTTGGAGGTACGTAGATATCGGGATTCGGGAGCAAGCCGCCGGCGCCGTTGTACATGTCGAACGTATCGGTCGGGTCATACGGGCAGATCTCTTGCCCGGGCGCGCACTGCTTCTCGATCCATTTGTCGGCAATCGTGAACGGCAGGACGCAGGACTGGGCGTTGGCCCACCCGGCTATTGCCGTCGCGGTTGCTTGAACGTCCGCTTGGTTGATCCCGATGAGTGGTGCCATCAACGTCGGCACGGCGTTGTTTCGCGCCCGGGTGCGGTAGACGGTCACCTTGACGAGATCGTTCTGACCGGTCACCGGATCGTTGAGGAATTCCACGTCACTTGGCGTTACAGACACCGGCTGCGCAATGACTTGATTCGCTAAGGCCGTGTTGATGGCGCTGGTCACTGCCGGGCCGTTCGGGGAGCGGTTGGTGAAGCTGTTGTAGACGAGCGCCGTTGCGCCGGCCAACGCGCCCGCGTCCGCGGACGTCTGCGCCTGCGTCCGGGCGGTCATGAGCATGCCGACGTCGATCGCGAGCGTCGTGGCGGCGAGAAAGCCAAACATGCCCAGGCTCACGAACATCATCGACATACCCCGCTCGCTCCGGTAGAGACGCTGGATAGCCTTCATAGCAACTGTGCCTCGTTTCGCATATCGCCCCGTCGAAGACAGTGAGAACGCTGACCCGAAATTATTTGATCCACTCTGACCAGCCGCTTGCAATCGGGTCCAGTACGACAAACGAGAATGGATAGCTCACAGTGACAATCGACACCGTGGCGGTTCCCGTGTCTTCAGTCACTGTCGCACCCTGGTCACCTGTTCTTTGGCAATTGACGTGCCGAGCAGGGGGCGATGACGCATCCCGCGTCTGCGACGTCTAACCAAGATTGAAATCCGAAAGTCAGCCTTCGCGAGGGGTAATGTCTTGAGTCTGATGGACAAGTACAAAATGCGTCATCAGCCGCCGCTGTTTCAACCCAAGAAGTTGCACCCGCATGGCCGGAGGATGACGCGAGGGAACACTAAACTGCTTCTTGGGCTCCTTTGGATGCCGGAAATTCTACTGAATGATTACCCGCCGGACATCCCGGAAGAAGCATGGCCCGATGAGCGAGCGGTCGAAACGTCATCGGGTCTCAGTCGCCATCGTGATCGGGGCCGTGGCGCTCGGCATTGTCACAGCGTCGTTTTCGGCGGTTCGCGCAAACGGGCGGGACGAGATCCCCGAGGACTCGGGGCCATCGACCTCCGATACTCGATGATCAGGCTGACCGCTTTCAATCGTCGGTGTGCGGAGAGCCCTCGCGCGCGTTCGTGCTTGGCTCGCTCTCGGGTTTCTCTTTGGCAGGCGGGGCAGATCCTTCCCACTGACGCCTCGCCGTTTCGAGATCGATCACGCACGGGTCCGTCTTGCGTCGCCCGCCGCGCGTCGAAGATCGACGAGCGCGTGCATTACGGCGCTCAGGCATGTGATCTGCGCCTTGCAAGCTAAATTCCGACGCGGGTCGTTCGGAGATTCGATCTCGCAGGCTGCGCGCCTTACTTTTTTTGAGAAGCATTACCGGGTGCGTAAATCAATTCTTCCAAACTTCGACACGGTGTAACTGGCTTTCGTTTCCCCTCCTTCGCGACGCGCGTGTGGCCGCTGGGACGTCCAACCTGCGAAGGAACATGACCGCCACCGATTCAGAAACAACCGCACGCGACACGTGAGCCTGGCACCCCCATTGCCTGTGCGAACGTTGTCTGACTACCGCGCGTGTGTCTCAGACCGAGACAGATTCAATCCAACGATGAGTCTGTGCTGGCGGCGAGCGTCGAGGGCGACGGTGCGAACGGCGACGAGAATGAGGGAGACGTCGAGCTGAAAGGTTCGATCGCGGCGGGCAGCATCAGCGGTTCATTCGCGTCCAATTCGCTCTCGTTCAGCATCAATCGACCCAGGTCAAGACCAACGCCTCGATCCAATTCAAGGACACGTCTTGCGCCTCGCCGAAGGCCGGGGATTCCGTCGAGGTCAAGGGGTCGCGGCAGGCCGACGCAAGCGTGCTGGCGACACGGGCTCACCGACCATGAACTGGAATTGGGTATCGATGACAAAAAAACGAGTTCGCCGTCCGCCCCGAGTCTGTTCCAGTCAGCGCATGAAGATCACGGGCACCGACTTCGCCGAGGTGCGCGACTTGTTACTTCGTCAGGAAGCTACGATTGAACGGATCCAGACAGAGCTCCTGGTGCAGTTTCAACGAATCGCGGAAATTCAAGCGCAACTCGATTCCCAGCAACGGCCGAATGGG
>Ga0306922_10005885_pt1 | contig 11733 bp, 15 predicted proteins | sample sta12Cox44000082_FD_203758 | JGI IMG/M metagenome (GOLD analysis project Ga0306922, IMG submission 203758) | Lab enrichment of tropical soil microbial communities from Luquillo Experimental Forest, Puerto Rico - statoxic.12C.oxic.44.000.082 (v2)... | ecosystem: Environmental > Terrestrial >... | reverse complement strand
CGTTCACGCCGGGCTGGAACTTGATGTTGTACTGCTCGAGATGCTTTCTGGCGGCGAAGAGCTGCTGGTCATAGCCGCCGAGCGGCGAGCCGCGATAGCCCGAGATGAAGCCCGCGGTATTGAGGCCAGCGGCGCGGTCGCGGCGGATCTGGGCCATCGGTAGCCGCACCAGCGCCTGAATGCCCGTCAGGAACACGTGGCCGGTTGATTGGGTGTATTTTTGGTCGAGACTGATCGGACCCTGGTTGATGCCCATTCTTAGCCCTCTTGAAGCCTTTTGCTGTCCCGGCTCTTTGTCAGCTAGGTAATACTGATTGTGGTCGCCAGTTTATTTCGTTTTTTTAACGTCGCGCAGCACATTTCTCACGGTCTGACGCCGGCTTTTGCAAATCGCAATTTCATGGCTTGGCGGCGTTTGCGATTTTCCGCTTGTGTCGCGGTGCCGTGCCGTCGCGAAACGAGATAACGCCTCTATAATGCCGGCGGCTAACTGGTCGGAGACGAAATGCGGTCGATTCTCGCGTGGCTCGTTTTGTGCAGTGCATTCGCGCCCTTTCCGGCGCTGGCCGAGCCAGCCCCACCGGAAGTGGTCGCACACGGCAAGTCGCTGGTGGAAGCTTCCGATTGCGCAACTTGCCACACCGCCGATCCGCAGCGGCCGTTTGCCGGCGGCAAGCGGATCGACACGCCGTTTGGCGCGATCTATTCGCCCAATCTGACGCCCGATCGTGAAACCGGCATCGGTGACTGGAGCGATGCCGATTTCGTCCGCGCCTTGCGCTTCGGCGTAGCGCCGGACAGCTCGCGCTATTATCCGGCGTTCCCCTACCCCTATTTCACGAAATTCACCCGCGGCGACATCCTGGCGATCCGCGCCTATCTCTCGACGCTGACGCCGTTCCGGAATGAGGAGCCGCCGCCCGCGCTGCGCTTTCCCCTAAATTTCCGGGTGGTGATGCGGGTCTGGAATTACTTCTTCTTCAAGCCGGGCATCCTCGAGCCGGACCAGCAGAAAGATATCGATTGGAACAGAGGGCGTTATCTTGTCGAGGGCGCCGGCCATTGCGGCGCCTGCCACACTCCCAAGAACATGTTCGGCGCCGACAGGCGCGGCCAGGCCTTTGCCGGCGGTCGGGTCGGCGACTGGTTCGCACCGAGGCTCGATGGGGCCGCGCGCAGCGGCCTGAAATCCTGGAGCGTCGATGACATCGTCGAATATCTGCAAAGCGGCCGCAACGCCAGGAGCCATGCCGACGGACTGATGGCCGAGGTCGTCGTCAACTCCACCTCGAAGATCAGCGACGGCGATGCGCGGGCCATCGCGGTCTACCTGAAGTCGCTGCCCGCCGGGCCGCCGGAACCGCAAGTCATCCTGCCGCCGGAAGACCGGATGAAATCAGGCGAGGCGATGTACGAGCACGCCTGCGTCGCCTGCCACGAAAAGGACGGCTCGAGCGCGCCGCGCATCTATCCGCCGCTTCCCGGCAACGCGCTTCTGCAATCGGCCGATCCCACCTCCACGCTGCGCATCATCCTCGACGGAGCGCAGACCGTGACCACGCCGCGCGCGCCGAACAAAGGATCGATGCCGGCCTACGCCAAGCAATGGACCGATCAGCAAATCGCCGACGTCACCAATTACATCCGCAATTCTTGGGGCAATGCGGCGCCGCTCGTGACGGCGGACCAGGTGGCGCAGGCGCGCAAAGCAACCAAATAGTTTCGCTCGTCCCCGGATGCGGCGCGCCATGATCGCGCAGCCGAGGCTATTTCTGCTCGCCGGTAAAGACGAATTTCGGCATTTCCCATTTGAAGCGGATCGCCAAAAGCCGCAGCGAGAACCCGAGCACGAAGGTCAGTGCCGTCCAGAGTTCGTCATTGAGCTTCAGCCCGAAAGCAGTGGCATAGAACAGCCCCGTGATGACGGAGACGCTGGCATAGAGCTCGGAGCGAAACAACAGCGGCACGTCGTTGCAGAGAATGTCGCGCAGCACGCCGCCGGCGCAGCCGGTGATCATGCCCGCCACGATGACGATCGGCAGCGATGCACCGACCTGCCAGGCAACGTCGCAGCCCGCCATCGTGAACACCACGAGCCCGATCGCGTCCAGCACCAGAAACATGACGTTGAGCCGGTGCACGACGCGGGCGATCGGGATAGTCAGGAAGGCGGCGATGATCGTGAGCCCGAGGTAGGACGGATGCTCGATCCATACCAGCGGATAGTGTCCGAGCAGGACGTCGCGGATCGTGCCGCCGCCGAGTGCGGTGATGCAGCCGAGCAGGCAGACGCCAACCCAATCCATGCTGCGCCGGCCCGCGGCAAGCGCCGCCGTCATCGCCTGCGCCGCCAACGCAACATAGGACAGGACATGCAGCATGCTGTCGCTCGGAGGCAGGCTCCACATGGCAACCTCGCAGGATCGATTCCGGAACCGAAAAAGCAGCGGGTTCCGTCGCCAACAAGTCGGCGCAGCGCCGGAACCGAACGCGGACGCCGCCGGTTGTCTTACAACTAAAGGAGGAACCGAGCCATGGCCAACGATCCGTTCGATCCCACTCGTTCCGGCTTCAGGGACGACGACTACGACCGCGCATCACGCTTCGACAACGATTATCAGTTCGACCCGGAATTGCGCGAGGGTCCGGTGTCGGGGACCAGGGTCGCATTGTTTGCAGTCGGCATCGCGGTGATACTGGGCGCCGTGTTTTACGGGCTGAACAACACGAGCGTGCACCAGGCGACAACGGAGCCGCCCGCGCAAACCGCGCAGCGTGCTCCAGCCACGCCGCAGACCGGTGCTAACGACACGACACCGCGTCTCAACACCCAGCCGGGGACGACGACGGGCGCAGCGCCGGCACGGCCGGCAACCCCGCCGTCGGACATGAGCCGCCAGCCCGCGGAAGGCGCTCCGAAATAGAAGCGATTGAAGGGGACTAACGCAGCGGACGCTTTGTCCGCTGCGTTTTTGTTTTGATCTGCCGAAGGATCAGCCGAACATCTTGTTCAGTTCGCCGCCGGGGTAACCCGAGGCGAGTTCCGTGAAGGTCCCCTTCTCCGCCATTTCCTTGGCGGCCTTCATGAAGCCGGCCCAGGCGTTGCGCGCGAGCGAACCGCCGACGCTGATGCGGCGCACGCCGAGCGCTTCCGCCTCTTTCAGCGAGAGACCCGAGGCACCGATCAGGAGGTTGACGGGCTTCGGATGCACGGCTTTGACGACGGTCGCTATCTCGTCTTTCGTCTTGAGGCCCGGCGCATAAAGGCAATCGGCGCCGGCGTCCGCATAAGCCTGCAGCCGATCGATCACGAGCTTGAGGTCGGTCTGCCCCCACAAGAAAGCCTCGCAGCGGCCGGTGAGCAACACGCCGGAATTGTCGGCGTCGATCGCCTTGCGTGCGGCTTTGATCCGCGCGATCGCGACGTTGCGATCGTAGAGCGGCCGCTCCTTGTTGCCGGTCGAATCCTCGATCGACAATCCCGCGACGCCCGTCCTGACCCCGCGCGCCACGTTCTTTCCGACATCATCGGGCTCGACGGCAAAGCCGCCTTCGAAATCGGCATTGACGGGGATGTCGACCGCAGCGCAGATCGCATCGAGATGCGCGCAGACGTCGTCGACGGTGACGCGATTGTCGGCCTTGCCGAGCGTCCAGGCAAAGCCCGCGCTGGTGGAGGCGATCGCCTTGAAACCGAGATGCTGCAGCGCCCTTGCGGTGCCGACGTCGAACGGATTCGGCAGCACGAAGCAGCCGCCCTCATGCATCTTGCGAAACGTGGCGCGTTTGTCAGCAGTTGTCAGCGGCATGGCTCTCTCCCGTCGTGCTGTTGTTTGCGCTCAAGATAGCGATGCGCAAGTCAGGCCACAACCTTCCGCAGGAAGGTTCGCTCCTCCGCGAGAATGAACTTGTTTTCTTCGGCGAAGTTGAAGTTGGCGGCGGCTTCCGCGTCCTGGCGCAGCCGCGCGCGGTAGGCCTCGTAGGCTGCCAGGCTTTCGAACGAGATCAGGGCGAAGGCGATGTTGTTGGTGCCCTCGTGCGGCATGAAATAGCCGACCAGCTCGCCGCCGCAGCGGGGAATGATCTTGAGCCAACGTCTGGAATATTCCTCGAACTGTGCGCGCTTGAATGGATCGAGCTGGTAGCGGATGAAACAAGTGACGGCCATGGCAACCTCCGACAAACCGTTTCGTCATCGCGAGCGGAACGACGCCGTACAGTGATGATTTGTGGAACCATCATGGATTGCCTCAGAGCTCTCGCTGCTCGCAATGACGACGTCCGGCTACTCGTTCCAACATAACCGCTTGCCTTGCATCAATGCTTCGGTTACCATCGAAGAATGAAAGCAGGACCCGATATCGCGATGGTCGCCTCGCTGGTGGGCGATCCCGCGCGCGCTAACATGCTGACCGCACTGATGACCGGCCGCGCGCTGACCGCAAGCGAGCTCGCGCAGGAGGCCGGCATCACGCCGCAGACGGCGAGTTCCCACCTCTCCAAGCTCGAGGCCGGCGGGCTGATCGAGCCGGAAAAGCAGGGCCGCCACCGCTACTACCGCCTCACCGATCCCGATGTCGCCGGCGTGCTCGAAGGGCTTGCGGGGCTCGCCGCGCGCGCCGGCCACATGCGGGTGCGTACCGGACCGAAGGATCCGGCGTTGCGCCGCGCCCGTATCTGCTACGATCATCTGGCCGGCGATCTCGGCGTGCAGATGCTCGACAGCATGAGGACGCAGAAACTCGTGCGACAGAAGAAGCAGGACATCGAGCTGACCACCGAGGGCGCGCGGTTCCTCGAGAAGAACCTGCAGATCTCGCAAGACATGCTCGCCCATCCGCGCCGCCCCGTCTGCAAGGCCTGCCTCGACTGGAGCGAGCGGCGCCATCATCTCGCGGGTACGCTCGGCGCCGCCATGATGTCGCGCTTCACCGAATTAAAATGGGCAGCGCGGGACCAGGCACCCGGCAGCCGCGTCGTAAATTTCACCCGGGTCGGCGAGAAGCGCTTTGCCGCGCTGTTTCCGAACGGCGAGAGCTAGCTGTCACGCGCTCTTGTTTGCACCGCCATGCCCGCGCTCGTCGCAGGCATCCGTGTGTCTTGTTAAGGGCTGTTATAGGCGCAAAAAAAACGCAAACGCCCGGCACAAGGCCGCGCATATCGAACAGACGTTTTCGAGCTCTGTGATGTGCCGAATCTTGTTTGCTGCGCTCGCAGCCCTCTTGGTCGCTTCTCCCGTCTCCGCAGCCGAGGGCATTCCGCGCGAGCCCTACGGAATCGACCTCGAAGGCTTTCCGTATCCGTATCCCGTGAACCTGCTGCCGCTCGTCAATGACGGCGAGCCATTGCTGATGGCGTATATGGACGTCGGGCCTGCCCAGGCGAACGGCCGGGTCGTCGTGCTGCTGCACGGCCGCAATTTTCCGTCGAGCTACTGGGCGCCGGTCATCAAGACGCTGACGGAGGCCGGCTATCGCGTGGTGGTGCCGGATCAGATCGGTTTTGGCAAATCCTCAAAGCCGTCGGGCGAGCTGCATTTCGACGCGCTAGCGCGCAACACGATTGCGCTGCTCGATGCCTTGCAAATTCCGAAAGCCGATATTGTCGCGCATTCGATGGGCGGCATGCTCGCGGTGCGCATTGCGCGTGCCTATCCCAGCCGCGTCGGCCATCTCGTTCTGACAGCTCCGATCGGCCTGGAGGATTACCGGCTCTATGTGCCCCCGGTGCCGACGGAAAAAATCATGGAGAACGAGGACAAACTCACCGCGGACGGCTACCGCAAGCAACTCGAGACCAATTATGCGCTGAAACTGCCGCCCGAAGAGGTCGCTCCGTTCATCGACTCCCGCTTCAACATCAAGGGCAGCGCCGAGTATCCGCGCTGGCTGCGCGCCTTTGTCGCGTCTTACCAGATGATCTACCGCGAACCGGTCGTCCACGAGATTCCGCTGCTTTCGCAGCCGACGCTGTTCGTGATGGGCGCGGACGATCACAACGCGCCGGGCCGCCCCAATGCTCCGGAAGCGCTGCGCCCGAAGATGGGACACAACGCCGAGCTTGCGCAGTCGCTTGCAGCCCTGATGCCGAACGCCCACTCCGAAGTGATCGCAAATACCGGACATCTCGTGTTTCTCGAAGCGCGGGAGAAATACGACGCCCTCTTGCTCGGTTTTCTCGCAAAATAAAAGCGGGGACTGACTGCTCAGTCCCCGTTTCTTCCAAGAAAGCGCTTACCAGTTGCGGAAGCAGCGCCTGCCAAACGGGCCCGTATGCCAGCCGGGCGGACAGTTATAGAGCGGACGGCAGGCGCCATAGGGACCACGGTGCCAGCCGGGTCCGCATCCATCGGCGACACGGATGATCGCCTCGTCGTCGGAGGTGGTCTGGCCGAGCGGCGCAAGAGGCATCGCTTGCGCGGAGGTCATCGCCGCGAGGCCGAGGCCGACAGCAGAAGCAGCAAGAACTTTCATGGATCTTCCTTTCTTGAGGCGGCGATGGTGCGGGTTCGTAACACCACCGGCGACCTGGAGCGCGATAGCTTTATGTCGAGTCGCCACCGCACTCTAGTTTATTGTTTGGCAACCCTGGCGAAGCCGCTAACGAAAATCGCGGGCCGAGTGTGGCGCGCGCGAGCTGAACAGCCGCTGAATTGCACGACACCTCCGGGGGGTTACGAAAATTTGACGCGATGGAGTGCAGCACCCTACGCGGAAAATTCCTCCGCCAGCACGAGGGTCTCGCGCGTACGCTTGATCTCCGGCCAGTCGCGATTGAAATCGTCGACCAGCCGCTTCTGATCCTCACCCTTCATCGCGCGATCGAGGGAGGCTTCGTCCGCGAACTCATAGGTTGCCTGGTGAATGGAGGGATCGGTGAGCGACCAGAAGCGCCACGCCTTTTTCGCGCCGAACGATTTCGCGGCATCGGGCAGATGTTCATTTTGATACCAGCGGTCAAAGGCTTCCCGCTTCGTAGGATCGGGGACGGTCGCGCGTACGACAAAGAAGGCGGCAGGCATGGTTTCCTCCCATGATTTTTTGTTTTGGGAACACGGATCGCGTGGAACCTATCATCCATCACGCTCTTGTGCGAGCGCGCGAAAGCTAAGCACATCACCGCGGTCACACTTTCTACAAACAAGGCGAGACAGAATCGGCCAACAACGGGGTGGGCGGGTCATCCGGCGTGTACACGTCCAACAGACGTGCAGACGTTCAGTCAAGGAGACAGCAATGGCAACACAAGTGAAGCCAATTCCCGAAGGCTACCACACCATCACGCCCTATCTCGTCGTCGATGGCGCAGAGAAGATCATCCGCTTCATGAAGGAGGCTTTCGGCGCCCAACCCCTGTTCGAACCAATGATGCGGCCGGACGGCAAGGTGATGCATGCCGAGTTCAGGATCGGCGACTCCATCGTGATGATTTCGGACGCCTCGGAGCGCGCGAAAGCAACGTCAACGATGCTCTATCTGTATGTGCCCAATGTCGACGCGGTGTATCAGAAGGCCGTCAAGGCCGGCGCGATTTCCGAGATGGAGCCTACGAACCAGTTCTACGGCGACCGCAGCGGCGGCGTGAAGGATCCCGCCGGCAATCGCTGGTATATCGGCACGCACGTCGAGGACGTGTCGCCCGCCGAGCTGAAGAAACGCGCCGCGGAATTCATGAAGCAGCAACACAAGGCAGCGTAGCTTGGTGTCATAGCGGCTAACGGTGCGGGTGCGTCGGCTTGGCCCAGTCGACCACCCGCCCCTCAAAACGTGAACTGCTTGCCCACGGCAATCGGCGCCAGCGCCTCCGGATAAGCCCTGGGCCGGGGATTTTTACGCGATCACAACTTGCGGAAGGCGATCCATCCCGAGTTGTCCATGGTCGCTATGCACCGGGATCGGAATTCCGATGGTGACATGCCGCTCAGCCGGTCCGCACTCGGATCCATTTCTTCGCAAGTTGCCTGATCTGCGCCCACAATTCGATGGGCCGCCATCCAGCTTCCAACCATTGCGGCCGGGGCGAACAGCACGAGATAGACAATGCCAAGGGCGGGCGACCAACGCTCGATACGCAGGCCGATACGATAGACGATGGCGATTCCCATAGCGGAGAAAGCTATCCAAACGACAAAGGTCATTTGCGCGCTCCCCGGGCCGGCATAGCCGGAGGAATTGCATGATAGGCCTCCGAAGCGAAACTTGCCAGCGCATGCGGCCACTGGAAGCGTCTGCATACTTGACCGATTTCGTGTGGTAGCGAGCCGACCTCTATACCCACCCTCCCCGCGCCATGATGGCGGCGCAGAGCAGGATCACCACGATCGCCACCAGCTCGGCGTGTATGACCGCGATCACGCGCCTGCGCTTTCTCGCGTCGATGACGGGCACCTGCCCGGCCTTGATCGAGTCACGCCAGGACAAAAATTCCAGGGTCGGGACAACCGACAACAGCCCGACGATGATGAAGAGCGCAAACTTCGTCAGGAAAGCGTGGCTGTGGAAATAATAACTCGCGCCCTTCTCGAAATAGAACACGCGCAACAGCCCGATCACGAGCAAAAGGCCCGCGGCAATACCGAGCACGAGATCGGTGACCTGCAGCCTGCGCGCGGAGGCCAGTGTCAGCTCCTGGCGGATCAGCGTAAACTCAATCGCGACTGCCGCGACGAGCGTGAAGGCGCAGACGTGATGGAGGAAGGCGAATAGCGTGGACATGCCGTTTCGTCTTTCAATACGGCAAGGACGAGCGCCTCAGGCGGGCCGTTCCCCGCCGCCGGGAGGCTCCGGTCGCAGATAGACGATCAGGCAACAGATACAAATTCCGAGTCCGGCCACCGGATATTTCAGAGCCACGGCGGCAGCCGCTCCGAAGAAGCACAATGTCGCAATCGACCGGAAACGCATGACCCTGCGCACCCGATGCGAGATCTCGACCGAACTTCGGTCAATAAGCTCCCAAATCAGCGCTATGTAAGTCGCGTTCACAAGGAAGAAAACCGCAGCGTAGAAGGCAACGGGTTGTGGCGCCAGCCTGCTCACCGCCATCCAGGCGGTGGAGAGCGGAAGCAGCGACATCGAAAACAGATGTGCGAAGTTGAACCACAACAGACGAGGTGTCGCCTCCGTCGCATAGCGCATCAGATAGTGATGATTGGCCCATACGATGGCGATGAACAGATAACTCACCGCGTAGCTCAGCCATGTCGGCCAGAGCGACAGGAGCGCCCTAAAAGTGGGAAGCTCGGGCGGTCGCAACTCAAGGACAAGCACCGTAATAAGGACGGCAAACACGCCATCGGAGAATGTGCTCAGTCGCTCCGGGGTAGCCCTACCAAGCACGATTGCATCCTTTCCAGCGCATTATCGGCATCCCGCCCGGTTCGGTTCGGTTACTCAGTCATTGCTCGTTCAGTTCAAATTAGAACTTAATCACGGGCAGCTCTTTAGAATTTTAGGCGTATTCCCGAAGAATTTCCTCGGCTAGCGCTGCCATATTGGACGTCGGGACCCTAATGACAACTGCCTCAGAATCGTTTCTTCAGGAATTGGACGAAGCCGTTTTGCGGGGGTCGCCCGAGAGCCGCACGAAGGCTCTTTCGTATGCAACCGACATACTGATGGTCGGCCGCTTCTCCGAAGACGAGATCTGGATGTTCGGAGAGGTCATCGGGCGTTTGGCAGACGCGATCGAGGTCGCGGTACGGGCGCAGCTTGCCAGACGCCTGGCAGATACCGCCAAAGCCCCCATGAATCTCATCAAGAAGCTCGCTTTCGACGATTCCATCGATGTCGCGGGCCCGATCCTTCAACACTGTGACCGACTCGATTCCCAGACGCTGATCAACAACATCAGAACCAAGAGCCAGCCGCACCTGCTGGCGATTTCCAAGCGACAGTCGATTCCGGCGGTCGTGACCGACGAGTTGGTGACGCGCGGCAATCGGGAGGTCGTGACGTCCGTGGCGGCAAACAGCGGTGCCAGCTTTTCGGACTTTGGCTTTCTGCACGCGATCAGACGCTCCAAGGGGGATTCTATCCTTGCCGAGCAGCTTGGTTTGCGGAGGGACATCCCAAGACAGATGTTCCAGCAGCTCATCGCGAAGGCGTCGGCCGACGTCAGGCGAAAGCTCGAACAGGAGCGACCCGAGCTGGCCGGTCACATCCAGACGTCCGTCACCGAAGTAGCGGAATCGCTGCAGTGCAAATTCGGGCCCGCGACGGAAGGTTACTTCAACGCCAGGAAGATCGTCACGGCACGACATCAGCTTGGCGAACTGAATGAGACCGGCATTCTCGAATACGCCCGAGCTCACAAGACCGAGGAAGCCACTGTCGGACTGTCCCTCTTGTGCTCGTTGCCGGTCGGCACGGTGGAACGCGCGCTGGCCGACCCGGAAATGACGCTGATCCTGGCCAAGGCCCGAAACTTCGAGTGGGAGACCACGATGGCGCTCCTGTTTCTCGGCGCCAAGGATCACCGCATCAAGGCCAGCCAGTTGGACAGCCTGAAGGAAGAGTTCGAACGCCTCAACACCAAGACTTCTCTGGACGTGCTGAGCTTTTATCAGTCGCGCAAGCAAGCCATGGGCGCACAATCGGACCAGCAGCGCCTGCCGCAGCTTCACAGGATATAAGCGTCCGCCCGGGCGCTCATGGGCTGCGGCACCTCAATCACGCGCCTCGAAGTCCATTCCCCGCAACTATTTCCGCGCAAGTTGATCTAGCGCAAAGAGCTGATCCCAATCCGGATTAGCCTTTTCCCCAATCGGTCGCTCCGTAGAGATCGCGGCAATGATCATTGAGCGTTTGTCCCGGGAACATCGCAACATCGAGAGGCTGCTCGTTATCCTCGAGCACGAACTCGACATTTTTGACCGTGGGGCTCGCCCCGACTATGAGGTCATTCGCGCGATCATCAGCTATTTCGAAGTCTACCCGGAGGTGTACCACCATCCTCAGGAAGATCTTGTCTTTGCGAAGCTGAGGATTCGCGATCCCGCCGCGGCTGCGAAAGTCGGCAACCTCGCGACTGAACACCAAAAAGGAGCCGAGCGTCTCCGCAGCGTCGCTCGCGCGGTCGATAGTGTGCTTGCGGATCGTGAGCTCTTACGGCAAAGCGTGGACGCCATCGTTCGCGAGTTCATCGAGCACGAGCGACGTCACGTGAGAATGGAGGATCGTGATTTCTTTCCGGCCGCCTTGGGGGCTCTCGAACCCCAGGATTGGACGGAGATCGCTTCGGCTCTGACGACCGATCACAGGGATCCGCTGTTTAGCGACGTCGCTGAAGAAAGGTTCGAGACGCTGCGGGCCCATATCTTAAGCCTGGAGCAGGAGGCTGAAGCCGAGCGCCGCTAGTTTGGGTCGGGAAGCTCCGCCCGCGTCTTGATCGTGCGCTGCAATGAGTCAGACCGCGCGAGCGCGCGCGGGCGTCGCCATGAGCCCCATCCAGACCATTTCACAACGGCAAATTGTCGTGCTTCTTCACGGGGATCTCAACACGCTTGTCCCTTAGCATGGCGAGCGCGCGGGCGATGCGGCGGCGCGTCGAGTGCGGCATGATGACGTCGTCGATATAGCCGCGCTCTGCAGCGATGAAGGGTGATAAAAACCGGTCCTCGTATTCCCTCGTGCGCGCAGCGATCTTGTCCGGGTTTGCCATGTCGGCGCGGAAAATGATCTCGACCGCGCCCTTGGCGCCCATGACCGCAATCTGCGCGGTCGGCCACGCATA
>Ga0306922_10005884_pt1 | contig 11734 bp, 10 predicted proteins | sample sta12Cox44000082_FD_203758 | JGI IMG/M metagenome (GOLD analysis project Ga0306922, IMG submission 203758) | Lab enrichment of tropical soil microbial communities from Luquillo Experimental Forest, Puerto Rico - statoxic.12C.oxic.44.000.082 (v2)... | ecosystem: Environmental > Terrestrial >... | reverse complement strand
ATATTGACCTCGGCCGGTGTCGATAGCTGGTACCACGAGAAAGAGTCCGCCTGGCTGTACCGGTTGGTGGCCGCAGCTGAGGCAGACCCGGCGAAGAGTGCCCTGTTCCTGAAACTGGCGGCGGCCGCGGAAGAGCAGGCAGCGAAGTGGCAGCTCGCCGCCCAACGCGACAGCGCCGGCACAGCCCCGGCACGCCAGTTCGTTCCTTCCGTGCGCGCGCGTATCGTCGCGCGACTGCTTGCGCGCTTTGAGCCACGCTCGTTGCGCCCGGTACTGGCGGCGATGAAGCTGCGCGGGCTGTCCATCTACAGCGCACCGCTGGCAGTGGCCGGCCACGCAATGCCGACATCGCTTGCGCAGGTGGGCGCACGCCATCGCAGCGCGCTCGGTGGCGGGTTGCGGGCTGCGGTGTTCGGAGTGAACGACGGTCTGATCTCCAACGTGAGCCTGGTACTCGGTGTCGCGGGCGCGGGCGCCGCCAGCGGCTACGTACTCACCGCTGGGGTCGCGGGACTGCTCGCGGGCGCGCTCTCCATGGCCGCCGGCGAGTACGTCTCGGTGCGCTCGCAACGGGAGATGTACGAGTACCAGATCGCGCTCGAGCGTGAGGAGCTCGACGAGTATCCCGAAGAGGAGGCCGAAGAGCTCGCCCTCATCTATCAGGCGCGCGGTGTCGAGCTCGAGCAGGCGCGCGAGGTGAGCCGGGCGCTGCTGGTGAATCCGGAAGCGGCGCTCGATGTGTTGGCGCGCGAAGAGCTCGGACTCAACCCCGATGACCTCGGCTCACCATGGCAGGCAGCGTCCTCTTCTTTCGTCGCGTTTGCGCTCGGCGCTGCCGTGCCGCTGATACCGTTCCTCTGCGGTCTTACCGGTGCCAATGCCACCTCAGGCGCGGTGGCAATCACGCTGGTGTCACTGTTCGCGGTCGGACTGGGACTGTCATTGTTCACCGGGCGCGATGCGCTGCGCAGCGCGCTGCGCATGGTGCTGATCGGCGGCGGCGCGGGCGCCGTGAGCTACCTCGTCGGGCACGCGGTGGGGGTGGCGATCGGCTGAAGCGCCGGCCCCGCCGGCATGGTCCCGGGCTTGAAAATGCCCTCCCCGTCCCAATGCTGGCGGGCATACTGCCGTAACGGTACAGTGCCGCCCGGCGGGTATCCCGCGTCCCTCTGTCAAAGCAGGCTTCCCATGAAACGCATCGTGTTGTTCATCGCCACCAACCTGGCCGTGCTGCTGGTGCTGACGGTCGTGGCGCGACTGCTGGGGCTCGACACCTGGCTCGCCGTCCACGGTGAGAGCCTCGGTGGACTCCTGGTGTGGGCCGCGCTGTTCGGTTTCGGCGGGGCGTTCATCTCACTCGCCTTGTCGAAAATGCAAGCCAAGATGTTCATGGGCGTTCAGGTGGTGGGCGATTCGCCGGACCCGACCGCGCAATGGCTGGTGTCGGTGGTCGAGCGTTACGCACGCACCCTCAATCTCGGTATGCCGGAGGTGGGTATTTTCGATTCGCCGGCCCCGAATGCTTTCGCCACCGGGGCGAGCCGTAACTCGGCGCTGGTCGCCGTGAGCACCGGGCTCCTGCAGCGCATGAACCGCCAGGAAATCGAGGCGGTGATCGGCCACGAAATGACTCACGTCGCCAACGGCGACATGATAACCCTCACCCTGATCCAGGGTGTCGTCAACACCTTCGTGCTCTTCCTGGCGCGGGTCGTCGGCAACATCATCGACCGCGCGGTGTTCCGCTCGGAAGATGGACGCGGGATTGCCTCGTACCTGACCTTCTACCTTCTGCAGATCGTATTCGGTCTGCTCGCGACGCCGATCGTCATGTGGTTCTCACGCCAGCGCGAGTTCCGTGCGGACCGCGGCGGGGCGCAGCTCGCCGGAACCGACCACATGATCGCCGCGCTCGAAGACCTCAAGCGCGGCCACGAGCCCCTTCCGGCGCAGCAGTTCCAGGCCTTCGGCATCGCCGACGGCGGCGTCCGCGGCGGTCTTGCACGGCTCTTCATGAGCCACCCGCCGCTCGATGAGCGTATCGCGGCGTTGCGCGCGCTCGGTACCCATTGACCGCGGAAGCGAGCGCCCGGCGCGAGCGGCTGCGGGCGCTGCTCGGCGCGGACTGCGTGCTGACCGAGCCGGAGGACTGCGCCCCGTTTGTCGTCGACCACCTCGGGCGTTGCCGCGGTAATGCGCTCGCCGTGGTGCAACCGCGCTCGGTTGCGCAGATCGTAGAGCTGCTGGGCTTCTGCGACGCAGAGCGCATCGGCGTCGTCCCGCACGGTGGTAACACCAGTTACTGCGGCGGCGCCATCCCCGATGAGTCCGGGGCCGAGCTGGTCCTGTCGTTGCGCAGGCTCAATCGCATCCGCAGCGTCGACGCGGACAACTACTCCCTCACTGCCGAGGCCGGCTGCATTCTCTCCCAGGTCCAGGCGGCCGCCGAGGCGGCTGGCCGCTTCTTCCCGCTGAGCATCGGCTCGCAGGGCAGCTGTCAGATCGGCGGCAATCTCTCCACCAATGCGGGTGGAGTGAACGTACTGCGCTACGGGATGACGCGCGACCTGGTGCTGGGGCTCGAGGTGGTGCTGCCCGGAGGACGGGTGCTCGATGGGCTGACCACGCTGCGCAAGGACAACACCGGTTACGACATCAAGTCGCTGTTTCTCGGCGCCGAAGGCACGCTCGGAGTCATCACCGCCGCGAGCTTCAAGCTCTTCCCGCAGATTCGGGTGCGCGCGACCGCTCTCGCCGCAATACCCGATGTGCGTGCCGCGGTGACGCTGCTCGGCGAGCTGCGCGGGGCGAGCGGCGACCGCGTGAGCTCCTTCGAGCTGGTCCCGCGGATCGGTGTCGAGCTCACCAGCCGGCACATCCCTGGGGTGAGCGATCCGCTCGGCAGCGCGCATGACTGGTACGTGTTGTGCGAGCTGTCCTCCTCGCGCGCCGCCGAGCCGCTCGATGCGGTGCTGGAAGAAGCGCTCGCCGCGGCCCTCGGCAAAGGAATCGTGCTCGATGCGGCACTGGTGCGCAGCGAGCGTGAGCGTGCTGCGCTGTGGAAATTGCGCGAGAGTATTCCGGAGGCCCAGCGGCACGAGGGCGCGAGCCTCAAGCACGACATCTCGCTCCCGGTCGCGACGCTGCCGGACTTCGTGGCCAAAGCTGCCCCCTGGGTAGCCGAGCAGGTGCCCGAGGGGCGGCTGGTCGCCTACGGGCACGTCGGCGATGGGAACCTGCACTTCAACATCAGTCAGCTTCCCGGCATCGATCGCGAGCGGTTCCTTGCGCGCGCCGCGGAGATAAGGCGGGCGATACACGACATGGTGCGTGAATTCGCCGGCAGCTTCAGCGCGGAGCACGGTGTCGGGCGGGTAAAGATCGCAGAGCTCGAGCGCTACGCCTCCCCGGTGGAGCTCGCGCTGATGCACGCGGTGAAGCGCGCGTTCGATCCTCACGGCATCATGAACCCCGGCAAGGTGCTGCGGTAGGCATGCGGGAGTTACTCGTGTGGCACCGCGTGGCCGTGGTCGGCTCGCTGCTGCTGGCGGCCGCTTGCGGCAGCCACGACGGAGGGAAGACCCCGGCCGCACGCGCGGGCAACCCGCCCAACCCTGCAGGTGCCAGCTCGGTACCCGACGCGCGTCTTGCCGATGGGCCGCGCATCACCCTCTCTCCGGATAATGTGCACATCGAGTACCGGGTCTACGGTCAGGGCGAACCTGCGGTGCTGCTGGTGCACGGCTGGGCGTGCGATGAGAACTACTGGCATGCACAGCTCGATGCGCTGAGAGCGCATTACACGGTGGTAACGCTGAACCTGGCGGGGCACGGCGCCTCCGCCGCCAACCGCACCGACTGGTCGATTGCCAACTACGCGCAGGATGTCGCGGCCGTCGCGCACCAGCTGCCGAATGCGCACCTGGTGCTGGTCGGGCATTCCATGGGAGCGGCGGTGGCGCTGGCCGCGACACCACTCCTGGGTGAACGGGTCATCGGAGTCGTTGCCGTCGAGGCGCTGCGCTCGGTGGGCGAACGGCCGCTCACCCCGCGGGAGATCGAGCGGCGCGTGGCGCCCTTCAGCGCCGACTTCGTCGGCGCGACGCGCAACCTCGTGAGCTCATCGCTGTTCGAGCCCGGTGCCGATCCGGCCCTGGTGCAGAAGGTCGCCTACAACATGTCGCTCCGCCCGCCCGCAGTCGCGGTTCCGAGCCTGCGGGCGCTGCTCGAGATGGATCTCGCGGGGCTGCTGCCGGCCATACACGTGCCGGTGTACGCCATCAATTCGGACCTGCTGCCGACCGACGCCGCGCGTATCCGCCGCTCCCTGCCGGATTTTCACCTCGACGTGCTGGATCACACAGGTCATTTCCTCATGTTGGAAGACCCGGCACGCTTCAATACGCTGCTGTTGCAGGATCTTGCCGCCATCACGCAGCGCGCCGCTCACTGAGCAAGCTCATCCGAATCGGGCGCGATCGAGCCGCAGTGCACCGCCAGCCAATCGAGCTCGAGCCTGATCTGCTGCGTATCCATCTGCGCCCAGGCGGTCGCAAGCGGACTTCTTGCGCCCGGCTCCTGCAGCAGCAGCAGCAGCGCATCGCGATCGATGGCGAAGGGCCAGTCACGACCATGCAGCGTGAGCTCGAGCACGCGGCCATCCGGCGTCACGAAGCGCGCGTGGCCTCCGGCCTCGTACAGATCGAGAGTCAGGAGCGGATGCAGGTCACGGGCGTTGCCACTCGCTGACCAGGCAATGCGGCAGGCGTACAGCCGCGCCTCATTGGGCTCGAAGCGGTTGAAACCCATCACCTCCTCCTGCAGCTCACCATCGCTCTGCCGCAGCAGGCGGCGGCGGTACCAGTACAGGTCCTCGCTGATCAGCAGCTGGTAGTCGAGATAGCGCGAGCTGCCCGCGCCCCAGTCCAGGCAGCGCCGCCCAACTGTGCCGCCGCGAAACTGATCGCCGGCGCGCGCGAGCACCAGATCGCAGCCTGTGGAGGGCACGATGTCCTGCCGGCTGAGCGCAGCCACCAGGGGCGGCCGATAGTTGAGATGTGTCCAGCGCGTCGGGTTGACGAAGGTGAACAGGTGGACCCGTACGGCGTGCAGTGGCTCGCCTGCCGGCTCGAGCTGCAGCAGCAGCTGCCGCCGCGGTTGCTGCGGGTCGTCTTCGATGAACTCCTCGAGATAAAGGACGTGCGCCCCGAGCCACGTGACGTTCACCGGTGCGACGATGGTGCGCACACGGCGTTCACTCGCCTGGGGCCACTGGGCCGCGCCGCGGTCGAGACTCATCACCACCTGCTCGCTCGAGTCGCGCACGCCGGACCACACCCGCTCGAGCGTCGCAGCATCGCCGGCGTCCGCAGCGCCCCCAGCCGCGATCATCAATGCTGCAGGAAGCGCAAGCATGTGGTCTCAGCCCCCGCGCGTGTCTCCTCAGGAAGAGGGGTCCTTGCTGCGCACCAGCCCCTCCTGGGCGGCGCTCGCGACCAAACGCCCGTCACGGGCGAACACACTCGCGCGCGCGAAGCCGCGTGCGCCCGACGCGCTCGGGCTGTCCATCGCGTACAGCAGCCAGTCATCCACGCGCAGTGTGCGGTGAAACCACATGGCGTGGTCGATGCTCGCCATCACCAGCGTCGGCCGCAGAAGCGAGGTACCGTGTGGGAGCGTTGCGGTATCGAGCAGAAAGAAATCCGACACGTAGGCAAGCAGCCGCCGGTGCAGCATCTCATCGTCCGGCAACGGCCCGACCGCGCGAAACCACACTTCGCGCGCTGGCGCCTCGCGCCGCGGCCGCAGGTACTCGATCGGACGCACCATGCGGAACTCGAACGGCCGTGGCTGCAGGAAGAAGCGCCGCACGCGCTCGGGCAGCTGCGCCAGTACCTGGGCCGGCGGGCTGTCGACAGCCGGCAGACTCTCGGGCAAAGGTACCTCGGGCATCACGATCTGGTGGTCGAAACCGCGCTCTGCCAGCTGGAAGGACGCGGTCATGTTGAAGATCTGCTGCCCGTGCTGGATAGCCACGACACGGCGATTCGAGAAGCTGTGACCATCGAGGCTGCGGTCGACCTCGTAGACGATTGGCGCGTTGTAATCGCCGCGCCGCAGGAAATAGGCGTGCAGTGAGTGCACCACGCGTGCCTCCACCGTCGCCGCCGCGGCCGACAACGCCTGCCCCAGCACCTGTCCGCCGAAAACCTGGGGACTGCCGATGTCGCGGCTCTCGCCGCGGAACAGGTTGAGCTCGAGCCGCTCGAGCTCGAGCAGCTGCAGCAGGTCCTTGAGACGCTGATCCATCGCAGCAGCGTTCAGCCAAACTTGAGTGTGCCGTGCATCAGCGCATTGTGACCGGGAAAAGTGCACAGGTAACGGTAGTCAGCGCCGGGCTTGAGGATCGAAGTCGCGAAAGTGACGCTCACCGTCTGGCCCGCGCCGATGACCCCGGTGTGCGCCAGTACCCGCTTGTCAGCGGGTTGCACGTAATCGTTCGCGAGCCCGGCCGCCATGCCGGCAGTGACCACCGCGTTGAAGTCCGCCGCGTTCACCAGCACCCAGTTGTGCCCCATGGCCTCGCGCGGGAGCTTGCCGGTATGGTGCAGCCTCAGGGTGACCTGCGTGCAGCTTGCCGGCACGCTGAGCAGCGGCTTGTCGTACTGCATCTGATCGTTGCCGCTGATCTCGAGTTGACAGGGATCGGCGCACGCGAGCCGCGGTGCGGAAATCGCGCTCAACAGAGCCAGGGCGGCGGCAACATTGCGCAGGCAGGTCATGGTCTTCCTTCAGTGTGGGCCGATCAGTCGGGCACGCCCAGACGCTGGTGCATGATCGGACTCGTGGTCGTGTACTGCAGGAACTGCTTCTTCTGCGGATACAGGTGGTGCTGGATGGCAAATGCGGCGAGCGCCGCCTCGTGGAAACCCGACAGGATCAGCTTCTTCTTGCCGGGATAGGCATTGATGTCGCCGACAGCGAATACCCCTGGAATGCTCGTCTGGAACTTCTCGGTGTCGACCTTCAACGCCTTCTTCTCCAGCGCCAGCCCCCACTCGGCGATCGGGCCGAGTTTCGGGTGCAGACCGAAGAACACCAGCAGCTGCTCGGCATCGAGCGCAGTGACCGTGCCATCGGGGCTCCGGATGTTGACGCCGCGCAGCGCGCCATCCGCCACGATCAACGAGTACGGCAGCGCCTCGAAGCAGCGCATCCTGCCGGCGGCCACCATATCGCGCATGCGTGCCACGGAGGCCGGCGCAGCGCGGAACTCGCTGCGGCGATGCACCAGTGTCAGGCTGGCGGACTTCGGCAGCAGCTCGAGCGTCCAGTCGAGCGCCGAATCACCGCCGCCAAATATCACCAGCTGCTTGCCGGCGAGCTCGGCGGCATTGCGTACCCGGTAGCGGATAGCGGCGCCCTCGAAGGCTTCCGCGCCCTCGATGCCGATGCGCCGCGGTTGAAACGAGCCGAGGCCGGCGGCGATCACCACTGTGCCCGCATCGAACCTGACACCGCCCGCGGTCGCGAGGCTGAAACGCCCGTCCTCGCGCCGCACAAACTCGGTGACCTCGTGACCGAGATGCAGTTGCGCCTTGAACGGCTTGATCTGCTGCAGCAGCCGGTCTACCAGCTCCTGCGCGCCGCATACCGGCAGCGCCGGGATGTCATAGATGGGCTTATCCGGGTAGAGCTCGGCGCACTGCCCGCCCGGGTGCGCCAGCGAGTCGACCACGTGCGCGCTGATGCCGAGCAGGCCCAGCTCGAATACCTGAAACAGCCCGCAGGGACCCGCGCCGATGATGACGGCGTCGGCGGTAATTGGCGCGTCGGCGCCGGTAACGGCAGCAGTGTGGTTCAAAGAACGACTTTCGCAGCTCTGAAGCGGCACGGCATTGTAGAGGGTCCGCCGCGGCGGCGCTCGGGCCCAGCGTCACGTATAGTACGCAACGGCCGCACTCCGCGGGCTAGGTCCATGATCACACTCAACCTCAACGGCAGGAACACCACGCTGGATGTCGACGGCGACATGCCGCTGCTGTGGGTGCTGCGCGACATCGTCGGGCTCACCGGCACCAAGTACGGCTGCGGCATGGCGCTGTGCGGCGCCTGCACCGTGCACCTCGAGGGCTCGCCGGTGCGCTCCTGCGTGACACCGGTGAGCACCGCGAGCGGCAAGCGCGTTACCACCATCGAAGGCCTCTCGCCCGACAACAGCCACCCGGTGCAGCGCGCGTGGATCGAGGTCGATGTCCCCCAGTGCGGTTACTGCCAGTCCGGCCAGATCATGTCGGCAGCCGCGCTGCTCGCACAGACGCCGCAGCCCAGCGATGCCGATATCGATGCCGCCATGGCGGGCAATATCTGCCGCTGCGGCACCTATCAACGTATCCGCGCCGCTATTCACCGCGCAGCGGCCCTCAAAGCCGGCGGCTGACGCTCAGCGCACGCGCCACCACACGGAGGACGCTCACTTGACATCCAACACCGAACTGCATGCCCGCCGCCAACAAGCCGTGCCGCGCGGGGTCACCAACTCGCTCGCGGTGTACGCCGAGCGCGCCGCCAACGCCGAGCTGTGGGACGTCGAGGGTCGCCGCTATATCGACTTTGCCAGCGGCATCTCGGTACTCAACACCGGTCACGTGCATCCGAAGGTGCGCGCGGCGATCGCGCACCAGCTCGAGAAGCTGACCCATACCTGCTTCCAGGTGACACCGTACGAGAGTTATATCGCGCTCGCCGAGGCGCTCAATGCACTCGCCCCGGGGGCGGGCGCCAAGAAGACCATCTTCCTCACCACCGGCGCGGAGGCCGTGGAGAATGCGCTCAAGATCGCGCGCTTCCACACGCGCCGCTCCGCCGTCATCGCCTTCGCCGGCGGCTTCCATGGCCGCACGCTCGCCTGCATCAGCCTCACCGGCAAGGTGCAGCCCTACAAGACCGGCTTTGGCTCGATGCTGCCGGAGATCTATCACCTGCCCTTCCCGATGCCGTATCACGGCGTCACGGTCGAGCATTCGCTCGAGGCGCTCGAGCAGCTGTTCAAGGCGGACGTGGATCCCGCGCGCGTCGCCGCCATCATCATCGAGCCGGTGCTCGGCGAAGGCGGCTTCTACGCTGCACCGCCGGAGCTGCTGCGGCGGCTGCGCAGTCTCTGCGACGCTCACGGCATCGTGCTGATCGCGGATGAGATTCAGTCGGGGTTCGGGCGCACCGGCCGCATGTTCGCCATCGAGCACAGCGGCGTCGAGCCCGATCTCATCACTATCGCCAAGAGTGTGGCGGGCGGGGTGCCGCTGTCGGCGGTCATTGGCAAAGCCGACATCATGGATGCCCCGGGCCCAGGTGGACTCGGCGGCACCTTTGCCGGCTCACCGCTCGCCTGCGCCGCGGGGCTTGCGGTGCTCGACGTCATGCGCGAGGAGCAACTGCTCGCACGCGCGCAGGACATTGGCCGTTTCATGACCTCGCGCCTCAAGGGTCTTGCCGTCAGCTTCCCCTGCATCGGCGACGTGCGCGCCCTCGGTGCCATGGTGGCACTCGAGCTGGTGAAGAACGGACGGCCCGACGCGCCGGACCCGGAGCTGACGCGCGCACTCGTGCAGGCGGCGGGCCGCCAGGGGCTCATCATTCTCTCCTGCGGGGTGTACTCGAACGTGATCCGCTTCCTCGCCCCGCTGACGATTCCCGATGCGCTGCTGAAGGAAGGCTTCCGCCTCTTTGAGCTTGCGCTCGGTGAAGTTGCCGGGAGCGGAGTGAAGGTAAAGGCTGCCGGATGACATAAGCCCCCCGGCTGAAATTGCGCATCTTGCCCGGCGGCGAGCATTCGCCGATGGTGACGAGCGCAATTTCCTGGGGTGCCTTTAGGCGCGGCCGGCGTTGGCGTCGGTTGGTGTGTGGAAGTACTCGCTCTCGGAGGCGAGTTGTCCGATCAGCCGGTTCAGCTCTGCCATCCGGCCCTGAGCGGTGCTGATCGGCATGCAATCCTGACAACGCGGATCGCCACAGGGCTGTCGTGAGTAGAGCCAGTACTGTATGGCACCGGCGAGCAGCCCGTCGGCAATGTCCCACAGGTCGGCGTCCTTGTCCTTGTCCGCGATCCGGTTTCCCAGATCGACGGCCTTGGAAAATGCCGCATCAAAGGTATCCGCGAGCTCGCTCATGCGTACGGCCGCCCCTCATCGTTGGCCATTAGTATAGGCCAAAGCGCCCACTGTCTTGTCTACCCGGGTCCCGTGCCCCGCAGGCCCGCCGCCGCACGCTGCCAGCGCCCGTGCACGTCTGCCCTGGGCACCCGGCTTTTTCTCCTCGGGCAGCCGGCCGATATGCGATGCCCACCTCGGACGAGCGACGTGCGAGGCCTGATGATTCCGCGTGGAACCGTGCAGGCTGCCCGATTGGGCTTATGTCGCATGCCCGAAGAGATGGCTGAAACAGACCGCCCACCTCCAAGCGCCGCTCCCGCACCGGCCCCGCCGTTCGCGTGGCTCTGGGGAGGCCGGCCCCGCTTTGGCATCGGCTGGCGGCTGATCCTCGGCCTCACCGCCGTTGCCGCGGTGCTGATCGCCGGCGAGGTCCTGGCAACGCGCACCACGCGCGAAGCGCTCGATGCCGTCCGCAGCATGCAGAACGAGCACGAACCCGTGGCCAGCGCCGCCAACCTGGTACTCGACAAGCTGGTCGCCTATGACCGGGCAGTCGGAGAGTACGTGCAGGCACGGAATGCCGCGGATTTCAGCACCATCAATGCTGCCAGCGCAGCGCTCCAGGGTGCCGTCGACGCCTATTTCCGCAACGCGCAGCCTTCTCCAGTGCCCCCGGCCGCTGCAGGCCTGCGCGTACAGCTCACCCGGCACATCGCGGTCGCGCGCCAGCTCGCCAGCCGTGCGGCGCAGCGCCTGCAATGGGTCGAGGAGCGGCAAACGGATCTCACCCGCGTGTATGAGCGCATCGCCGCGGCTGGTGGCTCCGGCCTCGCCATCAACGGCACCCAGGTCGTGGCGCGCCGCTCGCTTGCAGAGCTCGAGTCCGCGATCAACGCGGTCCGTGGCAACTTCGACACCCCGGTCGTCATCGCGCGGCGCGAGCGCGACTTCATGGCAGTGCTGGATGCGCATGGCGCCGAGTTCGAGGCCTCGCCCGGACACGCCTGGCTCAGTCTCGTGCGCCACGACTTCCAGGCCGCCGCCCGGCTGCGATTGCAGATCGAGCGCTATGACGAGCAGAGCGGTGCGGATTGGCACAGCCTGCTCGAGGACAGCGCCGCCCTGACCGAGGGCGTGCAGGAGCAGCTCGGGCGACCCGCGCGCGCCGGACTGCTGCGAGCGGCGCAGCACGCGGCCATTGCCGCAGAAGGGGCGGAGCACACGCTGCGCGATACCGGTGCTGCGGTGCTCGCGGTGCTCGCAGTCGTTTCGGTGCTGCTCGTCGGCAGCATCAGCCTGCCGGTACGCCGTCTCACCGCGGCCACGCGCCAGTTCGCCAGCGGCGACCGTGCCGCGCGCGCGCGCCGCGGCGGCTCGGCAGAGATCGATGAGCTCGCCGAGTCCTTCAACACCATGGCGGACCGCATCGCCTCCGCCGAGGCGGAGTTGCGTGCCCACCAGGCGGAGCTCGAGCGTCACGTGGCCGAGCGCACGCGCCAGCTCCATCACCTGGCACACCACGACCCGCTGACGCAGCTTCCCAACCGCCGCAAGCTCTCCGCGCACCTCGAGGGCGCGCTCAC
>Ga0306922_10005874_pt1 | contig 11739 bp, 8 predicted proteins | sample sta12Cox44000082_FD_203758 | JGI IMG/M metagenome (GOLD analysis project Ga0306922, IMG submission 203758) | Lab enrichment of tropical soil microbial communities from Luquillo Experimental Forest, Puerto Rico - statoxic.12C.oxic.44.000.082 (v2)... | ecosystem: Environmental > Terrestrial > Soil... | reverse complement strand
CCGCCGCAGCCGAACGTCTCCCTGCGGCCCGGTGTAGGTGTTATAGGCGCCGCCCCTTTCCCGCGCGGTACGCGCAAGCAGCCGATCAAGCCGGCCGGCGCTGAGCAGATCGGCGCTTGGGATCGCGCAGCCGAGCGGTACGAGATCGGGGTCGGAGGCATGTACAAGCAACTTGACGATGACGTCGGAGACGCTGACATCGGTGGCGCGCGCCGGCGGCCGTGAGATTGTCGGCGCTTTCCGCGGCGAGGGCCGGCGGGCAACGTAAAAGCCGGACTGCGGGCGAGCCTGCAGAATGCCGCGATCCTCGAGCAGACGGTAAGCCTGCAGAGCGGTCGCCATGCTGACATTTCGGTCGCGGCTGATCTCGCGCAGCGATGGCGCGCGCGTGCCCGGAGTCAAAGTGCCGCCGTCGACCAGCGCGGTGATGAAGCGCGCGAGCTCTTCGTATCGATACGTTTCCATGCGCATGGGGCTACCATAACTGTACTGGTCGTGATTGTCATCCTCTGTCACTGTACTGGTCAGGGCCGGCCTGCTACGCCGGAATTGGATCGGCGACGGAGGAGAGCAATGCCGCAGTTCGTCAAGAACGACATCATTTCGCTGGTCAGCGCCGCGCCGAGACATGATCTTGCCGAAAGCGTCGGTCCGGACCTTCGACTCGGCGAACTCCTCGGCGCGGACGGTGGCTGGGACGAAACACGGCTCGGCTATGCGACGGCGGCGGGCGCCCCGGTGTTGCGCGCGGCCATCGCCGGTCTCCACGGCGTCGACGCCAACGATGTCGTGGTCACCGTAGGCGGCATCCATGCGCTGTTCCTTCTGGGTTACATCCTGTGCGGCCGCGGCGAGGAAGCGGTGATCAGCACGCCGGTGTTTCCCCCCGCGCGCGACATCCTCGTAAGCGTTGGCGCGAAGCTCCGCGTACTGCCGGCCGGCTTTGACGACCGCTACCGGCTCGATCCTGAAAAACTCGCTCGCCTGCTGTCGCCCGCTACGCGGCTCGTGTCCCTCGCCTCGCCGCAAAATCCTTCAGGCGTCGCGCTGCCGCGCGCGGTGCTGAGCGAAGTCCTTTCGGCGATGGCCGACCGCTGTCCCGATGCGTTCCTGCTCATCGACGAAACCTACCGGTGCGCCGCCTTTGGCGACGACGCGATTGCGCCGAGCGGAGCGACCATGAGCCCGCGGGTTGTTGTGACCGGCTCGCTGTCGAAGTGCCACGGCGTGCCCGGCGTTCGCATCGGCTGGGCGATCACCCGCAACGCGGAGCTGCGCGAACAACTGGTGATCGGCAAGTTCAGCACCGTGATCTCCAATTCGGCCGTCGACGAGATGCTTGGACTGCGCGTGCTGCGGCGCGCGGACGAGATCATCGGAGATCGGCGGCGCAGGCTTGGCGATGGACTGGCGCGCACCGCAACGTGGGTCGAACGCAATGCCGCACTCGTGGAATGGGTCCGACCGGACGCCGGGGCCTTGTGCTGTATTCGGCTGCGGCCGGACGTGTTCGACGACGCCGGTGTCATGCGCTTCTATGCTGGCCTGTCGCGCCGCGACGCCCGGGTCGGAGACGGTAGCTGGTTTGGCGAGGAGCCGCGCGTCTTTCGTCTCGGCTTCGGCTTTCTTGCGCCGGACGAGTTGGATACGGCCCTTGACGTACTGACCGCGACCTTGCAGCAGGCCCGCCGGAATGCGGCCTGAGGAGAACAAACAAGAGAGAGGCCAAATTCGATGCCTACACTTGCCTTCCACCAGGTCGACGTTTTCACCGCCTTGCCGCTGAAGGGAAATCCGCTGGCTGTCGTTCCCGATGCCGACGAACTTTCCGACGAGACCATGGCCTCGCTCGCCAACTGGACAAACCTGAGCGAGACCACGTTTCTGCTGAAGCCGACGGTGCCCGGCGCCGACTATCGCGTGCGCATTTTCACGCCCGTGGGCGAGTTGCCCTTTGCCGGCCACCCGACGCTCGGGAGCTGCCACGTCTGGCTGAACCGCAAGGGCACGGCGAAGCAGTCCCGTATTGTGCAGGAATGTGGCGTGGGTCTCGTGCAGATCAAGCGGGACGGCGACCGCCTTGCGTTCGCGGCTCCGCCGCTTCGCCGCAGCGGCGACGTCGACCGCGCAACGATCGAGATCATTGCAAGCGGCCTGAAAATACGACCCGAAACCATCAAGGCCGCGCAATGGGTCGACAACGGTCCGGGCTGGGTCGCGGTGATGCTGTCCACACGCGCCGAGGTTTTGGCTCTGAAACCCGATTATGCCGCGCTGGCTGGCCACATGCTCGGCGTCATCGCGCCTTGGGAGGCTGCGCGAGACGGCAACGAAGCGCAGTTTGAAGTGCGCGCCTTCATACCCAGTCGCGCCTCGGAAGACCCGGTGACGGGCAGCCTCAACGCAGGGCTCGCTCAATGGCTGACATCGGCGGGGCTCGCCCCGAACGCCTATATTGCGAGTCAGGGGACGGCGCTCGGTCGCGCGGGTCGCGTTTATGTCGAGCGCGACGGGGAAAACGTGTGGATTGGGGGCAACACGGTGAATTGCATTGAAGGCAGGCTCGACCTTGGGAGCCTTGGACCTGGTTAAGCCCGAACTTCAGGAAGGCGTCACTTCCTTGTCGATTGACCCGCCCTATCACAGAGCTCCACTGAGAGCGCCTTAACAACCGCGTCAAAGCGCACGACCGCTTGCAAAGCCCTGACGCAAGCGGTAGCTATGGAACTGTGAAAAAAGCTCACAACAGCGGCAAGGGAGGGCCGCCTTGGGAGCAAAGCGCCCATCTCTGAATGCGCTGCGCGCACTGGAGGCGACGGTCCGCCTTTCCAGCATGACCGCTGCCGCCGAAGAATTGTCGGTCACGCACGGGGCCATCAGCCGACACATCAAGAGCCTGGAAGAAATGTTCGGCATTCCGCTGCTTTTGCGCGGTGCACGCTCGGTCCAGGCGACGCCGGAAGGAGGACGTCTTGCCACCGAGCTGTCGAGAGCCTTTGACCTGATTGCATCCAGCGTCGAACAGCTTCAGCCCGGTCCACTGACGCTGTCCTGCTCGTCGACGATCATGATGTCCTGGCTTATTCCCCGCATCGGCGCGTTTCACGAACTGCATCCGGACATCGAACTGCGCTTCAACATGAACTATGACCGGATCGATTTCGTACGCGACGAAATCAGCGTCGCCATAAGAATCAGCATGATCGAGCCTCCGAAAGAGGTGATCATCAAGGACATGATCGACGAGTGGATTGGCCCGGTCTGCTCGCCGGAATACGCCTCAAAACACTTCAAGACGGCGCGCGATCTCGATCGATGCGCGCTCCTGGCAACAAAGACGCGTCCGGGCGGCTGGGCAGATTGGGCCAGGATATCGGGTCAATCCCGCGAATTGCGGCCGCAAAGATTTTACGATCATTTCTATCTGTTGATACAGGCAGCCGCGTGCGGTCTCGGCGTCGCCATGGTGCCCAAGATCCTTGTCCTGGACGATCTTCGCTCAGGCAAGCTGGTAGCGCCGTTTGGTTTCGTGGCGGGTCCGTTCAAGATCGTGCTCTGGATCGCGCCGCATCTGCGCGCGCGATCCGAAACCAAAGCGCTCGTCGATTGGCTCACGCAGGAGTTCCGTAAACCGGGCATGCAGGGTGATGAGCCCGCGCCAGCGAACGCCCTGCAAGCGGCCTCCCGGCGATAGCGATTGCGAGGCTAACTCCACCCACCTCAATGGATGGGAAACTCGCCGAAGAAGCCGAGAAGCTCTTTGGCAAGAAATTCCGGCTGCTCCTCAGCGATCCAGTGCCCGCAATCCCTGACCAGCCCGCCACGCACGTTCTCTGCCACCCGCCGAAGCGAGTCAATGCATTCGGCGCCGCGGCCAAAGCTCTTCTCGCCACCGAGCGCAAGTACAGGCATCTTCAGCTTTCCATTGCGCGCGAGGATGTTCCTGTTGTCTTCGGCATCCCGTGGGAGAGCTCGATAGATTTCGAGCAGTGCCCGAAATGCACCGGGCTTCTTGTACGTCCGCAAAAACTCGGCCTTGTCCTCATCGGAAATGCAGTTTGCACGATAGCCGTAGTTTTCGAATAGCCAGTTGATGACCATCTCCTCGCGCCCGAAGCACAACTGCTCCGGCAAATCGAGCGTGCGGAAGAAGGCATGGTGCCACCGCCGCCCGCCCTGGGAAAAATCGCCGCCGTCGCCGGGAATGACGACGTCGAGGATGGTAAGCGTTCTGACCGCGTCCGGATTGTGCGCTGCGACCGAGAAGGCAACCGGGCCGCCCCAATCGTGGCCGACGAGGTGAAATTTGTCGAACCCGAGATGCTTGATGACAAGGGCCGCGATGTCGGCGCCGAGCGTCTTCTTGTCGTAGGCGCCCGAAGGCCGCGTCGAATCTCCAAGCCCGCGCAAATCGGGAGCGATGACAGTGTATTTTTCTGCAAGTCGAGGCATGACGTACCGCCATTCATGCGACGTCTGCGGAATGCCGTGCACCAGTACGACGGCTTCCCCCTGCCCCGCTCGACGATAATGCAGGGTTACGCCGTCGAGGTCCGCGAAATGGCTGCTCGCTTTTGACATGAGAGTGTTAGCCCAATTTACCAGTGGCTTCTTCGAGAAGCGCCCAGGCTTCTTCGCCGAACTTCGACTTCCATTCGGAATAGAAGCCGGACTTGCTTAGCGTCTCTCTAAAGGGTGCAGGATCAACGTCGTTGAAGATGAGGCCCTTGGCGGCAAGATCGCTCTTGAGCGACGTGTTCTGCCGGGCAATCTCTTCGCGCTCGGCCACGGCGTTCTTGTTGATGACCGCCGCCACCTTCTCCTGTAGATCTCGAGGAACGCTCTGCCACGCGCGCCGGTTCACGAGGAACCACCAGCCATCCCACATGTGGTTGGTCAGTGAGCAATATTTTTGCACTTCGTAGAGCTTTGCGGCAGAGATGATGGCTGGCGGATTCTCCTGGCCATCGACGATCTTGGTCTGGAGAGCCGAATAGACCTCCGCGAAGTTGATCCCGGTCGGCGAAGCCCCGAGCGACTTGAACAGCGAGGTCCAGAGTGCGCTAACGGGAACGCGTATCTTGAGCCCCTGAAAATCGGCGGGCGTAACGATCGGCCGAACGCTGGTAGTGACCTGCCTGAAACCGTTGTCCCAGATCTTGTCCATGACCACCAGGCCGGCTTTGTCGATTTGTGACCGCAGATGTGCACCGAACTTGCCATCAAGCGCATTCCAGAGCGTCGGATAGTCTTTCCAGGCAAAGCCGACACCCCAGATCGCTGCCGATGGAATCAGCGTCGAAAGAACGTTGACGCCGGACAGGGTAAAACACTCGAGAGCCCCGGAGCGAAGCTGCGAGAACATGTCGGAATCGCCGCCGAGCTGATTGTTGGCAAATATCTGCAATTCGAACCGGCCATCGGTCGTCTGTGCGAGTTCCTCTGCAGCCTTCTTGGCGTAGACGTTGAGCGGATGCGTTTCCGGCACGTTGGTGCCCAACTTGAACGAGAATTCGGCCGCCTTCGCGTATCGCAGCGGAACGGCCGCGCCGATCGTGGCGAGTCCCGCAAGCGCAGTGAAACTGCGACGAGAGAGTGTGGTCATTTTTTCCTCCGGACAAACTGATGAAGCATCAGGAACCACCACGCTTGGCGGCGACAAAAAAGTCGGGGGCACCGACCTGTCCCCCCTTAAGGGCGATCTCGAGCCCATCGCGGTCGGGCCGCGCGGCATGGGCGCGACAAAGGGGCGAACCTGGCGCGAGCGGCGCTATGGCGGTGAGCGCGTCGATGCCGAGCATCGATGCTGCGCGGCCGGATGTGTCGCCGCCGGAAATCACGGCACGCGACAAACCGGATTTCAGCAGAATCCGATCGAGGATCGTTCCAAGACCAGCGCCCATACGCTCGTTCACGGTTTCCGGCGAAATGCCGCTCGATGCGAGGGCGGTCTTTAGCGAAGCTACGGCCGGATCATCCGGTCCTGCGGCGCTGTACACCAGCGTGTCCCTACCCGAATCCAGTTGGGCAAGCGCCGCGTCGGCGGCGCGACCGATTTCCCTTTTCCATTCCACCGGATCCACCGCACGCGCAGCGTCGAGCGCAATTGTCGAAAAGCCGTGGTCCCGGGCATGGGCGATCTGTGCGGCGGTGACGGGAGAGACCGAGCCCGACACGCAGGCGATGCGATCGACCGGCTGCGCATGGAACGCTGACTTGGGCGGCGGGACCAGCCCGGAGTGCTGCCAGTACGAGACGAGCGCGGCCTCGAACCCCTGCGAGCCGACGCCATAGAGAGGCCCGGCACAATCGCCGCGCTCCCACACGAGACGGCCGGCTTCAATCAAGGTTTCCTGGTCGAGAACGTCGATCGAGACGATTTTTGCGCCGGCGGCAAGCTCATGCGCGAGCCGAGTATCGGCCTCTCCGCGCTTCATCGCCACGAAATCGACCAGACCTATCTTCTGCTTCGTCTGGCGCGCCAGATGACGGCCAAGATCGGCCTCATCCATCGGCGTTACCGGATGACGCGACATGACCGGATGACGGTCGAGGCGATAGACATCGCCGCGCACCGCCGCGAACAGGTTTCCGCATGCCTGGTAGCGGCCCATGCCCGGATCGGCGACGATCATTGGCGTCCAGCCATCGAAACGCCGCGATCCGATCTCGATGGCGCGGCCAATCGAGCCAATGTGCGGAGCCGAGTCAAATGTCGAGCACACCTTGTAATGAACGATCGGCGCGCCGGTTGCGCCAAGAAGATCGAAGATCGGCGGCAAGTTGTCGTCCATCCATTGCGGGCTCTGAGCCCGCGCCACGCCGGCTATTCCGATAACGCGAGCGCTTGCAAAGGTGCGCAAGCGGTCCGCGGGCGGCGGCGACAAGAACAGGACCGTATCGAGGCCGGCGAATGCCGTCGCCTCCATCGAGGCCGATGCTCCCGTGAAATCATCACCGTAGAACGCGATGAGAGGTCCAGACGGCAATGGTCGGGGCATGGTCATGCCGCCATCTCGAGGGCACGCTGCAGGTTGGGGCGGGTGCGCGCAAATTCGGCGAGCGGAACACCCGCGAGCGTTGCTTCCCAAGCCTCCTGCATGGCGCTCACGCCGGCCGCCGTTCCGAGGGGGTGCGCCATGATGCCGCCGCCGGCGGTGACGATGAGATCGGCCGAGCCCAGCCCCTGATATGTCGCCGGCGCCTGTCGCGGAGATTGTGCCGAGGAGAACACAGGCATGACAGTGCACAGCTTGTCTTCGAACATCGGCGTGAGGCATGCGCGCGCCGAGGCGAGGCAGCTTTCGTCGCTCTCCGCGAACTTATTGCCGACGCCATTGACGTGCATGTGATCCGCGCCGGCGAGGCGCCATATCTTTTGCCAGGCGATGTAGGACCAGCCGAGCTGCGGATGACGTGATAGATAGCCCCATCCATTGCGGTGGGCATGGATCGGCAATTGGCTGAAACGCGCGAGCTCGATCATTCCAGCAAGACCGACGGAATTGAGACTCGCCATCAGGCAGGTGGCCCTGTGTTTCAAGAGCGTATCGTGCCGCCGGCGCATTTGATCGAGATCGCCGGTCAGATTGAAGGCGTACATGACCTTCTTGCCCGACCGCTCGGCATGATCGTTGATCACGCGCATGACGGCTGCGACGCGGCGGTCGAAGGGACAGGCGGGGCCGTCCGATTGCAGTTCGTCGTCCTTGATGAAGTCAATGCCGGCGCGGCAAAGGTCGTTGACGACCGCCGCCGTCTCGTCCGGACCGAGGCCGACGCTCGGCTTGATGATCGTGCCGATCAGCGGCCGTCCATCGACCCCCGCAAGATGCCGTGTTCCAGCGACGCCAAATCGCGGCCCGGGATAGGCCGCACCGAACTCCGGCGGCAAACGGATGTCGAGCAAGCGCAGACCGGTCACCGGCTTCAGTTCAAACAGGTTGCCCGCAACCGTTGCCAGCAGGTTCGGAAGCGAAGGGCCGAGTGTATCGATCGGCCATGACAGGGTGACGTGCGCGCGCCGGAAACGCGCGCCCGGAACGATGTTTATTCGCGCCGACGGCAGTGAAGGAGCAGTCACCGTCTCATCAACGATCTGGAGCCTTTCCACTCGCGCCGCCACGCGCGATTTCAATTCTTCGGTTTCGCCGGGAACAGCTACGAACGTACCGCTCGATTGCTCGCCAGCCATCAACTCGGCGACGCGACTCGGATCATCGGGCGTCTCGAGCAAATAGTCGGCCTCGATGCGACTCCCCGGCATTTCAGATCGCTCCATCAAAGGCTGCGGCCGTCACGCCGCACGGCAGGTCAGGCCACCATCGACCGGCAGGCTGACACCGGTAATGTAGGACGCTTCGTCGGAAGCGAGGAACAGCGCGGCACGCGCAACGTCCCACGCGGTACCCATGCGTCCCATCGGGCACGCAGCATCTCGGGCGCGCACCATGTCCTCGGCATCCTTGTATTGCCCGGAGATCTGCTGATGGATGAGCGGCGTGTTCATCAGGCCGGGCATCACGGCATTTGCGCGGATGCCATCCTTGGCATACTGCAGCGCGAGCCCCATGGTGAAGTTGTTCACCGCCGCCTTCGCCGCGTAGTAGGCGGCATATGGATAACCCGTCCAGCGGATCGCCGCGATCGACGATACATTGACGATAGCGCCCGAACGGCGACCCAGCATATGCGGCAGCACATGCTTGCAGGTGATGAAGCACCCCGTGATGTTCAGATCGATCGTCTTGTGCCACTCGTCTTCACTCAGCTCGACAGGACCACCCATGGTGGCATAGCCAACGTTGTTGTGCAGCACGTCGATCCGACCGTGCCTCGCGGCGATATCGTCTACGACCTGCTTGACCTGTTCGGATCGCGTGACATCGCAGATCGCAGCGCTCGCCGACCCGCCTTCGCCCGTGATGATCTCGACAGTTTCCTTTGCCGCTTCCGGATTGAAATCCACACAAACGACGTGCGCGCCTTCGCGGGCAAAAAGCGTCGCCGTCGCCTTTCCGTTACCCCAACCCGGGCCGACGGAGCCGGCCCCGAATACGATTGCGATTTTGTCTTGCAGGCGACCGGGCATGATGAGTCTCAAAATCCTGAGTTGACTTGATGAGGTCGGGAACGAGCCAAGCCAAAATTCCTTGCGATCTGGCATTCACCCGAGCTTGCCGGTCGTCGACTCGAGCAGTGCCCAGGCTTCCTCGCCGTAGCGCTTCTTCCACTCGGCATAGAAGCCGGCGGCGACGAGCTTGTCGCGGAATGCCGCGTTGTCCACCTTGTGGAATTCGAGGCCCCGATTCTGCAGTTCAGCCTGCAGCGTCGCATTCATGTTTTCCACCTCGGCGCGCTGACGGATCGCCTCTTCGTTGATGTTGCGCTCGACGATCTCGCGGAGGTTTGCGGGAATGCCTTCCCACACGCGCTTGTTGGACAGGATCCAGAAACCGTCCCACATGTGGTTGGTGAGCGAGCAGTGCTTCTGCACCTCGTACATCTTGTCGACGAGAAGGCCGATCAGAGGTTGCTCGAGACCGTCGGCGATGTGGGTCTGCATGGCGGAATAGGTTTCCGCCCAGGGGATCGACACCGGCGCGGCGCCGAACGCCTTGAACATCGCCGTCCATAGCGGGCTCGGCGGGACGCGGATCTTGAAGCCGTTGAAATCGTCGGGCGTGAGAATAGGCTTTGTGGACGACGTCACCTGCCGGAATCCATGGTTCCAGGATTTCTCGAGGCACACGAGATTGGCATTGGAGAATGCCTTGCGGATGTGGCTGCCGAGCGGGCCGTCCAGCGACTCCCAGACCTTGTCATAGGTCGGATAGGCAAAGCCGATACCGTTGATCGAGGCGACCGGAACGAGGGTCGACATCAGCACGCCGGTCTGCGCGAACAGTTCGAGCGCCCCCGACCGCAACTGGCTCAACATGTCAGCATCGGAGCCAAGCTGGTTCTTCGGGAACAATTCGATCGTTACCTGCCCGTCGGTCTCCGTCTTGATTCGCTCGCCGGCCTTGGCCATCGCCGTGTTGAGCGGATGATCGCCCGAAACGATGTTGCCGAACTTGAGCCGGTATTCGGGCCCGGCAGCGCGTGCAACCCAAGGTGCCGTGATGCCGACCGCTGCCGTACCCAGGACGAATGTGCGACGGTTGATGCGCATGATGGTTTCCTCAAGTTGGGCCCGAAGCGCAAGCGCTTCGGGGTTGGATGTTGCTATTGAGCGCGTGGGTTGCGTTACAGGAAGCCCGTGGAAATCCAGGGGATCGCTATGACGAACGCCAGACCGACGATGAGAGCGAGAATGTAGCCGACGATCGGTCTTATCCCCTCGTCTGGATTGATCCGGCTGATCGCGCAGGCCGCGTAGTAACCAACTCCGAACGGCGGCGAGAACAGGCCGATGCCCATCGCCAGGATGACGACCATCGCGTAGTGCACTTCGTGCACACCGACCTGCCGCGCGATCGGGAACATCAGCGGGCCGAACAGCACGATGGCGGGTATGCCTTCGAGAACCGAGCCGAGCACGACAAACGCGAGTGCGGATACGACGAGAAAGACCGGCGCACCGCCTGGCAGGGACTTGAGAGCAGCGGCCAATGTCGCCGAGAATCCGGATTGGGTGAGCGCCCAGGCCATGCCGGTCGCAGCGCCGATGATGAGAAGTATCGCCCCGGACAGACCGGCCGTCGTCACCAGCATCGGATAGATACGGTTCAACGGAAACTGGCGATAGATGAAAAGGCCGACCACAACAGCGTAGAAGATGCCGATGGTCGACACTTCCGTCGCCGTCGCGACACCCTGGACTACCGCGGCGCGAATGACAAACGGCAGCAGCAGCGCCGGAAACGCAACAGCCAGCGATCGGAGAATGACCTGGCGGGTCGGCCGCCTCACCGCGCTCAGGTCCTCGCTCCGATAGCGCCACCACACGAGGAAGCAGAGCGTGACACCGAGCACGAGGCCGGGCAGCATTCCTCCCGTGAAGAGGGCGGAGATCGATACACCCGTCACCGAACCGATGGTGATCAGAACGATGGAAGGGGGAATGGTCTCGGTCTGCGCCCCGGTCGCCGACAGCAGTGCGACGAGATCGCCATCCTTTGCGCCGCGCAGACGCATCTCCGGAAAGAGCACCGGCGCGACCGCAGCCATGTCGGCGGCCTTCGAGCCCGAGATGCCCGACACCAGATACATCGCGCCAACCAGCACGTAGGAAAGCCCGCCACGAACGTGGCCTAGAAGGTTTGCGAGAAAGCCGACCATCGCTCGCGCCATCCCCGTCATCTCGATCAACAGACCCAGGAAGACAAACAGCGGCACAGCCAGCAGGATGAGGTGGCTCATGCCCTCGTCCATGCGGCCGATCACGACGAGCGTCGGGACCCTGGTCGCTATCAAGATGTAGCCGATGGTGGCGAGACCAAAGGCGAAGGCGATCGGAACACCGGCAAAGACCAGCGCGCCGACTATTCCGACAAAGAAGATGAGAAGGTTGTAGTTACCGAACTTGGGAAAGTAACCACCGGTTGCATAGAGCACGAGGAAGATGACAGCGACCGACGCGATCGCGGCCAGTGCCGTGTAGCGATGCGCCGTGCGCAACAGCGAGATGATGCCGGTGATCAGCATCAGCCCGATACCCACAGGCAGCGCGCTGGCGCGCCAGGCACCGGAAATCTCCAGCGCCGGCGTCGTAATCATCTGTTCCTCGAGCGCGAA
>Ga0306922_10005873_pt1 | contig 11740 bp, 11 predicted proteins | sample sta12Cox44000082_FD_203758 | JGI IMG/M metagenome (GOLD analysis project Ga0306922, IMG submission 203758) | Lab enrichment of tropical soil microbial communities from Luquillo Experimental Forest, Puerto Rico - statoxic.12C.oxic.44.000.082 (v2)... | ecosystem: Environmental > Terrestrial >... | reverse complement strand
CCGGTTGAGGCGAGCCGCTCTCAGTGCTGCGAGGCTCTCGGGCAATAGCACTAGGGTTGCGATGATCACGCCGACGACTGCCTTTGGCGCCCCGAACCGATCGATGGCGGTCTCCACAGTCGGGGTCAGTGCTTTCGCCAACGCAACCACCGCGACCAGAGAGATCAGGAGCAATCCGAAACTGAGCAGGGCAACCGGCCCGGAGGGTGGTGCCCCGTGGACTTCGTTCTCTTCGAAATCCGTAAGAAAATACCCACGATGCCGCACCGTCTGGACGAACACGAATGCACAGTACAATACCAGGGAGATCACGCCGGCAAAGATCAGCTGCGGCGGCGTATAAAGCGGCCCGGGGGTGCTGGTGAAATTCGGCAAGACCAGCGATAGCGTCACCAGGGCAGCCAGTACCGCCAGCGCCGCAGAGGCGCCGAGTGCCTGGAACCCTTGTTCATAATGGCGAACGCCGCCAACAACAAGACATAGCCCAACCACACCGTTGCAGATCAGCATGACCACCGCAAAGACCGTGTCGCGCGCGAGCCCGGACTTATCGGCCGTGCTGCCGATCATGACGGAGACGATCAGCGCCACTTCGATCACCGTGACTGCAACGGCGAGCACCAGAGTTCCGAACGGCTCGCCGACCCGATGCGCCACCACTTCGGCATGGTAGACCGCGGCGAACACCGTAAGAACCAGACTTGCCCCAGCCGCGGCGGCGAGAACCCCAGCCACGCCGCCGAGGGCCGCAACCGGCAGAACCAGCCAGGCGAGCACAGGCCACGCCCACGCCCACCAGGGCATCCGTCTTGCGTTCGCCATCAAAGAAGCGCCGTCTCTCGTGATCTGTAGGCTATTATAATGTCAATGACCGGGCGAGACAGGGGTGGCGCGCGGGCGGCGGACCAGCGGCATCACAAAGAGGGCCGCGACGAACACCGCGCCGATCAACATGATCACGTCGTTGTAGGTCAGCACCAGCGCCTCGCGCTGGACCAGATTGGCGAGCAGCTTCAGCGCCGCGCGGCCGGCATCTCCGGGTACGAGCCCATCGAAATGGTTCGTGCGCACGTCGAGGAAATGCTGCACTTCCGGACGCGCCGGGTTGATGTCCTCGATCAGCCGGTTCCAATGAAAATGCAGACGGGAATTCATGACTGTGCCGATCGCTGCGAGCGCGATGGCACCGCCGAGATCGCGTGTCAGATTATAGAGCCCGGCGGCGTTCTTCAGCTTGTCCTGCGGCACGCTGCTCAGCGCGATCATATTGGCGGGGATATAGCACATCATCAATGCCACGCCGCGCACGACCTGCGGCACCAACAGCTCGACAAACCCCGCCTGGTTGGTCAGGCCGGCAGTCAGATACATCGACACGGCAAAAAGCCCGATGCCGACGCTCAGCATCACGCGCAAATCCATTTTGCGCGCCAGCGGGGCGGCGAATGGGGACATCGCCATCTGCGCCAGCCCGGCCACGACGACGGTCTCGCCGATCTGCAAGCTGCTGAAGCCGCGAACCTGGGCCAGAAAGAGCGGGATCAGGTAGGTCGTGCTGTACATCCCGGTGCCGACCACGAAGGTGTAGAACGAACCGAGCGTGAAGTTGCGATTGGTAAAGGCACGCAGATCGACGATCGGCTGGTGGTAGCTCAGCACTCGCCAGAAGAAGAAGGCCGCAGCGATGCTCGATACGACGACGGCAGTGCGGATCGAGCCGTCGGAGAGCCAATCCCAGCGCGGCCCCTCCTCAAGCGCGTATTGCAGGCAGCCGAGAAACAGCGCCATCAGCACGAGCCCACAGAGATCAAAATGACGCAGCAGCGATAGCTCGGGCCTGTCGATGTCGATCGCGAGCCACACGGCAATGGCGACGGCGATGCCGGGCACGATGTTGACCAGAAACAGCCAGTGCCACGAGAAAGTGTCGGTCAGATAGCCGCCGATCGTCGGGCCCAGGGTCGACGACAGGTTCAGGATCACCGAGATTACGACCATGATCGACGCCAGATGCGGCTGGCGGAATTTCGTATAGATTACCGGAAATACCGTCGGCGTCATCGCGCCGCCGCTGAACCCCTGCATGGCGCGAAAGAGGATCATCTGGCCAAGGGTCGTCGCCGTCGCGCACAGCGCGCTCGACGCGGTGAAGCCCAGGGCCGCGGCCACAAATAGCACACGGGTCGACAACAGCCGCGACAGCATGCCCGACAACGGCACCATCACAACGTCGGCGATCAGATAGGAGGTCTGCACCCAGGCGATCTCGTCGGGGCTGGCGGACAAGCCGCCTTGGATCTGGGTCAGCGAGCTGGTGACGATTTGGACGTCCATGATCGCCATGAACAGGCCGACGACCATGGCCAACACGCCGATCCAGTCGCGCAAAGGGGGCGCCGGCGGCTTTTTCTCCCCGACGATCGCGGCGGCAGGCCGTGCTGCGGTCACTGTCGGCCGCGCCGCGGCTAGGCGCGGCGCGCGATCCGCGCCCGTCGCAGCGGCGAGGCCAGTGTCCATGTCATCGTGCCGGAGCGGAGTCCAGGCTCGGCGACTTGGCCTGGGCGGCGCCGACCAGCCCGTCGCCGTCACCGGTGTCCCGGGTGTCGACCGTGACGGTGACCGACAGTCCGGGGCGCAAGCGCCCGATCAGCGGACTGCTCGCCGGCAGCGCCACCCGGACCGGCACGCGCTGCACGATCTTGGTGAAATTCCCGGTTGCGTTGTCGGGCGGCAACAGGCTGAACTCGGCACCGCTCGCCGGCGCAAAGCTCTCGATATGGCCATCGATGGTCAGATCCGGATAGGCGTCGACCGCCACCGCGGCGAGCTGGCCCGGCCGCATATGAGTCAGCTGGGTTTCCTTGAAATTTGCCGTGACATAGACGCGCGACAACGGCACCAGCGACAACAGCTGAGTGCCCGCCTTGACGTACTGTCCGACCTGCCCGGCGCGATTGCCGGCGACCCCGGAAATTGGCGCACGGATCACCGTGTTGTCGAGATCGTTCTGGGCGAGCTGCAAATTGGCGCGGGCCTGCTGAAGCTTTGCCTGCTCTTCGCGCTGCTGCGAATGCAGCACGGCGAGCTGGTTCTGTTCGGCGGCGAGCGCCGCACGGCTCTTGGCCACTGCGGCTTCCCCCTTGCGGGCGTCGGCTTGCGCCTGCTCGAAGCGCTGGCGGCTGGCGAAATCGGTCGACATCAGGGCGCTGTAGCGCTTGTAGTCCTGTTGAACACGGGCGAGGTCGGCCTCGGTGGAGGCCACCGTGGCGGCCGCCTGGTCGATCATCGCTTGCTGCAGCTTGAGCCGGCTGTCATAGCTCACGACCGAGGCCTCCTCGATCGCCACCGCCGCGTCGGCTTGTGCCACCTTGGCCTTGAAGTCGCGGTCGTCGATGACGAACAGGACCGCACCTTCCGCGACCTCTTGGTTGTCAGCGACTTTGACTTTTTTTATATAGCCCTCGACCTTTGGACTGATCAGCGAGACATCGCTCTGGACATAGGCATCGTCGGTCGACTGCAGGAAGCGCAGGACGTTCCACCAATACCAGCCTCCGCTGACACCTCCCGCGAGGACCACGACCGGCAGAATTATGAACAATAGTTTGCGCAAGTGTTTCCACCTGGAATGGCCTGAACTAAACCGTTCAGTTCAGCCTTGCGCCAAGATGGAAGCTCGGCTAAAAACTGTCAAGCTCGCGGTCGCCGCCCAAAGGGCTTTTGGCGCGTGAGCCGGGAGGCGACAACGGGCGCGATCGAGAACATCGACCTGAAGGACAGCCCGCCGGTCAGCAAGGCTGAGAGCATCCTCGCCGCGGCAAAGCGGAGCTTTCTCGCCGCCGGGTTTGGTGCGGTCAGCATGGACACGATCGCCCGCGAAGCCGGCGTGTCGAAAGCCACCGTCTATGCCCATTTCGACGGCAAGGAAGAGCTGTTCGGCGCGGTGATCGAGCGCGAGTGCGAGCGCTATTTCGCGCGCTTCTCGGTGAGCGAACTCGATCCCTGTGATGTCCGCGCCTCCCTGATGGTCTTGGGCCGACGCTTTCTCGAACTTTTATTGTCCCCCGATGCGCTGGCATTGCACCGGATCATCCTCGCCGAAGTCACCCGCTTCCCGGTGCTTGGCGAGGTATTCTGGCGTGCCGGACCCGAACGCGAACGGGCCCAGATCGAGGCGTTCCTCAAGCGTGCGATCGCATCGGGTACCTTGACCCCGGCCGATACCAGGCTCGCCGCCGAGCAGTTCGTCGCGCTGATACGCGGCGACGTGCAGCTCCGCCACCTCTTGCGCCTCGATGCGGACGCCGATCGGCGCGGCATCGGTGCGGCCGTCGACGACGCTGTCGCCACTTTCTTGCGCGCCTTCGAGCGGCGGAATGGGACTTCGGCCATATGATTGATGGAGTCAACCACATCACCCTCTCGGTCGGGGACATCGAGCGTTCGTTTCGCTTCTATGTCGAGACGTTGGGAGCGAAACCGCTGGCGCGATGGAGGAAAGGGGCTTACCTGCTTGCCGGAGATGTGTGGCTCTGTCTGACTCTGGACGACCGAGCACATTCTTTGCCGCTGCCCGAGTATTCTCACATCGCCTTTGGCGTTGCTGCGGCGAGGTTTGATGAAGCCGCTGCGCGGATACGCGCCTCGGGGGCGACGATTTGGCAGGACAACCGGAGCGAAGGTGCCTCACTCTATTTTTTCGATCCTGACAGTCACAAGCTCGAAATCCATGCCGGGGACTGGCGGACCCGCCTCGCCGCGATGAAGCTGGATCCGTGGGAGCCTGGTATTCAGTACTTCGATTAGGTCGATGACCAACCCCGCGCCAGCTTCCAACTCCTTCGCAAAGCTGTTGAAGACCTTCGCCGACGCCGTCGAAACCAATGACGGCCCAGGGCTGGCACAGCTGTTCACCGAGGACGGCGTCTATGAGGACGGTTTCTTCGGGTCCCATACCGGGCGCCCGGCAATCGCCGCGATGCTGCAGCGCTTCCATGACACCGGAAGCAGCTATCTCTGGGAGTTAGTCGATCCTGTCAGCAGCGGCGCCACAGGCTATTCTCGCTTCCGCTTCAGCTATACTTCGCGGCTGCAGGAAAGCATGGGACGGCCGGTGCTGTTCGAGGGCATCAGCTGCTTCCGGTTTCGCGGTGACCTGATCGCCCATTACTCCGAAGCGTTCGACCGCGGCGTCGCCTTCGTTCAGCTCGGCTTCCCGGCCGAGCGCATCAGGCGCATCCTGGACAAGACCACCGCCGCACAGAATCAATTGCAGTGGGCCCGCCCGCACCTCGACCGGTTTTCATCCGCCTGAGGGGACGCGCTCGCCTCATTTCAGCATCTCGACGATCTTCGCGGACTGGACCACGTCGCCGGTACGGTTCTTGACATAATCCGCTGGCCGGCGGCCTGCGCTGTCGGGCCTCTTCGCGTCGGCGCCGTGATCGAGCAACAGCCGCACCATCTCGGGTGATCCCAGCTCGGCTGCGTAGGATAACGCGGTGCGTCCCGGGGTGTCGCCGGCGGCCCTGTCTCCGGTCATACACAGCGGATCACCGGCGCTGTCGGTCTGCGCGACCGCATCTTTGGCCGCGGCGTCGAGGGCGGCTCCGTGCGCGAGCAGAATACCGGCGGCATCGACCAGATCGAGCCGTACTGCCATCATCAACGGTGTGCGCCCCGAGGCGCCGACCTCGTTCGGATCGAGACCGAGCTCGAGCACGGCGCGCAGTGTGTCGGGATGCTCGAGTGCGTCGCTGACCAGCGGCTCGTCCAGATCGCCTTTGACGCCCTTGGCAACCGCCTTCGGCTCGGGGCCGAGCGCCTCGTGCAAGGCCGGGGTGTCGCCCGCCAAAGCCGCCTTTTGCGCGGCATGCTTCTCGACATAGTCCGCCGCAAAGAGCTCGGCGGCCGCATCGTCGTCAGGGTCGAGGTCCAGCCCGTCGGAAATCTTGCGATCGAGGTAGAGCGTGGCAAACCGCTTGGCTTCCGCCGGCGTGCGGCCGAACTCATCGCGATAAAATGGCGCCAACGCCTCGATCGCGGCGGCTCGGGCGACAATGTATTTTCGATATTGCCGCGCTGTTTCCGGCCCGGTCAGCCCACGATTGTGCATGTAGAGGGCGAGTTGCTTGCTGCTGAAACCACCCGGCATCGGCGGGCGCCGGTCAAGAACCCAGGGCCGCCATGCCGCGTGATCGCTGAGGGTTCGCGCCCCGTCGCCGATCCCCGCGCACAGCCTGCCGGTGGGCAGCAGCGGTGCCGCCGCGCGCCCGAGTGTCTCGATCTCTGGGAGCAACAGCGCCCGGTCGGGCAAATGAACCATCGGCATGTGCGCATCGAACAGGCAAACGCGATGCAGCTGCGCCGGTCCATAGAGGCGATAGATCCCGAGATCTCCCGGCTTGCTGGCTACCGGCTGCATCGGGCCCGCGAGATAGATGTGGTCCTCGAAGCGAAAGAACCGCGGCATTTCGTCGACCGACAGGTTCGAGGAGCGGGCGAAGGCTGCTCGCGGCCGGGTTTGCGGTTTTGTCGCGTCCGGATGCGGCAGCCGGTCGATATCGATGACGGGATGGGCGGCCTCGCGCACACTGTGTGCCAACGGTTCGACGCCACGACCGATCGCGCCGAGCAGTTCCTGGGACGAATCAAAGGCGCGATACTCGACGGTGGGAGGATGTGCATCGCCATGGTCCGCGGTCCATTGCAGAACCGGGAAGGGCTTGCCGCGATTGTAGGCGTCGATATCCGCCCGTTGCACCGCCGGGTTGTCACCGAGGCCGGGCATCGGCACGAAGCCGATCTCGCGCTCTCCAAGCGGGTTTACGAACAGTCCACCGCCGAGAAAGCTCGCCGCGAGGTCACGTTCGAGATCCTCGCACAGTTTGGTGCCGGCACCCTCGATGAGGGTCGGGTGGAACCGGATGTGCGGCCAGGTTACTGCGTTCTGCTCGAAGCGCAGGACCGCTATGCGCTGCTCATAGATGCGCGACAGACACGCAACCGCCCCCTCGACCCACTCGCCTTGGGTCGCCGCGTCCGGTTCCAGCCGCGCTGCCGCTGGGCACGCCATTGCGCGTCCGTCGAGCCAGAGACGATGGTCGGCAGTCCGTGCCTCGCGCTTGGCCGGTTGTGCTGCCCGGTCCAGATAATCGTGGAACGCCCGACTTATAGCGGCGTCTAGGGCAGCCAGCGACGGCTCCAGACAAATCAGCCGATCGACCCCAGTCAGCGTTTTGTTGCAGTTCAGGCTCGGCTTCGCCGCCGCGCGACTCTCGCTCTTTGTCGCGTCGATCGCGTATGACGAATGGCCCTGCGTCATCGCCAGAATCAGCCCGATCCGCAAGCCGAGACGCCTACCGACGAGCCAAATTGCGTGCAAACTCGTTATCCCGTGGTTCATTCTGGTTGGGAATAATTGTCGAGCGCCGGCTGTCCAATAAGAATCACGGGAGGAAGGGCGATGTCCGTAAACCCTGGTCTCAGACCACGTTGGATGCAGCGGTGCGTGGCGAGCATCCTTCTGCTGCTGACGAGTTGCAGCCAAGTGGCGTCGACAAGTTCGGCCGTGATACCTCCTATTCCAGCCGGCGTGGCCCGGATCTGGATTTACCGGAATGAGGGGCCCTACGAGACCCAGGATCGCCCTTATCTCAGGCTCAACAGCCAAATAGCTGGAATTTCCGAGCCGGATGGCGCCCTCTATCGCGATGTGCCGCCCGGAAATTATGCCGTGACCGTGGACAGCTATGGCGTCCCCTTTCCCAATCAGTTTGCGCAAGTCGACCTCGGTGGCGGGCAGGAGGCCTTTATCAAAGTCTCGTCTATGCGGGAAAAGGTAGGCGGCGAGGCCGGCGTAGGCTCCCGCGCCCGCTTCTTTACTCAACTCGTCGCCCCCGATGCTGCTCGAGCCGCGATTGCCGCCACTCCATTTTACGGCGCCAGCTGATCCTTCCCACGAGGTCACCAATGCAAAAGATCGGCGACGCATGCCCGTGGCGCGGCGCCGGAGGTGTCTTCCTGTTGATTGCGGTGAGTTGCGCTCAGCTGCCGCCCACAAGCGCGGTGGTGATCCCGCCGATTCCGGCCGGCGGCGCGCGGTTGTGGTTCTATCGCGATGGCGGGCCGCGCGAGACTCAAGAGCGCCCGTATCTTAGGCTGAATGGCCAAATTGCCGGGATCTCGGAACCTAACGGGGTGTTTTATCGCAATGTCACACCGGGACACTACGAAGTCACCGTTGACAGCTATCTCAGCACCTATGTCAATCAGTTCGAAGGCCTCGACCTCAGTGCAGGGCAGGAGGCTTATGTCAAGGTTCTTTCTCAGGCCCACTGGTTAGGTGGTGAGGTCGGAGGCGTGGACGTCGAAAACTTTTACACGCAAGTCATCCCCGCCGAAGCTGCCCGAGCCGAGGCCGCCCGCCGCCCTTTCTACGGCGGCAGCTAGTCATTTCATCGAGGGAGGAATGCTGAAGAGCGCGGCTGTCCAGGTGCGTCGGTTCCGTGGTGCGGCGGTCGCCCTCCTGCTGGCTGTAGCGAATTGCGCTCAGCTGCCGCCAACAAGCGCGGTGGTGATCCCGCCGATCCCGAACGGTGCGGCGCGAATCTGGTTCTACCGGGAATATGAGCCATATGAGACGCTGGCACGCCCCTATGTCCGGCTGAACGAGCAAGTCGTCGCAATATCGGAACCGGGCGGCGCTTTCTACCGCGACGTACCGCCGGCTCGTTATTCCATCACGGTCGACACCGCGGGCCGCGATGTCAACCAGTTCGCCGAGACCGATCTCGCTCCCGGACAGCAGGCCTATGCCAAAGTCCTCTCCCTGCGAAGCTGGCTCGCCGACGACTGCCTAGCCTGGGGCGGCTGCGACACTTTTTATGTGCGCCTTATGCCGGCGGAGGCCGCCCGCGCCGCCATCGCCCGCAGTCCCTTTTACGCCAGCAGCTGAGTTCCCGATCTCGCTCGCTTTACCAATTGACAGCGCCGCTGGCGGGTGTTGCAGTCCGCCGATAACGGTACAATACGGTACAATAAGGGGAGGGGTAGGTGGAAAGGCGGCGCCACTTTGCGATGTCAGCGGCTGCAACGCGCGGGCGAAAATGAAGGCGCCGGCCGTCGATTATGTGAGGCCACACAGCCTCGCGGAGGCAGTCAATCTGCTGACACATGCTTCGCTCGAGGCGCGGGTGATCGCCGGCGGTCAGTCGCTGCTCGCGCTGATGAACTTGCGGGTCGCTTCCCCCGGGTTGCTGATCGACATCGCGCGTCTGCCGGAGCTGCTCAGCGTCGCGGATCATGCCGATGCAGTGACCCTCGGCGCTTGCGTCACCCACGCAGCGATCGAGGATGGGCGCGCCGCCGATCCGTCGCAAGGCCTGATGCCGCGGGTCGCCTCGACCCTCGCCTATAGAGCGATCCGCACCCGTGGCACGATCGGCGGCAGCTTGGCCCTCTCGGACCCCGCGGCCGAGTGGCCGGCGGTTCTCGCAGCACTCGACGCTGAGGTGGTCCTCTACGGCTCGAGCGGACGACGTTCGCTCAAATGCGCCGAGTTCGCCACCGGGATCTTTCAGACAAGACTCGCTCACAACGAAATCGTCGAGAGCGCGCGTGTCCCGAAGCTCTCTGCCGATGCTCGCTGCGGCTATGTGAAGCTCGCTCGCAAATCAGGCGAGTTCGCCAGCGCCCTGGCGGTCGCCGTCACCGATCCCCGGCGCGGATATTCGCGTGTTGTGCTCGGTGCAGCGAATGGCGCGCCGCTGGTGCTCGCTGACACGTCACGGCTGGTCGCCGAGGGCCGGCGCGACCCGGACGCGTTGCGCGGCATCATCGGCGGCGATCTCAATCGCGCAGCAGACCGGCATTTCGACGAGTTCCAGCGCAGTCTTCACATGGTCGCCGCAATGCGCGCCGTCCAGCAGGTGCTGGCGTGACCGCGATCCGTCTGCGCGTCAACGACGCCACCGTCGCCGACGACGTGCCGCCGCGCCTGTCGCTTGCTGATTTTCTGCGCGAGCGCCGCAATTTGACCGGGACGCATCTCGGCTGCGAGCACGGCGTCTGCGGTGCCTGCACGGTGCTGGTCGACGGCGAGCCGGCGCGCTCGTGCCTGATGCTCGCGGTCGCCTGTGACGAGCGCGCGGTCGAGACCATCGAAGGCTTTGCCCGCGACCCGGTCATCGCGGCATTGCGCCGTAACTTTCATCAGTACCATGCGCTGCAGTGCGGGTATTGCACGCCGGCCATGCTGATCACCGCGCGCGACCTGATTCTGCGCAAGCGTGCCGGCTCAGAGCGCGAGATTCGCGCCGGACTCGCCGGGAACATCTGCCGCTGCACCGGCTATACCAATATCGTCACCGCCATTGCAGAGGCTGCGAGAGAGATCGGCAAGGAGGCGCCAAATGCCCAATGACCAATACGGTATCGGGGCGTCCCTATTGCGCAAGGAAGATGACCGCCATCTCCACGGACGCGGCCAGTTCGTTCCGGACATCAAATTGCCCGGCACTATGGACGTCGCCTTTGTCCGCAGCCCGCATGCGCATGCCCGGATCCGGTCGGTCTCGGTTCCGCCGGAGGCGCGCAGCCGAGTTTTTACGGCCGTCGATCTGCCGCGGGTCAAGCCGATCCGCGTCACCTCGCACTCGACCGGCGCCAAATCGCCCCCGTGGCCGCCGCTCGCCACCGACAAGGTCCGCTATGTCGGTGAGGCCATCGCCGCCTGCATCGCCCCGTCGCGCGGCGAAGCGGAAGACCTCGCCAGCGCCGTTTCGGTCGATTTCGAGATACTCGGGGCGGTGACCGATGCACCGCGCGACATGCGGGGCAGCCGCCACCTGATCCACGAGCAGTGGAGCGACAATCTCTACATCGATCACCGCTTGGAGGGCGGCGACATCGACGCCGCTGTGCGCGCCGCCGATGTGACGGTCACTCGCGAGTTTCGCATGCAGCGGCAGTCGGGCGCGCCGCTCGAGTGCCGCGGGGTGCTTGCGTATCGCGACCACCGCTTGGACGAAGTCGTCATTTATGCGTCGACGCAGACGCCGCATACCGTGCGCGTCGCGCTCGCCGAGATCCTCGATCTCGAGGAGCGCCGGATCCGCGTAGTCGCCCCCGATGTTGGCGGCGGGTTCGGTCCCAAGGCACGGCTCTATCCCGAAGAAATCATCCTGGCGGCACTGGCCTTGCAGCTCGATCACCCAGTCCGTTGGATCGAGGATCGCGGCGAGCACCTGCTGACCACGGCGCATACCCGCGACCACCACTACAAGGTCACGGCCTATGCCGACCGGCAGGGTCGCATTCTCGGGGTCGACGCGGAGATCGTCGTGGATGCCGGCGCCTACGGATTGTGGCCGCAGGGGCCCTATCATGAAGCCAGCATGGTGGCGCGCGCTCTGCCGGGGCCGTACACATTCCAGAATTATCGGGCCAAGCACTACACGGTGGCGACGAACAAGACACCGCTTGGCCCCTATCGCGGGGTCGGCCGTCCCGGGGCGTGCTTTGCAATCGAACGGCTCATTGACGAGATCGCCCGCACGGTTGGGCGCGATCCCAACGATGTGCGGGTCCTCAATCTGGTGCGTCCCGAGCAGATGCCGTTCGCCACGGTCGGGCGCCTGCGCCTCGACAGCGGAGATTATGCGGCGAGCGTGCGGCTCTGTGCCGAGCTTCTGGACATGCCCGCGGTCCGGGCGCGCCAGCAGCGCGGCGAGCCAGATGC
>Ga0306922_10005872_pt1 | contig 11740 bp, 11 predicted proteins | sample sta12Cox44000082_FD_203758 | JGI IMG/M metagenome (GOLD analysis project Ga0306922, IMG submission 203758) | Lab enrichment of tropical soil microbial communities from Luquillo Experimental Forest, Puerto Rico - statoxic.12C.oxic.44.000.082 (v2)... | ecosystem: Environmental > Terrestrial >... | reverse complement strand
TTTCCGACCACAGACGCCATCGTCGCTTTCATCCGCGCGCATCCGGGAAAGGTCGGGACCCGCGAAATCGCTGGTGAATTCGGCCTCAAAAATGCCGACCGCGCCGAGCTGAAGCGAATCCTGCGCGAGCTCGCCGACAAGGGTACGATCAAAAAACGCGGCAAGGAAATCAGCGAGCCAGATATCCTGCCCGCCACCTTACTCGCCGATATCACGAGCCGGGACAGTGACGGTGAACTGATCGCCGTTCCTGCCGAATGGGATGAAGTCGAAGGCTGCGAGCCGCCGAAGATCCGCATCCATGCACCGAGACGACCGCAGCCGGGCACGGCTGCCGGCATCGGTGACCGTGCGCTGTTGCGCGTCGAAAAGCTCGAAAAACACGACCGCGAAGGCACCGTTTATCGCGGGCGCGTCATCAAGATCATCGATCACGCCAGGACGCGCGTGCTCGGAATCTTCCGTTCCCTGCCCGGCGGCGGCGGACGGCTGATCCCGGTCGACAAGAAGCAGGCCGCCCGCGAATTGAACATAGCCAAGGCCGACACCAGAGGGGCCGAAGATGGCGATCTCGTCAGCGTCGACCTGGTGCGTTCACGCGGTTTTGGCCTTGCCTCCGGCAAGGTCAAGGAGCGGCTCGGCTCGCTCGCGACGGAAAAAGCGATCAGCCTGATCGCGATTCACGCCCACGACATTCCGCGGGCATTTTCCCCTGCCGCGTTGCGCGAGGCCGAAGCCGCCCAGGCCGCGAACTTAAAGGGCCGCGAGGACTGGCGCGACGTTCCGCTTGTCACCATCGATCCACCCGACGCGAAGGATCACGACGATGCGGTTCATGCCGAGCCTGATCGCGATCCCAACAACAAGGGCGGCTACATCGTCAACGTCGCCATCGCGGATGTGGCCTTTTACGTCCGGCCCGGATCGGCGCTCGACCGCGACGCCCTGGAGCGCGGCAACTCGGTCTATTTTCCTGACCGCGTGGTGCCGATGTTGCCTGAGCGCATTTCGAACGATTTGTGCTCGCTCGTTCCGGGTGAGCCGCGCGGCGCTCTTGCCGTGCGACTGATGATCGGAAAGGATGGCCGCAAGCGCTCGCACAGCTTTCACCGCATCCTGATGCGCTCGGCCGCCAAGCTTCACTATGCCCAGGCGCAAGCCGCCATCGAAGGACGAGCCGACGACACCACCGCTCCCCTGCTCGCTACCATCCTCAAGCCACTCTACGACGCCTACGCCGTGGTGAAGCGCGCCCGTGACGAGCGCGACCCTCTCGATCTCGACATTCCCGAGCGCAAGATCCTGTTGAAGGCGGATGGTACCGTCGATCGCGTCATCGTTCCGGAGCGACTGGACGCGCACAAGCTGATCGAAGAATTCATGATCCTTGCCAATGTCGCGGCCGCCGAAATGCTTGAAAAGAAGACGCTGCCGCTTATCTATCGGGTGCACGATGAACCTTCACTCGAAAAGGTTCATGCGTTGCAGGAATTCCTGAAAACCCTCGATCTGCCTTTCGCCAAAAGCGGCGTCTTGCGCCCCTCGCTGTTCAATCGCGTACTGGCGCAGGTCAAAGGGCATGACGCCGAATCCCTGGTGAATGAAGTGGTGCTGCGCTCGCAAGCCCAGGCCGAATATTCGGCCGAAAATTACGGCCATTTCGGCCTGAATTTGCGCCGCTACGCCCATTTCACCTCGCCGATCCGCCGATATGCCGATCTCGTGGTCCATCGCGCCTTGATCCGCGGTCTAGGTCTCGGCGAAGGTGCTTTGCCCGACGCCGAGACCGTGGAACATCTGGGCGAGGTCGCAGCCCAAATCTCGCTGACCGAGCGCCGCGCGATGAAGGGCGAGCGGGAGACGGCCGACAGGCTGATCGCGCATTTTCTCGCCGACCGTATCGGCGCCACTTTTCAGGGCCGGATTTCCGGCGTCACCCGCGCAGGACTTTTCGTCAAGCTCGAAGATACCGGCGCCGACGGGCTGATCCCGATCCGCACGCTCGGAAGCGAGTACTTCAACTACGACGAAACGCGTCACGCGCTGGTCGGCTCGCGCAGCGGAGCCATGCACCGGCTGGGGGACATTGTCGACGTCCGTCTGGTAGAAGCTGCACCCGTTGCGGGCGCCTTGCGGTTTGAGCTGTTGTCGCAGGCGGGCCTCCCGCAGCGCGGACCCAAGCAGCATCCTTCCCGACCGACGGCCAAAACCCATCAGGGTCGCGGGTCGCGCAAGAAGGATCGCAAGGAGAACAGGCAAAGGTCCGGCAACTCGAAGAAAGGCAAGTCATGGAAACGTTGAGCGCGCACCCGACCGTCTGGAGCCGTGATACGGCGCGGCTCGAGCGGCGCAATGTGTGGACCGCCTTGAAGCGCGGCTTTCGCGGCCGCTGCCCGCGCTGCGGCCAAGGCAAATTGTTCCGTGCCTTCCTCAAGACCGCCGACCACTGCTCGGCTTGCGGGCAGGATTTCACGCCGCACCGCGCCGACGATCTGCCCGCTTATCTCGTGATCGTCATCGTCGGTCACATCGTTGTGCCGCTGGCGCTGATGATCGAGACGAACTATTCGCCGCCCGTGGCGTTTCAGCTGGCGATCTATCTGCCGCTGACCTTCATTGCCTCACTGGTTCTGCTGCAACCGGTCAAGGGTGCGGTGGTCGGCGTGCAATGGGCGCTGCGGATGCACGGATTTGACGAGCTAAATCCGGAGCCATGAGAGGCGGATCGCTCTTTTGGAAGCGACGACAAGCAATGAGTGAAAGCGCAAACGCGGAGAAGGAGGCCGACCATCACCCCTATCGCCGTCCCGTTGATGCCGCCACGCTGATCCTTGTCGATCGAAGCGGTGCGACGCCCAAAGTCCTGGTCGGCAAGCGCCATGAGAAGGTGGTGTTCATGCCGGGAAAGATTGTCTTTCCCGGCGGCCGCGTTGACGCCGCGGACAGCCGGATTCCCGTGGCCGAGCCCATTCCGGCCGCGCTGGAGGCAAATCTGCTGAAGGGCCGCCCGAAGATCACGCCTTCGCGCGCACGCGCGCTGGCGATTGCCGCCATCCGCGAGACCTGCGAGGAAACCGGCCTTTGTCTTGGACGCAAGTATTCCCCCGCCCCGCCCGCGTTGAGCGGCTCATGGCAGCCGTTTGCCGACGCCGGCCTCCTTCCCGACCCCTCAAGCCTGTTTTTGATCACGCGGGCGATCACCCCGCCGGGCCGCATCAGACGCTTCGACACGCGATTTTTTGCGGCCGATGCGTCCGCCATTGCCCATCACGTCGATGGCGTGATCCATGCGGATGCGGAACTTGTGGAACTGGTGTGGGTCGAACTCGGATCAAAGCCGCTCGCCGACCTGCACCCGATGACCAAAAACGTGCTCAGCGAACTCGAAAGGCGCCTGGCTGCGGGCCCCCTGCGCCATGATGCCGACGTGCCGTTTTTCCATTTCTATGGCGGGGTGATGCAGAGAGACCTGTTGGGGACATAGTACCGCCGATCTGAAGTCCCTGCGTGCAAGCGGCGAGGTGGAGCATGAACTTCGGAAAGTGGGCACTAGGCTTGCAGGAATGCGCCGCTTTTCCTACCCGAACGAGCGAAAAAGCGCTTTCCGGGCGCGGTACTCGCCTGAATTTGGCGTCAATTCGGCCCGAAATCCTTGACTTTGAGCGGATCGAGGCTAGGTTGCCCCGCAAATAGCGCCCCCTGCAATCGGCCGGCGCCGAATTCCAGACATCAAAGGTTTCTAAAAATGGCCAAGGCGGTCACCATCAAGGTCAAGCTCGTTTCCTCGGCGGATACCGGATTTTATTACGTCGCCAAGAAGAATTCGCGCACCATGACCGAGAAGCTCGTGAAGAAGAAATACGATCCGGTTGCTCGCAAGCACGTTGAATTCCGCGAGGCCAAGATCAAGTAAGCCGTGGCGGAACTGCGCAGACAAGTGCGGGGCCGGAAGGCCCCGTTTTTATTTGCCGGATCGCCTTGGTTCGGCGGATATGTTGGGCCGCCTCAGGCCGCGTTCGCCACCACACGATTGCGGCCATCATGCTTGGCGCGATAGAGCGCCGTGTCGGCGCGCTTGAGGACGTCGGCGACGGGCTCGCCCTTGCGCTCGAGCACGGAAAGCCCGATCGAGATCGTGACCTCGATACGTTTGGCGCCCTTGTGGATGGCAAACGGCTCGCCCGCGATCGAACGTCGCAGGCGCTCGGCCACCACGCCGGCAACGTGCAGGTCGGTTTCCGGCATTACGATGACGAACTCCTCCCCGCCGTAGCGACAGGCGAGGTCAATGCCGCGGATCGACTTGCGAACCCGCGTGGCGAATTCGCGCAATACGTCGTCGCCGGCGTCATGGCCGTGATTGTCGTTGATCGATTTGAAGAAATCGATGTCGAGCATCATCAACGCCAGGGGCTTGCCGCGGCTTGAGGCCTGCTCGGCGAGCGTGGCCAGATGGCTCTCCATGTAGCGGCGGTTGTGCAGCCCGGTTAGCGCATCCGTGATCGCCATCTCGATCGAGTTCTGCACATTGTCGCGCAGATGGTCGGTGTAACGCCGCTTGCGGATCTGGGTCCGCGCGCGCGCCAGCAATTCGTTCTTGTCGATGGGGCGAAGCAGGTAATCGTTGACGCCGATTTCAAGCCCGCGGAGCAGCCGCGTATTGTTGTCGACCTCCGAGATGGCAAGGATCGGCACGTGCCGCGTCCGCTCCAGCGACCGCACCTGGCTGCACAGCCGCAGGCCGTCGAAATTATCCAGACCGAGCGAAACAATCAAAAGATCGTAATCGCCGTCGGCGGCGCGAAACAGCGCTTCCGCGGGATTGGTTTCGAGATCGACCGTGTGTTCGTCGCTCAGCACCGGCACCAGTCGTTCATAGGATGAGGCGCGGTCGTCAACCAGAAGCACGCGGCCGCCTTTGCCGGTATCTGACACCGCGCTGCGCTCGGGCGCCTGCACGCCGATTTCGAGCGAGGTGATCGCGCGCATGCGCAGCTCGTCGGTCATCATCTTGAGCCGCGTCAGCGAACGGACACGCGCGATCAGAACGACGTCGGACACCGGCTTGGTCAGGAAATCGTCGGCGCCGGCTTCGAGGCCACGCACGCGATCGGCCGGGCTGTCCAGCGCGGTAACGATGACGACGGGAATGAAATGGGTTGCCGGATTGGACTTCAGCGCCCGGCACACTTCGAAGCCGTCCATATCGGGCATCATGACGTCGAGCAGAATGATGTCGCATTCGGCGCGCGTGCAGATGGCGAGCGCCTCAGCGCCGTTGGACGCGGTCAGGACATCGAAATACTCGGCCGAAAGCCGCGCTTCCAACAGCTTGACGTTGGCGGGAACGTCGTCGACGACAAGAATACGCGCGGACATTCTTACTCCCTTATCCGATGAACCGCCGGACGGTCTCGATGAACTTGCCGACCGAGATCGGCTTGGACAAATAGGCTTCGCATCCGCCTTCGCGGATGCGTTCCTCGTCACCTTTCATGGCGAAGGCGGTGACGGCCACGATCGGTATGGAGCGCAACTCCGGATCATCCTTGATCCAGCGCGTCACTTCGAGGCCCGACACCTGCGGAAGCTGGATGTCCATCAGAACGAGGTCGGGTCGAAGCTTGCGCACGAGAGCGAGCGCCTCGAAACCGTTGCTGGTGCCTTCAGTTCGATAGCCATGTGCTTCCAGCAGATCGCGAAAGAGCTTCATGTTGAGCTCGTTGTCTTCCACGATCAGGACGGTTTTTGCCATCCCGCCCTCCCATCCCAGCGATACGACCCCGGACGACGGCACTGCGATCGCCGCCAAGTCAAAATAGCGCCAGATTCGCTCTAACCCGTTAAGCCCGAGGGCCAGGCGTGTACGATCTACGTGCGAAGTGGTTTCCGCTTGCTTGAACAGCTTGCGCAGACTCGGGCATGATCCTTTGGAAAATAGAGACCATAAGTTACAGAAAGGCAAACAGTCCGGTTGAGAAAACCTACTCAGAACCCCCGGGAAGTTGCTGAAATCGTTGCGGTTCAGGCGCTCTCCTTCATCGCGAGCGACGCTGGGCGGCTGGGCGCGTTCCTGGCCGAGAGCGGGATTGGGCCGGACACGCTGCGTAGTGCCGCCGGCGATCCGCGTTTTCTGGCCCATGTGCTTGATTTCGTGATGCGCGACGACGCAACGGTGAAAGCCTTTGCCGCCGCTTCACAGCTTCATCCCACCAATATCGCCGCCGCGCATCAGGCGCTGAACGATCCCAAATGGGAGCGCGACGTGCCGTGAAACTTCCAGTGCGGCGAATTTGAAAGAAGTTGGCGAGAGGTGGCGTGTCGAATGGGAGCACCAGTGTCAGCATTCTCGGAAACGCCGACCTGCTTCTGCCGGGACTGCCTCCGCGATCTGGAGTTTGCGACGAAGCGATGCGGCGAATGCGGCTCGCCCCGGCTGGTGCGCCACCGGGCGCTGCCTTTGCTGAGCATTGCGCACATCGATTGCGACGCCTTCTATGCAACCGTCGAGAAGCGCGACAATCCCGAACTCGCCGACAAGCCCGTGATCATCGGTGGCGGCAAGCGCGGTGTGGTCGCGGCGGCGTGCTACGTCTCGCGCACCTTCGGCGTACGTTCGGCGATGCCGATGTTCAAGGCACTGGATCTTTGCCCCTCGGCGATCGTGATCCCGCCCGACATGGCGAAATATGTCAGGGTCGGCCGCGAGGTACGACGCGCGATGCAGGCGCTGACGCCGCTGGTCGAGCCGCTTTCGATCGATGAGGCATTCCTCGATCTCAAGGGAACCCAGCGTGTCCACGGGATGATTCCAGCCAAAGTTTTGGCGCGCTTCGCCCGCCAGATCGAGCGCGACATCGGCATCACTGTTTCCGTCGGGCTTTCCTGCAACAAATTCCTCGCCAAGATCGCCTCCGACATGGACAAGCCGCGCGGCTTTGCGGCACTTGATCAGGACGAAGCGCGCGCGATGCTGGCGGACAAGCCGGTCGGCTTCATCTTCGGCGTGGGGCCGGCGACCCAGGAACGGCTGATCCACCGCGGCTTTCGCACCATCGCCGACTTGCAGCGCGCCGATGAAAACGACTTGATGAAGCAGTTCGGATCCGAGGGCCGCAGATTGTGGCGACTGGCACGCGGCCTCGACGATCGCGCCGTGGTTCCCGATCGCGGCGCCAAGACCATTTCCAGCGAGACGACGTTCGAGACCGACATCCGCGATTTCGCGGCACTTGAAAAAATGCTTTGGCGGTTATCGGAAAAAGTGTCTTCCCGACTCAAAAACGGTGAGCTGGCGGGATCGACGATTACGTTGAAGCTGAAGACCGCCGATTTCCGGCAGCGAACCCGATCGCAATCAATCCAGGCGCCGACCCAGCTCGCGGCGAAGATTTTTGCGATATCGCGGGAGATGCTGGCGAGAGAGATCGACGGCACCGCATTCCGCCTGATGGGTACCGGCGTCAGTGCGCTCCGGCCGGCTTCGCAGACCCACGACAGCGATATGCTGGAGCGCCGCTCGGCGGACGCAGAGCGCGCGATCGATAATCTGCGCCGAAAATTCGGCGAGGCCGCCGTGATCAGAGGCATCGCCTATGAGGGGCCGGACAGGCCGGACGAGGAAGAATGACCGGGCCGTTACTTGCAGGGCCTGGAATCCTTGACGTCGAATTTTCCCAAAGCGCCGGAGATCACGAAATCGTTGTAATCGAGCAACAGCGCGCGGGACACGCCATTCTCGAACAGCTCGAAGGACATCGAATAAACCGGCGTCTGCTCGCCGTCGGTAGGTTTGCCGGCGTGCTCGTAATAGCTCACCGTTACGGGCCAACGCGTCATCGACTTCATGACATCGTTTTCGGTCGAGGGATCGGGGGAGGCGATCGTCCGGTCGCCGGGTATCGGCTGGCCGATGACGGAGAGGGTGTTGAAGACTTTCTCGCCATTGTCCGAGCCGTCATAGACCGACAGCTCGAGCACTGATTTTCCCTCCTTCGCCGCCGCAATGATCCGCTGAATCTGCTCGGTCGGAAATACCGTCGATCCCTCAAGCGTGAACGTTTTGGTTTGCGGCTGCTTCAGCTTGACGGTGATTTGATCGCCCGTCCGCTCCGCGATCCCATCGACGGGGCTCGACTCGCTGTCGTTCATGCGCGAGTCGATCTTGAAGCGGTAAGTCTTGCCGGCTGCATCTTCCCAGGATGTGGAGCGCAGGTCCGATAGCGTCACCTTGCCCTCACCGCTGTTCATCTCCGACACCTGCCGAAATTCGGAAGTATACCCTTCGCAGGCATTGCCCGTGAAACTGTAGAGAATTCGGCCGCGCGCGCTGTTGATCGAGTTGGAACCGCGCGACTTCATCAGGCTGAGCTCGTAGAGCGCCTGGTGCGGAAGAAAGGCGCCACCTGCGGCGGCTGCGACCGTTCCGCCGGCAACTGCTGTGGCCATGGCCGCGACCGCGATCGCCCGCAGCCACCATCCCCTCTCACACGGTAAAATCGAAAACGAGCGCGTCATGTTCTTGATCCTTCGGCTGGAACACGATCCGGCCCCGGAAGGGGCCGCACCGGCCAGAGCTGCGGATTTCCCGCAAACGGCATGCTCAATAAAAAGGGGTTCGGCCTATTATTAGTACCCGCCGACTTGCGCCGCAACTGCGGCGGCTTCGCGGAAAAATGTTATTTTCCACTAGTGCCCACTTTCCGAAGTTCATTAAATCGCGGCACCCATTTTCACCAGCTTCGGAAAGTCATGGGCACTAGCAAACACATTGATTCTAGTACCGCTTTTCTATTTGAAGTTCCTGGATCGAATTCGCCGCTTTTCTGCAGGAACTTCAAATAGGCGCCACTAGGTTGACAGGTATTTTCGCCATTTGCCCTGTTCTGGCCTTGCTTGCAAGCGACGGGCTGATGCGCGAAACAAAGCTGCCGCGATCGAATTCTGGTTGGGTGCGGCTCACAGGAAATGGGGACGAAACATGGCGGGTACGATCGAACAGAAACTGGCGGCGCAGGGCATCGTCTTGCATCAGCCGCCGAACCCGGTGGCGAACTACGTTGGTTTCGTACGCACCGGCAATCTCCTGTTCGTGTCGGGTCAGGTTTGCGTCGATCCGGAAGGCAAGCTGATCGCCAAAGGCAAGCTCGGCGGCCCCGTCACGGTTGAACAGGGTAACGCCGCCGCACGCGGATGCGCTATCAATCTGCTCGCCCAGGTCAAATCGGCGCTCGGCGATCTCGACAAGGTGGTCCGCGTCGTGCGCATCGGCGGCTTCGTCAATTCTGCCCCTGATTTCGTCGACGGGCCGAAGGTGCTCAACGGCGCTTCCGATCTGATGGTCGCAGCCTTCGGCGAAAAGGGCCGCCATGCCCGCACCACCGTGGGCGTCGCCTCGCTTCCGGCGGACGCATCCGTCGAGGTCGAAGGGCTGTTCAAAGTCTCCTAGCGCCTGGAGCTTGTCTTGCGCGCGCCGGACTGGCTGACGGCAAGGCCGGTGGCCCATCGAGGCCTGCACGACCGCGCGCGCGGCATTATCGAAAACATGCCGGGCGCAGCGCGTGCTGCGGCGGAGAGAAATTTCGCCATCGAGTGTGACATCCAGTTGAGCACCGACGGCGAAGCCATGCTGCATCACGACGATGTGCTCGGCCGGCTCACCGAAGGTTCGGCCGCCCTGCTCAGCTTGGCCGCACAAGCGCTGAAGGGTGTGCGCTTCAAGGATACCGCGGAACGGATGATGTCGCTTGGCGATCTCTGTGCGCTAGTCCGAGGCCGCGCCCCCATACTGATCGAGGTGAAGAGCCATTTCGACGGCGACCGTCGCTTGATCGAGCGCATGAGCGAAGTGCTCTCCGCTTACTCGGGACCCGCCGCGGGAATGTCGTTCGACCCGGAGCAGGTAGCGGCCTTGCGCGAGATCATGCCGAAACTTCCACGCGGCATCGTTGCCGAACGCTTCTACAGCGAGGCCGACTGGCCGCAAACCACCACGGCCCAGCGCAAGGGCATGTTGCATCTCAAGCACGCGCTCCATACGCGGCCGCATTTTGTTGCCTATCGCATCGATGATCTGCCCCAAGCCGCGCCCTTAATCGCGCGTCATATTTTCGGCCTGCCGCTCCTGACATGGACGGTGCGGACAAAAGACCAGCGCGAGCGCGCCGCGCGTTATGCCGACCAGATGATCTTTGAAGGTTTTATGCCTTAAAAGCCCATCTTGAAGTCGGTGACGCGATGCACGATGTTAAAGGGCGAGGTCACTACAGGCGATGGCTGGTCGTGACGTGTGGCCGGCAACAATAATCGATGGATTCATCCGAAATAACGCTCGAAGCCATCTCATCCGTCAGCCAGATTGCGGCTGAGGACTGGAACGCGTGCGCCAATCCTGTTCCCTGCTCCGCTCTCGACGGTCTCGGCACGCAGGCTTTACCTGAAAACTCCGGCAGCAATTCAAAAAATTATTATAACCCATTCTTATCGCACGCATTTTTCTTTTCCCTCGAAGCATCCGGATCGGCTTGCGCGCGGAGTGGATGGGCGCCGCGCCATCTGCTGGCCCGTCGCGATGACGCGATCGCCGGTATCGTGCCCTGTTATTTGAAGTCGCATTCGCAAGGCGAATACGTCTTCGACCGCGGCTGGGCGGACGCCTATGAACGCGCCGGCGGCCGCTACTACCCGAAACTCCAGGTCTCGGTTCCCTTCACACCGGTCACCGGCCCTCGCCTTCTGATCCGCGACGGCGTCGACAGGGATGAAATCGGCTCGGCGCTCGCCACCGGCATTGTCGCGCTGTGCCAGGCAACCAAGGCCTCCTCCGCACACGTGACCTTCGCGCCTGAGATGGAATCGAAGTTGCTTGCCAAGCACGGCTTCCTGCAACGAACGGATCAGCAGTTTCACTGGCAAAACCACGACTACGGCAGCTTCGATGATTTCCTCGCGACCCTCAATTCGCGCCATCGCAAGGCGATCAGGCGCGAACGGCGCGAGGCGCTTGCCGCCGGAATCACGATTCACACGCTCACCGGCAGCGAGATCACCGAAGAAGCCTGGGACGCGTTTTTCGCCTTCTACATGCAAACCGGCTCGCGCAAATGGGGCCGGCCCTATCTCAACCGTGCCTTCTTCTCGCTGATCGGCGAGAGCATGGCCAAGAACGTCCTGCTGATCATGGCGAGGCGCAACAACCGGTGGGTCGCCGGTGCCATCAATTTCGTGGGCTCCGACACCTTGTTCGGCCGCAACTGGGGCGCGATCGAGCATCATCCGTTTCTGCATTTCGAGGTGTGCTATTATCAGGCGATCGATTTCGCCATTGCGCGCGGCCTGAAGACGGTGGAAGCAGGCGCGCAGGGCGAGCACAAGCTCGCGCGCGGCTATCTTCCACAGACCACCTATTCGGCGCATTTTATCGCCGATCGGGGCCTGCGCCGCGCGATCGAGGATTATCTGAAGCGCGAACGCGCTTATGTTGCGGAGGCCGGACGCGAACTCACCGCGGCCGGGCCGTTTCGAAAACCGGCCGACGAACAGCATGAATAGACGGAGCCGTCATGCCTGCCTATGATCCCAACAACCCCTTTGCCAAAATCCTGCGCGGCGAATTCCCGAGCTACAAGGTGTATGAGGACGATCACACCCTGGCCTTCCTCGACATCATGCCGCGTAGCGTCGGACATACGCTGGTGATCCCCAAGGCCCAGGCGCGCAACATCCTCGATATTTCACCGGA
>Ga0306922_10005871_pt1 | contig 11741 bp, 9 predicted proteins | sample sta12Cox44000082_FD_203758 | JGI IMG/M metagenome (GOLD analysis project Ga0306922, IMG submission 203758) | Lab enrichment of tropical soil microbial communities from Luquillo Experimental Forest, Puerto Rico - statoxic.12C.oxic.44.000.082 (v2)... | ecosystem: Environmental > Terrestrial > Soil... | reverse complement strand
ACCGGCCTGTGAACGAGCTGCACTCGATTGATTTTGCGGGAGATAGAGTTGCGATGTTTTCATTGACTCTAAAAATAGGAAGCGTAAATACATAGTCGTTCTTCGAAACGTTCCTAAGTTTTGCCGGTTGGTGCAGCGTCCGGGGCTCAAGCAAGATCGCTCTTGATCCGCAAGGATGAAAAGAGAAGGTCAGCGAGGGTCTATAGCAACGCGCCGGTCGAGGAGAACGGGAACCCACTTTGAAGGCAAGATAGAGTCCCGAGGCGTTGGACTGGTTTATCCGGTTGGCGGTAAGCCCGGAGCCCGAGCGTCAGATCGCGCGGAGCAGCCCGCAAGGGTTGTAACGAGAGCAGGTCGGTGAGGGTCTAACGCGAGCTACTGGCCGAGACGAATGAGACCAACACCACCTCGGGGCTCTTAATTTTTTTGGATGGCAGCTGCTAGCTCTTAGCTTCTAGCCTTTAGCGCTTCACTTTCACTCCAGGCAGGCCCTCCCCAACAGCCGCGCTCAGAATCACGCCAAGCTTGGCGACTTGTACGTGATTCCTCTATGGCCTCATGGCTAGTTCTTACTCCCCTTCCACAAACCCAGATTCCGGTGGCGGCAGGGTGTCTTCTGGGCGCGCCCAGAAGACGTATAACGCCGGCAACAGAATCACGCTGATGAACAGCTCCACGATCAGGCCGCCCACGATCACGATGGCGAAGGGGCGCTGCGAGTCGGAGCCGATGTCATGTGAGAGCGCGGCGGGCAACAGGCCTAAAGTTGCGACGAGCATTGTCATCATGATCGGGCGCAGGCGCAGAGAGGCGCCTTCTTTCGCGGCGTCGATCACTGAGCGGCCGCGGACGCGGAGTTGGTTGATGTACTCGACCATGATTACGCCGATCTCGACGGAGACGCCGATCAGCGCCAGGAAGCCCAACCCGGAAGACACGCTGAAATGCGTGCCGGTCGCGAGCAGGCTCAGCAAGCCTCCGAGCGGCGAGAGCCCTACCACCGCCATGATCAACAGCACCCACTTCCACGATTGAAACGCCGAATACAAGATGCCGGCCATCAACAGCAGCGTGATGGGCACGATGAACGCAAGCCGGCGGTTGGCGCGCTGCTGGCTTTCGTATTCGCCCGTCCAGTCGAGGTGATACCCCTCGGGCAACTTTACTTTCTGTTTCACTTCTTCGATGGCCTGCCGGACAGTGCTCCCCAGGTCGCGGCCGCGCACGCTGTACTTGATGGCGATGTAACGCGAGTTGCCCTCGCGATAGATCGTTGATGCGCCGTCTTCGAGCTTCACCTCACAAACCTGGCCTAAGGCCACGCGCTCGCCGGAGGGCGCCAGCAGGCGGATGTTTTGGATGTCTTCAATCGTCTTGCGATACTGCGGCTGGTAACGCACGGTCAAGTCGTAGCGCTGTTCGCCGATCAGGACCTGGCTGACAGCTTTGCCGCCGACCGCGGTCTCGATTGCATCCTGGATGTCACTGACGTTGATGCCGAAGCGATCGGCGGCCGCGCGATCAACCACGAGGTTCACATTCGGCTGCCCACGGACCTGGAAGGTGCCGAGATCGGCGACGCCGGGAATCTTCGCCATCACCGCTTCGATTTCATCTGCCTTGCGCTCGAGTTCCTTCAGATCGGTGCCGAAGAGTTTTACGGCGAGTTCGCCCTTCACGCCGCTGACCGCTTCTTCCACGTTGTCGGAGATGGGCTGGGAGAAATTCCAGTCGACGCCGGGGAGTGTTTCGAGTTGCTTATCCATGGCGGCGATCAATTCGTCTTTGGTCTTGAATTGTTTACGCCAGCGTTCGCGGGGCAGGAGGTCGACAAAGAATTCCGTGTTGTAGAACCCGCTGGCATCGCTGCCATCGTCGGGGCGTCCGACCTGGCTGACCACCTGTTTCGTTTCCGGGAATTCGGCGAGAATGCGGCGCGCTTCGCGCGACAGTTCATACCCAGCGGTCGGACCGCTGCTGGGGGCGAGTGTGCCGCGGACCCAGATCGCCCCTTCATCCAGGTGAGGCAAGAATTCGGAGCCCACCACGCCGCCGAACGCAAGGAACAGCATGATCGCCGCTGCGAGTAGCCCCATCCCTAAAGTGAATCGCAAATGCGCGAAAGCCCAATCCAGCGAATCGCGGTATTGACGATTCAGCCAGCCGAGAACCGGGTTCTTCCACTCTTTGATCGAGCCCTTGAAGAGCAGGCTGCAGAGTACGGGGGCGATCACCAGAGCGAAGAGGAGAGCTCCGATCAACGCGAAGGCAACCGTCCAGGCCATTGGACGGAAGAGGCGGCCTTCCACGCGCTGCAGTGTGAAGATGGGCAGATAGGCGACGATGATGATGATGCGCGCAAAGAATACCGGCTTCTGCACTTCGTGCGCGGCGATGCCGATGGTTTCGAGCAGGCTGGTGCGCCGCCCGGCGAATTCCATGTGGCGGAGAATGTTCTCCACCATGACGACCGAGCCGTCGACGACCATGCCGAAATCGAGCGCGCCCAGCGAAAGCAGGTTGGCGGGAATGTGATTGAGATCAAGCAGAATGGCCGCAAAGAGCAGTGAAAAGGGAATGGTGATGGTGACGATCAGCGCGCTGCGAACGTTTCCCAGGAAGATAAATAGGATGAGCGTGACCAGCAGCACGCCATCGGTCAGGTTGCGCAGAACGGTGTGGGTTGTGTAGTGGACCAGGTCGCTGCGATCAAGGTGCGGCACGAGCTTTACGCCCGGTGGCAGAATCCCGTTGTTGAGCTGCTGGATTTTCGCGTGTAGGGCGTCGAGCGTGGAATCGGCTTCTGCGCCTTTGCGAAGCAGCACGATGCCCTCAACTACATCGTCATCGTCGATGACCGTGCCATCTGCGGTGCGGATGGTCTTGCCGAGTTGTCCGAGCCGTATCTTGGGCGCCTGCACCACGGTCGCGATGTCGCGCACGCGCACCGGCGTGCCATTTACGACCTTCACCACGGTCGCGCCAATATCGTCTGTGTTGGCCATTAAGCCGACGGCGCGGACATTCAAGGCCTGCTGCCCGCGCTCGATGAACCCGCCGCCCGCGTTGGTGTTGTTGGCAGCCAGCGCCTGCTCGACCTGGCTTAAAGAAAGTCCATACGAGACCAGCTTGCCGGGATCGAGTTGCACCTGGTACTCGCGCGTCGGGCCGCCGAAAATGTTGATCTCCACCACGTTCGGCACGGACTTGAGCTGATTCCGTACGACCCAGTCATTGAGCGATTTCAACTCCATCGCGTCATACTTCGGGTTCGTGCTCTTCAGCGTGTAGAACATGATCTGGCCGGTGGGGCTGTAGTCCGGGCCAATCCCTGGGTTCACGTTCGGCGGCAGCGTGGCCAGCTGAAGACGATCGAGTACCTCCTGCCGGGCGTTGAAGGTTGTCGTGTCATCGTCATAGATGATCGTGATCTGGGACAGTCCGGCGAGCGACAGCGAGCGCAAATGCGTCATGTGGGCCACGCCGTTCAGCGTGACTTCGAGAGGAACCGTGATCTGCTGCTCGACTTCTTCTGCCGCGTGCCCCGGCCACTGCGTGATGACCTGCACATAGGTGTCCGCGACGTCGGGATACGCTTCGATCGGGAGATTGTGAAAGGAGATGACGCCCCAGATGAACAGCACGACTGACAGTGCAAGAACCAGGATCCGGTTCTTCAGGGCGAAATCGATCAAGTACCCGATCATTATTGCTTCTCCGCGACAGCCGTAGAGAAGTCGAGCGCGTTGGTCACCACTGGGTCGCCAACGCTTACGCCACTAAGGATCTGCTCTATGCCGTCGCTCGCGTTGCCCGCTGTCACTTCGTGTCTGCGGAACTGCTTCGCTCCCTCCTGCACGAAGACCCAGTCTTTATCGTGAAGACGCATGATCGCGGTGGTGGGAACTACGAGCGCCTTCTGGAGTTTTCGGGAGCGGAAAGTTGCCAGTGCGAACATGCCAGGACGCAGGGAGACGTCGGGATTACCCAGAACAATGCGCACTTTTGCGGCACGCGTGTTGGGGTCGAGCACATGCGAGATGTCCACGACATTGCCGTGGAGCGCGCGGTCAGGATAGGCATTCAGCTTGATCTGCGCTGAGTCGCCAACGTGCACGCTGTCGAGGTCGTTCTCGAAAACGTCGCAGACCACCCAGACCTGCGAGAGGTCGGCAATCGTGAACAAGTTCGGGCTGTTGTCGATGCTCTTGATGCCTTCGAATCCGGCGACGTTCTGCTCGACGATGGTGCCCGAGACCGGGGCACGGAGCTCGATCAATGCGCTCGGATGCGCGGGGTCTCCGCCAAGCACCCGGACGCGCTGGGCGGCGGTCGATACGTCGACCAGTGCTTTCTCTTCAGTGCCTTGGGCGATTTGATAATCCTTTTCGGCGATCGCTCCCTTATCGAAGAGGAGTTTCGCGCGGTCCAGAGCGCGCTGGGCAAGACGTTCGTCCGCTACGGCTTTCTGGTAGTCGGAAAATGCAGCGGCCAAGTCGGGACTCGAAATCACCAGGAGAACCTGGCCTTTCTTTACTTGTTCTCCGAGCCGCACTTTGAGGTCAGCGACGCGGCCTCCGCCCAGGGAAGTCACGTGAATCGTGCGATTCACATCCGGGCTAATCACGCCATTGGCGGTGAGAGTCGTCGGGACATCCCGCGTTTCGACTTTCGCGATTTTGAACAGCTCCGGACGATCCGTTGTAAACAAGTTCGGGTCGACAGTGACTTCGGCCTTGGTCGGCGCGGCCTCAGTACCCCGCGAGCAGCCCGCTGCCATTAGGAGCAGCGCTGAAGCCGCCGCCAGCAGACCGATCCTCGCCGTTCTTCCTCTCGCCGCTCGTTGCAGGCGCGTCATTGAATTACCTCCCGCCCCACCGCCAAATTCACCTGACTGGCTGCCGTCAGGTAAGAGCCCACCAGGTTCAAGTAGTTCAATTGCACACTCCGGTACTCGGTTTCAGCGTTGATGAAGTCCAGCAGGGAGGCCCCGCCATGTTGGTAGGAGAAATAGACGGTGTCGCGCACGCGAACCGCTTGCGCTAAATACTTCGCCTTGTATGGACGCAGCAGAGTGAGCGTGCTGGCGAGTGTTGCATAGGACGAATCCACGTCGCTGAGCACGGTGGCCTCGGCGGCTTGCCGCAACTGCTCGTTGCGCTTGATGTCAATCTCGGTCCGGAGCTTCTCTCCCTGGTTCCGGTCGAAAAGGCGGAGCGGGATGCCGAGGCTTACACCGACGGTATTGATTGCAACCGGGTTGTTGGTCGAGGAGTTATGGGTGTACCAGCCGCCGAAGGTGGGATCGGTTGACCCGTTGGCGATGGCCAGCTTGTGGTCGGTCTGGGCCTTGTCGACGGCCTCGACTGCGGCGCGCAGGTCGGGGCGTGCATCCATCGCGATCTTGCGATAGTCCTCGAGGGACTGAAGTTGATCCTGGAAGTCGTAGGCTCCGACAACATCAAACTGGTCGATCGGCGTGCGGTCATTCAAGAAGGTGAGCAACTGAATCTTGGCGGTGCGCAGATTCACTTCGGCCGTTTGCTCATCCGATTCGAACTGAACGCGTTGCAATTCCAGACGGTCGAGGTCGATCTGCGCGATGTCGCCCGCTTGCAATTGCGCGCGACTCACATCGAGCACGTGGTCGTAATAGGCTAGATTCTCTTTTGCTAGTTGCAGTACGGCTTTTGCCTGCAGAGTCGAGACAAATGCTCCGCGCAAATTGAAGAGCAGGGTTCGCTCCAAGTCAGCGTGGTTCGATTGGACGATCAGAGTGCTCTTCTGCGCGCTCTCGCGGCGCAATTCGCGCTTGTGCTGCCGTTCGTGCAAGTAGCTGATCCCGGGCTGCTCCGAGGTGCCAGAGAACGGCTGCCAGACGCCTTTTTCGGGAGCGATCTGCGTTCCATCAAGGTTCAGATTGAAGTTGGGATTGGGCCGGAGAAAAGCGGTGATTTCCTGCGCCTTCGACTCGTCGACATTTAGTTTGTCGGCCAGCAGCGTGGGATTGTTCAACGCAAAGCGATCGCGAACCTGCTCCCACGTGAACGGTTGCTGCGCCTGCGCCGGAAGCAGGGAGCGCAGCACCAGCAACAGGGTGCAGCAATACAGGAACTTGGTGCGCATCAAGACTCCGTGTTCGACCGGCGTACTGGTGATCGGAAACCGGGTTCTGCCTAGAATTCTGCGAACTAGTTTCGAAGACTAGGGCCCAGAACTAACAGGTGCAGAGACTCGCCGCAGACGGGGCGGCGGGACTAACTGAGGAAGGACGCGGGAGGAGCGCGTCCGCTTGCCACCGTGAAGCTGTCAGCGCTGCGCGCATGAACGACCAGCACTGCAACCTTGCCGACACAATGCATGTTGGGATGAATTGCAGCGGACTGGGGAAGCGCGGATAGGATGCCGGCGTAGTCGACCTGGGCGTAATGCCGGCCGCCCTGGGCGTGTCGCTGAGCATCGCGCGAAGTGGATTCCTCCACCTCCGGGCGCATGGCCTGCAAATCATCGCTGGCCGAGATGATCGGGAACAGCAGGAGTACCACGCACGCCATCAGCAGCAGGCTGCGGCGTGAATGCACGCGGCACTCCGGGCGGGCACACCGCGCCCGTTGCCACACCCAAACGGCGGGAACGGCCAGCAGCAACCAAAAAAGATTGAGCAGAAGTTCCAAGGCTAAAGCCTGCTGACTCGCGGTTTGCTGAACAGAGCGAACACAAACCGCGCAGCAACACCTGTCCTTAAGTGTGTCAGAATATCATGCGGAAATTCAAATTAGCGCGAGTTGTCCGTCGGGAATTCAAACGGGGAGGCTAAGCACAGCCATGAAGCGCGCATGCAAGTTCGCTCCCATTGTGATGTCGCTGATCGCGTTGGCGCTCGTGGTCGAGGGCGTGATCGAGTTTGGACACAACCCGCCCAAGGATGAAGGCTGGCAGGCGCACCTGTTCCAGATTTTGATGGTCGTCCAGTTGCCGATGATTCTGACGTTCATCGTCATCAGCTGGCAGTCGCTGAAGCAAAATTTGCCGGTGCTGGGAACGCAGGTTTTGTTCTGGCTGCTTGCATTGGGCGCGCTTCGAGTGTCAGGCTTGTGAGATCGAGGTAAGGCTCGCAAGATTTGCTGAGGCGGTTCGTGGCCGGTTCGAACGCGAGATTACGGACCAACCGCGATGGTGAAAGCCTCTTTCGATTGCAGCCGGCGGTGGTAGATGGCTCCCTTCTCAGCAACTTCTCCCACGCCGTCCGAGTGCACGACGTATTTGCCTTGAGGCAGGTTCTGCCCCTGGCCAAACGGGATCTCAAATTCGACTGTGCCAGGGCGTAAGGGGAAGCGCTGGTATCCCAGGGCGAGGGCCTTGCCGATTTCATTCACGGCAACCACGATCAGCGTGAAGTCGAAGATGTTCTCGGTCCCGTTCGTCACCATGACCGACCCGAGGATCTGATTTCCTTGCACCTTCGGGTAGTTTTTCCACTCCAGCAGAAGCGGCGCGACGATCTTAAACACGAACTCGCGCATTGCCGTTTGCGGCGGCCGGCTCGTGTCCGTCACGCTAACGGTAAAGTGGAATTCTCCGAGCGCCGCGGGCGTGCCGCTGATCATTCCATCGGAGCTTAGCTTGATCCCAGGAGGCAATTCGCCTTGCACGTGTTCCCACTGCATGGGCGGGATTCCACCTTTTGTCACCAGTTGGAATCGGTATGGCTGCTGCGGATTCGCGGGCGGAAGCGGGGTCTCGGCGATGACGAGCTTCGAGTTGCCGGCGGCCGGGCCCTGCGCCAAAGCCGCGGTGGCGAGCCCCAGAAAGGCAAAGAGAGTCAGGCATCGGATTCGGGAGGGCGGCATCAGCATGGTGCTTGGATGTTGGCCGGAGGCATCCCGTTCCAGATCCTTACCTTTTCTATTTTCGGCCGCGCAAGAATTCATTCACGGCGGTCACAAACATCGTGGGCTGATCGACGAATGTCATGTGCCCGGACTTCGGGAAGATCACCAGCTTCGATCCCGCAATCTTGCTCTGCATGACTTTCGAAAGCGACGGGTCACATTCATCGTGATCGCCCACCAGAATCAGCGTTGGAACCTTGATGGCGCTCAACCGGTCGGTGTATTCCACCGACTTCAGATTGCCGTCGATGACGAACTCGCCGTGCTCGCCCCACATCTCGCGATACAAATCCCAAGCCATGTTTCCTGCCGCGACCGGATCATAGTTTGGGTCGGGCCGACCCTGGTAAACATAAGGGAAATATCCCTCGCCCCAAGCTGCGACCAGGTAGTCTGCTGAATAGCGGTTCCGCTCATAGGGTTTGCCGTGGCCGTACAAGCCTGCGGCTTCCATCTTGTCGATCCGTTCGCGCAATTCCGGCGTCATGTTTTCTTTCATGCGCACAAAGAGCTGGTTCATGGCGGCAGAACTTGACCATGTGCTGCCCAGAATCAGGTGCGAAAGGTTCTGCTGATACTTCAGCGCATAGGCCTGCACCAGCGCTCCACCATAAGAATGTCCGAGCAGGTTGATCTTGCCGAGATTCAGCGCCTTTCGCACCGCTTCGATGTCTTCCACCATGTTTTCGATGGTGTACTGGGTGCGATCTTCGAGTTTCTGCGAGCGGCCCGAGCCGCGCTCGTCGAGGAAGATGAGCCGGTTGTGGCGCGCCAGCGGTAACAGGTAGGGCAGAAAGTATTCGTGCGACGCGCCCGGTCCGCCATGCATGATCAGCAGCGGCTCGCCCCGACCGAGAGTCAGGTAGTAGATCATGACTCCATTGGCGTCGACGAAGCCTTCCTGCTGCGGAAAAACGTGGGTGGCAGGAGCCTGCGAGAAAGCATGCGGCGCAAGCGCGAGAAACCCTGCAAGAAAAATACCCAGGACAATGGCACGCTGCAATATGCGACCGGTTTTCATAGGCGCCCATCCTAAAGCCCAAACAGCTCGGGAGCAAACGCCAAGGGCCGCCTCGGGACATGCCCTCGCTTGTCCCGGTGACCGAGGCTCGCCATTCTTGAGAGCCTTCTCGGCTTCCGATGTGGACGGTAAGCTTCTCGTCCCCACGTCATAACACCCTGTGATCCACCCCCTCGACGCGCAGCACGCGCCCGCGATACTCTTATCCGTTTTGCGAATCGGGGGGACTGCATGCGAACTGCCGTCGAAAAACTCTGGCCCGAGATTCAGTGGATCGAAGACATCGAGTTGCGCGAGCAAGTGACGCAGGTCTGGATCAAGGCACTGGAACGCAGTCCGCTCAAGGCCACCGACCTGAATTACATTCCATTCACGCTGCTGGTGCCGCATTGCCCCATCACTTTCATGGAGCACAAGCGCTGCGTGGTGCACATTGCGCGCGACAGCGCGAAGGCGATGCAGGAGTTCATGGGCCGCGCGCTGCCCATCAATGTGGACGTCGTTATCGCGGGCGCCATCCTGGCCGACGTTGGCAAGTTGCTCGAATATGAAATCGGTCCCGATGGGCAGGCTCGACAGAGCGAACGCGGAGAAGCGCTTCGCCATCCCTTTACCGGCGTTGCGCTCGCGCTGGAATGCGGAGTGCCCGATGCGGTCTGCCACGTAATCGCCGCCCATGCCGCGGAAGGCGATCAGGTCAAGCGCACTACCGAAGCTTTCATCGTGCACCATGCCGACTTTATGGCTTACCAGCCCTTCAAGAATCCTAAGAACGTGAAGTCGAAGCACCGATAACCAGCCAATACTTCGCAGGAGATGCCCTTGTCCGCTCATAAAGATCCTACCCCCGGCAAAGAAACCATTACCGCCCGAATGGCGCGCTGGGCAGCCAGTCTCGAGTACAAGCATCTTTCGCAAGATGCCATCTACCAGGCAAAACGTTTTCTGCTCGATTCAGTCGGCTGTGCACTCGGCGGCTACCAACAGCACGACCTAAAGATCGCGCTCGAAGTGCTCGACGAAATTGCGGGCCCCGGCCCGGCCACCGTGATCGGCACAGGCAAGCGCATCGATGCTGTTTCGGCGTCACTGGCAAATGCGCTGATGATTCGCTGCATGGACTACAACGACATTTACTGGAAGCAGGATCCATCGCACCCGTCTGATATTTTCCCTGCCGCGATGGCCGCGTGCGAGCGCGCGAAGAGCGATGGAAAAGAGTTGATCGTCGGCTTCGTGCTCGGCCACGAATTTGAAATGCGGTTGTGCGAAGCCGCATTCCCGGGCATTCGTGAGCGCGGCTGGCATCATGCGACCTTAACTGCCTTCGTCTCACCCTTTGTCGCCGGGCGCAACCTGCGCCTGTCTTGGGAACAGATTCAGCATGCCATCGGCATCTCTGCCAGCCGCCACTGCACGCTGGGCGCGGTCACCGCGGGCAAGCTCACGATGATGAAGAACACCGTGGACCCAATGGCCACGCAGAGTGGCGTGTTCGCCGCGTTGCTCGCCGAAAAGGGCTATACAGGCCCCGAACATGTGATCGACGGCAAAGAGGGGCTGGTTCATTGCTTCGGTCCGGAGTGGAAGTTGAACATCCTGACCGACGGTCTCGGCGAATCTTGGCGAATCACGCAGTGCGGCATGAAGTTCTTTCCGACCGAAGCGCTCACGCACGCGCCCATCTCGGCGGTGCTGGATCTGGCGAAAGAGAATGATCTGCACCCGGATCAGGTTACAAAAATTCAGATTCGTTCGCTGGCCCGGGCAGCGGACATTCTCTCCGATCCCAGCAAGTACGATCCGCACACCAAGGAGACCGCAGACCACTCGTTGCCCTATGTGATCGCGGCGGCGCTGGTTGACCGGCAGGTGACGCCTGCGCAGTTTGAAATGGCTAAGATCATGGACTCGACCATCCGCGCGCAGTTAAAGAAAGTTGAAGTGGTGGCTGACCCTGAAATCGAAAAAGTATTTCCCGCGTTGCAGCGCGTGATTGTCAACATCACGACCTCCGACGGCCGCAGTTTCACGAAGCAACTTGACTACCCGAAAGGCGACCTGCGCAACCCGCTCAGCGACGCCGAGATCGAGGAGAAGTTCGCCGCTCTCGCTGACGGCGTGCTGTCGAAGGGTGCGCAGACCAAGCTTAAAGATGCGATCTGGAACCTGGAGAAATTGCCTTCAGTCACGAAGTTGATGGCACTGATGAAAGCCGATGTGGGGAAGAAAAGGGCTCAGGTGACGAAGACCAGTCGCAAGTCCCGAGGTAAGGCGAGTTCGAAGCCAAAAGCCAAGAAGAAAACGCGCAAATAGCGTTGGAAGGAATCGAGAATGCCCGCATTAACTGAGACGACCGCGACCGACCTTGCCGCACGCTACAAGAAACTTGCTGGATATGTGCGCGATCTGGCCGCGCCGCTCACCCAGGAGCAGTTCTGGACAAAACCTTTCCCGTTCGGCAACAGCTTTGGTCATCTCGTGCTGCATCTCACGGGCAACCTGAATTACTACATCGGAGCGCAGATGGCCGGCACCGGATACGTGCGCGATCGTCCGCGCGAATTTTCCGAAGCCGCATCCTCCAAAGACGAAGTTCTGAAGAAATTTCAAGAAGCGATCGAGTTGGTTTTGCGCACGATTTCTACTCAGTCCGAGCAGGATTGGTCCAAGCCTTACGGTGCAGCCGGCGTGGAGGCTCGCGATCGCTTTGACATGGTGCTGCAATGCGCGACCCATCTACACCACCACATCGGTCAGATGATGTACTTATGTTTCGCCATGAACAAGAAAGAGTGAGATGAACCGTGTAGACGCAGACGCCCTCG
>Ga0306922_10005870_pt1 | contig 11742 bp, 9 predicted proteins | sample sta12Cox44000082_FD_203758 | JGI IMG/M metagenome (GOLD analysis project Ga0306922, IMG submission 203758) | Lab enrichment of tropical soil microbial communities from Luquillo Experimental Forest, Puerto Rico - statoxic.12C.oxic.44.000.082 (v2)... | ecosystem: Environmental > Terrestrial > Soil... | reverse complement strand
GGGCGATCCCGACAACAGCTACATGGTTCAGAAGATCGAAGGCGCTCCTGGCATCAGCGGTGTGCGCATGCCATTCGGCGGTCCGTATCTGCCGCAGTCCACGATCGATGTGATCCGTACCTGGATCACGAACGGTGCGCAGCCGAGTGCTGCCGCCGCCACGCAGCATCACGCCGGCTTTGCAGTAGAGGTGACGTCCCCCGATGAGGGGGCGGTGCTGAACACTGAAATGCCGACGATCGTCGTGGCCTTCAACCGCGAGGTCGATGCGTCGCTCGTCAACTACACCACCGTCATGCTGGAGAAGACCGACACCGTGCCCGCGGCTCCGGTCGCGACGGCGACTGCGCTCGCCCAAGCTAATCTGCGCGTAGTGTTGATCACCCCGCGTGCACCACTGGCACCGGGCAGCTATCGCGTAACACTGCGCGGCAGCGGGGGCGGTGCCCTCGCGGATCTCGCTGCCGAGACACTCGGCGCTGGTGCCGATCATTCGTTCAACTTCACCGTGGACTTCGCCCGATGAGCCGTCTTTCCGTTGCCGCCACACTGTTGGGTCTGGTGCTGAGCGTGTTGTTGGTCGCGGGCAGAGCCGAGGCTGAGCCTTATCTCGCGGTGCAGATGGGCCTCAAATGCGGTCAGTGTCACGTTAATCCCACGGGCGGCGGCGAGCGCACCGTCTACGGTGAGATTTTCGCGCAGAATCAGCTGCCGATGAACCGGATCGACACGGGCACCGACCAGTGGACCGGAGAGGTCGCCAAATTCCTCGCCGTAGGTGGCGATCTGCGCTTCCAGGCGTCGTACACCAAGGTCCCGGGGACACCCTCTACCAACCAGTTCGATCTCGAGCAGGCGCGCGTCTACCTCAGTGCGAATGTGATTCCGCAACGACTGCTGGTGTATGTCGATGAGCAGGTGGCACCGGGCGGTGCTCTCAATCGCGAAGCCTACGGTATGTACTGGTCGGCCAATCACGACTGGTACCTGAAGGGCGGGCAGATGTACCTGCCGTTCGGCCTTCGCCTGCAGGACACGAGCGCTTTCGTGCAGCAGATCACCGGCATCAACATGACTACGCCCGACAAGGGAGTCGAGTTTGGCTGGGAGCGCGGAACCTGGGATGGACAGCTCGCCGTGAGCAACGGCACGGCGGGAGGCGCCGTGACCAACCACGGTAAGCAGGTGAGCGGCCAGCTGGCCTATGTGCAGTCGTCGTGGCGGCTCGGAATCGCCGCCAATTACAACGATGCCTCCTCATCCGGCAGCAAGAGCGCCGCCGGGGTGTTCGCAGGACTTCGAACCGGCCCGGTGGCATGGCTGGCGCAGGTGGACGTCACGGATGACAAGAGCGTGACCAATAACCTCACGCCTTCCGGTCCGCTGAAACAGGTGGCATCGCTGGTCGAAGCCAACTGGCTTATCGTCAAGGGAAACAACCTCAAGCTGACTGCCGAGTTTCTCGATCCCAACAAGGACGTGCACAACAACGGGCAGACGCGCTGGAGCATTGTGTACGAGCTGACCCCCATACAGTTCGTGCAGCTGCGCGCCGGGTTCCGTTACAACGACGGCATTCCACAGGATCCCTCCGAGCACCAGAAATTCGCTTTCATCGAGCTGCACGGCTTCTTCTGAGCCGGTCAGCCGCCGACCTGTACGGCGAGCATGGACACCGAGCCGCCATCCATGCCTTCGACCGGGAAGCTCACCGGTTCCCCCGCGACGGTTGCGCCGAGCACGTAGAGCAGCGGCAGGTAGTGCTCGGGGGTGGGCACCGCGAGCATCGCATCACGTCCCAGAGCCGGATACTCGATGAGAGGCGTGTGATCACCGCTCGCCAGTAGCTCCCGCACCCGTGCTTCGAAGCGTAGCGCCCAGTCGTACGGCTCCTGTGGATGGCGGCCCCACGCGTAAGCATGGAGGTTATGGACGATGTCGCCGCTGCCCAGCAGCAGAATGCTTTCTTCGCGCAGCGGCCGCAGGCGCGCGCCCAGCTCGTAGTGAAAGGAGGGCGGCTGCGTTTCGTCGATGCTGAGTTGCACCACCGGCACGTCCGCCTGCGGAAGGAGATGGCACAGCACCGACCAGGTCCCGTGGTCCAGTCCCCAGTGCTGGTCTGCGGTTACCGGCAGCGGCGCGAGCAGCTGCTGCACGCGAGCCGCGAGTGCCGCATCCCCCGGCGCCGGGTAGCGCACCGCGAACAGCTCGCGCGGAAAGCCCCCGAAGTCGTGGATGGTGCGCGGCGCGTCCATCGCCGTCACCGCGGTGCCCTCGATGTACCAGTGAGCCGAGATCGAGAGCACTGCGCGCGGGCGCGGCAGAGTCCGGCCGAGCGCCGCCCAGCCGCGCGTCCAGGCATTAGTCTCGAGAGCGTTCATCGGGTTGCCATGGCCGACGAAAAGGGCCGGCAACCGTGCGCTATTGTCAGGCATGTGTGGCCGGCGCGGCGAGCAGCTGCACCGCCGACTGGTACAGCCGCGCCCGCAGTGCGAGGCGCTCGTTCGCGCGAGTGACGTAGCGCACGGCGATTTCCACCCCTCCGGCCGCCGGGCGTACCGCAATCCCCGGCTGCGCCGTGAAACCTACGCCGCGCTGGCCACGCGATGCGCGCCGCCATTCCTGCTCGGCCTGGCTCGCATCCTTGGCGGTAGCCGCGGTGACTTCCTTCTGGATTGCATCCGCCACCGCATGCGGGTCGCGACCGTAGGGCACCACGACCGATAACTCGTCCCACAACCACTGACCCGAAGTCGAGAAATTGAAGTAGTGACCCGAGATCGCGAAGCTGTTGGTGAAGGTCACGCGCCGCCCGGTAGGGTGACCCGCATCGGTCCAGTTGCCGGTCTCGAGCAGCACCGTGTGGAACATGTTGAGCTCCACTACTTCTCCGCTTACGCCGTTGATCTCCACCCAATCACCGAGCCGCATGCCGTTGCGGCCCATGAGCACGAACCAGCCGACGAAAGCCACGATGAAATCCTTCAGTGCGACGGTGAGACCGGCGCCGACCAGGCCCAGCATCGCGCCGATCTGTCCCGGGAGCCCGACCAGCATCAGCAGGATGACCACTACCCCGACGATCTGCAGCGCAACCCCGACCACACTGCGCAGTGTGGCGAGCTGGCGGCGGTCGATGCGGGCGCGTCCGAGAAGTCCTTCCAGCCAGCGATCGGTGAAGAGCAGCAGGAGCAGCGCCGCGAGCACGATCACCGCGCTCTGCAGGAAGGTATGCAGCACCGCCCTTTGCTCGGAGCCGACCAGCGATCCCCACTGGCCGTAGATGTCAGCGAGCCTCCGCCGTGCAGTGATCCGCTGGTCGCGCAGCGTAAGGCGGTGTTGGTCTGCCGCGATCTGCCGCGTGACTCCAAGGAGCGTTGGAGCATTCGTGATCGCAGCCCCCACCGGGCTGCCCGCCGAGGATGTCGACGCCGTGCCGGCGTTGCCCGGTGCGCGGGAGCTGCCCGCCGGAGGCGCGCGGCCCTGAGGCGCGCCGCTGGCCGCTACGGCGGCGGGGGCAGCTCCGGCTGCTGCAGCCGGTGCATTCGCGTTCGTCCGATGCTGCGCGCGGCTGGCAAGCTCCGGAACGACGGCCTTGCTCTCCGCAAGATCAGCGGCGAACTGCTGCCGTTCGGCCGCAAGCTGCGTGGCGCTTGCTGCCACCTGCTGTTGAGCTTCGCTCAGCCAGCGATGCTTCTCGCGTAACGCCAGCCACTGGCGGATTGATCCCACCATGCCGCGCAACGAGCCGAGTGTGCTCGCAGGCGCTGAAACTGCACGGGTATCGTTGTGCTGTGCAGCCTCGTGCTCCTGCTGCATCCGCTGGATGCGCTGGTGGACGTTGCCGCCTGCCTGCAGCAGATCCTCGTTTGCCTCCTGCACCTCATCCTGCGCGAGCTCCATGCGCGACTGCGCAAGCTCGAGCCGGTCCTGGATGGCGGGCTTGTCGGCGTCTGCGGCCTGCGGCAGCTGCCGCGTAAGCTGCTCGACCACTTGAGTATCGCTTGTCAGCGTCTTCTGCGCCTCGCGCAGCCGGTCCTGAATCTCGCTCGCTTCCGGACTCAATGGCGGCGGGTGCGCCGCGAGATGCACCAGTGTGGCGGTGAAGGCGAGATCGAGCTCGTGATCGGCAATCTCCACCGCGGATTGCGCGAGCGAATGTTCTTCCGGCGTATTGGCAAGCCGCGCCAGGCGCTGCGCCGTATGAAGTGTGTTCTGATCGATCACCGGCACCGCGCTCTCGGCCGGTTCCACCGCTGCCGGTGGATGCTTTGGCCGCCCCGGCGTCACCGGCGCAGGGTTGGTCGCCCACAGTCCGTAACCCGCGGCAAGGAGCAGCGCAATCAGCAGTGCCGCGGCGATTTTCTGCAGCTTAGTCATGCTGCCTATGATGCCACGCCGTCCGTGGCGTGAGCGTTGCGGCGGATGCTGTGCCCGGCACTCGCGCCGGGCCGCGAGCTAGCCGTCGTCGCCGGCGGCCGATCCCGATTCGACGCTGAACCCCTCATCCAGCCAGCCGGTCATGCCGCCGACCATGATTTTGACTGGCAGCCCGAGGCGGGCGAGGCGCAGGGCCCCACGCTCGGCACCGTTGCAATGCGGGCCGGCGCAGTAAACCACGAACATCGTCCCGGGCGCGTAGCGTGCCATACGTGCGGCGATGATCTTCGCGTGTGGAATGTTGATGGCTCCGGGAACGTGAGTGCGGGCGAACGACTCGGGAGAGCGCACATCGATCAACACGAAGTCTGGTCCGCGCGCGAGTGCCTCGTGCACGTCCCAGCAGTCGGTCTCGAAGCCGAATGCACTCTCGAATCGCTGCACCGCGCTCGCGCTGTCGGCGGCTGGTACCTGGGTGACGAGGCTCGGCATGGTGCCCCCCGGCGTGCTGGCCGCTCTGCTGCGGCGCGATCATTCTGCGGCGGTCCGCGGGCCCGGCCCAGTGGCGCATATGACACGGTACGTTAAGATTACGCCATGACACACAAAGTGGTGGCGCTGGCCTACGACGGGCTTTGCACGTTCGAGCTCGGCTGCGTGGTGGAGATCTTCGCGCTGCCGCGGCCGGAGCTCGGCGTGCCGTGGTACGAGTTCGCTGTCTGTGCGGGCGAGCGGCGCGGGCTGCGCGCGACGGGCGGTATCGAGCTCAGGGTGCGCCACCCGCTGCGGCATCTCGACCGCGCCGACACCATCGTCATTCCCGGCTGGCGCGACCCGGGGGAGGTTCCACCGGCCGAGGTTTTAACGCACCTGCGAAGGGCATTCGCGCGCGGCGCCCGCATCTGCTCCATCTGCTCTGGCGTTTTCGTGCTGGCCGCAGCGGGGCTGCTCGATGGTCGGCGTGCCACGACCCACTGGAAATATGCCGCGCAGCTCGCCGCACGCTATCCGCGCGTGCGTGTCGAGTCCAATGCACTGTACGTCGATGAGGGCCAGGTGCTGACCTCGGCCGGCTCGGCGGCAGGGCTCGACATGCTTTTGCACCTGGTGCGCTGCGACTTCGGCGCAAAGATCGCCAACCAGGTTGCACAACGGCTGGTGCTGCCACCGCACCGCGAGGGCGACCAGGCGCAGTTCGTGCCGCGGCCACTGGCTGCCGATGGCCGGGGGCGCCTCGCGCGGCTCATGGACTTCGTGCGCGCCCATCCGGGCGCACAGCACACGCTCGCCTCCCTCGCCGCGCGCGCGGCCATGAGCACCCGGACGCTGCAGCGGGAGTTCAAGGCGAGTACCGGCCTGGCTCCCCACCGGTGGCTGGTGGCGGAGCGTATCGAGCGCGCCAAAGAATTGCTCGAGGGCACGCGCCTCACGGCCGGGAGCATCGCCGCGCGGGTCGGCCTGGGCAGTGCCGAGTCATTGCGCCACCATTTCCGGCGTCGGGTAGGAACGACGCCACAACAATACCGCCGGCGCTTTTCACGCCGGGCCTGAGGGCTCCTGGCGTGAACCGGATCCTGTCCTGTCAGGCGGGATCAATAGGCGAAGTAGGGCGGTGCGACGTTGGGGTTCTCGAGTCCTGTGAAGACGTTGCGGCCGTAGAAGTAGGACAACCCGAGATCGAGGGCGGTGCCGTCGGAGTTCGGGCCGCCCAGGTTGGAGAACGCGACCAGGCTTTTGTTCATGAACAGCGTGCTCGCATCGGCGACGCTGAAGTCCGCCGTCAGCATGGTGCCGTTCGTGCCCTGCAACGTGGCGCTCTCGCTCACCGGGGAGCCGCCCGTGCAGTAGAAGCCGTTGTTGGCCCCCCCACAGGCGGACAGCGAGGCGTCGGAGAAAAAGGTCGCATTCGATCCGCTGTCGAGGTAGCTGTTGGGATAGGTACTGCTGTTCAGCCTGGCGCTGATTACACCGCTCCCCGAATCCGCCAGGAGCTTGGTTGCGCCGGAGATAGCGTTGTTGCCCTGGGTGCCGATGCCGAAGACCAGCGACCCGCTGACTGGCCCCACGGCTCCGCTGGTGCTGACGGGGGGCAGCTCGACGATCACGCCGTTGTTATCGAGGGTGCCGTCCGCGTGGCTCGCGAACTGCACGATCGGGTTCTGAACCTGATACGGATGAGTACCCGACGAGGCGAGATGGGTGGTCGTCGTGGTGCAGGTGGTTGGGGTCGGGCACGTGAAGTAACCGGCGGAGGTCGGCGGGTTGCGGGGCGTGCAGTCGCCGACGCTGTTGCAGTCATTGATGAACGGCCCCACACCCAGAATGCCGTTGGCTCCGAAGAGGGGGACGGTGTTCTCAGGATTACCAGGGCAGCCGGCGGGCGGGCTACCGGCCGCGGGGGCGCCGATTACCTCTATCTGGACATTCGTGGCCTTTTCTCCGGAAACCGGCAGCTCGATGTCCGCGACGTTGACCGTGCCCCAGCTGCTCCCATCGGCAAACTGCAAACACTCAGCCAGCGTAGCGACTCCTTGCTCCGCAGGCAGCATAGTCGGGGAAAGCAGTCCGCCGGGCGGACCGGAAGCAATGACTCGCAACCCGATCGAGCCCGTGTCGACCTCGACGTGGTCGATCGTCTGGCAGTTCGAGAACGTGCCGTCCGGGACGCAGACCCTGACCGAGATGAACGCGGTGTTCACCGCCGGGGTCGTGAGTGCATTCGGTCCCGCATCGACGGTGAGGCTCTCGACGTTCGGCGGGCCGGGTGTCGCGATGACCTGTGATGGCGGTGGGGGCGGGGGTGGGGGCGTCGTCGTGGTAGCGCCGCCGCCGCCGCTGCAGCCGGTAAGCGGAAGGAAAAGGACCGGGATCAGAGCAAACAACTTACGCACGGGCTGTCCTTTTACGCAACGGTATTTTTGGTTTTGTGCGCACTAGCGGATGTCATGCACCGAGAAATTCTGGGGAAGCAGCGCGGGCGCCCAGGCGCGCCCGAAAAAGGCCCGCGCGCGGCCGCTCGACTCCACGACCACATCGGTCGTTCGCACTGCAAGGTGATGATGGTTGTAGTGCGGCTGGGACGTCGCCTGTGCGAACTGTCCATAGTAACCGCCGAGCATCTGACGTAGGTCAGGGATGCCATCTCCGCGCCAGCTCACCGCGAATACCTTGCCGTCTGCAGAGACATACTCGTGGATCACCACGCCCGCAGATGTCTGAATCTCGTGCAGCGAGTAGTCCACGGTGGGGGTCACGCGGAGCGCGCCTTTCATACTCGCGCGGTCGGCCTCCACGGAGGACGCGTCGCCGCCGAGCGCCGCGAACGTTGGGGCCGAGATACAGACGACGGCGAGCGCACAGAGCGGAGCGCAGAGCAACTTCATCATTGGCCGAATCCTTATGAGCCTTATAAGCCTTTGCCACATTGTGCCTGACGGAACGCGCTCATGCGCACCATGTCTTATCTTGGCGACGCACTGGCTACGCAATAAGTTATGAACGTGTTAGCCGCTTGCGATACGAAGCGCCCGAATCGGGGATTCGTTGACGGCGAGGGGCGCACGAAACCGCCTTCCGGTCTGCCTTTGGCCAGGACGCCGCGGCAGAAGTTCCCCAGGGCAGGCGGCGGCACGCCGGAGTGAAATCCCTTGTAGCCTTATTGTTCAATCCGCTAGCATTCGCCCCCCCAAAGCGGAGCGGTAGTTCAGCTGGTTAGAATACCGGCCTGTCACGCCGGGGGTCGCGGGTTCGAGTCCCGTCCGCTCCGCCACATTCTCCAAGTCAGCCGAACCGACACATGCTGCAGAGGATACGAGACAGTCTCCAGGGCCAGAGATGGCTCGCCTACCTGGTGCTGGGAGCGCTGGCGGTGGTCTTTGCCGCCTGGGGCGCCTACGGCATCGTCAACCTGAATTTCGGTGGCTCGAACTACGCTGCCGAGGCGAACGGCAGCAAGATCTCGCTCGAGGATGCGCGCAACGCGTGGTTGCGCCAGCAGAGCATGTGGCAGCAGCGGCTCGGAGGCTCGGAGCTGCCGGCGCCGCTGCGCACACGGCTGCAGGATCAGGTGTTGGAAAGCCTCATCCGCCGAGCGCTCCTCACGCAACGCTCACATGATCTCGGCTACCGGGTGAGCAATCGCGCGTTGCTCGAGGCCGTGCAGGGTGAGCAGGCATTCCAGGTGGATGGCAAGTACGACCCACAGGCCGCGAAGGCCGCACTCGAGCAGGCCGGCATCACGCTCGATACCTACGAGCAACAGCTGCGCACCGATCTCCAGCAGTTGCAGCTCGAAGGCGGCATCCGCGCTTCGGATTTTCTCACCCCGGCGGAGCTCACCCGTTACGGCGATCTCCAGGACCAGCAGCGCGAGGTGCGCTACCTCATCCTGCCTGCGGACCGCTTCCGCTCCTCAGCCACCATCAATGATGCCGCCGTGCAGGCTTACTACAAGGAGCATCTCGCGCAGTACATGCGGCCGGAATCGGTTGACTTGCAGTACGCAGAGCTGCGTCTCGAGGCGCTCGCCGCGCAGCAGGAGGTGAGCGATGCCGACCTGCACGCGGCATACGAGAAGGAAAAGAGCCGGCTCGAGGTCCCGGAAAAGCGCCACGCGCGGCACATACTCGTTACCGGCAAGGATGATGCCGCGGCTCTGGCGCTCGCGCAGCAGGTGTTATCACAGGCAAAGTCGGGTAAGGATTTCGGCGCGCTGGCGAAGCAGTACTCGCAGGATCCAGGCTCGGCGCAGAACGGCGGAGATCTCGGCTGGGCCGAGCGCAGCACCTTCGTAAAACCCTTTGCGGATGCATTGTTCGGCATGTCGGCGGGTGAGATCACGGGGCCGGTGAAGACCCAGTACGGATATCACATCATCCGGCTCGATGAGATTCAGCGCGGCAAGTCGAAGAGCTTCGAGGAAGCTCGCACCGAGCTCGAAGCACAGGTGCGCCGTGCACACGCTGCCGACAGGTTTGGTGAGATCCAGGAGCAGCTGCAGGCCAAGCTCGCCGAGCCGGGTGCGGACCTCAATGCCCTCGCGCAGCAGTACAACCTGCAGCCCGGTGAGGTGAAGGAATTCGCGAAGGGTGCAGGCGGCGTGCCCTTCGGTGCTGCCCCGCAGCTCCAGGAGCTGTTGTTCACCGACCCGCCGGTCGCCGCCGACAAGATTGGGGGGCCGGTGCTGCTCGGTGACGACCGTCTGGTGATTTTCAAGGTGCGCGAGCATCGCGCATCGGCGCCCAGGCCGCTCGCCGAGGTGCGTGACAACATCGTCGCCGCCATTACGAAAGACCAGGGCACCCAGGCCGCTCTCACCGCTGCGCAGCATGCGCGCGATGAGCTACTCAAGGGCGCCTCGTTCGACACGGTGGCGCAGCAGCTCAAAGTGAGCGCGGATCCCGCCCACTTCGTCAGTCGTAACGATCCTTCGGTCCCGGCACAGGTGCGCGAGGTGGCCTTCTCGGTGCCGCGGCCCGCAGGCAAGCCGGAGTTTCGTGCACTGACCCTCAATGACGGCAGCGGTGCGGCGCTCGTCGCGGTGACAGCGGTGCGCACCGCGGCGGCACAGGATGCCGAGGCCAAGGCGAGCCGCACGCAACAGGAATCCGAGCGGCTGGGGACCTCGGCCGCGCTCGCCTACGTCGATGAAGTGCGCCGTACGGCGAGCGTGCGCAAGAACCCCAAGGCATTCGAGTAAGACGGCCTCACTCAGCGGCGCTTCAGCCGTCGCCCCCCTCGAGCGGAAAACTCATCCCGACGGTGCTGAAGCCGCTGTCGACGTAAAGGATCTCGCCAGTGATCCCCGCGGCAAGGTCCGAGCACAGGAAGGCAGCGGCGTTCCCCACATCCTCGAGTGTCACGTTGCGCCGCAGCGGGGCAATCTCGGCGACACGGCCCAGCATCTTGCGAAAGCCCGGTATGCCGGCCGCGGCGAGCGTCTTTATGGGGCCGGCAGAAATCCCATTGACGCGGATGCCCTCGGGACCCAGGTCCGCAGCGAGAAAGCGCACATTCGCCTCGAGGCTCGCCTTGGCGAGCCCCATGACGTTGTACCCCGGAATCGAGCGCAGCGCGCCCAGATAGGTCAGCGTGAGCAGGGCGGCACGCCGCCCCGCCATGAGCGGATTGGCCCGCTGTGCGAGGGCAGTGAAGCTGTAGCTGGAAACTTCGTGGGCCACCCGGAAACCCTCCCGGCTCGTGGCCTGGAGGAAGGTGCCGGTGAGCGCTTCGCGCGGGGCAAAGGCGACAGCGTGTACCACGATGTCGAGCTCACCCCACTCGCGCTTCAAAAGCTCGAAGGCTGCATCGCACTGGGCATCGACCGTCACATCGAGCGGCATGGTGAGGCGAGATCCGAGCGAATGGGCGAGAGGTTCGACGCGCTCGCGCATCTTGTCGTTCACGTAAGAGAAGGCGAGCTCTGCACCCTCGCGATGCATCGCCTGTGCGATGCCCCAGGCGATCGAGCGGTCGGTCGCGACTCCGACGATGAAGGCGCGTTTGCCGGCGAGAAATCCCATAGCTTGCAGCCCTCCCGGCTCGATTATGCCGGAAAGGTGCAGGCGCAGCGGGGCGTACGCGGCGCCGTCTCAGCTGTGGTGGCTGGTCAGGTGGATCCGCAGCTTCTGACCGGCGTGCAGGTGCGAGCGGGCGCTCAGTCCGTTCCACGCGAGCAGTTGCGGCACGCTGCACTGGAACAGTCGTGCGATCAGCGAGGGGGTATCGCCGTCGCGCACCGTGTATTCGATGTGCCGGCGGTGCACGCGTCCGCCGGTGTCGGTCGAGAGCTTGATTCGCTGTCCGGCCCGCAGCGGGTCATCGGGTTGCAGGCCATTCATGACCGCGAGTGTGTTCACGTTCACACCGGTGCGGCGAGCGATGGTCCACAGCGAGTCTCCGCGGCGCACGACCTGCACGTGGGCACGCGAGCTACGGCCGCGGCCGTGTCCATCGACCCGCGCGGCGGCCAGTACCACCTTGGCAGGCAGGTCCGTCATCGCACCCGGTACGCGCAGGTCATCGCCGACCGCGATGCTGCCGGCCGGCATGTCATTCAGCTCGCGCAATACGTTCACCGAGGTGTGAAACTTCAATGCCACGGTCGCGAGCGAGTCCCCGCGGTGCACGGTGTAATGAGCGACACCGAGCCGCTGATCCGCACTCAGCTGCGTGATGTTGTCCGCGAAGACATCTGCCGCATTCACAGGGAGCAGCATGAAGTGCGGACCGCCCGGGTCGGTAGCCCAGCGATGGAACGCGGGGTTGAGCTCGTAGAGCTCATCCGGACTGATGCCGGCGATCTCGGCAGCGATCCTGAGATTCACCTGTCCCTGCGTCGAGACGCGGGTGAAATAGGGCTGA
>Ga0306922_10005868_pt1 | contig 11742 bp, 10 predicted proteins | sample sta12Cox44000082_FD_203758 | JGI IMG/M metagenome (GOLD analysis project Ga0306922, IMG submission 203758) | Lab enrichment of tropical soil microbial communities from Luquillo Experimental Forest, Puerto Rico - statoxic.12C.oxic.44.000.082 (v2)... | ecosystem: Environmental > Terrestrial >... | reverse complement strand
GGCGGCGCTGCGTCGCCTGGTGTTCGACCGCGAGCGCGGCACGGTGCCGCCGTTTCATCGCGTCGTGATCGAAACGAGCGGTCTCGCCGATCCCGGGCCGATCCTGCAGACGTTCTCGACCGACCGCGCGCTCGGCGGCGAGTTTCATATTGACGTCGTGCTCACGGTGGTGGACGCAGTCAACGGCGACGCGACGCTCGACAGCGCCAGTGAAGCGCGCAAGCAGGCGATCCTCGCCGACCGGTTGATCGTCTCGAAGACCGATCTTACCGAAGCACCCGCGGTCGAACGGCTGGCGCGACGCCTGCAGGCGCTCAATCCGCGGGCCACCATCGACATCGCCGTCAAGGGCGCGCTCGATCCGCAGCGCGTCATCGCACCGGCCGATGGCGAGCGTTCCGGCTTCATCGCCGAGGCCGCGCATTCCGACGGCATCACGAGCTTCGTCATCGCGCAGCAGGTGCCGATCGCATGGCTCACTTTCGCCCGCGCCATGGAAACCTTGATCGCGCTGCGCGGCGCCGATCTGTTGCGCGTCAAGGGCATCCTCAACGTCGCCGGCTGCCGCGGGCCGGTGGTGGTGCAATACGTCCAGCATCTCGCCCACCCGCCGGTCGAGCTGGAATCCTGGCCGGATCAGAACCGCGACAGCCGCATTGTGTTCATCACACGCGGCATTGCCGAACGCGAGGTGCGCGATCTGTTCGCCGCGGTTGAGGCGCTGGCGAAAACGAATGATTGATCTGCTCGCGCGCCGAACCGTGTTCCCAATTTGCGCGTTTAGGAATAGTCTTCACCGCAGCGGATGCAGCGGAACAGGGAACTCGAACCGGCACATGGCCGGCCCTTACGTAAGCGCTGCGCATATGGAGGACGCCGGCGATGAGCCAAAAGTTTTCCCTCAACGTCAACGGCAAGGACCACACCGTGGAGGCCGACGGCGACATGCCGCTCCTCTACGCGCTGCGCGACGATCTGGGGCTCAACAATCCGCACTTCGGCTGCGGGCTCGCGCAGTGCGGCGCCTGCACCGTGCATCTCGACGGTAAACCGACGCGGTCCTGCGTGACGCCGCTCGCCGAAGTCGGCGATCGCAAGATTATCACGCTGGCCGGCCTCGGCACTTCGGACCAGCCGCATCCGCTGCAGACCGCTTATGTGCAAGAAGAAGTGCCGCAATGCGCCTATTGCGTCAACGGCTGGATCATGACGGCCGCGGCATTCCTGCGCGACCATAAGAAGCCGACCGACGCCGAGATCCGCACGGCGCTCGCGGGGCTGAAATGCCGCTGCGGCACCCACATGGCGATCCTGCGCGCGGTCAAGCGCGCCGCCGCGGCGATGGGTTGAGGGAGGCCGCCATGAATCAGCACATGACCGGACACGAAAATTCCGCAGCCTTCTCGCGCCGCGCCCTGCTCAAGGCCGGCGGTGCGCTCGTTGTTTCGATCAGCGCGCCGATCGCGTTCGAAGACGCCGACGCGGCCGACGGTGCGGTGGCGGTCGCGACGCAGCCGCCGCTCACGCCTGATCAGCTGTCCTCGTACATCGCGGTCAACGCCGACGGCACGATCGCGATCTATTTCGGCAAGATGGACATGGGCCAGGGCTTGGCCATCGCTATCCGCCAGATGGTGGCCGACGAGCTCGACGTTGCCTTCGACGCCACCAAGATCTGCATCGGCGACACCGCGACCAGCGTCAATCAAGGCGGCGCCTCGGGCTCGACCGGCGTGCAGGATGGCGGCAAGCAGATGCGCATGGCCGCCGCCGAAGCGCGGCGCGTGCTTATCGCGATAGCTGCAGAGAAACTCGGCGTTGCCGAAGACCAGCTGACGGTGACGGACGGCGTCGTTCACGCCACGAGCGATGGGGCCAAGAAGATCAGCTACGCGCAACTGATCGGCGGGCAGTTCTTCAACGTCCATCTCGACTGGAACGGCAAATACGGCAATCCGCTCTACGCTCCGGGCAAGGCGCAGCCGAAGGATCCCAAGGATTACAAGATCGTCGGCCAGCCGATCGCGCGCGACGACATCGCGCCGAAAGTGTTTGCTCAGGCCGACTTTGCCGCCGACATCAAAGTGCCGGACATGGTGCACGGCCGCATGATCCGGCCGCCGGTCGCCGGCGCCGTGCCGTTGAAAGTCGATGAGGCCTCGATCAAGCACATCGCCACCGCCAAGGTAGTCTGGGAAAAGGACTTTCTCGGCGTGGTCGCCGACAAGGAGTGGGATGCGATCAAGGCGATGCGGCAGCTCAAGGTCGAGTGGTCGCAAGTCTCTGCGCCGTTCCCCGATCAGGCCGCGCTTTACGATCACATCCGCAAGGCGCCGACGCGCAAGCGCGAAGTCGGCAAAGAGGCTGGCAACGTCGAGGACGCGTTCAATGCGCCCGCTCGCGTCATCGAGGCCGAATACGAGTGGCCGTTCCAGTCCCATGCCCGCATGGGTCCGGGTTGCGCCGTGGTCGAGATCAAGGACGGCAAAGTCACCTGCTGGACTGGAACGCAGAAGGCGCATTTCGTGCAGGCCGGGCTTGCGGCGATCCTCGCCGTGCCGAAAGAAAGTGTCCGCGTGATCTGGACATCGGGTGCCGGCTCTTATGGCCGCAGCGATGCCGACGATTGCGCCATGGACGCCGCAGTCCTCGCGAAAGCCGTCGGCAAGCCGGTGCGGCTGCAATATATGCGCGACGAGGGCACTGCCTGGGATCCCAAAGCGCCGGCCTCGATCCACCACGCGCGGGTCGCGCTCGATACGTCTGGCAAAGTCGTGGCGTACGATTTCCTCAGCAAGGGCTTCTCCCGCATCGACGTCAACACCAACGGCAGCGAGCCCAAGGACACGCTCGCCGGACAGGCGCTTGGCGTCGAGCTGAAATCGGGCGATGGCTTCGGCTTCCCGGGCGATTCCTACGGCTTTGCCAACAAGCGCACCGCCTGGGAAACCATCGCGCCACTGCTCGACCGTGGCTCGCCGCTGCGCACCGCGCACATGCGCGATCCGGTCGGGCCGCAAATCCACTTCGCCAGTGAATCGTTCGTGGACGAAGTGGCCGCGGCGCTAAATGCCGATCCGGTCGAATTCCGGCTGCGCTATGTGCGCGACCCGCGCGACATCGCCGTCATCAAGGCGGCGGCCGATAAGGCTGGCTGGCAGACCCGGCCGTCGCCGCGCAAGGATCAAACCGGCAATAAGGTCAGCGGACGCGGCATCGCCTATGCGCAGCGCGGCGCTACCCGCGTCGCGGTGATCGCCGAGGTCGATGTCGATCGCTCAACCGGAGCGATCTGGGCGCGCAAGTTCACTGTCGCCCACGATTGCGGCCAGATCATCAATCCGGATGGGCTGCATCACGCCATCGAGAACAACATTGTGCAGGCGACAAGCCGCACCTTGTGGGAGGAGGTCAGGTTCGACCAGAACATCGTGACCAGCATCGACTGGCAGACCTATCCGATCCTCGAAATGGGCGGCGCCCCCGAACAGGTGGATATCGTGATGGTCAATCATCTGGAGATCGCGCCGTCCGGCGCTGGCGAGGCGGCAAGCCGCCCGGTGGCGGCGGCCATCGCCAATGCGGTGTTCGACGCCACCGGCGTGCGCATCCGCCGGGCGCCGTTCTCGCCCGACCACGTCAAGGGGGCGCTGTCGTAGCCCCATGGCCGTCATCGCCCGCACGCTCGACGAGGCGCTCGCGCCGATCGCCGATGGCTGTGTGCTCGCCGTGCCCCGCGAGAGCTCGGGCGCGCCCATGGCGGCGACACGGGCGCTGATCCGGCGCGGCGTCAGGCGGCTGCATCTGATCGCGCTGCCGACGTCGACCTTGCAGGCGGACCTTCTGATCGGCGCCGGCTGCGTCGAGACTTTGGAAACGTCAGCCGTGAGCCTCGGCGAGTTCGGTCCGGCGCCGCGCTTCACCGCGGCGATCCTCTCAGGCTCGATCCGCATGATGGACGCCACCTGTCCGGCGCTGCACGCCCAATTTCAGGCCGCCGAGAAGGGCGTGCCGTTCATGCCGCTGCGCGGCCTAGTCGGCTCCGACGTGCTGGCGCACCGGCCCGATTGGAAAGTGGTCGACAACCCGTTCGGCAACAACGATCCGATCGTGCTTTTGCCTGCGCTCAAACCGGACCTGGCGCTGTTGCATGCGCCGATGGCCGACCGCGCCGGCAACGTGTTTGTCGGCATCCAGCGCGAATTCTTCTCCATGGCTCATGCCGCCAAAAAGACCGTGGTCACCGTGGAGAAGATCCACGACGGCAATCTGCTGAGCGATCCGCTGCTTGCGGCCGGCACGCTGCCGGGCTTCTACGTCGAAGCGGTTGCGGTCGAGCCGCGCGGCGCCTGGCCGTTGCCGCTGCCGGACCACTACGGCGTTGACGCGGCGCACCTCGCCGAATACGCGCTGCTCGCGACGACGCCCGAGGGGTTCGCCGACTATCTGCAACGGTACGTGTATGAGCGGCGCGCCGCCTGAAAATACTTTTCGCGACGAGGAGCTGCTCGCCGACACCATCTGCCGGTTGATCGGTGACGCGCGCCATGTCGCGGTCGGCGCCTCATCGCCGATTCCCGCGACGGCGGCACTGCTCGCTCGCGAACGCGGCCGCGGCAAACCCTACGTCTCGCTCCTCGGCAGCCGCGCTCACACCTTCTTCACCGACGGCGCCCGCGAGCTGTTCGACTGCGCCGGCCAGGGCCGCATCGATGTGTTCTTTCTGTCCGGCGGCCAGATCGACGGCGCGGGCAACATCAATCTCGTCAGCGTCGGCGACTACGAGCACCCGAAGGCGCGTTTTCCCGGCTCGTTCGGATCGGCCTACCTCTACTATGTCGTCCCGAAGGTGATCCTGTTCCGGGTCGAGCATTCCCGCCGCACCCTGGTGCCGAGGGTCGATTTCATCAGCGCGCCGGGCGTAAGCCCCGAAAACGTGTTCCGCCCCGGCGGCCCGATCGCGCTCATCACCAATCGCTGCCTATTCGAGTTCGACCGCGAGCGCCGGCGCTTCCGGCTCGCCAGCGTGCATCCCGCCCACAGCGTTGCCGAGGTGATCGAGAACACCGGCTTCGACTTCGACCGGCCGGCCGACGTGCCGACCACGTCGTCGCCGTCGGCGGAGACGCTGCACCTGCTTCGCTCTACCGTGGCACCAATGCTGGCCGAGGTTTACCCACAATTCGCCGCGCAAGTGTTCGGTGTGTCGCGCGGCCTTCCTGAGACCCGACCGGTCGGCTAGTCTCCCGGCGCTTTTTCACGACCAGGAAGGACAGCGCCGGTGAAGACGGTGGAAGCGGGGGTGATCGGCGTCGGCTGGATCGGTGGTTTGCGGGCGGACACGCTCTCGCGCACCGCGCTGGTCGACAAATTGCATCTTTGCGACATCAAACGGGATCGGCTCGCCGAGGTGACGAAACTCTACAAGCCCGCGACCTCGACGCTGGACTATCAGGACCTCATCAGGAACGAGAAAATCTCGGTGGTCTATGTCTCGACCACGCCGGAGGCGAACCATTATCCAATCGCGCGCGATTGCCTGCGCTCCGGCAAGAACGTCATGCTGGAAAAGCCGATCGCGCTGGAATTGTGGGAGGCCGACGAGCTGATCCAGCTGTCGAAGCGCAACAATCTGAAATTCACCATCGGCTATTCGCAGCGCTTCAATCCGAAGATCGCCTTCGCCAAGAAGAAAATCGTGGACGGCACGCTCGGCAAAGTCGTCTCCGTGCTGGTCAGCCGGCACCTGTCGCGCGAGCTCGGCAAGAAGATCGCGAGCCGGGTGCGGCTTTCTCCCGTCGTCATGGAATCGACCCACGATCTCGACTTCGTGTTCTGGCTGCTGGAGCCGGCGAAACCGGTACGGGTCTACAGCCAAGGCGCCTACGGCTACATGGAACCGATCAACGGCTCCCACGACGTGATGTTCACCACCGTCACCATGGACAACGGCGTCGTGGTGATGATTGGCGGCGGCTGGAATTTCCCGCCGAGCTATCCAAACTACTGCTCGACCTGGATCGAGATCACCGGCACCGACGGCGCGCTAACGCTCGACGACACCCAGCGCGACAATTGGCTCAACACCGAGAAGCGCGGCCAGGAATTCACGATGTCGACCATGCCGGGCGAATGGGTCGATCACGTCTATGCCGGGGGCATCGGGCCGGAGACGCTGCATTTCCTCGAGGCCTGCATCCGCGACACCGCGGTGATGGTAACGCCGGAGAGCGCGCGGCGGGTGATGGAGACTTATAGCGCGGCGGACCTCTCGGCCGACCGTAATGCGCCGATCGATCTACCGCTCAGCAACGAGACGATTTCCGGCATCGCCGAGCTAAAGGCAAAGAACCGCGCGGGGCTGAACGTATGAAACGAAACGCCAAGGGCATCGGCCTTGCCATCATCGGCTGCGGCCGGGTTGGTCTGTTCCGGGGCGAGGTAGCGGCGCGCCATCCGGCGGTGGAGTGGATCGGCATCGCCGAGCTCAATCACAATCGCGGCGGCGACGTCGCGGCGCGCATCGGCGCCGATTTCGTCACCACCAGCCATCGCGAGCTGCTGGCGCGACCGGAAGTCACCTGCGCCATCATTGCTACCGACGAGCATCTGCATGTCGAGCCGATCCTGGCCGCGGTCGAGTGTGGCGTGCCGATGCTGATTGAGAAGCCCCTCGCCACCGATCTCGCCCAGTCGGCCCGCGTGCTGAAAGCAATCATCGACGCCAAGCTCGACGCCGTCGTCGGCTATACCCAGCGCTTCCGCCGAAAATGGCTCGCCGGCAAGGAGAAGGTGCGCAACGGCGCGCTTGGCGACGTCACCATGGTGACCTCGCGCGCCTTCATGAATCGCCTCGTTGCCATCGACAATTACAAGCGCACCAACGACCCGGCCACGATTTCGCCGATGGTGATCTCCGGCACCCACGCGCTCGACATCGTCATGTGGTATCTCGAAGGCAAACAGCCGGTCGAATGCTATGCCCGCTCGGTCGACAAGGTGCTCGGCCCGCTCTATCAGGGCATCGACGCCACCGCCGGCATGATCATGTGCGCCGACGGTACGATCTATCATCTCAACATTTCCTGGGCGCTGCCGGTCACCTGGCCGGGCGCGGTCTACAGCCTCGAAGTCGGCATCAACGGCACCCACGGCGTGCTCACCATCGACGACACCCATCGCGACATGGTGCTCGCGGTGTCGGCGCCGCAGGCCGAAGGCTATGCGCCCGATCAAAGCCGTCTGGTCGATTTCCTCGGCTCCTATCCGCCCGGCGATATGGCCCTCGGCGAGTTGCGCGGCCCAATGCGCGAGGAAACCGACTCCTGGCTCAATCGGGTTTCGCTTGGTCTGTCGACGCAAGCCGCCACTGCTGCGGAGGCACACAATCGGCTTATGCTGACCAAGGCGCTCGATCTCTCGGCCAAACTGAAGCAGCCGGTGAAGCTGCCGCTTACGCCCGAACAGGGGCTCGCCGCGGCGTGACCCGAGCGCTCCTCGCCTTCATTCTCCTTCTGCTCTCCGCGGCCGCACGCGCGGAGGATGCCGCGACGTTCTTCAAGGGCAAGACCATCCGCATCGTTGTCGGCTCGGGCGTCGGTTCCGGTTACGACATCACCGCGCGCACCTTGGCGCGCCACATGGGCCAGCACATTCCCGGCAATCCGACCATCATCGTGCAGAACCAGCCGGGCGCCGGCGGCGCCATCATGACCAACATGCTCTACGCCACCGGCCCGTTCGACGGCACGGCGATCGGCGCGCCGTTCAACGGCACGCCCACGATGCCGCTCCTTTCGCCGCAGAGCGCGCGGTTCGATGCGCGCAAGCTCGTCTATATCGGCAGCACCAATCGCGAGACCCAGGTGATGTATGTCTGGTCGACAGTGCCGGTGCACACGCTCGAGGACGTCAAGATCACCGAGGTCGTCATGGGCGCGCAGGCGCCCGGCTCGACGCAATACGATTATCCGGTGCTGCTCGACCGGCTGCTCGGTTATAAATTCAAGGTCGTCACCGGCTATGAGAGCACGCCAAAGATTCATCTGGCGCTGGAGCATGGCGAGGTGCAGGGCACCATCGCCAATTGGTCGACGCTGAAAGCGCTCAACGCCAATTGGCTTGCCGAGCGAAAAATCCGACTGATCGTGCAATGGGGGCTGCAGAAGCTGCCTTCGGTCGGCGACGTTCCCTCGATCCTCGACTACGTCAAGACCGACGCGGATCGCGCCGCGATCAGGCTGATGGTGGCGCGGCTGGAATACGGCCGGCCATTCTTCGTGCCGCCCGGCGTGCCGGCCGATCGCGTCGAGGTGCTGCGGCGCGCATTCGACGCCACGGTCAAGGACCCGGCGTTTCTCGGCGAGGCCACCATGGCGCGCATCGACATCGATCCGCTCAACGGCGAAGAGGTGCAGACCCTGGTCGACGAGGTCTCGCAGACACCGGCCGACGTCGTGACCCGGGTCCGCGAGGCGCTGGAAGCCAAATGATCAGCGCAGCGCGACCAGAAGAATCGCGATTTCGCTGACCTGCTCGACGGCGCCGAGCACGTCGCCGGTCTGACCGTCGATCTGCACGACTGCGAGCCAGGCCATCAGCGCAACGACGACGAGAAGGACGATCAGCGCGGCAATGCCGTGGGCCGGGCCGAGCCCGATCGCCAGGATCAGAATCCCCAGCACGCTCGCGGTGATGACCCGCTCGCCCGAGGGCCTGCCGGCCGCGTGGGCGAGGCCGTCCTTTCGCGCCGGCGTTAGCAGCGCCATGAACAGCGGCAAGGTGGCGCGCGCCGCGCCGTGCGCTGCGATCAGCGCCCACAGTGCCAGCACCGGGCCGGCGAAGGCCGCGAGCGCTGCGACCCGCAGCACGATCGACACGGTCAGCGCGCAAACACCGTAGGTGCCGATCCGGCTGTCGCGCATGATCTCGAGCTTGCGCTCTTGCGTGTCGCCGCCGCCAAAACCGTCGACCGTATCGGCAAGCCCGTCTTCGTGCAGGCAGCCGGTCACCAGGAGCGTCGCGGCAACGGTCAGCGCGGCCGCCGGCCAGCCGGCGAATCCGAGCTTGTAGGCGAGCGCATAGACCGCCGCCGCGATCAGGCCGACGACGATGCCGGCCAGCGGAAACGCCCAGGCGGCGCGCGCGAGATCGCCGCCGGCAGGCGTCCCGCCCGACACCGGCAGCCGGGTGAAAAACTGGATGCTCGTCTTCAGATCGCTGGCCCAGTCGGCGAGCCATCCGTCGGGTATCGTCATCGGTCGCGCTCCTCGGCGATGGCACGGATGATGGCCGCGCCGGTGCAAATTTGCTAGACGTTGGTCGCTTCTTTAACGCGCAAGGGCTATCGGCAATGCGGAACTTTACCTCGTTTTCCGCGCTGCGTGCCGCCTGTCTCGACCTTCCAGCCGGCCATCCGGCGGCGAGCGCGGCGGTCGCGCAGCGCGAGACGACCTTGACCAAGCCGCCGGGGAGCCTGGGCCGGCTCGAGGATTTGACCGCGTGGCTTGCGCATTGGCAGGGCCACGTGCCGCCGCGGCTCGATCGTGTCGACATTCTGGTGTTCGCCGGCAATCACGGCGTCACCCGCCAAGGGGTCTCGGCTTACCCCTCGGAAGTCACCGCGCAGATGGTGGCGAATTTCTCTTCGGGTGGCGCCGCCATCAATCAACTGGCGCGCGCCGTGGGCGCCGCGCTGCGCGTCATTTCGCTCTCGCTCAACCGGCCGACCGCCGACTTTACTGAACAGTCCGCGCTCGACGAGCAGGAGTTTCTCGCCGCGGTGACGGCCGGATACGATGCGGTGTCGTCGTCGCACTGCGATCTAATCTGCTTGGGCGAGATGGGGATCGGCAACACGACCGCGGCGGCGGCCATCGCGGCAGCGCTGTTCGGCGGTGGCGGTGATCGCTGGGCCGGCCGCGGCACCGGCGTCGACGAGGATGGCTTGGCACGCAAGCGCGCCGTCATCGACCGCGCGCTCAATCGTCATGCCACGGTGCTTGACGATCCGCTCAAAGTTGCCGCCGCACTCGGCGGCCGCGAGCTTGCCGCCATCCTCGGCGCCACGTTGGCGGCGCGCCGGCAGCGCATTCCAGTGCTGCTCGATGGGTTCGTTTGCACAGCCGCGGTCGCGCCGCTGGCGAAACTGCGCGGCGATACGCTCGCCCATGCGCAGGCCGGTCATGTTTCGGCCGAAGCCGGGCATCGCATGCTGCTCGATGAGCTCGGACTTGCGCCGCTGATTGATCTCGACATGCGGCTCGGCGAAGCTTCCGGCGCTGCGGTGGCGCTGCCAATTCTCCGTGCGGCGCTCGCTTGCCACACCGGCATGGCGACTTTCGCCGAGGCTGGCGTGTCGGATAAGCCCGGTGACGACGCAGCGCCAAAGGCCGCGAGCTAGCGCGAGTCTATTCGGCTGCGATGGCGTGAAAGAACGTGCCGGTGACGCGGCCGCGCCGACCGCCGGCATTGCCCAGCATGCGACCTTCGCCATCGCGCAATTCGGCAAATGCCTCGTCGTCGCCGGCTGAGTTCAGCGACGCGTAATGGAATTCATGACCGCGTACGATCGCGCCCTTGCGGCCCAAAATACTGTCCGCGAGCAGGTGCGCGCTGCGATAGCCGAGATGCAGCTTGAGCTTGGCGAAGTTTGTGGTGTGGCCGAGCAGGCCAACCATAGGGTGACTCCGGCCGTCGGCGTCTTCGATGCTTTGGCCCAGGACCATGTAGCCGCCGCACTCGCCGTGGACCGGCCGCGTCGCCGCGAAGCGCTTGAGGCCATCGCGGAAACGCCGCGCGGCCGCGAGCGCATCCGCATGCAGCTCCGGATAACCGCCAGGAAGCCAGCAGCAATCGGCCGCTTCCGGCGGCGGCTCGTCAGCAAGCGGCGAGAACGGCAAGATTTCAGCGCCGGCCTTTTGCCACGCTCCGAGCAGGTGCGGATAGACGAAACTGAAAGCTTGATCCTGCGCCAGCGCAATGCGCTGACCGGGCGGCGGCACGGCCGACGGAGCGGTCGCGAGCTTGATCGGGAGCGGCGCAGCGCTTGCCGCGATGGCATCGAGATCGAGATGACGTTCGGCCATGGCGGCCAGCCGGCCGAGCAGGGTCGCAAGATCGGCATGCTCGGACGCCTGCACCAGGCCGAGATAACGCTCCGGCAGCGTCAGGGCGGCCTCGCGCGGCACGGCGCCGAGCACCGGGATGCCGAGCGCACCGATGGCTTCGGCGGCCAGCGCGCGATGCCGTTCGCTCGCCACCCGGTTCAAGATCACGCCGGCGATGCGTACCGCTGGATCGTGGCCGGCAAAGCCGCGCACCACCGCCGCCGCCGATTGCGCCTGCCGCGCCACGTCGAGCACCAGCACGACCGGCAACTGAAAGTGCGCGGCGAGATCGGCGGTGGCGCCGCGGCGTCCGGATGCGCCATTGGCGCCGTCGAACAAGCCCATGACGCCTTCGATGACGAAAATATCCGCGCTGGCGGCGGCGTGCGCCGCCATGGCGTCGAGCAACGCTGGCGACATCGCCCAGGAATCGAGATTGACGCTTGGCGCACCGATCGCCGCGGCGTGGAACGCCGGGTCGATATAATCGGGCCCGGCCTTGGCGGCGCGCACGGCGATGCCGCGCCGTTTCAGCGCCGCCAAGAGCGCCAACGTCGCCGTGGTCTTGCCGGCGCCGGAATGGGCGGCGGCCACGATGAGGCCGCGCGCCGTCACGGCATCTCCTTTGTGGTGG
>Ga0306922_10005864_pt1 | contig 11748 bp, 9 predicted proteins | sample sta12Cox44000082_FD_203758 | JGI IMG/M metagenome (GOLD analysis project Ga0306922, IMG submission 203758) | Lab enrichment of tropical soil microbial communities from Luquillo Experimental Forest, Puerto Rico - statoxic.12C.oxic.44.000.082 (v2)... | ecosystem: Environmental > Terrestrial > Soil... | reverse complement strand
GTCGTAGCCTACGAGATTACACCCGGCATCATCCGCAGCGCCGAGCGCATGACCTATACGGCTGTCTATGCGGCGCTCTCCGGTGAGGCCGATCCCGCGGGGCGGGACTACGGCGCACAGGTGGAGCGCTTCCGGCGGATGGAGGAGCTGGCGCGCCTCCTCAACCGGCGACGCGACGCCCGCGGCTCCATCGACTTCGACCTGCCTGAGCCCGAAATCGAGTTTGACGAGTACGGGCGCATGATCGGCGTCACGCGCTCGGAGCGCAACATTGCCCACCGCATCATCGAGGAGTTCATGCTGGCAGCCAATGAGACCGTAGCCCGGCACCTCGAACGGGCCGGGGTGTCCACCCTCTACCGCATCCATGAAAAGCCCGATCCAAAGAAGGTGCTGGAGTTTGAAGAGATCGCCGCCACTTTCGGCTACTCGCTGGGCATCGACTTGCCGGCAGCGCGCCGAGTGCGCGTCCGGCGGCGTGACGAGCGTGACCGATACCCACGCTTCGAAGAAGCGCTGCTGTCAGGTGAATTGGAGATTACGTCACGGCACTACCAGCGCCTCACCCAGCGTATCGCCGGAAAGCCCGAAGAACGCATTCTTTCCTACCTCATGCTCCGTTCGCTGAAGCAGGCTCGCTACTCAGAGGAAAACCTCGGCCACTTCGCTCTGGCGTCGAAGACGTATACGCACTTCACCTCGCCGATCCGCCGCTATCCGGACCTCATCGTGCACCGCATCCTCAAGGCGGTGCTGGACCAGGAGGGAGCAAGCGTGCGCTCCTCGCCCGGTGGCGCCGCGGTGCACCCGCAGGAGCTCCTCGCCCTAGGCCTGGAAACATCGGAGGCCGAGCGTCGCGCCGCCGACGCGGAGCGCGAGGTGATGGAATGGAAGAAAGTGTCCTTCATGGCCGGACGCCTGGGTGACGAGTTTGAGGCCCTCATTATCGGCCTGACCAAGCATGGACTTTTCGTGGAGCTGACGGATCTTTTCATCGAGGGTTTTGTGCCCCTATCCAGCTTCGAGGACGATCGCTACGTATACCGGGAAAAGCTGCGCGCCATCGTGGCGGATGCCTCGCAACGCGCCTACCGCCTCGGTGACCGCGTCCGCGTGCGCCTGGACCGAATCGAGCGCGCCGGCAACAAGCTGGAGTTCGCCGTAACCTCCTAGTTTGCCTGGTGTTGCGTTCGATTAGTTCTTTATATTTTTCGGGATGGCAAAAGGTATGAGTAAATCAACAGGATTCATCCGCGGTTTGATTGGCCGCTATTTGCCTCGCCGCCTCGGGAGTTAGGGAGTAGGAACTAATCGCTCCCAAGCTCAGAGTTCTTGCTGATTTCGGATTGACGAGTAGGCGTGACAGAACGTATCCAAACGGAACAAGGGCCCTCGCGTCGAGCCGGATGGGAAGCAATTCCTCGCGACTCGCGGCATAGCAGCCGTGACTCGTCAGCGCCCGGCAAAGCTCACGAAGCGTATCGACCCTTGACGCTCGCCGCTCAGCAGACGCCAAGAGCCCCATTAGGAGCAGATGGGTGCGAACCCCCGGTTGACTCGGATGCGGAACCGAGACTTTCTCACCGAGAGATACTCGCACCAGTGCATCGGCCAGATTGACGCCACTAAACACTCCGTTCATCGGCTCCACAAGACGCGGATTGGCATCGATAAACAAAGGTACCCTCGCATCTCGATCGAGTATGTAATCGAGTGATAACGCACCGTGCCAGCAAAGATGCTGGCCCAGGCTTTCAACATAGCGCCGCACGCTAGTGCGAACCACACTCAGCTTCACGACGTCACCTCCCCCCAACCCTTCCACCAATTGTCTGTATCCATGGATCGCGACCAGTCGTCCGGCATCGAAGACGGCCTGAACTCGTTCAACGCTTCCCCGCACCGCCCCCTGGATCACCAGTTGGCTTCCTGCCTCGAACAACCCTCTCGACTTCAGCTCGGGCACGAGCTGTGTCAGCGCTTCCTTGTTGTTGACCCGCCAGGTTCCGGTGGAGGCTGTGCCGTAATCGGTCTTAAGGAAGAATGGCAAGGGGTGCCCTTCCAGCAACTCTGCCTCGGTTCGGACGATGAGCGATTCCGGCTGAGGTATGGATAGCTCGGTGAGTGTCCTGACCAAAGCACCCTTACTTTGTATGCGTAAGAAGGACCTGAATTCCGGCACCGCAAGTGCAACAGCCGGCGGAATCTGCCTTCGCATTCGGGAGAAGAGAAAAGCCTGCTCATGCGCTGGAAAAAGGACATCGTGTTGCCCTCGACTCAGAAGACTACAAACAAAATCCATGTACGCCCAGGGGTTCCTTCCGACAGCGGGACAGCGATAGTAACGTCGCACGAACCGCGAGAAGCGTCCCAAGCACAGCGAATCTGGATCGCACATGTCCACCGGATATCCAGCAACACCGAGAGCTGTAATGGACTCCCGTGCGGACAGGCTCGAGCCCTCAGACAACAATATGCGCGGCGGACATTTAAGCATAGCAAGCAAGGTTGCAGCATGAGAATGGCAGTTACTGACTCTAGGCGTTAAGTGACAGAGAGACCTCGGTAGTGATGAAGAGCAAGGCCATTCCGGCGGCGCAAGTGAGGGGGGTTACACCCTGCGCGACGGGGAGTGCAAGGCCGTAACGTCTGGACCGGCGTTCTTCACCATAAGGTTGGCAAGTCTTGGCTGCCTTTCTCATTCGACCTTATAAGAATATGCTTGACTTGCCCGTTCGATTAAAAGAAAATTACAACACATAACTAAGAAGGGCAGTCTTGATTTTGATATCTCACTCTAGGAAATGGGGGTGTTTGGCCATTGGCTGAAGTACGACTTCAGGAAGGAGAATCCCTGGAAAACGCCCTGCGGCGATTCAAGCGCAAGGTGCAACAGGAAGACATCATCAAGGAAATAAAGAAACACTCGTTCTATCTGAAGCCGGGGGAGAGGCGCCGAGTCAAAGAGGCGCTGGCCCGGAAGCGGGTCCGGAAGAAGGCCAGGCTCGAGCGGGACTGAGCAGCGGGTAGAACTGTGAGGGCGTTGCGGCTGCGATAGCTTGTTGAGCGGAGGGGGAGGAATACAAAGGGGGGAGCATGGAGTATCGAGACAGGGTAATCAAGTGCATGGAGTGCGGGTCGGAGTTTGTCTTCACTGCAGGGGAGCAGCTCTTTTACGCCGACAAGGGGTTTAAGAACGAGCCCAAGCGGTGCAAGAACTGCAAGGCTAAGAAAGGCCAACCACAGGGTAGCCAAGGTTACCAGCGTACGGTGACCGCCACGGTGTGTTCGCAGTGCGGTAAGGAAACCACGGTCCCCTTCAAGCTGACCCAGGGCCGGCCGGTTTACTGCCGCGAGTGTTTCCAGCAGCGTCGGGCGTCTGCTGCTTCGGCTTAACCGCGTTTTTACGAAGCTCTGCTTGTCGCTTGGGCCGGGCGGCCTCGCCTGCACGGAGCGTCGTGTTTGCGGCTCGCTCTGGTCTGTGAGGTCCGTCGATTTGAGATTGTGTGCCTCAGCAAGAAAGACGTCGAGGATAATTTCATGAGACGGGATTGGGTTGCTCAGAAGCTTGTGAAGTTGTGGCTGCTGGTCCTGGTCCTGGGCTTGGCGTCCTGCTCCAAGGGGCCGACGGATGACGCAATCACGAAGGCGATCCAGGGAAGCTACTACGCTGATCCCCAGGTTAAGGATGAAAAGGTTGCCGTCGACGTGAAGAACGGAGAGGTGACGCTTTCGGGCAACGTATCGAGCGACGCTGCGCGTCTGCAAGCTTACAAGCTGGCGGTGCAGACGGCCGGCGTCAAAAAGGTGAACGACCAGATGCAGGTGGCCATGGCTCAGCCGGCAGCGGTAGCTGCTCCCGCCTCCGAGGCGCCACCGGCCGAACCTCCGAAGGAGGAATCAAAGGCCGAGGCCAAGACGGAGGAAACTCCGCCACAGCCGCCCCCGCCGCGAAAAGTCACTGTGCCGGCAGGCACGTCCGTTCGAGTCCAGACCATTGATGCCATCAGCTCGAAGACCAGCCAGGCAGGACACACCTATCGCGCTTCACTGGCAGCGCCTATCGTGGTTGGGGATTCGGTCGTCGTGCGCAAAGGCGCCGATGTCTCCCTGCAGGTCGTGTCGGCCAAGCAGGCGGGCAAGATTAAGGGCAGCAGTGAGCTCACGCTCGCTCTTGCTAGCCTCTCCTACCATGGCCAGTCCTACCCTTTGGCCAGCAGCGCGGTGCAACAGGTGGGGAAGTCACGAGGAAAACAAACTGCCACGAGAGCGGGCATAGGCGCGGGCGTGGGCGCGCTTATTGGCGGACTTGCCGGTGGCGGGAAAGGTGCAGCCATCGGCGCCGGTGTCGGAGGTGGTGGGGCAATAGCCTTTCAGGCCTTCACCCACGGCCAGGAAATCAACGTGCCCTCCGAAACTCTACTCGATTTCACCCTCGCACAGCCTGTGACCATAACGCTGCCGCCCAAGAATACGGCGCCCAGTGGGCATTGACTGCGCATGAACCGGCGCGACCTCTTTACCTGTGCGGCCGCAGGTGTCGCTACGTGGATGGCGGCGGAGGGTCTCACTCCCCGGCTTGCTGCGCAACGCGCTCGCAAGCCGGCCGCGCGCACGGCCGACAAGCGCGCCCGCATTGCAATTTCCTCCTGGAGCTTTCACAACTACTTTCGATCTTCGCGCCAGAGCGAATTCAATCCGCCGGGCTCCATGCTGGTGTTGCTGGACTTCCCGGAGATGATTGTCGACCGCTACAAGGTTCACAACTTGGAGTTTGTCGCTCCGCATTTCGCCTCCATTGAGGCAACCTACCTCGCAGAACTCAAGAATCATCTGATAAGTACGCACTCCCGCCTGGTGAATATCACGGTGGACATCGAAGAAATCGATACGGCCGGCGGCCTCTCGGATGCCGATGAGCAGGTACGCGACCGCGCTATTGAGGCTGCCAAGAAGTGGATCGACATTGCTCATGCCCTGGGCGCTAGCGCGGTGCGCTGCGATCCCGGTACGATGGACCCGGCGAATCTCACCCCTACCGTTGCGTCATACAAGCAACTGGCTGCCTATGGCAAGTCAAGAAGCGTTCAGGTACTTCTCGAGAACCACAGAGGAGCGGGCTCGGCGCATCCGGAGCAGTTGGTGAGACTTTTCAAGCTGGTAGGAGCGAGCTCCCTGGGCGCGCTCCCCGACTTCGGCAACTTTTCAGACGAAGCCACCCGTGAGAGGGATCTACGGCTGCTATTCGCTTACGCGCGGGTGGTGAGCCATGCCAAGGGACTGCAATTCAACGCCGCCGGCAACGAGACCCAGTACGACTTTTCCAAGTGCATCGCGGTGGCAAAAGAAGCCGGATATAAGGGAGTGTATTCGGTGGAGTACGCGGGTCCCGGCGATCCTTACGACGGCGTGCAAAAAGTGATCAACGAGCTGGAGAAATATTTGTAGCGCAGGCGGCGCATTTCAGCAGAATGGTTTCGCGGACATTAACGCTCGCCAATCAGATCACCATCCTGCGGCTGGTTTTTGTGCCGCTGCTCGCCATTCTCGTCGTCGAGCGCCGCTACGGCCTGGCGCTGGTGGTGCTCGGCGCCGCTGCTATCTCCGACGGTGTGGACGGGTTGGTAGCTCGCGTCTACCATCAGCAGAGCCCTCTGGGGGTTGCCCTTGACCCTATCGCCGACAAGATCCTGATGACGACTGCTTACGCCACCCTGGCCTTTCGAGACGCGTTGCCTTGGTGGATCACCATCGTCGTGATCAGCCGCGATGTGGCGATTGTGGTCACAGCGTTGCTGATCAGCCTGGTGTGGGGGTATCGTCCTTTCCCTCCCAGCTTGCTGGGGAAGGCGTCGACCTGTGTTCAGCTGTTGACGGTGCTGGTGGCTCTGGGCGCAGCAGCGGGTATTTCCTTCGTTTCCGGCCGGGTCGTGCAGGCGTTGGTCTACGCGACCGCGGTGCTCACAACGGCTTCCGGCATCCACTATCTGGTGGCGCTACGGCATTATGCGCGAACGCCTTCTTCCGGGAGCGGGGTGTCAGGTGTCTAGGCTCGATTTCTCGACCAACTAAACTAATTGATCTAAGTATCGTCGGTACCGACGAGGTAGATGTAGAAATCCAAGATCAGCTCCATCCTAACGCCATGGAGATTTGCGCTGCCAGCCGCAGAGGGTCGAAAGGCTTGGAAATAACGCCCTCGACTTGCAGGCTGGCGAACCGGTGCCAGTCGGCGGACTGCACTTTGGCCGTCAGGAGAACAACCGGGATCGTCCGCGTAGCAGGGTTGGCTCGGAGCTGCTGTAGAGTGGCAGCACCATCCAAATCGGGCATCGTCCAATCCAGCAGAATGGCATCGGGGCGCTCGGTGCAGGCGCGCGCCAGTCCTTCCTTCCCGGAGCAAGCCGTCAACACGCGCCAACCTCCACGTGCTTCCAGGCTGGCCCGGACAAGCCCGAGGATGCCCTCTTCGTCGTCGATAATCAGAATGCTTTTGCTCATCTTGCCGCGCAACGCGGCGGAACCCTAACCAAAAGCAGATCCTGCGCTTCGCTACGCTGCCCCCAGAATGCCATGTCATCCTGGAAGCCGCAATCGGCAATAAGACCCTGTGTTTTGGACTCTTCAACCTCCGCTATAATGGGTGGAAGATGAGGAGGACGTCACATGGTGAAACCTGGCGTCGAGCGTCCGGATCCCGATAAACTACTGCGGCAAGTGCTGGCTGAAGAACGGTACCAGGCGCGTGGCCGGCTAAAGGTCTTTCTGGGTTACGCTGGAGGGGTCGGGAAATCGTTTCGCATGCTCGACGAAGGGCGCCGCCGAAAGCAACGAGGCGAGGACGTGGTGGTGGGCGCGATTCAACCCACAGTCTCCGCCGAGGTTGACGCCCTGCTGCAAAAAATGGAGGTCATCCCGCCGCTCACTGTCGACAGCGTTCCGGTGATGAACGTGGAGGCCATTCTCAGCCGGTACCCTCAGGTCTGCCTCGTGGACGGCCTCGCTTACGACAATCCGCCCGGCAGCCGTCACCGGAAGCGCTGGGAGGATGTCGAGGAGCTCCTTTCCGCCGGTATCTCCGTTGTCGCCACCGTCAATCTGCAGTACATCGACGAGCAGCGTGAGCGGGTCGAAGGGATCACGGGCAAGCACGTCGAGCACACGGTTCCACAGAGCTTCCTGAGCAATGCCGACGAAATCGAAGTGGTCGATGCCCCTCCGGAGATGTGCCGGCAACGGTCCGCCGACGCTCCTTTGCAGCACGGAACGGCGGCCGAGGGTGCTGTTGCCGGGCAGGAGCAGAAGCTGTCGGAATTGCGTGAGATCGCTCTGCTGCTGGCTGCCGACGTGGTCGACCAACAACTGGAAGCCTATCTGGAGCGTCAGGGTATCGAGCAGCTCTGGGGAACCCAGGAGCGCATCCTGGTTTTTGTGACTCCGGAGGTCGATGGCAGGGCGATGATCGCCAGCGGCCGTCGCAACGCCGATCGTTTTCACGGCGAGCTTCTCGTCGCCTACCTCGCCCAACCGGACCTCACCGCCGACGAGCAGGCGGCACTGGAGGTTAACCTCACCCAAGCCCGTGCCGCCCATGCTCACATCGAAGCCCTGGATGGCGAAGATGAGGTTGACACCGTGCTGCAATTCGCCCGCAGCCGCGGCATCACCCAGATTTTTGTTGCCAACCGTCGGCGCGACGACTGGCGGGAGCGGATTTTTGGCGGGCTTCTCGAGCGGTTGATCCTGACTGCCGAGAACATGGACGTGCGCGTGTTTCCACAATAGATGACTGAATTCGCCGAACCTCACCGTAGGGGCAGACTCAAAATCTTCCTGGGCTATGCCGCAGGTGTCGGCAAGACCTACCAGATGCTGGACGAAGCCCAGAAACTGAAACACCAAGGCATTGATGTTGTCGTCGGCTACTTTGAGCCGCACGGCCGCCAGGATACCATCGCCAAAGCCGAAGGCTTGGAGTTCGTGCCTCGCCGCACGATCACCTACCGGGCGTCCACCTTCGAAGAAACCGACGTCGAGGCCATCTTACAACGCCGCCCCCAGGTCTGCGCCATCGACGAGTTCGCTCACACTAATGTTCCCGGTTCGGAGCGCGCCAAACGCTGGGAAGATGTGCAAGTCCTCCTCGATGCTGGCATCGACGTGTTGACCACGATGAACGTACAACATCTCGAGAGCCTGAACGACCAAGTGTGGCAGTTCACGGGCATCCGAGTCCGCGAGACTATTCCCGACTGGGTGGTGAAGCAGGCGGACGAAGTGGTGATGGTTGACTTGCCTCCCCAGGCCCTCTTGAACAGGCTGAAGCGTGGCGCCATCTACTCGCGCGACAAGGCGCGGCTGGCAGCGGAGAAGTTTTTCCAAGAGTCCAATCTGGTAGCTCTTCGCGAGCTGGCCATGCGCCAGACGGCCCACGAAGTCGAGGTCCGGCTCGGGGCGCCGGACGAGACGGACAGGCCGGCGGAAGACGCAGACGATCGGCCATCGCCTGCCATCGCTCCAGCTTCAGACCGCATCCTGATTTTCATTACCGATGATCCTTCCACCGCGGCGCTCATCCGTCGCGGCAGACGCGTAGCGGACTACCTCAAGGCGGATTGCTTCGCCGTCTTCATTCATCCCCAAATCGACCTGCAGGGCCTGCCCAGGGCGCAGCGCGAGGCGATTGAGAGACATCTCAATTTTGCCCGCAACCTTCACGTGGAGACCCGGGTGCTGCAAGGGGAGAACGTTGCTCAGGCGCTGGTCAATTTTGCCCGACTACACCGCATCACCCAGATTTACTTGGCGCGCCCGCGCCAAAGCTCATGGCCGCGCCTTTTGGGCCGCAACCTTCTAGGACAGGTCGTTCGCCTGGCGCGTGACATGCAGGTGACCATCGTCGCCGATCGGCGGCGTGGCCAGCCTCCTCAAGGTTAGACCTCGCGGTGAACCCCAACCACCTGTCGGTATGATACCCAAATGTATGGAGGGCGTGAATTACGCGCGGGCCCGTCGTGGCAATCGCATCTCGCAAGCCCTGCGATCGGGCAGGTTAACGGGCCAATTGGGACTCTATTCTCCCGTCCCAGCTAATTGCTTACAATCGGTGCCGGTTGTCTATGTAGAACCGACACGCCCACACAGAAGATCTGGAGCCTAGGTTTATGTACCTAGCAACTATTCGCCCTCAGCCGCTAGCCAAGGTTCAGCCTCTAGCAGGCGTCGTCAAGTCATTTATTTTACGCTAAGACAATCGGTGATAACTACTAAGTATTTTGTTTTGAAAAACATCCTCGGATATCCCCTGGTGAATTTGTCGTCAACCCTTATTTTCAACAACTTGGTAGGGTATCCCTTCATTTTGAGTATGGTCAGGCGTGCTTCCCCGCCGAACGCTCACGCCAGCGCAAAGGTTGAAACTCCAAAGGGAGGTCGTTTTCATAAGCCTGGATCGGATGTCCAGGGGCTCCGTGGATCGGTTCAAAAGATATATATGTCATAGTCTACTCATTTGTCAAGAACAAAACTTAGGAGCGCCAGCTTGGCGAGATCAAGGACCGAAATCTTTGGCGCTTATGGTCAACAGTTAGGCCGAACGGCAAACTAGGAGTCTAGGGGGCAGCAGCTGTGAAAAATCGCTGGCTGCCTGATCTTACGGCTCTGCCGCGATTTTTTCACACCTTCCCACTCCCTTGTGGGGTGCCCCCGCAAGGGCCACTCAGCCAGGAAAGCCGATTAGTCCTCGACAGGATACCCCGCCTCGCGCCACCCTCGCCAGCCGCCGTCCATGGAGCGGACGTCGCTGTAGCCCATTTGCTGTAGACTGTCGGCGACTAGGGCGGAACGGAATCCCCCGCCGCAATAGAGCACAATGGTAGCTGAAGGGTCCGCGATGGTCTTTTCGATGTCGCGCTCGATGATGCCTTTGCTGAGGTGAATGGCGCCCGGCAGGTGCCCGCGCGACCACTCACTTTCTTCCCGCACGTCGACAAGGTAGAACGTTTCCCCGGCCTCCAGCCGCCGCCGCACGTCATGGACGTCAGTCTCCCGGATGCGCGTCTTAACGCTCTCGACCAGTTTCAAGAATCGCGGCGAATGTTTCATCGTGCTTCCCCAAAGTGCAACGCCGCCCTTAGCGCAAGTACTAGGCATTCTGAACATAAACGAAGGCAAACCAAGCGGTCAACTAGGGCGCTGAAACACACAGCTGTCGAATGGGTGTGGGGTTCCTCCATCCCAACCGTAGGCCTTGCAGCGCAGCATTCGATGTGCAAACGCTGCGGCTCTTCGAGTTTTTCGGCAAAAGAAATGGAAGAACCGCAAGGTTGAAGAGCAAACCTTGCGCTACATCACTTGTACCTACCAGCGGAAGTTCTCCACCAGCATGATGCGCGAGGTCAGCTTATCAACCTGCGGATATATGATCCACTCGTGATTAGAAGATACGGACAAGCCAGTCCAACCTATCGATAAACGGGCATTCTCAACCTCGGCCATTCGACTGATCTTTCCGGTAGCCAAATCTAGCCGGTTGATGGTGGCGTGAGGTTCAGCTTCCACGTCCATGAAGTAGAGGTATTCGTCAGAAAGGGTCCAAAGCCGCTCCGTGAGCTTGTTGAGGACCAAGGCTTCGGCACCGCCCTCGACCGGCTTCCTCCAGATGCCTGGCTTCTCGGGGCGTCCGGTCAGCCAGCAGGGCAGCTTGGTGTAATAGAGCCATTTTCCATCCTTCGACTCTCGAGCCTCGAACCCTCCCGTCCACGTTACCTGCACCGCTTCTCCGCCTTCGGCAGGCATCTTCCAGATGTCCAAGACTCCGTTGCGATTCGAGCAGAAGTAGATCCATCTGCCGTCTCTGGACCAGTTCGGCACAAACACATCGGCTCTCGGCGGGGTAAGGCGACGCGGCTTACCGCCCTCTGCGCCTATCACGAACACCCCGCTCCGCCCGCGAGGCCGCGAGTCGAACGCAATCCAGCGTCCGTCCGGAGACCAGTGCGGAGTGCCCGTCTCAAGGGCGCGCAACGACGTCAACTGAAGGGCATCTGATCCGTCGGCGTCAGCCACCCAGATTTCCGTTTCCCCTGAACGATCGGAGGCGAATACTATCCGCTTCCCGTCCGGAGAAAATTCACTGTCAGCTTGCATGCCGGTCCCTGAGATGAGTTTGGTCGGTGAGCCTTCGAACCGCCCGGCGGGGGTGACTTGGGTGGTCCAGATGCTGACGTTTGTTTCCGACCTCGTGTAGGCCAAAAGGTTACCGCTCCGGGATACAGCGGGAGCATAGGCGTTTCCCCCCACTCCGGCCAGGGGTTCGATTTCACCGCCGGAGACCGGAACTCTCCAAAGGTTTGAAAGACCCGAACGCCCCGATGAGAACACGATGTTCCGGCCATCCGGCGTCCACGCTAAGCCCTCAATTGCCACGTCGTCGAAGGTCAGTCGTCTTGCTTCCGCGGCATTGGCGTCCTGTAAGTAGATGTCGCCCACTTCGAGTCTCGACCAGCGAACGAAGGCTAGGTTCTGCGCGTCAGGAGAAAGAGCAGGGTCAGTATCACCCCAAGTTCCTGGAGCTGGCGATGTGAGCCGATGTCTCGTGCCATCCTCCAAGGAAAGCTGAAAAATGCCTGGCGGCTCGGCGGCTGAAGGCTTGTCCGCTACTATGACGGACTTACCATCCGGAGACCAAGTGATATGACGAACATCCCATGTTGTGATCCTTGGGGGATTGATTTGACTCAGGTGGCG
>Ga0306922_10005861_pt1 | contig 11748 bp, 7 predicted proteins | sample sta12Cox44000082_FD_203758 | JGI IMG/M metagenome (GOLD analysis project Ga0306922, IMG submission 203758) | Lab enrichment of tropical soil microbial communities from Luquillo Experimental Forest, Puerto Rico - statoxic.12C.oxic.44.000.082 (v2)... | ecosystem: Environmental > Terrestrial > Soil... | reverse complement strand
GGCCCGCACGGTCCCGAGGCGGGTGTCTGGGTCATTGCCGAGACGACCGAACTACCGACGCGGTTCAGGCGCATCGTCGTGACCGACGATCAGGGCCGCTATCTGGTGCCGGACCTGCCGCAAGCCGATTACAGCCTCTGGGCGCGCGGCTACGGTCTTATCGACTCGCCCAAGATGCGCGTGAAGCCGGGTCAGCGGTTCGATCTCGCCGCCGCGTCGGCACCCAGCGAGGCGGAGGCGGCGCATTACTACCCGGCGATCTATTGGTACTCACTGCTGATGATCCCGGACAAGAACGAGTTCGGCGGCGAGAACGGCATCCCCGCCAAAGTCACCCAGCAGGACTGGCTGACGATCCTCAAGAACCGAGCCTGCGTTGGCTGTCATCAGCTCGGCCAGGAAGCAACACGCACGATCCCCGCCGCCTTTTCGGATCAGGAGACCAGCACCGACGCCTGGATGCGACGCATTCAGTCGGGCCAGTCGGCGCCATTCATGGTGAACCCGCTCGCCGGGCAATTGGGCGGCGCGCCGTTTAAATATTTCGCCGATTGGACCGACCGCGTCGCGCATGGCGAACTGCCTCATGCAACGCCGCCGCGACCGCAAGGGATCGAGCGCAACCTCGTCGTCACCGAGTGGGATTGGGGCCGCTCGGACAAATACCTGCACGATCTGATCTCGACCGATAAGCGCGATCCCACAGTCAATGCCAATGGCAAGGAGTTCGGCTCACCGGAGTACTCGACCGACGAATTGCCGATCCTCGACCCCATGACAAACACGGTCACCTATTTTAGGGCACTGGTGCGCGACCCCGGGATGCCGCTATCGCTCGGCGACGGGCACGCTGCGACCTTGGAGCCGGTGATGCCGTCGGCTTATTGGGGCGACCGGCAGATCTGGGACACGCGCGTTAACAACCACAACATGATGATCGACAGGAAGGGCCGGGTGTGGTTGACCGCTTCGGTGCGCGGCCTCGACAATCCCGCCTTCTGCAAAGAGGGCTCCGACCACCCGTCGGCCAAGCTCTTTCCTCTGAAGGAAAGCCATCGTCAGCTGGCAATGCTCGACCCCAAGACGATGAAGTACACCTTTGCCGACACCTGCTTTGACACGCATCACCTGCAGTTCGGCTTCGACAAGGACGACACCTTGTGGACGAGCGGCGGCGGTCCGGTTGTCGGCTGGCTCGACACCAAGGTTTTCGACGAGACCGGAGACGCCGCGAAGGCACAGGGCTGGACCGCACTGGTGCTCGACACCGACGGCAACGGCAGGCGCGACGCCTATGTCGAGCCGGACCAGCCGCTCGATCCGAATAAGGACAAGCGCATCCCCGGCGGCTTCTACGCAATCATGCCGAGCCCGGTGGACGGCTCAGTGTGGGGTACGGTCGGCGTGTTTGCCGGCAAGGGTGCCGTCGTCCGGCTCGATCCCGGCGCGAACCCGCCGGCCACGGCACTGGCCGAAATCTACAATGTTCCATTGCCGGGCTTTGGGCCGCGCGGCGCCGACATCGATGGCCAGGGTGTCGTGTGGGTCTCGCTTGGCAGCGGGCATCTTGGCAGCTTTGACCGGCGCAAATGCAAAGCTCCGCTGAACGGCCCCAATGCCACTGGCGACCAGTGCCCGGAGGGCTGGAGCTTCTACCAGTATCCGGGGCCGGGCTTTGCCGGCATCGGCGACAACAGTGCGGAGGCGAGCTATTACACGTGGGTCGATCAACACAATACCCTGGGGCTCGGGAACGACGTTCCGATCTCGACCGGCAATGAAAACGACGCGCTGTTGGCGCTCGTGGACGGGAAATGGGTTGTGCTCCGCGTACCCTACCCGCTGAGCTTCTACGCCAAGGGCCTGGACGGCCGCATCGACGACCCCAATGCGGGATGGAAAGGGCGCGGGGTGTGGACGACGAGCGGCGACCGGGTGCCGTGGCTGAAGGAAGGCGGCAAGGGTACGGTTCCGATCGCCTTCCATTTCCAATTCCGCCCCAACCCGCTCGCCGATTGACGGCCCGCGCCGCCGGGCCCGGTACACCTAGTTCGTCCGCCCCGTCGGATTAGGTGGTCGCGTCCCGTCAAGCCGCCTCCAAAGTGGGGGTCGCGTCGATCTCGTCGGCCATCTCGCGGCGCAGCCGTTCGAGGTCGTAGCGGGTGTGCAAGACAAGCCACAGCTAAGGACCATTGCCGCACAGCTTGCCGAGCCGCAACGCCATGTCGGGCGTCACGGCGGCGCGCTCGGTAAGGACAGCGTGAAGCGCCTGCCGCGAAACTCCTAGGAGGCGCGCGATCTCGACGCGCGGCCGGCCGAGCACCGGCAGGATTTCCTCGCGCAACAACTCGCCCGGATGTATTGCCGGCAACCCGGTCCCCGTCCTCGGCTGGATCGTCAATGGTAGTCCTCCAAATCGACAGCGACGGCAGCGGCAAGCGCGACGCTGCCGTCGAGCGTGACCAGCCGGTCGATCCGCAGAAGGACAAGCGCATCCCCGGCGGCTTCTACGCGATCATGCCGAGCCCGGTCGATGGTGAGCGCTCGACGCTAGGCTCGGTCCCGGACCTATCGGGGAGGGCGGCCATTTTGACCGTTATGTGCCGCGAAGCACGACGGGGGCGTCTACCGCCTTCACTCCCTGACCTGACCGCAGCACCATCAGCGGGATGATATCCAATTCTGCCAAGTATCCTTCAAGGTGCATCGCGAGGTGCGACACGCGTACCAGGGTATCCTCGAGCGCCTCGAGCTCCGCCGCTGGCCGTCCGCGAAAGCCATGGAGCAGCCGGGCGCCTTTGACCGCGACGGCTCGGCCGCCCTTTAGCACCCCTAAAAACCCGGCCCAAAGCCGCGAGTGGAGCGAGACACCGCGCGCCCAGCACAGCTGCTTTAAAACGTAGAGTAAACTGTCACCGTAATCCCGTCACCGTAATCTCGGATATATCGCGCCGCCGCCCCCGTGAACCTCTCGACCCCGGTGAACCTCTCGAATATCTGACGGCCAGGGCAACTTTGGACCCTCGCCCAAAGCGGGGCGTCGGCGCCCCCGCCCATAGGTTCAATCACGGTCTGTTTCGTGTACGGCCTAACGCGCCTGCGCCAGGCTTTATGCTCATTTCAACCCGCAAGACAGTGTTATAGGGCGTCCCGTATTTGATCCTAGCCTTGAGTGGGCAATTGCCCGTCGAGTTAACAAAATTTCCGAAAGATGGGAAGCCTGTGTCTACAGTCGCGCAGACAACTTCCCGGCCTTCCCCATCATAGACAATTTGACCTGACTTGTAGCTGAGTCCGGGCACGCTGCCTTGAGGATACTCCATGATGATACTTTTGCCTGTTCCGACTGAAACTGGCACATACACCCATGCGCTGCCGTTTTTATCATATCCAAAGGATGGAAAGCCTGATTTTTGGACTGGCGCACCAGCCACTTGCTGGTGAATGACCACAATGGGCCCGGTTGCCGCAGCCACAGTTACGTTCGAGCTAGAATAGTAACTGTGCGTTGACGGGTTATAATATGCCGTAGGTTCTTCGCCAGATCCGACCGCACCTTGAGCCTGACCGCAGGCCATGGGCCGCTGTTCACCACCACTATTTGTCAGGCGGAAATCCTGGCAGGCCTCGCCGTCATGCCGGAAGGCCGCCGCCGCGCTGCTCTTGAAACGGCGGCTCAAGCCATATTCGCAGACGATATCAACGGGCGCGTGCTCCCGTTCGACGCGGCGGCCGCAGCGGCCTACGCGGACATTTTCACCGCCTGCCGAACGGCCGGCCGCCCGACCGCGCTCGATCTGATGATCGCAGCCGTCGCGCGAGCCAACGGTGCCGGCGTGGTCACGCGCGATATCGGCGGTTTCGAAAATTGCGGTGTCCCACTTGTCGATCCGTGGCAGACTTTATCTTGAAGAGGCCGCCGCAGGACGACCGCGCCGCCAGGCGAATGTATGAGGGTGCCGGGCTGGGATCCAAGGACGTCAATATATTCAATCCTTACGACAGCTATGCACCCATGGCGCAGTTGTTTCTGGAGGGCTTCCAGTGCCACGGCGTCAGAGTCGGAGATGCCTTCGCGTTCTACGCGGGCGATATCAGGTTTGGAGGAACACACCCGTTCTGCTCGAGCCGCGGTGGTCTGGGGACCGGGCACTGCCGTACGGCCGTGTACACCGACAGCATCGAGCAGCTCCGCGGCACGGCCGGCGCCCGGAAGGTCAAGGTTCGGGCAAGGAGCGCGCTGGCGGCATCCACCACGCCGAGCAGTGGCGGCTGGATCATGTTCGGCAAATCCCCGAGCTGACGACCTGTGACACTGGAGATCACCGGCTCGCGACGATTAATCTCAGTGCCTGACCCAAAATGGCTGGCGAGCGAGGACTAAGGTTGGCAAATCAGTTTGTGAACGGACCTTCGCCGAAGCGCGCGGCTACAACGAAGATGCGCCGGTTAACGGACAATGTGGTCTGCGACGTCTCAATTAAATTTCGTTCGATATCTAACCGGCGCTTCGGAGCTGAACCAAAATGTTACCTCGCCGTCAGCACGGCCTTGCGATACGGCACCCCCTATGAAAATGGGCACTGTCACTCCTCTGGGTCGATCCCTTGCTGATGGTGCAATTAGGCATACCAGTCCTTCGGCGCGAGCGCGCGCTCCGAGTTCGCGGCATAGCGTATGGTCGTCGCTGATCAGACACGGAAATTCTCTTAGAAAGCGACGTATATCTTTCGCATTCCCGTTTATCATCCAGGATAGAAGGGGATAGCGAACCGGGTACGGTCTTCCAACCGGCGGATTGTAGTATTGGCGCTGTGACTGTGCCGCTTCCCTACTGGCCGTTCGATGTCCTCGTGCGGCGTAGAGTACTCCGTAAGTTCCATCCGAGTATCTTCCTTGGCTCGGAGAGCGAAACGGGATATTGGCCATATCGGTTATCGTGTCGTCGCCCAAGGCCTCAGGTCCGCCTAACAGGCTGCGGAAAAAGTCGCGATTTTGGAAAAACGGTCATGAAACGGGCTCGCAACGGGAACCTCGGTCTAATTAAATCAACGGGTTACGAAGGGGCAAAAGGTGACGAATTGGGCTGGAAGCATCACCGACCGACTTTTTCAGCAGCCTGCTAAGGCTTGTAGCGCTTCGGCGAGCTCGCGTTCATCATCGATCTCGATGCGCATTTGACGCTGCAACAATATGCGACCTGGAGGGAGCGCAACTCTGCTGACGCGTTCAGAGATGACGATCGGCCGTGTCCGGTCGAGCATCTATAGGCGCGACATGCCGCGCTCGACGACTTCCTGGACTCGCAAAATGCCCGGTATGCGGTTTCGAAGCATGTACTCCAACGGAGAGAGATTTCCGAGGAGGGGCAGCTGATCGTGAACCCAACGCGCTTCATCAGCGGGATTGACGAAGAGGTTAGAGAGGATCGCGTGTATCGAATACATGATCCGCAGCCGATCGGATCTGTCCGTGTTCGGCGCGAAGGTCATCCGTCCTTCCAGCAGTGCCGGGATCAGCATTTCGTTCGAATAGGCTAGCAGATTTGCTAACTCGGAATTGCTCAGAGCCCACGATCGCGAGATCGCTTGAATAAGACGCACTGGCCCGGTAATCCGGCCTGCCAGCTCGGGCTGCGATTGAGGCCTTGGCTGCAAGAGGCCCTGGAGGACTTCTAGGGCGATCACTGCTTGCGGTCCGGGGGGAGCTGCTGGGGCAAAAGTATCTAAGCCCCCCAACAGCGCACGCCCGTGCTGCGCGCCAAAGCTCGTTGGTGGGATATCCCGTTCCAGGCCTTGGAGTTCTGGCACGACTTACTCTACTAGCGTCCCAATCCCGAGCCATTCGCAGATGGCTTTCGACGACATCTCCGAAAATCCTAGCCGCTTTTCGGTCGTATCGAACTCGCCGCCGGGGAGAAATTGATAGTCTCGCATGAGGTATAGGTTCGCGTCCGGTATTGCCGCAGGCTCTGCGGCAAAGAGAAGCTGCCATCCCGCGGTTAAATTCTGAAAAGTCATTCTAAGAAAGTGATCGATCCGCTCCGCGCCTATCAGCGCCGGGTCAAATGGCGCACGTTGCGGGGTCGCCGCTTGTGCAAGGATCTCCGCAACTCCGTCCTTGTCGACATCAACGTTCAGCCAGCTTGCAATCCGCAGGCTCACAGCACCTTCGGTCGCCGCCGTAGTCTTTTCCATGAAGGCATGCATCAGAAGCGCACAGTCCTGTCCAAACCTCGTCTCTTGGGGGCTTCTCAAATTTGTCGCCTGCACGGACATTTGATCGACGCGCATGGAAATCTCGAGCCGTCCGTCGAGCAGGCTCACCTGCAATCCTACCTCAGAAAGGTTGTTTGAGCTTAGGGCTCGGAAAGCAACGACCGGGATACCGGGGTAGCGATCGGCGAACATCTGGTAGAGGCCGCGAATGAGATCGGGGATGCTTCCCAGCAATTCCAGCGCCGGAGACGCGAACGGCACGGTGTAGATCGCATCTGCGCGGACTAGGGTGAAAGTCATCGAGGTGCCTTTTCGGCGAACCTTAGCGTCTTGGCAGATCAGACGTCCATCGTCTCCGCCTCGGCCCGAGCAAGTCCGTCAAGAGGCATCAAGAGCGGTTCCTGCGGCCAAGGCTGAGCGGCGGTTGTAGTTCCAAAGCGATCCACTGCTACCGACAATTAGACCGCGCAAGCTTTTGGATCGGGCTCTCAGCCACGTGCGGGGCTATGTGCCGCGAAACACAACGAGGGCGTCTACCGCCTTCACTCCCTGACCTGACGGCAGCACCATGAGCGGATTGATGTCCAACTCTGCCAAGTGTCCTTCTAGGTGCATGGCGAGGTACGACACGCGTACGAGGGTATCCGCGAGCGCCTCGAGGTCCGCCGCCGGCCGTCCGCGAAAGCCCTGGAGCAATCGGGCTCCTTTGACCTCGGCGATCATCGCCTGGGCTTCCGAGCGCGTGATCGGGCAGCGCCTGAGCGCCACATCATTGTAGACCTCGACCATTACGCCGCCGCTGCCGAACAGGATCACCGGGCCCAATTGCGGATCGCAGGACACGCCGACGATAACCTCGACACCGTCTCCGACCATCTCCTGTACCGACACGCAGGTGATCTGGGCCTGTCCATTCGAGGGCCGAGCGGCGAATTCACCCCCACCCCGGCCCTCCCCCATCAAGGAGGAGGGAGTAGATGGATTGCCACCGGCACGATCACCCCCTCCCACCCCTCCCCCATCGAGGGGGAGGGCACTTAGATAGGCCCTGGCGTTGGCCAGGATCTCGGCGTAGGCCGTTCGCACCTGTGCCGCATCGCTGAGATTTAGCCGAACGACCCCGGCCTCTGTCTTGTGGGGAATATCCGGCGAGTCGAGTTTGAGAGCCACGGGAAACCCGAGCTGTTCTGCGGCCGCGACGGCGGCCTCGGCAGAATTTGCCCGGTGCTCACGCGCACTCCCCACCCCCCAGGCTGCCAATAGCTGCTTGCTCTCGGACTCCGAGAGTGTCGGACGCCCCAGGCCAAGCGCCTTTGTGATGGCCGCATCCTGCGGCGCGGTGCGCGATGGGGCCGCGGCAAAGCCATCGGCTAGGCGGCGCTCGCGCCATGTGTGGTACGCCAGGCGGCTCTGCAGGCCGCGGGCCAATTTGTCCGGCGTGTAGAAGATCGGTATCCGGGCTCCTTTGAGCTGTGCCAAGCCGGCCTTGGTGTCGCGGCTTCCCGTCCACAAGAACACCACACCCTTGTCGGTCCGATCACGCTGGCTGATGACCTGCTGAGCCTGAGTGTCCGCCCCGGCACTCGCCACGACGAGCGTCCCCATCCGGGGATCATTGACCATATGCTCCATGATCTGCGGGAAGGACTCACTATTGGCAAAGCCGGTCACATCGGCGGGATTCGCCGCCCAGCCGAAGCCCTTCAGGATCCCGTTGATGCCGTCGCGCGCCGCGTCGCCCAGCGGCGGCAGATCGAGACCCGCCTGACCGCACATGTCGGCGGTCAGCGAGCTGATACCGCCCGAGTGGGATACCACCGCGATGCCCGGGATGGCGGGCTTGGGGGTGTGGGCCAGGAGGTGCGAGACCTCCAAGAGTTCGTCGTAATCCTGGACCCGGATCACCCCGTACTGGGCAAAGATCGCATCGTACCTTGTATCAGCACCCGTCAGCGCTGCCGTATGCGAGCGTGCCGCCCGGGCTCCCAGTTCCGAACGCCCGATTTTTATCAGGACGATCGGCTTGCCGCGCTCCGCTGCGAGCTTTGCGACTTCGAGAAATTTTTCGGCCTCTTTGAAGCCTTCGACAAAGCCGGCAATGACCCGAGTCTCCGGATCGTCCAGCAGGTAACGGGCGAAATCGGTAAAGTCGAGGTCAGCCTCGTTCCCTGTCGAGATGATATAGCTGAAGCCGATGCCGTTCTCGACCGCCCGCACCAGGAACGGCCCGAACGCCGTGGCACCACTTTGGCACACGAGGCCAATCGGCCCGGTCAACCCCTCTGCCCCGCGCGAGGAAGCGGTGGCCCAAATGTCGTGCTTGACATTCGCCAGCCCCAGGCAGTTGGGGCCGCTAATCCGCATGCCCGAGGTGCTGGCAAAGGCGCCCAATTCGCCCTGCAAATCGCGCCGGTCGTCGACATCGCGCTCGGCAAAGCCCGCCGAGATGACGATCGCCGATCCCGCCCCCTTGCGGTGGCTCTCCTGCAGGACATCGAGCACCTGGTCGTAGGGCACCACGACGGCGACCACATCGGGGGCCTCCGGCAGGCTTGTCACATTCGGGTAGGAGTTCTCCCCCATGATTTCGTCATAACGCGGGTTCACGGCATAAACCCTGATCCGGTCTTTGGCCTTGAGTGCGGCAGCCAGAAACCGCCCGCCATACTGCATCCGCGGTGTGGCGCCCACGATCGCTATCGAGCGCGGGTTCAGCATTTTGTGGATCGACGCCATCTGTGGTTCGGTCCAGAACTCCATGACACCCCCTGAAAAGAACTGCCCGATCACGCAGGATGGCGGCAAACGGCCTCAATGTTGTGGCCGTCCGGATCGAGGACAAATGCTCCGTAGTAGTACGGATGATAGTTGGGCCGAAGCCCCGGCTTGCCGTTGTCGCGCCCGCCCGCGCCAACAGCCGCGGCGTAAAATCGGTCGACGGCAGCGCGATCCTCAACCGCAAAAGCCACGTGGACACCGGTAATGGCCGACGGTTTCAGACCGATCCAGAAGAAAGCCTTCTTTTGGGCTCCGTATCCGAAAGATTCGGCACCTTCCGAATACAGACGTTCGATGCCGATCGCTTTCAGGGCTTTGTCATAGAAAGTCTTTGATCGCTCGAGATCGCTGACGCCGATGGTTACCTGATCAAGCATCGAGTCCTCCCGAGCAAATCCGACAGCCGTTTCTAACGACCTGGCCCCGCTCAGGTATGCACATTGCAGCAGCACCGCATGCGCCGCTGAGGAGGCTGCCCCGATAAACGGGCATCGGCTGGTAACGGTATCGGGGCGTTCCCTGGTCCTTCCCTGTTACTCGATTTCGGCTCCCTGCTCGCCCGATTTAATTCCCTGTTCGATCACTTAGGGAATTTCCGCTAAGGTTTGTAGTCAAAACAATCGCTTGCTAGCCCAGACACCGCACCAAGACCGCCTGAAATCGGGTTTTTGCCGGTATATTCCGGTCGAGGAGGGAAGTGACCGGCCGCTCTCCGGCCGCGAGATCCGCACGCCGAGGGCGGCAGATCTGGGAGGGTTCGGCGATTTTCTCTGCGGCCAAACCGTTTGTTCGCACCTGCGAAATAGGGTAATCTTCTCGCCAATTCCTATGTTTAGAATCGCGGCAGCGTTTTGTAGCGCGGCCGCGATTTTTCTGAGACCGCGAGCCTCCATCACTCTGCCGAGCAGCCTTTGGCCGTCACTTCCGCACCGCCGTCCGCGCCCGACATCACCCCCGTCACGATCGAAGACGAGATGAAACGCTCGTATCTCGATTACGCGATGAGCGTAATCGTGGCGCGCGCGCTGCCTGACGTCCGGGACGGGCTGAAGCCGGTCCATCGCCGCATCCTCTACTCGATGAAGGTCAACGGCAACGAGTGGAACCGCGGCTACCGCAAATCCGCCCGCATCGTCGGCGACGTGATCGGTAAATACCATCCGCACGGCGAGCTTGCGATCTATGACGCGATGGTGCGGATGGCGCAGGATTTCGCAATGCGCCTGCCGCTGATCGACGGGCAAGGCAATTTCGGTTCGATGGACGGCGATTCGCCCGCAGCCTACCGCTACACCGAGGCTCGGCTCGCCCGCGTCGCCGACGCGCTGCTCGACGATCTCGACAACGACACGGTCGATTTTCAACCCAATTACGATGAGACCGAGCGCGAGCCCAAGGTCCTGCCGGCCGGCTTCCCGAACCTTCTGGTCAACGGAGCCCAGGGGATCGCCGTCGGCATGGCGACCAATATCCCGCCGCACAATCTGGGTGAGGTCATCGACGCCTGCGGCGCCTATCTCGACAATCCGGCGATCACCGTCGAGGAGCTGATGGAGCATGTCCCGGCGCCCGATTTCCCGACCGGCGGGATCATCATGGGACGCGCCGGAACACATGCGGCTTATAAGACCGGCCGCGGTGCCGTCATCATGCGCGGCAAGACCCATGTCGAAGAGGTGCGCAAGGACCGCGAGGCGATCGTCTGCACCGAGATCCCCTATCAGGTCAACAAGGCGCGGCTGATCGAGCGGATTGCCGAGACGGTCCGCGAGAAGCTGATCGAGGGCATATCGGACCTCCGCGACGAAAGCGATCGCGACGGGGTGCGCGTCGTCATCGAACTGAAGCGCGACGCCGAGCCGGACATCGTCCTCAATCAGCTCTACCGGCACACCGCGCTGCAGACGAGCTTTGGCGTCAACATGCTGGCACTGAATGGCGGCCGGCCCGAGCTGCTGACCTTACGCGACGTCATCGCTGCCTTTGTCGCCTTTCGCGAGGAGGTGATCACCCGGCGCACCAGCCACCTCCTCGCCAAGGCACGAGAGCGCGCGCACATCCTGCTCGGACTGTTGATCGCCGTCGCCAATCTCGATGAGATCATTGCGCTGATCCGCAACGCACCCGATCCGGCGACCGCGCGGGCCGGTCTCGTCGGCCAAGCTTGGCCATCTGCCGATGTCGGACCGCTGGTGGCGCTGGTCGGCGAACCTGGCCGCGACGTCGCAGAGGACGGTACCTACCGTCTGTCGGACGAGCAGGCGCGCGCGATTCTCGATTTGCGGCTGCAGCGCTTGACCGGGCTGGAGCGCGACAAGATCGCCGAAGAGTTGCGCGGACTGATCAGCGAGATCGCGGGCTATCTCGAAATCCTGCGCTCTCGCGCGCGGTTGATCGAGGTATTGCGCTCCGAGCTGTTGGCAATCAAGGAGCGGTTTGCGACGCCGAGGCGGACGGCGATCGAGGATGTCGAGTTCGAAGCCGATATCGAAGCGTTGATTCAGCGCGAGGCGATGGTCGTGACCGTGAGCCACGCCGGCTACATCAAGCGAGTGCCGCTGTCCACCTATCGCGCTCAGCGGCGCGGCGGCCGCGGGCGCGCCGGCATGGCGATCCGCGAGGAGGATTTTCTGAACCAGGTGTTTGTCGCCTCGACGCACGCGCCGGTGCTGTTCTTTACCTCCTCGGGACGGGTCTACAAGCTCAAGGTCCACCGTCTGCCGGCCGGCACCCCGCAATCGCGGGGCCGTCC
>Ga0306922_10005860_pt1 | contig 11749 bp, 10 predicted proteins | sample sta12Cox44000082_FD_203758 | JGI IMG/M metagenome (GOLD analysis project Ga0306922, IMG submission 203758) | Lab enrichment of tropical soil microbial communities from Luquillo Experimental Forest, Puerto Rico - statoxic.12C.oxic.44.000.082 (v2)... | ecosystem: Environmental > Terrestrial >... | reverse complement strand
GCCGAGATCAACCGGACCCACGGCCGGCTCGCCTTCGCGATGCTGCTGTTCCAGGACCTGGCGTTCGTGCCGTTTTTCGCACTGGCTGTGATGCTGATCGCGCGTCAGGATCGTTTTCCACTCACCGAGAGTCTGGTGGCACTTGCGACCGGCGTGCTGGCGCTCGTGGGGGTGCTGGCCGCGGGCCGCTGGCTGCTGCGGCCGCTGTTCCACGAGATCGCGCACAGCCGCCTGCGCGAGCTGTTCACGCTCACGGTGCTGCTGGTGGTGCTCTCTTCGGCCTACGTCTCACACGTCTCCGGACTATCCTTCGCGCTCGGTGCCTTCCTCGCCGGGATGATGCTCGGTGAGACCGAGTACCGCTACCAGATCGATGCGGCCATCCGGCCGTTTCGCGACCTACTGCTGGGGCTGTTCTTCGTCTCGGTGGGAATGCTGCTCAACCTGCACCTGCTCGGGGAGCCGCGCGAGCTCCTGCTCGCCCTCCTCATGCTCGTGACGCTGGTGGTCCTGAAGGCCGTGATCGCCGCGCTCGTGACGCTGCCCTTCACTCACTCGCGCTTCAAGTCGTTGCGCACCGGCATCGTGATGTCGATCGGCGGCGAGTTCGGCATCGCGCTCTGCACGGTGCTGCTGCAGGCGGGGCTCGCCCCCGAGGGGCTGGTCGAACCGCTGCTGGTGGCGATCGTGCTGTCGATGGTGTTGAGCCCCGTGATCCTCAACCACAACAAGCGCGTGGCGCGCTTCCTGCTGCGCGAGCATGCGCCAGTTCTCACCGCCGCGGACCGCGAAGAAGCGGCGACCCACGAGATTGCCGAGCGCGAGCACGTCATTCTCTGCGGTTTCGGTCGCGTCGGCCAGAACGTCGGGCGCGTGCTCGAATCCCACGCGTTCGAGTACATCGCGCTCGATCTCGACCCGGCGCGCATCCGCGCCGCCCGCCAGGTCGGCGACCCGGTGATGTTCGGCGACTCGGCCGATGAGGAGATGCTCACCAAGGCCGGCATCGCCTGCGCCACAGCCGTGGTGATCAGCTTCTCCGACCCCGCCACGGCGCTCGCCATCTTGCGCAGCGTGCGCCGCATGCGCCCGGAGCTGCCGGTCCTGGTGCGCACCGCCGACGACACGCGCCTCAGTGAGCTGCAGGACGCAGGCGCGACGGACGTGGTGCCGGAGACCTTCGAGGCGAGTCTCATGCTCGTGTCGCACGTGCTGATGCTGCTGCACGTGCCCGTCACGCGCGTGGTGCGCACGCTCGGCGAGATCCGCAACAGCCGCTACGCCGTGCTGCGCAACATCGTGCGCCGCGGCGACGCGCGGGTGGTCGATGAGACCAGCGAGCACCGCGAGGAGCTCCGCTCGATCGTCGTACCGCCGGGCGCGTGGGCCGTGGGTCGCAGCCTCGGCGAGGTGCGCAACCGCGGCGTCGCCGTGACCTTCACCGGGGTGCGCCGCCGCGGCATTCTCGGCCGCGAGCCTGCAGGCGACACCATCCTGCGCGATGGCGACATCGTGGTGGTCTACGGCCAGCCCGAGGAGCTCGAGCGCGCCGAGGCCGTGCTGCTCGCGGGCTGAGCGCGCGCCCGGCGCGCGCGCGGGCCGTTAGAATGCTCCTCCTGCCTCACCTGGAACGACTGAGTTGAATCGCAGCGAGATCCACTTCCCACAGAAGCACGAGCCGCTGCGCGATGACGTGCACGCGCTCGGGGCTCTGATTGGCGAGATCCTGCGCGAACAGGGTGGCGAGCAGCTGTTCGAGCTGGTCGAGCTCGATCGTGTCGCCGCCATCCGCGGCCGCGGCGGCTCGCGCCAGGCGCGCGCCGAGCTCGCGGCCTGTGTGCGCGACCGACCGCCGGCGCTGGCACGGGATCTGCTGCGCGCGTTCGCGATGTGGTTCCAGGTGGTGAATCTCGCCGAGCAGGTGCACCGCATTCGCCGCCGCCGCGATTACTTCCTCAAGGACAGCCAGCGGCCGCAGCCCGGCGGCGTCGAAGACGCCATCGCCGCACTCAAGGCCAAAGGTCTCAGCCAGCAGGAGATGCTCGAGCTGATCGGCGCGCTCTCCATCCAGCCGGTGCTCGCGCCGCACTCCACCGAGGCGAGTCGACGCACGCTGCTGCGCAAGCAGCAGCGCATCGCGCAGCGCCTGCTCGAGCGGCTCGACCCGAGCTTGACCCCCAACGAGTCGCGCAGTATCTGGAGCAACATCCGCATGGAGCTCACCGCGGCGTGGCAGACCGAGGAGCTGCCGCGCGAGCGGCTCACGGTGGCGGACGAGCGCGAGCAGATCCTGTTCTACCTGGTGGAGATTCTCTACCGCGTGGTACCGGCGTTCTACGAGGAGCTCGCCCAGGCGCTCGAGACGGTCTACGGCGCGCGCGGCGGCACGCTACGCCTGCCCGCCATCCTGCACTTCGGCTCCTGGGCTGGCGGCGACATGGACGGCAACCCCGACGTGCACGCCAAGACGATCCGCGAGACTCTGGCACGGCACCACCAGGTGATCCTGCACAGCTACTTCGCCGAGTGCCAGGAGCTCGCGCAGCGGCTCTCGCAGAGCGCGAGCCGCGTGTCGGCGTCCGCGGAGCTCGGCAAGCGCGTCGAGGAGTACATGCGGCTGCTGCCGGGAGCCCGCGCCATCACTCCGGCGCGCCACGACCGCATGCCGTATCGGGTGTTCCTCGCGCAGATCGGCGAGCGGCTGCGCAATGCTTACGAGGGACGCGCGAGCGGTTACGAGAACGCGCACCAGTTCCGCGAGGATATCGCGCTCATCGCACTCAGCCTGCGGTCCAACAAGGGCGTCAACGCCGGGCTCTTCTACGTCGAGCGGCTGCTGCGGCGCATCGAGACCTTCGGCTTCCACCTCGCGACGCTCGATGTGCGCCAAAACGCCAGCGTCCTGCACGAGGTCATTGCCCAGGGGTTCGACGATGCCCGCTGGCTCGGGCGCGACCGGCGCGAACGCCGCGATCTGCTGGCGCAGGCGCTCGAGAAGGATCGCGGCCCGGTGACCGAGCTCGGCGCCCTCGGCCGACGCACGCTCGCGGTGTTCGACGCCATCGTCCAGGGCCGCCATCGCTATGGCGCCGACGCCATCGGCTATTTCATCGTGAGCGGCGCTGCCGGCGCCGACGACCTGCTGGCGGCGCTGTTGCTCGCGCGTTGGGCGGAGGTCTACGACAAGCGTACCGGCGAGATCGCGCTCGACATCGCCCCGCAGTTCGAGACTACCGCGGCGCTCACTGCCTGCGGCAACACCATGCAGGAGCTGCTCGCCGACCCGCTCTACCGTCGTTACCTCGAGGCACACGGGCGCCGCCAGTGCGTGCTGATCGGCTACTCCGACACCAACAAGGAGACCGGGCCGTGCGCCGCGCGCTTCACCATCCACCAGGCGCAGCGCGATCTCGCCGCGGTGCTGCGCGCCGCCGGCGAGCAGCACGTGCTGTTTCACGCCCGTGGTGGCAGCGTCGCCCGTGGTGGCGGCCGCATCGAAGCGATCATCCGCGCCGCCCCCGCCGGTGCGGTGAATGGCGTGCTGCGCGTCCGCGAGCAGGGCGCGACCGTCAAGCAGGGCTACGGCCTGCGCCCGATCGCCATGCGTACGCTCGAGCGCGCCTTCAACGCGCTCAGCCTCACGACCGCCGAGCTGCGGCGCGGCGAGCTCGCCGCGGACTCACCCGCGCATGTGGAGATCGCCGCGCATCTTGCCGAGCAGAGCCGTGCCGCCTACCGGCGGCTCATCTACGGGGAGGCGCAGTTCTACCGGTTCTTCGAGGCGGTGACGCCGATCGATGTGATCGAGCGCATGCAGATCGGCGCGCGTTCGGTGCATCGCTCCGAGAAGGCTGGGCTCGAGGAGCTGCTGCCGGTGCCTTGGGTGTTCGCCTGGTCGCAGACGCGCTACATGCTGCCCGGCTGGTACGGCGCGGGTAGCGGCCTGGCGGCGGTGGTGGAGAAGTTCGGCCTGCCGCGCGTGCGCGCGGCGTTCTCCTCCTGGTTCTTCCTGCGCAATCTCCTCGATGACATCGAGACCATGCTGGCGCATGCCGACCTCGAGATCGCCCGCTACTACGATGCGCTCGCCCCCGAAGAGCTGCGCCGCTATTCCGGCGAGCTGCGCGCCGAATACCAGCGTGCCTGCACGCAGGTGCTGGCCATCCGCGACAGCCGCGAGCTGCTCGACTCCGATCCGACCATGCAGCGCTCCATCCGCCTGCGCAACCCCTACCTCGATCCCATGAACCTCATGCAGGTGGACCTGCTGCAGCGCTGGCGCGCGGGCGGCCGTGAGGACCGCGAGCTGTTCGCGGCGCTGCTCGCGAGCGTCGGCGGCATCGCCCAGGGGCTGCAGAGCACCGGTTGAACCATGGCCGACACCCTAACCATCCGTCCCGCCGCGGCGCATGAGCTGCCGCTGGTGCTCGAGTTCATCCGTGAGCTGGCGGTGTACGAGCGCCTCGAGCACGAGATGTCTGCGACCACGGCAGATCTCGCCACCTCGCTCTTCGGTCCGCGCCGGTACGCGGAGGTGGTGTTCGCCTGCCTGGACGGTACCCCGGTCGGCTTCGCCCTGTTCTTCCACAACTTCTCGACGTTCATCGGCAAGCCCGGCATCTACCTCGAGGACCTGTTCGTCCGCCCGCAGGCGCGCGGCCGCGGCATCGGCAGGCGCCTGCTGGCGTGGCTCGCGCGCACGACGCTCGAGCGCGGCTGTGCGCGGCTCGACTGGGCGGTGCTCGACTGGAACGCACCGTCGATCGCCTTCTACTGCAGCGTCGGCGCGGTCGCGCAGGATGAGTGGACCATCATGCGCGTGAGTGGCGCGGCGCTCGAGGATCTGGCGCGCGGCTGAGCGGCGCCGCGGTCAGCCCATGGCTAATCCGAAGATCCTGCCGTGCGACCAGGCGGCCATCCGTGCCGCAGCCAGCGTGCCGGCGTGTACGGCGCGGCGCACCTGGGTGCTGGTGGCCGCGGTGCTCGGATCGACGATGGCCTTCGTCGATGAGTCGGTGGTGAATGTCGCTCTGCCGAAGATCGAGAGCGATCTGCACACGACACTCGGGGCAATGCAGTGGGTCGTGAACGCCTACACGCTCTGCATGTCCGCGTTGCTGCTGGTCGGTGGTGCCGCGGCAGACCAGTTCGGTCGCCGTCGCGTGTTCGTGATCGGTGTGCTGGTGTTCGCCGCGGCTTCGCTCGTCTGCGGCCTCTCGCCCAGCGTGCAGGTGCTGATCGGCGCGCGCGTGGTGCAGGGCGTCGGGGCGGCGCTGCTCGTGCCGTGCTCGCTGGCGCTGATTGGCGCAGCGTACAGCGAGAAGGAGCGCGGAGCTGCGATCGGCATCTGGTCGGGCGCCTCGGCGATCGCCGCGGGCGTCGCGCCGCTCCTTGGCGGCACTCTGGTGGATCACCTGTCGTGGCGTGCGATCTTTCTGATCAATCCGCTGCTGGCGGTCCCGACGCTCTGGATCGCGCTGCGCCACGTGCCCGAGAGCCGCGACAACCAAGCGAGCACCGAGCTCGACTGGCGCGGCGCGGTGCTGGTGTTCGTGGGCCTGAGCGCGCTGGTGTACGGCCTGATCGCAGCCGCAGCGCGCGGCTGGACCGATGCCCGCGTGCTCGCCGGACTCGCAGCGGGCGTCCTCGGGCTGAGCCTCTTCCTGGTGGTCGAGCGGCGCGCCCGGGCGCCGATGATGCCGCTCGAGCTGTTCCGTCTGCGCACGTTCAGCGGCATCAACCTCCTGACGCTCCTGCTCTACGGCGCACTCGGTGGCGCATTTTTCTTTCTGCCCTTTCTGCTGATACAGGCGCGCGGCTACTCCGCGACCGCCGTAGGCGCGGCCTACCTGCCATTCACGCTGGTGCTGGGCGTGCTGTCGCGCTGGTCGGGTGGACTCGTCGATCGCTTCGGGGCGCGCGGGCCGCTCATCATCGGGCCAGCGCTCACGGCACTCGGCTTCCTGCTGCTCTCCATGACCCATGCGCCATTCGCCTTCGTGCTCGTGTCGATGACGGTGCTCGGGCTGGGGATGGCCATCACGGTGGCGCCGCTCACGACCGCGGTCCTCAACGCCGTGCCCGCCCATCGCACCGGAGTCGCCTCCGGCATCAACAACGCGGTCGCTTCCGTCGGCGGTCTGTTGGTGGTTGCGCTACTCGGCACGGTGGCGCTCGGCGTGTTCGACCGCGCCCTCGACCGGCATCTGGCGGAGACACCCGTCTCGAGCGCGGTCGCGCAGGTGGTCGACAGCGCGCGGGGCGGGTTCGTCACCCCGGCGATGCCGCCCGCCCTCTCCCCCGCGGAGCGCGCACGCACTCGGGCGATCGTTGCCGCCTCGCTCGAGGACACCGTGCGTCTGGCGTTGTGGGTCGCCGCCGCTCTCGCGCTCGCCAGCGCACTGGTCACGGCCGTAACCATTGCGCCGGCAGCGGCCCTCACGGTCGCCGGTACACCACCCCGTCCTTCATGACGAACACGACGTGCTCCACCGCCGCGATGTCCTGGGTCGGATCGCCGGAGACCGCCACGAGGTCGGCGAGCATCCCCGCGCGCACGCGTCCGAGGTCGGACTCGCGGCGCAGGATCCGGGCGTCGGTCGCGGTCGCGGCAGTGAGTGCCTGGAGCGGCGTCATGCCATCGCGCACCATCCACTCGAGCTCGCGGTAGTTGGTGCCGTGGCTGAAAACTCCCACGTCGCTTCCGCAGCCGATGGTGACCCCTGCCTTGAGGGCTGCCGCGAAGGCGCGCTTCGCCAGCTCCATGTCCGGGGTTGGCGCACTCTTGCCGGGCAGGTAATGCTCGAAATACTCACCGTAGGCTTCCTCGGCCGTGAGCGTCGGCAGATACGCCACCCCGCGCGCCGCCATGAGGCGAAACACCTCGGGCGTGCCGTTGAAGCCGTGCTCGATCGTGTCCACCCCGGCCGCTACCGCGCGGCGCATCCCCTCGGCCGTCGTGGCATGGGCTGCCACCGGGCGGCCCGAGGAGTGTGCGGTGTCGACCAGCGCGCGCAGCTCCTCTTCCGAGAAGGTGGGCTGCTCCGCGCCGTCAGGTCCCCAGCGGTAGTCGGCATAGACCTTGATCCAGTCGGCACCGCGCCCCGCCTGCTCGCGCACCGCGCGAATGACCTCGGCGACGCCGCTCGCCTCCTGCGCCCCCTGCGGCGTGCAGCAGACATCGGGACGCAGGCCACGGGGCGCGGGCCCGTACGACCCGGTCGCGACGATCGCACGCGTCGCGACGAACAGGCGCGGCCCTTCGATGAGGTGCTCGTCGATCGCTCGCTTGAGCGAGAGGTCGGCGTACTCCGCCCCCTCCGTGCCGAGATCACGCAGCGTGGTAAACCCGGCAAGCAGCGTCGCCCGCGCCTGCTGCCCGGCCCGCAGCGTGCGATAGGGGACGGGCTCCTTCAGCACCTGGTCGTTCCACAGCGTCTCGTTGTAGGGATGCAGGAACAGGTGCGAGTGGATGTCCATGAGGCCGGGGAGCAGCGTCGCACCCGGCAGATCGATCACCGTCACATCGGCCGGTGCCGACACCGAGCCCGCCGCTCCCACCGCCGCGATGCGACCGCCCTCAATGAGGACCAACCAGCCCGCGTGCACCGGCTCACCGGCACTCCACACCTGCGCGGGGCGCAGCAGCAGCGCGCTGGCCTGTGCGGCGAACGGAACGAGCAGGAGAAAGGCGAGCGTGCCCGCGATCGATCGGGCCGACGTTGTTATCATTAATTCTTCTCCAACGCATCGCGTCCCCGGCGGGCGATGCGTCCGCTCACGCGCCCATCAGCACCGTCGTATCGTAGCTCTCGAAGCCCTGGATGGCGCGGGTGTACGCGTTGAACACCAGCCGCTCGGCCAGCTTGTCGGCGCGCGGCGCGAGCAGCATGCGCAGCACCACATCGTCCGCCGGCCGTGTAGCCTCCTCCGCCATCAGCTGCTCGATCACACGCGTCAGTCGATGAAAGAGCTCGTTCACGAAACGCAGATGGGCGCCATCGTGAACCTGGTCGCCCGCACCGTAGGTGCCGCGTGCCTCTTCGGCGAGCTCGTGCAGGAACAGGTTCAGCAGACGTGCCTTGTCGACCACCCGCAGCTCCGCGAAGTAGGCGATCTCGGAATTGAGGTTCATGACAGCAGCTCCCGCTATGCCGGGAAGAAATCGATCGGCTTGGTGGTAGTGATCGCGTCGACGTCCTTGGGATCGAAACGGAACAGTCGCACGAGTGCGATGATCTTGCGCTCGAGATCCGGGTCCTTGAGCTCGCTCGAGACGACGCGGCACATCGTGACCTCGCCGTTCGGTGCGATGGTGAACTCCAGCACCAGCTTGCCCTGCAGCTCCGCGTTGTCGCGCAGTGCGCGGGCGTAGATGCTGTAGATGCGCCCCTTGTTCTTGTCGAACACCAGCTCGATCTCCTCGCGCGAGCGCGCGGCCTTACCGCCGCCGCCGCTCGTTGCCGGGCCGCGTGCGTTGAGACCGGACTTGGCGATGCCGGAAGTCACCGCGGTCGTTTCGTGACCGTTGAGTGAGCCCGCGCCGGTGCCGAAGCCGCGGCTGGCATTGGCGGAGGTAATGCCGCCGCTGCCGGTGCCGACCTTGGAGGTGATGAGTGAGCGCTCGGCGTGACTGTCGGCGCCGACCGCGCCCGAGAGATTCTTGGTCTCGAGCGGTTTGAGATCCATGACATCGCGCAGGTCGGCGAGCTCGTCCTTCACCTGGTTCAGCTGCTTCTGTGCCTTCTCGTGCGCGCGCTGATGCTCATCGACCGGGGGCTTCACCATCGCCACCTTCGGCTCGATCTTCGGTTTCTCCTGCTCCTTCGGCTTCGGCGGTGGCGGTGGCGGTGGCGGCTTGGGTGTCTGCGTCATGACGCGCGCGAGCCGCTCCGGAACCTCCTCGGCGATGGTGTGCTTCGGCGAGGGCAGCAGCGGGAACAGGATGCCGAACAGCGCCAGAATGATGAGCAGCACCCGCAGGATCTTGCGGAAGCGCTCGGTCGACTCCTCATCGCCCTCCCAGGGCAGCTCGAATTCGCGGTAATAGGGAGCGAGCAGCATGAGGTCTCTACACCGGCTTGTACTGGCCGGCGGTCACCGGCTTTTCCTTCTGGATCACCGCCAGCGAGATGCGGCCGTAGTCCGCATCGGTGCAGGTGGCCATGACGCGCTTGAGCACTTCGTAGGGGAGTGCCTTGTCGGCCATGATGGTGATCTCGCGCTGCGCGATATCGCGCTCGCTCATGTCCTGCCCGACCAGCAGCGGCCGCTTGAGCGCCGCGCGCAGCGGCTCGACCAAGGCCCCCGGGCTGGCTTTGATATCGGCGACCGTGGTGATGAACTCGCCCTGCACGAACAGATCGTTGCGCGTCACCATGACCACCACCGAGTGCTTCGGCGAGGTCTGCGCGATCGACTGCGGGATCTCGATGCCCTTGGTGTTCTGGATGATCTCCACCTCGGTCGAGTACACGAGCAGGAACGCCACCATCACCGACAGGATGTCGATGAGTGGAATGAGATTGAGCTCCGCATCGGCACGATTGCGCAGGTGGTGCTGCGCCATGCGGAGTGCGCGGTTCGAGATGCTCATGGCCGGGCTCCCTTGCCCGTCGCCGTCGCCGGCGGTGCGGCCAAGGCGACGTGTGCGACGGGCGCTGCCGTCGCCGGCGCAGCCGCCACGGGTGGCGCCCCAGGTGCGGGCGCGGGCGCATCGCCGATGGAAATATCCGGGAACAACTCCGCCTGCACCGTGTTCACTCCTTCCCCTGCCTCGAACACGCGCACGTGGTCCATGACCTGCACCAGCGTGTCATAGGCGGTGTCGGGCTCGAGCAGGATGCTCGCCTCGGTCTTCTCCGGGAACTTCGTCTTGACGAACTTCAGGTACTCGACGAGCCCATCGTAGTCATAGCCCTGGGCGTTGTTGGGAACGGCGTGCAGCGGACCGCTGTTACGGTCGGCGACCAGCAACTGGTCCTTCTGCACCATCACCTCCAGCTGCAGCCCCGGTGGCGGCTCCTTGAACTCCGTCTGCGGCGGCGGCAGGTTCAGTTGCAGGATCACCGTGCGGGAGAACACGGCGGTCATGAGCAGAAACGTCACCAGCACGGTGAAGATGTCGATCATGGGCACGAGCAGCAGCTGCGCGGGCTTGCGCGAGTGACGCTCGAGCTTGCGATACTGATACGAACGACGCATGCGCGACCTTCAGTCCGTCGGGGTGCGACCGCGAAGCGTGCGGTCAGGCCGCCGCGGGCGCGGTCTGCCGCTCGGTGATCGCGTTGAGGAATTTCACCGACGCCATCTCCAGGCTGTCGATGAGCTCGGTGGTCTTGGTCTGCAACCAGGCGTGGATGAACAGCAGCGGCACCGCGGTCATGAGACCGAACGCCGTGCAGTTCATGGCCACCGAGATGCTCGCCGAGAGCAGGTTGGCCTTCTCCGCCGGGTTGACGGTGGCGACCGCCGCGAACGCACGGATGAGGCCCATGACGGTGCCGAGTAGTCCGAGCAGCGTCGCGAGGTTGGCGAAGGTCGCGAGATAGTGCGTCCGCTTCTCCAGCTTCGGGACGACCTCCATCAGGCTTTCTTCCATCGCCTTCTCGATGTCATCACGCCGCCGCGCCGACTGAATACGGGCCAGCCCGTAATTCAGAATGTGGCCGATCGCCGAGTCGGACTTCGAGGTCGCCGCCGCGACCTGCCGGAAGTTGCCCTGCGCGAGCAAGGGCACGATCTGATTCCACAGCGTACGGTTACGCGCCGCGATCGATGTTAGGTAGATGTAGCGTTCGATGGCGATTGCCAGACCGAACACGAACACGACGGCGATCGGGTACATGAAGTCCCCGCCGCCCTGAAAGAAGCGCACGATCAAATTCCAGAGGCCCATCTGACACTCCCGCTCTCAGAGACCGACCTAAAGGCACAAACACTGCCAAAACTGAATGACATAAGCCTAAAAAGCTGCGACCTGGCTCTCATCTGCGACGTGACGCCCTGGCATCCTCAGGGCTTCGTCTGCGAACCGGAAGCCGTGCCCGCTTTTGCGCCGGCCGCCCCCGGCGGCAGGGCGTCGTAATAGCGGTTTTCACGCTGAAAGACGTCCCGATCAAGGGGTTGCAACACCTCGTCCAGCAGGCTGTTTACGGGCCTGCCCACCACGTCCCCGAGGTCCGAGCGCTTCCAGGGGACGATATAGAGAACCTTCGGCAACTCGCGGTTCCCGGTGATATCGGTCGTGTCGAGCTCCAGCTTGTCCGGACCCTTGCGTTGCCCCGTTTTCGCAACGGCGGCGTTCTGCGGTGCGGCCCCGGGCTTGGTCGGGGGTGCCGCGGCCGGTGCCGACCCCGAGGCAGCAGCCGGAGTGGCGGGCGCGGCCGTCGCCGCAGGTGCCGGCGCAGCGGCACCCGCGGGGGCTGGCGCCGTCGCGGTGGGGGCGGGCGCCGTCGCTGTGGGGGTCGTGTTCACGCCCGGCTCGAGCTCATCCGGACGCGGGATCGCTCGGCTGCTGGCAGCCGGAGTCGCGGGTGCGGCAGGCTGCTGCGCGCTCGCAAGGCACGGCACTCCGAGCACGAGGGCGCAATAGAGATAGGCCGCTCGGCCGGAGCGGCAAATTCGATGGTCGTGCGCGCGCAGCATGCTCAACCTCCTTTATGACTCGCGGCCGCGTCTGCAGCATTGGCCGGGCTTGTGCTCGGCGCAGGCTGCGACGGGTGGGCCGGTGGAGTGGTCTCCGACGGCG
>Ga0306922_10005856_pt1 | contig 11756 bp, 13 predicted proteins | sample sta12Cox44000082_FD_203758 | JGI IMG/M metagenome (GOLD analysis project Ga0306922, IMG submission 203758) | Lab enrichment of tropical soil microbial communities from Luquillo Experimental Forest, Puerto Rico - statoxic.12C.oxic.44.000.082 (v2)... | ecosystem: Environmental > Terrestrial >... | reverse complement strand
CCGTCAGTTCTAGACTGGTCGGGATGGTCGGGATGGCCGTGGTCGGGATGGCCGGATTCGAACCGGCGGCCTCCTGCTCCCAAAGCAGGCGCGCTAACCAAGCTGCGCCACATCCCGCTGATCGCTCCGTAGCCTACCGTCCCGGGTGCTACCGCCTGGTACGGCCATCCTCGCCGACCCCGAATGCCCGCGGCAGGTATATCAACGGTTGACCGCCGCCTGGCATAGCGTTTCGGCGCCAGGCCTTCTTGCGGGTACGCTGTCGGTGCTCAGCTGGCGGGGATCTGGTCTCACGCCGGACGCGCGGGCGTAGCTCAATGGCAGAGCCCCAGCCTTCCAAGCTGGTCATGAGGGTTCGATTCCCTTCGCCCGCTCCAACCCAAAATCCCAGGTCACACCCCAGGTGACCGGCCGGGATGACCACCAGGACCGGCCCCCAGGCACTCGTCGCGCCACATACGTGCCACACAGGCGCCGGGTTAGGCCTTCTCATGTGGCTCTTCGGCATGATCGTCCGTGGCCCTGCGGACCTGCCGGGCGAGGTCGCCAAGCGCTATCGCGATGGCCTGGTCGCGGTCTCGCGAGGCGTGCTGGTAGATGAGCGCGGCCCGGGTGCTGGAGTGGCCGAGCCGGGCCATCAACTCTTTGAGGCTGGCGCCGGTGGCGGCGGCGAGGGTCCCGCCCGTATGCCGGAGATCGTGGAAGTGCACGCCGGGCGTACCAGCTTTCGCGCGGGCCTTGACCCAGATCCGGCCGAAGTTGGAGCGCCGGAGCCGCGCACCTTGGGGGCCGACGAAGACCAGGCCCCGCTCCCCCGGCTCGGCGAACCGCTCCAGGTGCCAGCGGATCTCGGGCACGAGTTCGGCCGGGAACGCAACCGTGCGGCGGCCCGCGCGTGACTTCGGCGTCTCAGCCCGCAGCCTGCCGATCACACGCCACAGCAGCACACCAATCACGGCGGTCAGGACCAAGACCGGATGACGGAACAGAAACCGCACCAGCCAGACGATCATCCGGATGAGGTGGACGAGGACCACGATCGCTAGCGGGGTGCGGTAGACCGGGGAGCGCCAGGCAGGCACGGCGAATGCGTCGGGGTTGCGCAGCTGGGCGATCTCCTCGCCGGTCACGACGCGGCGCATAATCATGATCACCTCTTCCTTCACGGTTGGGAGAGAAAGGGGCGGCCAGCAGGTGCTAGCTGCTAGCCGCCCCGCCATCAGGCCGCGTCCTTGCCGGACTGGGCAGCGGGCGGCCGGGCGGCCTTGATCCCAGTTGCACGCAGCGAGAACGCCATCCGCGACCCGCACCGGCCCCGGCCCTGGCACCGGCCGGTGTCCACATACGGGGTGACCTGCAAGCCCTCGAACTCCACCAGCTCAAACGGCGTCCCGGTGGGCGGGGTGGGCATCCGGTCGGCCAGGATCTTGACCACCGTCTCCCGCTGGCGGCCCTCCAGCTCAGGGTCCATGTCGGAGACCCGGCACTGGAACACCGGCTTGCCGGTGTGCTTGTCCACCGCCGGAGACCGCCGCCCGGTGGCCTCGTCATAGTCCTGCGCCTCGGTGATCGAGCCCGGCACCAGGTGGCAGCCGTGCGGGAAGACGTCGTGCATGCTCACGCCAAGCCGTTAGCAGTTCCTGAGGGCCATTGCCCTCACCTCCGTTCAGTAGGTGCGCTGACATCCTAGGACTACAGGATGACAGGAGCGAGAATGCAGGCGGTTGCTGCACGGAGACAGATTGCTTACCGGAGCAGAGCGCGCAGCTCAGCCGCCTCGGTGAGCAGCTGCGGTTCCGGGATTCGCCCGGCTGGCTGGTCCGCAGACAGCGGGAACGGGTGGCCGGGGTTGGGGTCTTCGGTGAACCGGGGCACGAGATGGGTGTGCAGGTGCGGTAGTGAGTTCCCCAGGGTCTCGTAGTTCATCTTCAGCGGCCGGTACACACTGATCAGCGCCCGGGCGACCGCCAGGACTTCAGCCCAGTACCCCGCTGCCTCGGTGTCATCCAGCTCAGTCGGCTCGGTGATATGACGGCCCCGCCAGATGACCAGCGTGTAGCCGCGCTGAACATTGGCGCGTTGCAGGTAGGCGTCCGAGTAGCGGCCCGCCATGATCCGCACCCCGTACTGGTCGGCCTCGGGCCGCCCGGACTCGCACATCTCGCAGCCCACACCCCGGATCAGGTCGTCCCAGTTCGGGGGCCACTCACCCATCGGTGCCCGGCCCCTCCGGTTCCGCCCACTCGAACACGAACTCGTGGCGGTCGCCCACGTACAAGTCATCGGCTACTTGCAAGGTGCGGCCCTCAGGGTCGTAGTCAACGTGGAGCATCCGGACCACCGGCACGCCGGGGTCGAGCTCCAGCAGCCGCGCCTCGTCCGGGGTTGGCATCCGCGACCGGAGCAGCTCGATGCCACGCGCGAACTTGTGCCCCAGGCGCTCGATGAGGTTGTCCGGCCCTTCGGGCAACGCTGCGGGTGATTCCAGCCGGGTGCCGTCGGCAACCCACAGCGGGTAGTAGCTGGTCGAGATCACCGCAGGCACGTCATCGAGCAACTGCAGCCGCTTGCGGATCACGACCTCATCCCCGGCTTCGGCGCCCAGCCAGGTGGCGATGTCGCCCGGAAGCGGGCCCCGGCCAGTCATCAGCATCCGCCGGGACGGCGCCTGGCCCTGCGCGATCGCCTCGGTGTCGAACTCCGGTTTGCCGGAAGACCGGTGCGAGGCGTGACGGTGGGTGGAGGACACCCGCCGCAACGGCGGCCGGGACCGGACATAGGAGCCGAATCCTTTGCGGGTCAGCACCAGGCCCTCACTGGCCAGCGTCGCCAGCGCGGCCCGGACCGTGGTCCGGCTCACCCCATAGGCATGCTGGAACTCGCTCTCGGTCGGGAGCTGGCTGCCCGGCCTTCGCTGACCCCCCTGGATCTCGGCCCGCAACAGGTCCGCCAGCTGCAACGCCAGCGGGCGATCGGATCGAGGGTCAAGGCGCTGCGTCATCATCCGCCTTGCGTGCTATCCGCCCTGTCGTGCTAGCACTACAGGCAGCGTACCGGCCCGGCGCTCATTTGTCCCATATCGGATGCCGAACACAGACAGTCACGTCTGCACCACCAGCCACCTTGTCCTCCGTCCGTAGATGCGCGACAGGACCGGTTGAACCTGCCCAGTCGTCCGCCAACAGATCTGCGACACATCGAGCGCGGAAATGCGGGCAAATGAGCATGTTCGCCGTCGGCCACCACGTGACGCAAGCGGCCTGGGTTCCGAAGATTTCAGCTCCGAGGTATGCAGATCGGAGGGCTGTCAGAGTTAAAGGGTTGTGAGCAACGAGCAGACGGAGTTCGCGGAGTTCTTCCGCGGCAGCTGGGAGCCCTGCCTGCGCGCGGTGGTGGCGGTCGTCGGCAGCCCTCAGTCGGCCGAAGACCAGGTGGCGGAGGCGTTCGCCAAGGCCTGGGTGTCGTGGCGGAAGGTCCGCCGCCATCCAGCTCCGCGGGCGTGGGTGGTGCGCACCGCGCTTAACACCGGGGCGTCGTGGTGGCGGCGGCGGCGGCGCGAACTGCCCCTGGCTGACCACGACGTGACGGCTCTCGGCGACCTCGGCGATGGCCTCGATACCACCCTGCTGACCGCGCTATGGCGGCTGCCTCCCCGGCAGCGTGAGGTGATCGCGCTGCGGATCTTCCTTGATCTGGACACCGACACCATCGCCAGGCAGCTAGGGATCGAGGCTGGAACGGTCCGGATGCACTTGTCCAGGGGCGTAACGGCGCTGCGCCACGAGCTCACCACTGCCAAGAACATGGAGGCCGGTCAATGAATGTCCACGATGAAATGAGCGACAACGAGGTGCTCTGCGCCGCATCCGACTCCCTATCCGCACTACCCGTGGCCAGCCCCCCGGATGTAGAGGCGATCATGGCCAGGGGCCGCGCGCGCCGCAGGCGCCGGCTCTCCGCAGTCGCGAGCGTGTCGGTGGCCGCCGCCGCGGGGACCGCGCTGGCGCTGGGACTGACCGGGGTGCTCGGCCCGGCCCGGACGCCCGGCACGATCCGGACCGTGTCATTCACGCTGGTCAGCAACTCCGACGGCACGGCCACCCTGACCATCAACCCCAAGGAGCTGCTGGACCCCGCGGCTCTGCAGAACGACCTGGCGCACTATGGCATCCCGGCGAAGGTCACCTCCGGCAGCTTCTGCTCCTCAGATCCCGCACCGGCCGGCTTTTCGCAGGTCGTGCCGGGCCAGCCGGCTGGGTCAGGTACCGGGACGCCGCAACCGGTTGTGCAGCCCACCATCACGATCGACCCGTCGGCCATGCCCGCAGGCGCCGAGCTCAGCATCGGCTACTTCCAGCTCAGCTCGGGCGAGCAGCAGGCCAACGTCGTGCTTATCGACACCAGCTCCTACACCTGCACCAGCACCCCGCCTGACTTCCCCAGCCCACCCGCGGGCTCCGACGAATCCGACAGCTTGGGTGTGCGGTACAGCGGCCCCGGCCCCACCGGGTCGTAATCAGGCACGAGTCACAACGGCACTTGCATGATCACGATCGGGATCACGCAAGTGCCGTTGCGATCGTTAGCCCAGGTCAAGCCTGAATGGATGCTGCCGTACCAGGTTGCGCTGGACGCTGTCGCGCATCAGTTGGCGGAGGACATGCACCACCAGCCATCTGCGTTGCCGAATTGAGCCGCATTTAAATCACGCGGCGCCGCTGCGCGGCGCCGGGCCCGGCGATAGCGCCGGCCTCTGCCTTTGGAGAGGCCCGGCCGGCGCGCGCCGGGCCACACCCGCAGGGCAAGTAGATCGGTACCGGCATACGACAGCAGCGCATGACTGGGAGCAGCCGCCTTCCTCGGCGTGCCAGTGTCCTGGTCACGGCCGCCGCGTCAAGGGCGCCTTTCGGCGTCGCACGCGATCGCTTCGCGACCCTTGACCCGGCGGCCGCTCTCTAGGGATCCGGCGCCTACGAGGAAGGACGTGGGAACAGGTGCTCAGCGGCGACGTACTGGTGGCACAAGTCGGCTGCGATCTTGCTCGCCGCAGCAGCAACGAGCTCGCGGATCGGGGTGTGGGCACCCGCGTCGTGTTGGCCATGCGCTTATCTCTAGCCGCGCACTAGCGAAGCAAAACGGGATGGCCGCTTGCCGACAGCGCAAGCCCGAGGAGGAAGAGCGCGATCAGCAGAATCGCCACGAGCGGCCTCGTCACTCGGCTTGCATGCCGTCGTTCCTTATGAGGGTGTCGGTGTGGCTTGTTGCTCATCGTGCTCCCCTCATGGCACGGCAGCGATCGATTCGCCGGTCACCGCGGCTGAGTGCCGGGGCGCAATGCAGGAACAGGCGGCGATCAGGCGGATGGGATCAGTGTGCGCTGGAGTTGGAGGGCGTGCTTCGCATTCTGGGCTGGGATTTCGAACCGGCCTGTGAACGGGACCTCCACATTGGAAACGGCCCAGGTCTGCCCAGCGGCGATGATGGCGAGCAGGTCGTGGGAGTGATAGGCCTTTGTGGTGATCGCCATCAGGGCCGCCTTGTCGGCTGTGGGCACGGTGATCCCGAGTCCGTAGTTGGCGGGCTGCTGGTTCGCGGCGGGCTGCTGAAGATAGGCGACCGCGGCGGATGTGATGGTTAGCGGCTTGCCGAGCCGCCGGTAGCACTGACCGCTGCCGGGGAACTGGTCGGCTGCCTTGGGGAGCCTGGCGGAACCGGTCGGGCAGCTGCCCGCCGGTGTCGGGGGCTGGCTGAGCACGGTTTGCAGGACGATCGCCGAGTTCAGATGATGCTGGCCGACAGGTGCCGGCCCTAGCGGAAGTGCGTGGCTACAGCCGGCCATGGTGAGCGCAACAGCTGCGAGGGCGGTGCCGGCGCTGGCCAGGCGCTTGCCAGATCGTCGCACGGTAGGTCCTCCTTGCTGGGCCACCATGGCGTCATCCCGGCTGCCGCTGCGGCGGCGGTGCGGGCATGGCTGTCTGGGCTCGGGCGGCGTCCGGGACGACCAGCGCGACGGCGGCCGCCAGGATGAGCAGTTCCGCCAGGCCGACAGTGATCAGGTGCGGGTCTTGCAGATAGTGGCCCTGCAGATAGTCGCCGAGCGAGGCGACCCGGTACACGGCGGCAACGGCGGCGAGCAGCACCACGGTCAGTGACCACACGCCCGTGCCGGCGCGGCCGGATAGGGCCCGTGGCGCGTGCGCCAGACACAGGACGGCGACCAGGATGCACGACAGCCCAGGCAGGTCCGGCACCCAGGCCTGGTGGCCGGTCGCCGTGGCCGCCAGCTCCGGCACGGCCACCAGGAAGTAGGTGGCGGGCAATGCCAGCAGCCAGGGCCACCGCGGGACCCGCGGGGCGTCCCGGTGGAACGCGGCCATAGCCAGGACCGGGACCAGGTCGTGCAGCAACCAGAAGGCCCACGACCCGAAAGGTGACAGCAGGGCACCGGTGAGCTGGCCCTGCGCCAGCCAGACCAGGTCCAGGGCAGCGGCCATCACCGCGAGGACCCGGGCAACGCGGTAATGCCCCAGCACCAGCGCCACGAAGATCACGATCCAGGCATAGCCAGCCACGTACCACACCCCAGCCGGCCAGGCAATACCCGGCACCGGCGCCATGACCGCAGGCGGCGCAGGGACGATGCCGAGCGGATGGACGCCCCGGACCAGGAACACAAGCCGGAGCCCGTCCAGACCCCGCACCGCGTGGACCATCAGAAGGGCCAGCACCGTGTACCGCACAGCCTGACCCCAGGCGAAATAGCGACGCGGAGCGCCCGCGCCGCCCAGGTACAGCCGGACGGCCAGCAGGACCACGCTGGCGACCTCCTGCCACGCGGGCTTGCAGAACTCCAGGACGCACTCGTCTGTATAAGGGTCGCCGGTGAGCCAGCTATCCAGGAACGCGGCGACCATGTCCTCTTCCCACCGTTCCCGGTAGTAGCCGGGCAACAGGCGCAGCACCCGCCGGTAACGCTGCTCCAGGCGCAGCTCGCCGCTCATCCGGCCGCCTGCGGGCCGGGCCGGTGCAGTCTCGCCCGCACCACACGGGCGGTGGCCGCACGAAGCTCGGCCTCCTCAGCCAGCGCGCCCCGCCCGTCCCGGGTGAGCCGGTAATAGCGGCGCAGCCGACCGTCGTGCGCTTCCTCCCGATCCGGTTCGATCAGTCCCGCGCCAGTCAGCCGGTCCAGCACTCCGTACAGGCCGCCGATCTTCAGCTTCACCCGGCCCTGCGACAGATCGGCAACGTCTCCCACGATGCCGTAGCCGTGCCGCGGGCCATCAGCCAGCGCGGTGAGCACGAAGAAAGCCTGTCCGGTCATGGTCCCATCCGCCACGCCAACAATATACTGGAAGCGAAGATATTAGTCGAGACACGACGCGGTTCCCAGCACTGGCCAAGGGGAGCCAGCCGCGGGAGCCAACGTGCCCGGGGGTCACAAGCACAGCGGCTACGCCGACAAGCCCGGATGGCGCAGCTCAGGAGGCAGGACAGCCCGGCCGTGCCCGATACGTCCGATGGACCCGTAACGAGCCGGTACTCAGGGTCGCTCACGGTCACCTCCCGATGGCCCGTGACCTGCGAAGGCGCAGTTGACCCGCTATCTTCAGCGACCTTCTAAGCAGCGGGTCGCCCGTGCCACATATGTGCCACACACCAGGAGCTTCCACGTCAGCCACGGTGACTGACGAGTACTGCACCCCTCCCACCAGCGCACACCTCAGCCCTGCTCACGGCCAAGCAGGGATACCGACCTTCCAAGCTGGTCATGAGGGTTCGATTCCCTTCGCCCGCTCCAATGTCCTGTCTCGAGACATCGTTCGCAGGTGTCTCGGGTCATAGTTCACACCTTCGGGGCCTGGGCCTGGTAGTCGCGGGCTGGGTCGAGGGTGAGTTCGCGGATGAGTTTTCCGTCGTCTTGGGTGATGATCCTGAGTTCCCGCTCGCGGGCGAGGATGAGGACTTTGGTGCCTGACCAGCGGCGGCCGATGCCGATGTGGTGGAGCCGGCTGTTGTGGCGCAGGGTGAGCTTGCCGTCGGCGTCGACGCGGTCGCGGCGGACGCGGAAGTGCTCGCTGATGCGGATGCCCTGCCGGGCGGGGATCGCTTTGGGCCGGGCGGTCCAGGCGGCCTGGGGGGTCTGGCGGCCGATGGCCCGGTGGGGGCGCTGGGTGTTGTAGTAGGCGGTGAAGGCATCGAGCTGGGCCCGCAGGCCGGTGAGGGTGGCGGCGGGGTCTTGGCGGGCGAGCCATTTCTTCAGGGTCTGGTGCAGCCGTTCGACTTTCCCGCAGGTCTGCGGGTGGTAGGGCCGGCAATGGCTGAGGGCTATCCCGAGCGCGGTGAGCTCGCGTTCCAGCGCGACCCAGCCCCGGCCGCGGTAGGCCCCGGTGAAGACGGCGGCGTTGTCGGTGAGCATCCGCTCCGGCCGCCCGTGGCGGGCCATGGCCAGGTGCACGTCCGCCACGATGTCGCCGGCCTTGAAAACCGCCCGGGCGGTGCACCCGGCCAGCAGCCGGGAGTGGTCGTCGAGGATGTTGAGGATCTCGGCGTCACCGCCGCCGGCCAGCGGCCAGTGGGTGATGTCGGCCTGCCACAGCTCGTTGGGCAGGTCCGCGGTGAACCGGTGCCACGACGAGCGGGGGCGTTTATGCGGCTGCGGCGTGACCAAACCCCGGCGGGACAAGATCCGCCAGATCGTCGCCGCTGACGGCGCGGCCCCGGCCCGCGCGCGCAGATGCCAGGCGATGGTCTCCGCCCCCGCGTCCAAGCCCGCCCCGGCCAGCTCCTTGCGCAGCGCCACGATCGCGTCCTCGGCCGCCTGGCTGGTCCGCCGCGGGCTGGCATGCGGGCGCCGCGACCGCGGCTCGAACGCGGCCTCCCCCTCGGCCAGATACCGGGCCACCAGGATCTGCACCCACCGGCGGGACACCCCATAATCCCGCGCCACCGCGCTCTTAGGCCGGCCCTCCAGCACCACCGCCGTGATCACAACCCGCGCCATCGACATCGCCCATCACCCCGCACTCCAGGATGCGAACGATGTCGCAAGACACCCGCGAACTATGTCCTGTACTCAGACACCTCCCGCTCCGCTCACACGCCCTCCCGCTCCGCACCGCGCGCGCAGCGAATCTGGCCATACGCGGGCATTTCGGACCGACCGCGGCCGCCGTTAATTCGGCGGATGCCACACCTGAACCGTCAGCTCGCTGGCCCGGCGGACCTTCGTGGCGGGGCGGGGAGACTGGCCAACGACGAGACCCTCGACCGGCATGGGATGTTCGGTGAGCTGGATTCTGTTGATCCGGAGCCCCAGCTTGCCCACGATCTGCAGGCACACGGGATAGAACAGTCCCCGGACTTCAGGAACCATGACCCACCGCGGCGGACCAGGATGCGGCGCCAGCCAATCGGTGAGGGCCATCAGGCCAGTGAGCAGTTCCGCCCCCTTGGCGCCAACGGGCGCACCGAAGTCCTCCGAGCTCAGCCCGGGCTCGGAGGGGAAGCTCTCGTCCTGGGCCAGCCCTCCGCCATCGCGGCGGATGCCGACCGCCACGTCATAACGGGCCCGGGTTGCGGGATCGCCCAGCACGTCCCGCGCCGTGTCGAGGAGCTGTTGCGCCCGCGAGACCGCGGTGATCACCGCCGATGGCGCGCCCGCAATAAGCTCTGGCCGCAACAGGCTCGCCTGGGAGTCGTGCTTACCTTGAATCTCCTCGGTGGTGGCCCCTGGCATCACGTCGAGAATGTCATACCACGTGACGATCGGCTGCACGGCACCTCCGGGATCGGAAACACGACACAACTCGTATGGGGGCCCGTCTCGTGCTCCCTTGACCGAACCGGAGCCTGCCTGTGATTCTCCTACCTCCCAGCGGCCCTGAGACCGGGGATGGCTTAAGGGCATGAACGCCTAGGCACCACCTCGTAGTGCGCCCAGATGGTGCCGTGACCGCCGACCTGGACATCAACGGCTCGCAACTGTTCGGGGAGCGAGCCGGAATCGAGCGGTGGCCCGTCCATGATCGATGGCGTGCCGAGCCCGCCGATTAGCGCGGGGATGGTGACGATGTGGAGCTCATCGACCAGACCGGCGCGGAGGAGGGCGCCGTTGAGCCCGCCTCCGGCCTACGAGACGACGCACTCCGCGCCGAGTTGTGTCCGGATCTTCGCCAGCGCGAACCCCAGATCCACCCTGTGCGTACCGGCCAGGAGGTAAGGAATCCGCTCCTGGCGCAGGCGGGCCAGGTACGGCAAGGGCGTGCTGTGACTGGCCATGACAAGCAGGCTCGTCTCCGCGTCGCCCTTGTGCGTCCAGGCAACCCGGCCGCGCGCGTCCAGGACGGCGAACCACCTTGCGCCGCGGTACGGCAAGAAGTCCGTCCTCAGCACGTCGGCCGGCCCGCTCGTGTCCGGAAGATCCAGCGCGCCCGCGTCATCGGCTACGAATGTCCCGCTGCCCTCCAGGACTACGGTGGGGTGATGACGCTGCTCGATGGCGATCGCCCGGCGCGTCAGCAAGTCCTCGGTATCCGGCGGCCACGCGGCCTCCACCGCCGGTTCGGGCCGTCATCAAGCAACCTCTCCGCTCGGCTGAGCGTGACACGCCCATCCGCGGTCGCGGTAACCGAGACGATCACGCGGGGGCGGGTAATGCCGTCCGGGCCAGCTGGATGGTCATCGGGCATGGTCGCACGGTAACGCCAAGCCCTGACACTGGCAGGCCAGCCTCGCGCTCTTGAGGGAAGGACGACCTCCGCCTTGGCAGCGATCAACGCCCGCGCCCGCGCATTCAAGGGCCGCGATAGCGGGGTTCCCCGAGCTCAGCCGGCCGGAGTGAGCCGGATGACGGGGATGGGACGGTCGGTCTTCTTCTCGTACCCGGCGTAGCGCGGCTGGAGTTGCGTGATTCGCTGCCACGCTTGAGCGCGTGCGTCTCCGTCGAGCTGACTGGGGGTCACTCGTATCTGACGGCCGCCGAATTCGATCCAGACCTGGTCCGGATGCGCGGCGATGTTGTGATACCAGGCCGGATGACGAGCCGATCCAGCGGCGGAGGCGACCACCAGCCAGGCATCCTCCCCGTCCGGGAACCGGGCCACAGCTGTGTGCCGCTTGCGGCCGGTCCTGGCCCCGACCGTCGTCAGGTACAGCAGATCCTGGCCCTGGAACTTGTCTCCCGACCGCCGGTGCCAGCTCATCGCGACCCGGCTGAGGGCGCGGGTCACGGCGTTCGACGGCGGGACCCGGGCGCCACGGGTCCCGCCCGGAAGTTTCTGGAAGGTCATCACGTTGGTTCCTCTGCTCACCCGGCTGGCACCGCCATGCTAGCGATGGCTCAGCCGGGCCGCTGAGACGGCGGACGGCAGCTGCGTGTGGCGCGCGCTGTGGCACGGGCGTTGCCGGATCCCGCGGGGAGGGGCCTTGGCGGCGGTCAGGTGAAGCGGAGCCGGACCTGTGTGGTGGGGGCGGCTGGTTCGGGGCTGTGGGCGAAGGCGGCCAGCGCGGCTCGTACGGTTTGTAGGGTTTGCGCGCCGACGAGGTCGGTCCAGGCGCGTTCGGCGTCGGCACCGGCCTGGCTGAGCAGGTCGTGGAGCCGGTGCCCGTCAGCGGTCAAGGCGAGGCGTCGGCTGCGCGCGTCGTCGGTGTGTGGCTGCCGGTCGAGCAGCCCGTCGGCCTGGAGCACCGCGCAGATCTTGCTCATCGCCTGGGTGGTCAGGCCGCTTCGTTCGGCGAGTTGGGTGACGGTGTTGATG
>Ga0306922_10005855_pt1 | contig 11757 bp, 9 predicted proteins | sample sta12Cox44000082_FD_203758 | JGI IMG/M metagenome (GOLD analysis project Ga0306922, IMG submission 203758) | Lab enrichment of tropical soil microbial communities from Luquillo Experimental Forest, Puerto Rico - statoxic.12C.oxic.44.000.082 (v2)... | ecosystem: Environmental > Terrestrial > Soil... | reverse complement strand
TGGGCTGAAGACCATCGAAGATGCCCTGGAGATACGCCGCCGCGTGTTGCTCGCTTTCGAAATGGCTGAGCGCCATGCTGCCACAACTGGCGAACAGCTGCCGTTGACTTTCGTGGTAGTCGGAGGTGGCCCTACGGGGGTTGAGTTAGCCGGCACCCTGGCGGAGATAGCTCGGAAATCATTGGCCGAGGATTTTCGCCACATCGATCCCAAGAAGACAAGAATCGTGCTTCTCGAGGCGGGAACCTCCGTCCTGGCGGCCTATCCCGAGGATCTGCGCGAAAGTGCCAAGCGTCAATTGGAACGCTTGGGTGTCGAGGTGCGCCTGAATTCCGCCGTGAGCGACGTGCGTCTGGGAGAGATTCACATTGGCAAAGAGATAATGCATGCGACGCTTGTCTTGTGGGCCGCAGGCGTATCCGCCTCTCCGTTGGGCCATGCGCTGGGAGGGCCAGTCGACCGTGCAGGACGGGTGCTCGTTGAACCCGACCTAAGCTTACCAGGGCATCCTGAAGTCTTTGTCATTGGCGACCTGGCCTCGCTAAAGCAGGCTGATGGCACGCAACTTCCCGGCGTAGCCCCGGTCGCAATGCAGCAGGGACGTTGGGTGGCGAAAGAAATCGCTGCCGATCTTGCTGGCAACCCGCGCGAGCCGTTCCATTACGTCGATAAAGGCAGCCTGGCGACCATCGGACGCGCCGCCGCTGTGGCGCAGTTTGGCAACTTCCATATTTCCGGATACCTGGCGTGGCTGGCGTGGCTGTTCATCCACATCCTCTTTCTCATTGGCTTCCGCAATCGGATTCTAGTGATGATTCAGTGGGCCTGGAGCTACTTCACGTACGACCGATCCGCCCGCCTGATTACCGGTGCGGACCGGCCGGTTGAGATTTCAGCGATGGAAATTGCCGAAGAGGCCGCGGAAATTGGCAGCCGTCCTGATGAACCTTCTATCCTGACATCCGGAAAGTAGCAATCCACATGGGATGGCCCTGGAGAGTGAGCCGCAGCAACAATCAGCTTCGCTTCACAATCGGGTTGTAGCCCTCCCCAGTAAGCTTCACCTTCACGGCTTCCGCGTCTTGCATGGTTGTAAACGGTCCTACTTGCACGTGGTAGAACTTGTCGTGCACCGCGGGATTGTTCACCACAAATACGCTGTAGTTTTTCTTGCGTAGCGCCCCGGCTAGCGCGGCGGCGTCTTCCTCGCGTGTGACTGCGGCGATCTGAACGACAAACGCACCGCCAGCCGTCGTCGCCACGACAGCTTTCGTATCCGTTTTTGCTGTGGTCTTAAGTGGGGCGTTGGCATCCGTTGTCGGGACGCCGGCGGTCGTCTGCGAAGAAGCAGCAGCCTTCGACATCGCTTGCTCCTCGGCCTTCGGCAGTGCTTGCCTAGGCGGAGCCGCCGTTGCCGTTTCCGGCACATCCTGCTTGCCCCGATCGCTACGCTTTACGGAGTTGAAGAACGTGAGGTCTGGCTCCTTCTGTTTTGCACCCTGATCTTGCGATGCTGCCGCGTCCGACTGGTTCTTCGTCGGAACCGCCGCCGACGGCTTCGGCGCGCTCGAGTCGCCCACGGACGGCGCCCCTAAAGACGCGCTTAGCGGCGTCTTATCGTTTATCGCCTGCTCGCGGGCAGAGGTTTTGCCGAGCGAGTAGCCGATGGCGAAGAACACTCCGCAAATCGCCACTAGCATGAAAAATAGACCGAGCAATTTGCCGGGGCCTATGGTGATGTCGCTGTCTTCTGTCGCCATTCGAATCTCTCCACTACGGCTGTCCGGGTGGTTGCGTCGCCGGAGCGATGCTCGCCGTCTCCGCTCTCACCAGTTTCTGCAAACCGGCCAGGAGGTCTACCGGGACTGGGAAGATGATGGTCGTATTCTTTTCAACCCCGATTTCTGTCAAAGTTTGCAAGTATCGCAATTGAATGCTGGTGGGCTCGCCCGAAAGCAGGTGCGCCGCATCCGTCAGACGCTGCGCCGCAGCGTATTCGCCCTCGGCATGGATAATCTTCGACCGCTTCTCGCGCTCTGCCTCCGCCTGCTTCGCCATGGCGCGCGTCATAGTTTCGGGCAGATCAACCTGTTTCACTTCGACGTTACTGACTTTCACACCCCAGGGATCGGTGTGCTGGTCGAGAATCGACTGCAACCGCGTGTTGATCTTTTCGCGATGCGCCAGCAGCTCGTCCAGATCGACTTCGCCCAGCACCGAGCGCAGCGTGGTCTGGGCAAACTGCGAAGTCTGGTAGAGGTAGTTTGTGACGGCGACTACCGCCTTGTTCGGATCAATCACGCGCAAAAAAATGACTGCATTGACCTTGAGCGTGACGTTGTCGCGAGTGATGATGTCCTGCGGAGGCACCTCTAGCGCTTCCTGGCGCAGCGACACTCGAACCATGCGATCAATCGGCGCAAAAACAAGGATCACGCCCGGTCCTTTCGCCCTTCCTAACAGTCGGCCCAAACGAAAAATGACCCCGCGCTCGTACTCTGCCAGAATCTTGATGGAATTCAGCAGGTAGAGCACTACGATGACGACGGGAATGATGACGAACAGGTTCACCTCGTGCCTCCCGGGCCACAGTTGAGTTTAGAGCCCGCAGCCCACTCGATTGTAGGCTTATCTACAGGCGTAACCCAGTTCGGCAATAGCAGAAAAGGCCCAGCAATATTGCTGAGGCTCGCAGAATCTAATGATCGAAGTTGTTATGTAACCTTTTCGACCTCGAGCTCAAGGCCTTCAATTTTCTTCACGACAACTTGTTCTCCCATCTGGACTCGCGACGGCGCGTGCGCGTTCCACAGTTCACCTTGCACGAACACCTTCCCTTCCGGATCGATATCGGTGCGCGCTTCTCCGACCGAGCCGATCATTCCCTGCTTGCCGGTGACGACTTTGTTGCGCCGCGCCTTGAGCGCAATGCTCATGAGGAAGACGGTTATGGCCCCGAGGGGAATGCTGACGGCAAGTGCCGTCCACAGCTTCACGCGCAACTCTGGAATCGGGCCATCAACGAGCAACAAGCCGCCAATCGTCATTAAGGCGATGCCCGCGATTCCGAGCACGCCATGGGTCGCGAACTTCGCCTCCAGTGCGAACATCACAAATGCCGCCATGATCAGCGTGAACGACGCGTAGCGTGTGGGCAACAGGTTCAAAGCAAACAGCGCCAGCAGGATGAACACGACCCCGACGACCCCGGGCAGAATCGCGCCGGGATGATTGAACTCGGCGTAGAGGGCGAGGGCGCCGACCGCGAGAACGAGAAATGCGATATTGGGATCAAGCAGGAAATCGAGTATGCGCTGCTTCACCGTCATCTGCAGCTCGACAACCGGCGCACCGACCAGATTCAGTGTAGCTGTCCTTCCATCGAACCGTTTGATCGGCTTACCCTCGATTTGCTTGAACAGGTCATCCTGGTCGCGCGCAACATAATCGATCAAATGCTGGTCAAGCGCTTCCTTATCTGTAAACGACTTCGATTCGCGTACCGCCGATTCGGCCAGCGCCACATTTCTTCCTCGCGGCCCGACAAACGAGCGCATGAAGGCGGCAGAATCGTTCTCCACCTTCTGCTTCATAACATCGTCCATTTTTTCGCCGCCGAGATTTACGGGATGCGCCGCACCCGTATTCGTTCCGGGAGCCATCGCAGCCACATCAGCCGCTTCGAGGATGAAGAACCCCGCCGATGCCGCTCGCGCGCCCGGTGGCGCTACATACACGATTACCGGCACTGGCGATGCCAGTATCTTCTCGACAATTGAACGCGTGGAATCGGACAGCCCGCCTGGAGTACGTAGCTCAATCAGCACTGCATCGGCGTTCGTCTGCCGTGCCCGTTCAATCGCCCGGCCAATATATTCGTCGCTGACTGGCTGAATCGTGTCGTCCAGGCGGATCTTTACCACCCCCCGGGCGAATGCCAGCGATGGAAAGAAAAGCAGAAGAGCAGAAACGGCGAGAAGTGCGCGGAGTTTCGGCATACAGCCTCCTTCCGGAGTGCTGCGTATATCTTACTTCGAGGACTGCTTCTGGCTCAGGTTATTGATCTCCATTTGAAGCTGCCGGTAGGAGGTTTCGTCGTAGTTGCGCTTGATGCGCTCGATGGGGATGCGAGGCTGGCCGCTCATGCTTGCCGCGCTCGTACCCGATGGAGGCGTGACTCCGTGACTGATCATATCGAGCAGTGACTTGGCCTCTGCGTCACTCGGCCGGTGTTGCAACTCTTCCCGGAGTTGACGCGTTGCACCGGCTGAATCTCCGCCTTTATACAGCACCAGCGCGTAGTTAAAGCGGTAGTCGGCATCATTAGGGTCGGCATTCACCGCTTTGGAGAAATATTCAGCTGCCGCAGCATGTTGTCCGCGACGCGCATCCACTACACCGAGGTTGTTGTACACCTCAGTCAGCGGTAAACGCGTTACCAGAGAATTGAAAGCAGTATAGGAACGGTCAAGACTTCCGAGGTAATACTCCGATATACCCAGAAGAAATGTCGCTTCCCCTGCAGAAGGATCGTTCTGCGGAACCTTGCCGAAGCAAACGGCAGCTTGCTCGTAATCGTGGCTGTCGTAATACACTTTGCCTAGCTGCAGTGCCGCGACCGAATAGTTCGGATTCAACCGCAATGCTTCTTTGAAGTAGTGGATCTTGGATTGTCGGCTGGTCGTAACCACGCCTCGGACGTAATTCTCGAAGGCATCGAGTCGAATCGGTGGGGCAGACGTAACGAACAGCTGCTGCGTTCCTGGTTGGGGATTCGGCATCTCGTGGAGCAGTTGCCATGCCACGGCCGTCTGAAGGTCTACGAAATCTGCGAGCGGTCCGCGGCTTTGAATCACCGGGTGCAGTTTCAGGTCTTTGACATCCAGAAGCTGCGCCGTCACCTGAAAGGTGCTGTCCGTGACTTCATAACTGCCGAGCACAACATAGTCGGCGCCCATCTGCTCCGCTACGCGAAAGGTCGTCGCACGCGAAGGTCTCACCACTACAGGCACTCCGGCATGATCGAATGCAAATACCCGGTCGTCGCGATCGATGACATATACCTTAGGCGACGACATGCGCTGCGAGAGGACTTCCGGGCAAGCTTCGCTGATCCAATCAGCGCCCACCGCCCTGGAGTGGTTCTCGAATGGCATGATCAGCAGAGTAGACATAGCAGGCGCCGTTTGCCCAAGCGCAGTCGTTGCCGCCAGCAAAGTCACTGCTGCGAGACACGCGATTTGACAGGGGAATTGGGCCCAGGATCGTGGCAAGGCGTGACGATTATACCTAGAGCACACACCCGCCCCTCGGGAGCGGGTTGCGCAAAATTGAATTGCACTCAGTGCGATACAGACGCAAACAGCTCCGACTTCAGCAACGCCTGGAAGCGGTCGTCGTCGGTCTTGAACGTCATTTTCAGCAGGTCGCGCTGATTGTCGACCGACATGCTGTCTAGCGCCATCTTCTCGTCTGGCGTGGCATTGATCTTGCGGTACATAACGCCGGCCTTCAGTAGCGACGCCAGGCTGGCAGCGGTCATGTTGTCGGACGTCTTTACGCTCAGGTCGAAAGTCACGCCGTTGTCGAAGTTCATCACGTAGTCCGACGCCAGCAGGCGCTTCTTCACCACGTCGTAGTCACCGAGCGACGACGCTTGTCCTAACGCCAACTTCATCATGTTCTGTGTTCCCAGCTGGTCGAGCACGCTCCAGATAGGTGCACTATCCGAATCGGTAATTAGGTCGTTGATCGCAGTATTGCTCGCCAGAGATTCGGCGTTTTTGTCGCGCACGTCGATCGCGCCCTTCAGTGCAGCCGTCTCACCAAACACGATCGTAGTCGGATCAAGGAATGACACCTGCAGGCTGGAACCCATGGGATACATGTACGACAGCAAGTATTTTTCCGGCTTGATTCCCTTCAGCCGCATTTTCTGCAGGAAATCCTTCTGCTTGAATGGCCCTTGCGCAATGCCGATCGCATTGAGCGACTTGTCGGAACCGCGATAAGTGACGAACGTGATCTGTTCCACGTCCTTGCTGGGGTCGACGCCAAAGGTGCGCAGCGCCGTTTCAAACTGTTTCAGGTTTTGCGGCAGGACGCGGTCCTTCAGCGCGAGTGCCGTCTGCGAACCGCGCAGCGCACGATAATCCACAGACAGGATCTGCTGAATTGCCGATGGGATGACGGTGCGCGCATTGCTGCTGAGCGGCGCCGCAAACGCGGGCATGCACAACAAGGATGTCAGGGTTAGTGCGACAAGGAACTTCTTCATTGGGTCTATTCTACCTGAGCCTTAGACGCAATAACCCGCTTGCAAGTCAACAGTTGCTGACCTCCGAGATTCACCGACGTCTCCGAGCTAGCTGACCGCGATCAAACCGCTCTTGCAATACCCGCAAACGAGGCACTTCGCGATATTCGGCTCCTCGAGCGTATTGCCACGGTCCGGGCATACATAGTAAGTGTGATTCTTACCTGTCCGTTTCTGAAGGTTGTCCAATGCATCCTGGTACCGCACCGCGTGAACAGCTTCGACCTTCAGTGTGAACGTAAATGTCCGAATCCCAGCCGTAGCCTTTTCGTGCGTGGCCACCTCGACGAATTCGGAATACATGATGTCACGCTCGTACTTTTCGCCAGCAATGGCGGTCTTCAGGTTCTCGCGAGTCGACTTCACCTCGATCGGTTCGAGATTCAGAGCCGGCGTTGCGCCCATTTTTCGGATCACGTCACTGTGATTGCGGGCGTGGATTTCTTCGGCTTTTGCAGCAGCACGGCGAAGGCAACATAACGAGCATTGGCATTGCTTTCGCCGTTGAAGGCTGTCTGCAGATTATCGAGTGTGCTCGTCGATTCCTTTGTCGCTGCGCTGTCGGACAAAACGATTGGTCGGCGCTAGTAAGGAAAGCATCGTGGGCTAATGTTTGAACATGGGTTGGCCTCTCAACTACTGGATAGGCCCGAAATCGCGATTGGCGCAGTTGATGAACGTTACCGCTCGGCGTGATATGCGTCTAGTGCCGAGCCACCGCCAAACGTTTCTTCACGTCCGCCGCGAATGCTTCGTCTTTCAAATCTCCCAGATTGATTTCGACGTTAGCCAGTGCGCCTTCGATCGCCGCGTTTGTCAGAGCAATGCCCACCGCGATGTCCGATGCCATTTTCGGATTGGTGATTGGTTTTAGCGATTCCAAAATCGTCCGCACTTCCCTTGCCCGCTCCGCGACCGTAAGCGGTGTGGTCGTGGCTTTCTTCAAAGCGGCCTCCACTTCGCTTTGCGCTTCAGGATTGTCCTTCAGCTTCTTGAACGCAGCCATCACTTCGTTGAACGAGGCAGCATCGGCATCGATCGAAGCTTTCAGCTCTTCGCGCATCTCGGCTAAACGGCGGATGGCTTCGCTCAATTGCTGCTCATACTGCACGTATGCTTTCTTGCCGCGCGACATCCCGGCGACCATGCCACCGAGTCCGGCAGCCATCGCCCCTGCTGCCGCGGAAGCACTTCCGCCGCCTGGGGCAGGGATCGGCGCAGCTAATTGCTCGACGAAAGGCTCGACTCCGGCGCGAAGACCGCCAACCGCCATCTTGCCGCTCATCACGCCGGCGAGGCGATTCTCTAGAATCAGCGACGAGTCGAAGTTCTCAACCTGAAGGAACCATTCGGCTGCATCCTCGAGCGCTTTCTTGGGAATTAGGCCGACGATTTCGCTCGATAGCGGCATTACGCCGTAGCGTGCAGCTTCCCTTTTCACGTACTCGAAAACCCGCGCGATCGGAGTCTGGTCGGTGTCGGTCAGGTTCATCGAAACCTGCGCGAGGCCGCGGACAGGAACACCCATGCCCTTGACGTAACGCAAGCCGCCATTCGAGAAGCGGATCGACTTGGCCACTTTTTTCGCGATCTCGACATCCGGCGTATTGAGGTAAACGTTGTAAGCAACCAGGAACTTGCGCGCGCCCACGATGGCTGCGCCGGCGGTGGGATGCAGAGCAGCTTCGCCGAAGTCGGGCTTGCGGTCGGGATTGGTCTTCACCGCCTCACGAGTGCCTTCGAACTGCCCACGACGGACATTTTCCAGGTTCTGGCGCTCGGGACGTTGAGCAGCGGCTTCGTAGAGATAGACCGGAACCCCGTAGCGCTTCCAGATCTCCTCCCCCACCCGGCGAGCGATCGCTACACAATCTTCCAATGTGACGCCTTCTATCGGGATGAAGGGGACGACGTCGGCGGCGCCCAGGCGCGGGTGCGCGCCGGTGTGCTTGGTGAGGTCGATCAGCTCGGCGGCCTTGCCCACGCCACGGATGGCGGCTTCAGCCACGTTGACGGGATCGCCAACGAGGGTGATGACGCAACGGTTGTGATCAGGGTCCATCTCACGGTCGAGGAGGTAAACCCCGTCTATCTTCATGGCTTCGAGGATGGCGTCGACTTTGGCCTTGTCACGGCCTTCGGAGAAGTTAGGTACGCATTCGACGAGTGCAGGCATAACGAGTCAGGATAAAGAAGCAACTGTCGGCTAGCAAACTAGCAACTAGCAATTAGCGACCAGCCATTAAGTCTGCCGGCAAAATCCGTGAGACCAGAGTACCCCTCTCTCAGCCCGCACACTTAGAATCCCAGAGATATGCATTCAATGTTCTGCAAAATACAGATATCAAATGAGTTATAAGTAAATGATAGATTCGGAACGAGTTGCGCAGGCATTTGTCGTCGTCTGACCAGGGGAGGAGACTGGATTAAAAGCGAACCAGCAGAACGAGGCGCGGGTGGGGTGGGACATAGATAGAGCCTGCAAAAAATGGCCAACAGCAGTCAGCTTTCAGCTATCAGACGACAGCCAATACGCACAAGTTGCCCGAGGGCAGCCAATGACATCCGCATCCGCAAAAGGACTTTGTGAGACTGGCAGAACGCGAGGGTGATGCCAAGAGTTTTTGTAAGAAACTCGCGGCGAATTCCCACGTTCGGGAAGAACCAGAACTATCACGGAGGAAAGTAGGGCACCGAGAACGGTCTCAGCGGACATCCACAACACTGCAACCTCAGCGTTTCCACCCTTTTCGCAAAGGATGGGAAAGGATGGGGGCGTCCAGGCTCTTATTCGAAACACTCAAAAGACCCACTCCAGCAAAACCGGCTCGGGTGGGCCACCCGAATTCCGATTTGGGAAGCATTGATCTACGGTAAGGCGCGATCTCCCTCGCACCCAGCGGGATCAGAACGGCTTCGGCACGAAGAAAACAGTTACGACACTTTCGATTCGCCGATGATCTGTTAACGTATAAGGTCCTTCAGGTTGTGAGCCCGGCGCAGTTCGTCTGGGGAATTGACCGCGAACCCCGATCACCCTATTATCAAGCAACCTTCCGGCCCACATCGTGATGATCTACACGACGGTTTCCCACTACCGGATCACGGACAAAATCGGCGGTGGCGGCATGGGCGTGGTCTACAAGGCCGAAGACAGCCGCCTGGGCCGGTTTGTGGCCCTCAAGTTTCTTCCCGACGATGTCGCCTCGCGATCCCCTGGCTCTCGAGCGCTTTCGCCGTGAGGCGCGCGCCGCCTCCGCGCTGAGCCATCCCAACATCTGCACCATTCACGACATTGACGAGGAAAATGGACGTGGCTTCATGGTGATGGAGTACCTTGAAGGCACGACACTGAAGCATCGTATTTCGGGACAGCCCATCGATTGCGAGCAACTTCTAGGCATTGCGGTTGAAATTGCCGAGGCGCTTGACGCCGCCCACACATACGGCATCATTCACCGCGACATCAAGCCAGCAAACATCTTCATCACCACTCGCGGCCACATCAAGATCCTCGATTTCGGGTTGGCCAAGCTGACCGGTAAGGCTGCCGCTTCTGCCGAAACCGCATCGCTAGACTCGCCGGCAACCAGTCCGGGAGCGATGCCGGGAACGGTCGTGTATATGTCACCTGAGCAGGTGAGGGTGCAGGACCTCGACGCCCGCACTGACCCGTACTCCTTCGGCGGGGTGCTCTATGAAATGGCGACCGGCAAGATGGCGCACGAAGGAGCGAGCTCGGGCGAGATTTGCAGCGCCATTCTTCGCGATGAATCACCGCGACCCCGTGACCGAAATCCAAAAATTCCCCGGGAGCTTGAGTCGGTCATTCTCAAGGCCCTGGAGAAGGACCGTGATTTGCGTTATCAGAGCGCGGCAGAAATGCTTTCCGATTTGCGGGCCCTCAAACGCGAATCGGAAACCGGAAGTCTGTCGCGACCAGTATGGAAACCGTTTCGAAGGCCTGCCTGGAAGCGGAAAGCTCCCCTGGTCTGGGCTCTGCTCGTTCTGCTTGCAGCCGGGATCGGATTGGCAGGCTGGCGGCACTATGCCAGCAAATCTAAAGCGAACGCACCTGCGAGCAAACCCTCGATTGCGGTTCTGCCGCTGCGGAATCTGAGTGGCGATCCTGCCAACAATTATTTCAGCGACGGCATGAGCGAGGAGATCAATACCAAGCTGTCTCACATTCAAGACTTGCGGGTCGCTTCGTATTTGGCCAGTTCACGCCTGAAAAATTCGCAAGAATCCAATGAGCAGATCGCCAAGGAATTGCAGGTACGCTACTTGCTTTATGGCAGTGTGCGAAGAGCAGGCGACCAGGTACGGATCAGCGCGCAGTTGACCGACGCCAGCACGGGCTACCAAATCTGGGCGGATGATTTTACCGGTCGCATGGATGACGTATTTGCGTTACAGGAACAGACCGCGCTCAAGATTGCCCAGGCGCTGAACCTGAACCTGAGCCCGCCGGAAAAGCAGGCCATTGAGCGCCGCTATACGCAAAATGTCGAAGCCTATGACGCCTATCTGCGAGGCGGCGCACTGGTGGGTTCCTTAGGCAATACCGCGATGATGGAAAAGGCCAGAACGGAGTTCCGCAAGGCATTGGAGTTGGACCCAAACTATGCACCGGCGCTGAGCGGGCTCGCTCTGGTTGAGATCAACTATTACCGAGATGCCGATTCTGATCCGAAACACATGGAGAGCGCCGAAGAATTCGCGCGTCGCGCTGTGGCGATCGATCCCGATTTGAGCAGCGCTCACGAAGCCTTGGCCGCCTTCTACGGTTCGAAATATGACTATCGAAGGTCGGCGGAAGAAGCACGTGAGGCGGTCCGATTAAAACTCGACAAGGCATCGGCTTGGGGAACACTCGCCTGGGCGTTGACTTATCAGCAGCCGCCTGACCCGATGGAAGCCGAGAAGGCCGCACGCGAGTCCATACGATTGCAGCCGGTCGATTTCAGCAAGTATTACCAGTTGGGTCGTGCGTTGATGCTTCAGAAGCGCTTTCCCGAGGCCATGGCGGCTATGGAAGATGTCAGGAGAATGGGGCCTGACTCCGCGCTCGCGGACGTGGGAATGGCGCAGGTGTATCTCGCAGAGGGACAGTACGACCGTGCCCTGCCCCTTATGCTGAAACAACCGAAAGCCGCAGTAGTTCTCGCTCTCCTCAGTTCCATTTACGCCGCAGCCGGTGAAAACCAGAAAGCTCTGAATACGCTCCAGGAAGCCTTCGAGAAAGGATATGGCGACTTCGCCGCCATTGACGCAAACCCCCACTACTCCAACCTGCGTACTGACCCGCGCTTTCAACGGTTGCTAGACAAGTATCGGCAACGAAACAGTGCGAGAACCACCTCATAACTCAGCGTAACGATTTCTCTAACCCGGATGTCTCACAGAGTGGGAGGTGGAGCACGCGACGAGGCTCGGAG
>Ga0306922_10005854_pt1 | contig 11758 bp, 11 predicted proteins | sample sta12Cox44000082_FD_203758 | JGI IMG/M metagenome (GOLD analysis project Ga0306922, IMG submission 203758) | Lab enrichment of tropical soil microbial communities from Luquillo Experimental Forest, Puerto Rico - statoxic.12C.oxic.44.000.082 (v2)... | ecosystem: Environmental > Terrestrial >... | reverse complement strand
CTGCCCGAGCCGGCGACGATCGGCGTGTTGTTCGTTGGTGGTCTGATGACCGGGGCGAGAAACACGCCGCGTGACGTGATGGTCAAGGACGCGGCACCACCGGGGCAGATCGGCAAGGTGTTCGGCTTCGTCAGCTCCGGCATGTCGCTGGGCGGCGCGATCATGCCGGTGCCCTACGGCATGATCATTGATGCCGGGCACCCCGAACTCGTGCTGGTGGTCGTCGCGGCACTGCTGCTATTAAGCCTGTTATTCGCCGGTGGCGCCCGCGTCGGGTTCCGTCGCGCGCCGGTGCCGGTGGCAGCGGAATAACCCGCGCCGGATCGGGAAAAGCTAGACAGGAGAGGGCGATGCGCAGGGTAGGAAAGAATTCGTTTACCGAAATCTACTTCGCCGGCTGCAATCCGAGCTTTGTCGAGACCAGCGACGGCTACGTCATGATCGACTCGCCGCAGCAGCCGATCGACGCGGTGCGCTGGCGCGAGCGCATGGAAGACAAGGCGCCGATCCGTTACCTGATCAACACCGAGCCTCATGGCGACCATATCTCGGGCAACGCCTATTTCCCGAATGTGACGGTCGTCGGGCAGGTCAAGCTCCAGGAATGCTTCGAGCGCTATCTCTACGCGTTCGGTACCCTCGAAGAGAAGCGCGAGCGCTTCAAGGAGACCGATCCCGATAGCGTCTGGCTTGTCGGACACCCCGATTACCCGGCTGCGAATCCGCCCAAGCTGACCTTTGACGACACGCTGACCCTGCACGTCGGCAACCACACCTTCAACATCGTCCACATGCCCGGCCATACCGCACCACAGACTTCGGTCCACGTGCCGGAAGAAGGAGTCGTCTTCACCGGCGACAACGTCTTCTACAAGTGCCGGTCATGGCTGCAGGAATGCGACCCCTGGGAATGGCTTACGGCGCTCAAAAGCATCGAAGCGCTCGACGTCGAGACCATCATTCCCGGGCACGGCGACCCCTGCACCAAGGGCTATTTGAAGGAACAAGGGCAGATCGTCGAAAATTGGGTCGGCTATATCGAGCGCTTCGTCGATCGCGGCCTTACCCCCGACGAGATCCTGAAGGAGCCGATTGAGGTCACCAAACAAGACCCCTACCCGATCGGTCAGCGCCTCTTTATCCACGACGAGAGGCTCACCGGCATGATCGTCCGCAATCTGCACCAGCGCATCCTCGAAAAGAAGCAGCAGCCGACCGCCTGATTGCCGAGGGCCAAGCCATGGCAAAACAGGATTGGACGATGCTCGGCCAATACATGGAGAGCTGCAACTGCGACTATCTTTGTCCGTGCGTCTATACGAACCCGCAGGGTCCGGTGACTTACGACCACTGCACCGCGGCATTGGTGTTCCGGATTGATGCCGGCAAGTACGGCAACACCAAGCTCGACGGGCTGAAATTCGCGTTGGTTATCCGCTCCGGAAAGGTCATGGCCGACGGCAGTTGGATTTTCGCCGGCGTGGTCGACGAGCAGGCCGATGATGCACAGCGGCAGGCCCTAGCCACGATCGTCAGCGGGGAAGCCGGCGGCCCGCCTGGTTTCATCCGCGACAATCTGGTCAGCGATTTTCGCGGTGTCGAGTTCAAGCCAATCGAGTTCAGCATAGATGGGCTGAAGCGCTCAACTGTGATCCCGGACGTTGTGTCCTTCGAGATCGAGGGCGTTGCGCCGCGAAACCGGCCCGGTGAGCCGCTATACATCGACAATACGGCGCATCCGGCGAATCGGCGCCTTGCACTCGCCCGGTCTAAAGAAACTCACATCCACGGGTTCGGCCTCAACCTGGACTTGGTCGGCAAGGGCAACAACGGGCACTTCGCGCCGTTCGCCTGGGCTGCCTGAACGCCGCTCGAAGCAGCTCAGACGGCTTTCCGTCGACCTCGCCGCCAGGCATGACAATCGACCGGATCGAGACGCGCAGCATCGCGAGCGCGTTTCGGCTCCCGCTACGCCGCTCCGCTGTCGCCCTGATGCTCGGCAGTATAGTCGCGATCACTGTTTTGAGGCTGCTGTGGCTCGTCTTCCAGCCCGCAGACCTCTACCCGGACGAAGCGCAATACTGGTTTTGGGCGCAGCATCCGGCTCTCGGCTATTATTCGAAGCCACCGCTCGTCGCCTGGCTGATCGCGGCAACAACCGGCCTTTTTGGCGATAGTGAGGCTGCGATACGGCTTTCGGCGCCGCTGCTGCACGCTTGCACCGCCGTCTTCGTCTATGCAACCGGCTCCCGACTCTACGATGCCCGCGTCGGGCTGTGGTCGGCGCTGGCCTATGCCAGCCTGCCGGGAGCGTCGATCTCGGCTTTTATCATCTCGAGCGATGCTCCGTTGCTGTTGTTTTGGGCGGCAGCTCTCTACGCCTTCGTTCGAGCGCGCGAAGACGGCGGATGGGGCTGGTGGCTCGCCGTCGGGGCCGCCTGCGGGTTCGGCCTGCTCGCGAAATATGCGATGGCCTATTGGATCCTTTCGGCCCTCGGTTATGTCGTGCTGATACGAGCTGAGCGGCGTCACTTCGGTCCGCTACTCGCCGCGATCGGCATCGCCCTCCTTCTGTATTCGCCGAATTTCTGGTGGAATTGGGGCAACGGTTTCGTCAGCTATCTTCACGTGAAAGATAACGCGGGGATCGACGAGCCGCTCTTCCACCCCGACGCCTTGTTCGAATTCTTCGGCTCGCAATTCGCCGTGTTTGGTCCGCTGTTATTTGCCGGCCTGATCTTTCTAGCGGCATCGCCGCGCTCCCTCGCCGAGCCGCCCGCCCGTCTGCTGGCTGCGTTTGCATTGCCGACCCTGGTAATGATGCTGGCCGTCAGTTTCTTGTCGCGTGCCAACGCCAACTGGGCGGCACCCGCCTTTGTCTCGGCCACCGTGCTGGTCATTGCCTGGGCGCTGAGGCACGGCTGGCGCAACCTCGTCATCTTCTCGATCGCGCTCCATCTCGCCGCCGTCACGGTATTGTTCACCGGCCGCGATGGGCTCGCGGCTTTTGGCGTCGGGTTGCCGGCGAAATACGACCCGCTCAGCCGGCTGCGCGGCTGGCGGACCCTCGGCACGACGGTCGGTGCTGCGCTGGCAGCGCATCCAGGATTTATCCTGTTCGCCGACGATCGCGAGACGCTCGCAGCGCTGATCTACTACGTGCATCCGCACCCCTTCGATGCGGTCAAGTGGAAGTTGAAAAGCGGCCTTCCCAAGGACCAGTGGGAATTGGCCAACGGTCTGCCGCAACATGGCGGCGGGAACTTTCTTCTGGTGTCGCAGCACAATCTGATCCCCGAGATGAGCCCGAGCTTCGCCTCGATCGACCGTCTCGAGTCCGTCGTTATCCCGGTCGGGCCCGGAGACTCCCGTGCTTACACGCTTTATTTCGCGCGCGGTTTCAAGGGCTACTCCTGGGATCACGAGCAGCTTCCGGGTCGGCCGATTTATGGAGTCGGTGGCCGATAAATAGAGGTAATTCCATCGCCGCCCGCCCAGCATGCATTATCGTGGCGGGCGCGATAGGCTCGATCGAGTCGAATCGACCCCGGAATTGGCTCTCGATTTGGGCCAACGAGCGTCGCGGAGCCACGATAAGAGCATCCGCGCCGGAATAGTGATCGGGGTCTGCGGTGAGGCCGTATTGCCGCGGGTCGGATCCGAGGCAGATCACCGGGACAAGACCTCCGAGAGCGTAATCGATCTTACCGGCTTCGTGCCATTTCAGAGTCGCGACGACCAACCCCGGCGGGTCGAGCAAGCCTCTTTTTTCGAGCTCGGTTCGCAGCGAGGTCCAATCCACGATATCGAGAGTCGGATCCCTTCCGAGCGGCAAATCCGCGGCCAAGCCGGACAACCAGTTGTAGCGGGCCTCGCTCGCGACGAAAGCCACACCGAGCATCACGAACGTCGCCGTGGCTCCGAGCCAGATCCGTACCAAACGGCTGGTTTGCCGGCGACGGGCGATCGCCTCACCGAGCATCGGCAACAACATCAGATAACCCGGCGCCGCCCAGTGAAAGAGGGGGGTGCCCCACAACGCGGCGACGGTGAACAGCAGAATTGGCGGCGCCGCGAGACAGACGAGCAACCAGCGCTCCCGATCGGATGGCCCGTGCCATAGTGCGACGAGGCCGCACCACAGCAACGGCGCCCATATCCAGGGGAGCAGAAACACGGCCTGCCCGGCAATCGCCGTGATCGGCCCGAACGGGTGGAGCGAACCGCCGGCCCGTTCTCCCTGAAACAGAAACGAGACCCACCCGTGCCCGGCATTCCAGATCAGGACAGGCAGGAAGACCACGAATGAGATGAGACCGGCGAGGTAAGGATGTGGTCGCACCAGCCAACGGCGGCTCTGCGGTTCGGTCGTCAGGAACGCGACGGCGCCCCCTAGGGTCAGAAGGGCGGAATATTTGGAACACAGCGCCAAACCCGCGCAGGCGCCGGTCGCCGACCACCATCTCCAAGCCGCGCGACCTTCCGAACGCAGCGCCGGGATCAAGCAAAACAGAGCACCGAGCAAAGCTGCGAACAGCGGGCCGTCGGGTAAGACCCAGGTGCCCGCGGTGATTCCGAGGGCGGGAGCCATATTCAGAACGACCGCCGCCCACAGCCCGGCCTCCGGGTCGAAAAGCGCCGCGGTCACCCGGTACATCAGGGATGTCGTCAACGCAAAGAGCGCAATAAAAGGCAGCCGCACGACAAATGCGTTCTCGCTGCCGGTCAGATGCGCGATCCCCCACGTCATCCACCAGGCGATCGGGGAATGGTCGAAATAGCTCAGCTGCAATTTGCGGCCGGCCGCGACCATATAGCTCTCGTCGATGCCGAGACCGAGAGAAGCGGCAAATAGGAGCCTGGCCAACAAAGTCGCCACGATCAGGGCTGCGACAGCCCCTGACGGGGTCTTCAGCCAGGCGACTGCGTCTGCTCGCCCGCGGAACCCGCTATCGACGGCGGAAATATTCCTCATACGGAACGTCGTTTTTGACCAGCACGCCGCCATCGACGGTCAACGCCACGCCGGTGATCATGCGCGCCGCGTCACCCGCCAGAAACAGAATGGGGTCGGCGATGTCCTCGGGTTCGCACATGCGGCCCAGCGGGATTTTGCGGGCTCGTACAGCCTTCGTTTCTTCCGACGGCAACGCGCCGCCGAACCCGGTCGCGGTCGGACCCGGGCAGACGGCGTTGACTCGGATTCCGTCCGGGGCGAGCTCGTAGGCGGCGTGGCGGGTCAAGCCCAGAAGGCCAGCCTTGGACGCCGTATAGTTCGCGGTTCCGCCGAAGGAAATGCGTTGCCCGGCGATCGAGGCGATGTTGACGATGGCGCCGCCACCCCGCGCTCGCATATGCGGCAATACCCCCTGGATGCCGTTGAAGGCGCCGGTCAGGTTGACGGCGATGAGGCGCTCCCAGTCCTGTGCGCTCATCTCGGCGATCATTCGCCGCGCGGTCGTGCCAGCGCCATTGACGAGGATGTCAATGCCACCCGAGGCCTCGGCTATGCCCTCGGTCAACCTGGCGAAGGCGTCACGATCGGCAACATCAAGTGAATATGCGACGGCATGACCGTTGCCGCCGGTAATCTGTGCCGCGACCGCCTCAGCCGCCGCCATATCGCGATCGAGAACCGCAACCCGGGCGCCCGCGGCGGCGAAGGCGCGGCAGGTCGCGGCGCCGATCCCGTTCCCACCGCCGGTGACCAGAGCGACCCTTCCGGTAAAATCTTCGGTCATTGGATTCCCCTTTGTATCCCGAACGCCTCGTCTCGCGGACCGAGGAGTTGGCGAGAACGCCGAGCTTCCTGCCGTAAGATTGGCACAGGCATTGCGTTGATGCGAGGATCTCACCACCGAGGGAGAAAGCGATGACCCGTGACGCAGTGACCCGCAAGATCCTGGGCGTCAAGCGTGCCAAGGGCCTGACCTGGAAGGCGATCGTCGCCGAGATCGGCGGCGGCTCGGCGGTCTACCTGACCGCTGCTCTGGTGGGCCAGATGAGGCTCCGCGCGGACCAGGCCGAACGCGCGGCGAAGCTCTTGGACCTCGACAAGGACGAAAAGCACCTGCTGCAGGAGATCCCCTACCGCGGCTCGCTGCCGAGCATGGTGCCAACCGATCCGTTGATCTACCGCTTTTACGAACTCGTCCAGGTCTACGGCACGACATGGAAGGAATTGATCCAGGAGGAGTTCGGCGACGGCATCATGAGTGCGAATCGATTTCGACATGGCGATCGAACGCCAGCCCGATCCCGAAGGCGACCGCGTCAAGCTGACCCTGAGCGGCAAATTCCTCCCATATGGCAAATTCCTCCCATATAAGGAGTACTGATATAAGGAGTACTGAAAACCGGGAGTGACCCCGATGGACGTGATCGACCTGAATTGCGACATGGGCGAGAGCTTTGGCGCCTGGACCATGGGCAGCGACGCCGAGATGCTGAAGATCGTCACCTCGGCGAATGTCGCCTGCGGCTTTCACGGTGGCGACCCGCTCGTCATGTTCGAGACCGTCAGCCGCGCCAGGGAGAACCGTGTCGGGATCGGCGCGCATCCGAGCTTTTTCGATGTCTGGGGTTTCGGCCGGCGCCAGATCCAGGGTGAGAAACCCGAGGACATCGAAAAGACGGTGGTCTATCAGATCGGTGCTTTGCAAGGCGTGGCGCGTGCTGTCGGCCACCGCGTCGGACATGTCAAGGCGCACGGCACATTGGCCAACCTCGCCGCGGTCGAGCGCCCTACCGCACTCGCGATCGGCCGCGCGATTGGCGCGGTGGACCGGGAGCTGATCTATGTCGTGATGGCCGGCACCGAGCTCGAACGCGCGGCGGCCGAGCTCGGCCTCAGAATGGCGCGCGAGATCTACGCCGACCGCGCCTATGACGACACCGGCAATCTGGTCGCGCGCAAGCTCCCCGGTGCGGTGCTGCACGATCCCGAGGAAGCCGCCGCACGGGTGCAAGCGATGGTCCGCGAGGGGGCGATCATCAGCACCTCGGGCAAGCGCATCCCGGTCGCGATCGACACGGTTTGCGTCCACGGCGACAACCCGGCGGCGGTGGCAATGGCCGGGCTCGTCCGAGAGAAGCTCGAGCAAGCCGGGATTGCGGTGCGGCCGATGGCCGAGACGATCCGCTAAGCTCTTGCCGCCGGGGTCGGCGGGAAGCGATGGCAGTCGACCGACACCTATACGGGTGAAGGCCGAAGGGGTCGAGCGCGCCGGCTGCCGCGCAATCACGATCTGCGGTACGCGAGGACGTGCTGTCCAGGTCTACGACCCGGCCCTCGCCTTCAAGGCGACCCTGCCGCCTCTCGCGCCGGCCGGCAACATCGGCGACACGATGTCTACCGGCCCGCGGCAGCATGGCCTCCTGCTCGATGTGGGCATTCCGATCTGAGTGGTTTCCCTCCCCCTGCTTCGACCGTCCTAACAGGGCGAAAACCCGATTGCGCACCCGAAACCGCTTGACCTAGGGCTGATAAATATATTTTTCAGCATGTTATGTAGACGCTCTCGGGCTACCAAGCAGGGTGGATTTGAGCTCCTTGCAGGGGGCCGAATCGGGTTAACAGGGGACGAACAGGGTGAGCGAGTCGATCACGATCTCGCCGTGATATGCTCGGGGTCTGCGCCGCGCCCGCGAGGCTCCAATCATGACCCAGACCCTTCTTCCGACGACGGTGGTCGGCAGCTATCCGCAGCCCGACTGGCTCATCGACCGCGACAAGCTGACCCATCAGGGGCCGGTGCGGGTGCGCGCTCAGGAGCTGTGGCGGGTGCCCGAGCCGTGGCTCGAAGCGGCACAGGACGATGCGACCCGGCTCGCGATCGCCGATATGGAGCGCGCCGGCATCGACATTATCACCGACGGCGAGATCCGCCGCGAGAGCTATTCGAACCGTTTTGCCACCGCCCTTTCGGGGGTCGATCTCGACAACCCGGCGACGGTCATGGGGCGCACCGGTGGCACGGTCGTGGTGCCGCGCATCGTCGGGCCGATCGGGCGCCTCAGGCCGGTCGAGGTGCACGATGTCGAATTCCTGCGCGCCAACACCGACCGCATGGTCAAGATCACGCTGCCCGGTCCATTCACGATGTCGCGCCAAGCCAAGAACGACTTCTACAAGGACGAGGAAGAACTGGTCATGGATTACGCCGCCGCGGTCAACGCCGAAATCCGCGACCTGAAGGCGGCCGGGGCCGATGTGATCCAGCTCGACGAGCCATGGCTGCAGGCCCGCGCCGAGGAAGCGCGCCGTCTGGCATTGCCCGCGATCGACCGCGCCCTCGACGGGATCGCCGGGCCGACGGCATTGCACCTCTGCTTCGGCTATGCCTATGTCGCCCGCGACAAGCCCAACCGCTACGCGTTCCTGCCCGAGCTCACGGCTTCCAAGGTCGAGCAAATATCGATCGAAGCGGCTCAGCCCAATCTCGATCTTGCGACCCTAGACGGGCTCGGCGACAAGGCTGTGATCTTTGGCGTCATCAGCATGGGCGACCCCGAGCCGGAGACGCCCGAGACCGTCGCCACCCGCATCCGTGCGGCACTCAGGCACCTGCCGCCGGAACGGCTGATCCCGGCCCCCGATTGCGGCATGAAATACATCCCGCGCGATCTCGCCTTCGCCAAGCTCAAGGCATTGGCCGAGGGTGCCGCGATCGTGCGCCGTGAATTGGCGGGGTCTTGAGAGAGATAGACGACTTTCCTAGCTCCATGAAAAGTGCCGGAGGGCCAATCTTGCATCCGCTCGGGCGGTAAGAAGAGATTTGCAGAATTTCAGAACCGTTACACAGCCGGGGCTTTGCAAAATTTAGGACTTCTGCAACACCAGTAGCGCCTCGCCCAGGAAGGGTCATCGGGATAGGTGCGGGCGAGGTTGCGCAGCTCGTCGAGCAGCGCGTCGCGGCGGTTGAGATCGTCCTCGGTCTTGGCGTGGTTCAATGTGCTAAGCAGGCCTCTGGCCAGCGACCCGCGGACTTCAGTGTCATCGGGATAGGTGCGGGCGAGGTTGCGCAACTCGACGAGCAGCGCGTCGCGGCGGTTGAGATTGCCCTCGGTCTTGGCGTGGTTCAGCGTATACCGCAGGCCTACGGCTAATAGCCAGCGAACTGCAGCGTCATTGGGATAGTCTTGGGCAAGGTTGCGCAGCTCGCCGAGCAGAGCGTCGCGGCCGGCGAGATCATCTTCGGTCTTGGCCTGGTTCAGCGTGTTGACCAAGCCGGCAGCTAGAATAAGTCCGAAGCCAGTTTCGCGCGACCGCCGCGCTTGTTGGACGCCCTCAATCATGGATGCAGGGGAGGAGTTACGTTCGCTAAAAAGAGTCCGCGACGCCTCACATAAAGCGATCGGCAAAGAACCGAGATTCTGCCGCACGGCCGTATCTCGAAGCCCGCGCAATGCTTCACAGAAATGAATAGCGCTTGTATTGAGCGCAATAACAGATCGCGCGAGCGTAAGAATCAACTACTCTGCCTCACCCCTGATCGCTTCCCAGTGGTTCGCATCCAAGAAGGAGCAAGCGGCGTCACGACGTGTTGGGTGGCCAAATCTCGGCGCTTCAACTTCTTTCGCGAGGACATTGGTACGTCTCAAACCGTCAAGTTCAGTGGCCGCGAGATGGTCCAGAATGATGGGCCTTAGTGCCTCCCACGCATCCACGGCCTCGACCAGCGGGACCAAAGCAATGCGAGCGGCGAGTTTGAGGCGATCGCCGTCGAGATCGCGCAAGAGGTCTTCGAGATCTTGGTAGCGAAACGCATTGGCGTCGCGGGCTAGCTGCTCTAGGCCCCTCAAAGTCTCCACTGTGTCGCGCGCGTCTTCAGCAGTCTACCGGTTAATGACCCGAGGATAGCCGGCAATGAGCTCCAGAACGCGGTCATTGGGGACGTTTTCAAGCGCGCGCGTTGCGGCTGTGCGTGCAGGTACGAAATCAGACGCCGCCCTTCCATCGCGTCTCCAAAATGCATCTCTCCAAGCGGATAGATGCAGACGCCGCCCGGATACTCGACCTTGCCCGGAAACTCTGCTCCCAACCTGGTAAGCAGCTTAACCGCATCGCCTCCTTCCCGTGCGCCGAGCAGGATATGGCGGTCCGACCATTTCGCTGGTTCGCGTAAAAAATTACGAAATGTGTTCTGCTGCTCCGCAAGCTCACGGGTTTCCTCCCACTGGTCCATTACCAATGATACCCGTTGCCCGGTGATCTTTTGCAGCGAGCCGACCAGCTCTTGCGCTTGGCTGTATTCCAGTCGCGAGACGATCAGCTGCCCGCTGCTAAGGTCATCAGTCGCTGAGACGAGACCTTCCAGTGACTCTTTAATGGCCGTTCCACCCAGCTCACCTAGAATCGGTATGAGCTTTGCGGCTTTCTCCGATAGCTTTCCAACGAATCGCGCAAAGGCCGGCAACAGCCGATCCCTCTGCTGCTCCCAAACCGTCTTGAGCTGCTCCCAAGCGGCGGCGTCGGCAAGCCAGCGCTGATAGAGATCACTGACGACTTGTAATAGCGGGTCACTTGCCCCTCTGGGCGAGCGCGTAAACCCGACCAGACAGCGCGGCGGATTAATCTCACAATCCAGCCGGCGAGCCAACTCCATTAACAGCCAACTCTTACCGATTTGCGGCGACCCGACGATCGCGGTCAGTCCGTAGTGCCTTGTCCGTAGCAGCAGCTGATTGAGATCGGCCTCGCGTCCGAACAGTCTGTCGGTTCGATTCTCAAGGTGTTCGACCGTCACGAGCTTGCGTACTCACACAGCCATTTTCCCGAAACCGGATAGACGCGGCGGGTGAGCCGCTTGTCAATAAAATCAGGCGGTCGCGGGAAGTATAGCGCAAAACTCAGGAATTATGCAAGGAAATCAGCGCCGTGATCCAAAAGGACTTTTCCTTTGCATAAACTACCGCCATAAGTCACCCATGAAATACGGCTATGCGCGGGTATCGAGCGACGGCCAAAGTGTGGGCGCTCAGGTCGCAGCTTTGAGGAAACATGGGGCGGGCAAGGTGTTCCGCGAAGTGGCGAGCGGAGCCAAGACCAACCGCGCGCAGCTTCGCCACATGATCGACCAGCTCGAGGCCGGCGACCAGCTGATGGTGACGCGACTCGAACGGCTGGCGCGATCCACCCGCGACCTTCTGAACACCCTTGCCGCCATCGCCGAGAAGAAAGCCAGGTTCCGCTCACTCACCGACACATGGGCCGACACCACCACATCGCAGGGCCGGCTGATGCTGACCGTGCTTGGCGGACTTGCCGAGTTCGAGCGCGACCTTATCCGCGCACGCACCGGCGAAGGCCGGGCGCGGGCCGTGGCGCGGGGCGTCAAAATGGGGCGTCCGCCGAAACTCACGCCGCACGAGCGGCAGGAAGCGATCAAGCCCGCGATCAGGGCGAGGAAACGCTTGCCGACATCGGCCGCAGTTACAACGTCAGCGCGGCGACGATTTCGAGACTCGCCGGGTAATCGTCGAGATATGAGCGGACCCAAGACAGAGCATTACGTTCCGCAGTCCATTTTACGACAATTCCTCGTCGATCATGAGAGCAAGGAACAGGTGTCGGTTTATGACAAGCATGAGGATCGGGGATTCGTCACCTCAATCAAGAATGTGCTGGCGGAAAACCGTTTCCACGACTTCCTTTTTGAAGACTGGATAGTGTCGTTTGAACCGATTGCGTCTAAGATCGAGAATTGGTGTCTGCCGACCTATCGGCGCATCATTGAATCCAGGCGTCTTGACCGCA
>Ga0306922_10005852_pt1 | contig 11759 bp, 12 predicted proteins | sample sta12Cox44000082_FD_203758 | JGI IMG/M metagenome (GOLD analysis project Ga0306922, IMG submission 203758) | Lab enrichment of tropical soil microbial communities from Luquillo Experimental Forest, Puerto Rico - statoxic.12C.oxic.44.000.082 (v2)... | ecosystem: Environmental > Terrestrial >... | reverse complement strand
GGCTCACGAGGTGATCGAGAAGCAACTCGTTGACCAGCACCGGCTGTTGGTCGGCTGCGTAGTGGCCGACGCCCGGCAAGGGCGCGAAACGGTAGTCCGCATTTATGAACTCGGCCGTGCCTTCGGCAGCTATGCGGCCCACCGTGTCATCGGCCTCGCCCCAGATGAACAGGGTCGGCACGCGGGTGGGGCCGATCGGTGCGCGCTCACCGCGCGCGCGATACCACGCGAGCGCTGCTTCCATGGCCGGCGCATTGCCGATCACCGACAAGTGCTTTTCGATGGCTTCGCAGGGAACGCCGTTTCGCGCCAAACGGTCCCGCACCCACTTCCCGTTTTCGGCGAGCAGCCTCTGCCCGGCGTCCGGATCGAGCAATTCCTGGTGATGGCGCGACCGGTGCGGCTGCTCGAGATCGATCTTCAAGGCGCGCACGAACGATGCAGGATGCGGACGCGACAGCATGGTCAGCGACGCGATCCGCTCCGGCCAGCGATCGGCGATGATCCAGGCGAGGCTGCCGCCCCAATCATGGCCGACCAGGTGGAACCGCCGGCCGCCGTGACCGACGCCAGTGACGATGTCGTTGGCATCGCCGATCAATTTGTCGATCCGGTAGTTATCGAAATCGGTCGGGTCGGGACGCGCGCCGGCGGCGTAGCCGCGTTGGTTGGGGGCCACGGCAAAATATCCCGCTGCGGCCAACACCGGGATCTGGTTGTCCCAGAAATAGCGCGAGACACAGAAGCCGTGCAGCATCAGCACAAGCGGCGCCGACGGATTACCGCCGACCGAGCAGTCGAACACCAGGCCAGGAGCGGTTTCAATCTCGCGCGTCTCGATCATGGGCGCCATCGGGACTTTCATCGATCGGAGAGAGGCGAGGACGAGATCATGTCTCGCCGGCGAAGGTCAATCCGGCTTTCGTTGGGGCCGCTTCCGCCGCGCCCCCGTATCGTTCATACGAAACGGACCGTCATTCTAGTCTCGCGCGATAGCAGGACGTTACCAGAGGCAAGCCCGGGCCGGGGGGAGATGCACCCATTAAGAATTAAGCGTAGAAGATTTCGACAACACTCGGGTCAAAGCTGCCGTTTGATGCAGGATGCAATGATCCTCCATATCTGCTCGGCCGCCGAATGGCAGACGTCTGATGACGACCATTACCGTTGCGCGTCGCTCGATCGCGAGGGCTTCATTCACTGCTCACGGCCGGAGCAGGTGGTCGAGGTCGCCGGTCGCCTATTTCAGGGCCGACGCGACTTGGTACTGCTCGTGATCGATCCGGAGCTGGTGACGGCGGATATCCGTTGCGAGGACGGCGGCAACGGCGTTTTCTATCCGCACGTCTACGGACCTCTCAATGTCAGTGCCGTCACCGCGGTCGTCGCTTTTGAGCCCAACGCCGACGGAAGTTTCGAACTGCCCGCCGATCTTGATCAGTGAGCGAAGCGTCTGGCGCTCAGCATTGCGCGCTTGTGGCGATGCTTCGTGTAGCCTCTACCCTACTGCGCCTCTTTTTCAAGAATGAAGGGCGCTGACGAAAAGTGGACTGCGTTGGGTCGGTCGACGACAAGAGACCGCAAAACAGGACTTCCCACGGTTAATGCCGCTCCTACAGTTGCGCGGTAAGCGTGACAGCGACATTCGGCGGCGTACGGGTCTTTGAGGAGCAGCCCCAATGGGTAGAATGCGTCGCGTGGGCGGGATACATCTCGGCGCCCTCTTCCTTGACGTCGTGCTGTTCACCTTGGCACCTCTGATGGAGGTAAACAGATGGAACAATGGTTCCGCGCAAGATAGGCTTCGTTTCGAGGCTTTGTCGCTTGTCGGCCGACTTATCGTGGGGCGAATCGAGGGCGCCGACCAGTGCGGCGGGTTGTTCCAACGGATAGACCACTGCATCCAGTTTGATCGGATCCATACTTTCGAGCACCGCCCGAGCCAATCATCGCCCGCTCTCCTCCGCCGCAACGCAGCTTGGACTGCGGTTGGCGGGCGGCTCGCCCTGCCCATCGAGCATGGGCTTCTCGATCGATGCGTTTAGACCGGGAGACAAGATTCGCGAATGGATGGAATATTCAGCAAAAAAAGCCGATGTGTTTATATTTGTTGTATCGCCAGCATCCCTTGTCGAAAAATTGTTTATTCGAGCTTAGTAAAGCCAGGGCTTTTGGCAAACCGATAGTCCCTCTTCTCCTTCGCAAAACCCCACCCGGAATTTTTGGCGGATCTGAAAACCCTGGAAGTTGGCGATCATAGGGATCTACCTTTTTCGAAAGTCGATGAGCTGGTCGAGGCTATCAGACATCACGCCCGCAAGACGGTGCCACTCGACAATCCAGAAGCCCTTATCCGTCAGCCCACGAGCCAGCGCTCGCTGTCGCCGCAGAAATTCCGGACGCCCGAACTGGCGGGTACCACCATCTCAAATTCCAGCCCGCCGCGCCGGCCGCGTTTGACGACTTCATCGCGATGGAAGTCCGGTGTCAGTCCCAGGAGGACAATGGGCTCTATGGCCGGATCTACGCTACTCTCGTCGCGTTAAATTGGAACGAGGAGGGCATTCAATCGGTCCAGATCCTACTGTCCTCACACGGCGACCTTCTCCAGACCTTCTATCATGTCAAGCTAGGGCTCAACCGCCATACGCCGCCCGCGACTTATCTGGCCGCGGCAAACCTTGCCGCGCCGCCCGCGACGAACTTAGAACATCGTACGCTGCAACAGCGCTTCGCCCATTTGCTACACACGCTCTACGTCGGCTACAAAAACGGGATACCGGCAGGCGCTAACAAAATCAATGGGGCTCGCAGCTCCATGCTGGGCAGCAGTGGCGTCGAGGGAGCCCTCGATGCGTTGGCCGCGAAGGGTTTTCTCGTTGTCTTCGATCCGCTCTCTGATCCGCGCTTTGCGCCGATCCCGCACCCATAGCCGTGCGGCGCGGCCCGACCGGGAATTGCAAAGGTAGCTTGCAGGTGAGGCCGGGTCGGAGCCGTTTTGCCATCGCTTTGACCTCCTCCTTGGGGTTCGATGAGACCACAGCCCCGTCGCCTATTTTGAGTGACACCCGCCAGTTCGTGATATGTTGGCTAGACGAAAAAACAGATCTCAACACGCTGAAGGACAGTAAACAGAGGGAGCATTTGATGACCGACCTTCGTACCCTACAATCGTGGTGGAACCGCCGCGATTTTTTAAAGAGAAGCGCGGCCGTGGCGGCAGGGGTCTACGCGGTGCGCTGGGGTCGTGCCGCGGCCGCCGACATGCCCTTGGAATTCGACGGCTCGAAATTTCTGCTCAAAGCGGCCGAACCCAATCCCAAGCATGGCGGCGTTGTGCGCATGGGCATACCGGTGAGGCCGCCGCATTTCGATCTCCACCAGTCCGGCACCATATTCAATCTGGGCGCTATGGGCTGCATGTTCGACAACCTGATCCGCCGCGACCCGCGCGACGGCGGCAAAACCATCATCCCCGATCTGGCGCATAGCTGGCAGATCGCCAAGGACGGCAAGACCTACACCTTCTTCCTGCGCCAGGGCGTGCAGTTCAGCGACGGCGCCGAGCTGACAGCTGATGACGTAAAGGCCACCTTCGACCGGATCGCCAAGCCTCCTCAAGGCATCAGCATTCCGCGCAGCATTCTGTTCAAGGCGGTCGGCGAGATCAAGGCGCGCGACAAATACACCGTCGAATTCAAACTGTCGGAACCCCGCCCCGTCGACTTCATGATGTCGGCGCTAGCCAGCGGCTTCAACGTCGTCCTGCGCAAGAAAACGCTGGAGGACAACAATTACGATCTTCGCAAAGTCCAGGTCTATCCGGGCACCGGCCCATTCCGCAGTGTCAAATACACCGAGAACGAAGTCTGGATAATGGAAAAAAACAAGAACTATTGGAACAAGGAGTTGCCGTATGTGGACGGGATAGAGTTCTATAACGTTCTGCCATTCTCCCCGGAAATGGCGTCCGCGATACTGGCGAACCGCGTCGACTATGTGTTTGCCACCGATCCGGCCACGTACCGGAAGGCGGTGGCGACACCGGCGATGTCGACCGTGACGCACTACCAGAGCGTCCTGCATGCAACCATGATCAACAACAAGAGAAAGCCGTTTGAAGATCAGCGGGTCCGACGCGCGATGCACTTGGCCCTCGACCGGCCGGCGCTGCTCGAGGTCGTCAAGGACGTGGCGCCGATGATCTCCGGCGGCTTTCTCTATCCGTTCTCCGATTACGCGGCGCCGCAGCAGGAGCGCGACAAGTGGCTCGGCTACCAGGCGGACCCGGCCGCTGCGATCAAGGAAGCCCATGCGCTGATGGCGGCCGCCGGTCGTGGCGACGGGATCAAGGGCTTGGACTTCATGGTCCGCGAGATCGCCATCTTCAAGCTCTGGTCACAAGCAATCCAGGCGATGCTGAAAGAGTCGCTCAACATCGAATGCAATCTGCGCACGGTGGTCGATTCGGTCTGGTTCGCTGACGCGGCGAGCGGCAATTACGACTTGGCAATCGGGGGGCTCGTATCGGCACTGCTCGACCCTGCCGACTACTTCAACGCCTGGTACGGGAAAGGCGGGCCACAGAACTATTCGCTCTGGAGCAACCAGGAATTCCAGGTCCTATCGGCCGAAATCGACCGGGAAATCGACGCAGAGAAACGCCAGGACCTGATCCGCCGGGCCGAAGCGACCATGGAACAAGACCCGCCGCTACTGCCGGTCGCCTGGGAGCGAATTCACGAACTTTGGTACAATTACGTAAAGGGCCGCAATCCGCAAAACAGCTTCGGCATTTACGACACGGTGCGCCACGACACGGTCTGGCTCGACAAGGCGTGAGCCCGTGGACAGAGGCAAAGTGATACCAAGATTATGAGCGCCTCTTTTAAAGGCTAACGCTTGCTCGTCGGTCCCCCCAGCGGTGCCTCCAGCCCGCCGTTCTCTCCGAAAAGAGACCGGCGCGAAGAGCCGCAGGTGCTTTCGGCACGCACGCGCTCGCAGCCCGTCCTGACGACGCTTGTAGGCCAGCGCGCCCTCGCCTCCGGCGGTCTCTGGCTCCGGCTCACCTTCGGGGTTCGCCTGGGTTAGTCCGGCGCGTCAACAGCTTTCGTCCGACCTGCCGTTCCGGAGCGAGCCCGCGACGGTCTGGGATCCGCCGCTCTGCAGCCAATGGGTGACGAAGCGGCGTCTTGGTAAATATGCCCCACAGCTGCCATTGCCGTTCGATCGCGAAGAGCCTCTCGCACGCCTAGTAGCGGGGCGAGGCGCTGGCCGTTAGTCAGAGCTTTTTCAGCATGTAATAGCGCGTGAGGCCGGGCGGCTCGCAGTCGATTGTCGCCGCGACATCGTAGCCCTGTTTAAGGTAGAAGCCGGGCGCCTCGATGCTGAGAGTCGTCAATGCGATCCGATTGCAACCGCGTCGTCTGCCCTCTTCTTCCGCCATCGCCAGCACCCGGCTCCCGATCCCAGCGCGCCGCCGATCCTCTGGTAGAAAAAACCAGGCAACGTAGACGAGCCCGAATTCGGACCGCCCGTGGAGCCCGCCGATGACCTTGCCAGTCTGAAGATCTCGGGCGAATACGGCGAGCGGGCGAAAGTCGTAGTATCCGGCCTGGCTCACATAGTGGGCGCGGAGACCGTCGCTGATTACCGCTGCGTCGGCGGCATCAAGCTCATCGGTTACGGAGATGTCTACATGTGTCTTGGTATTGTGATTCCGCAATATTCCTCTCCTCGTTTGACCATCATGGCGGTCTCCGCATCCGCAAGTAGGTTCAAGCAGGGGCCGGTTGGCCTCGCCACGTGAAATTGGTACACGCAAACGGTGTTACCGGCGGAGATCCTTTCGTTGTCCCGTACCCCCGGCAGCATCTCCGGCCAGGATCTTCTGCGATAGGGGAAACGTCGACCCGCTGTGACGATGCGGAGCGGGAGCGCGCCGCTGCCACGGTTAAGACCTGGCTGCTCGCCCCAGATCGAGACAAAACGAGCCGTGCCGGACACCCAAGGCCGCCGAACGAGCCGTTCGCTCCCGAGCGCCTCGCCGCTTAGCACCGGGACGTATAACAGCCTGCGATCCGGCAGTAGACTGGTTCTGTCAATGTCAACATACGACATAGAACTATAAATATCATTGAATTATCAATGTGCTAGACACTTGAATAGAATGCGCACAGCAGCGGGATCCGGAAAATCGAGCGAACACGGTACGCGGTTCAGACTCCGGTTACCGACCACCTGTTATCTCTCTAATGCAGCAAAGGTTTCCAAAGGCGTCAGGCATGTTGCGACCTTCCATTCTAATCGCCCTTGTGGTTCTGATCACCGTAGGAGTTGCGCCCGAGAATCCAGGGGCGGCCGGCACAGATCCGCTGACGTTCATCAACAATCTCGGTCAACAGCTTGTGGCGGTGAGCAGCTCCGCCTCCCCGGATCGCAAACTGGCGGGATTTCGCGAGTTGTTCCTCCAGGATTTCGACGTACCAGGCGTAGGTCGCTTTGTTCTGGGTCGATTTTGGTGGGTTTTCACCCCCTCAGAGCAGCAGGAATTCCTAGGGCTGTTCGAGAATTTCGTCGTGCTCACCTATAGTGAGAGGTTGTTGCAGTACGCCGACGGCGGTGGTCGTCTGAGGGTGATCGGTAGTCGGCCCGAGCCGGATGGGGTAACCGTCTCCAGCGAGGTCACCCGCGAAGCCGGCTCTGGAGCGCGACACAGCCCGATGCCTCACGCGATCAGAGTCGATTGGCGTCTCAGTGCGCGCGACGGCCTGTACAAGATCAGCGACGTCGTCATCGAGGGTCTCAGCATGGCGGCGAATGGGCGGTCCCAGCTGGAGCGCCTAGTAGAACGCAACGGGGGCCGTGCTTAGGCTATTCTCGCCGTAATGCGACAACAAACCGCCAGCGCTTCGGTTCACTAGAACGCGATCGCCATCGAACTTTCTCCTGTCAGGCACCCTTCAAGAAAGCTTCAATCCGGGCGCACTTCAGGATCCAACGACAACACTGCGATGGCAGCGGCGAAGTTTGGGTTCTATAAGTTCTTTCTTTGCTTCCGGTAACGGAAAGGTTCGACATAATTACTGGCGAACCAAAACAGAAACAAAACGGGCGAATGCTCAACTCATTTGATAGCTAATTAACAGAGGTAACAACGATCTCATTGCAAGGCTAGCCCACCGCATTTCAGAACCTCTGGCTCGATCTCTCGCGCTTCAGGATTTGTTAGCCTCCTTAGCCAAAAATACCGCTCAAGTTCTCTTTTGGGAAGACAGGAATGCATGCGTTATCCTCGCGTCCGTCCTCGGCCTAGCGTTGGTGGCATCGGCACAGACAGCCCCTCTCGCGCCTCAGCCGCTCGGAGCCGTAACCTACTTGACGGAACAGGAATGGGCGCCGTTGTCAAACGACACGTCTAGCCCAAGCACCGTTGGTTCAGCGCCGCCCATCACACTGGCGTCCGGAGGCTGCGGGTGGGGATGGCATCGGCACCATTGGCACGACTGCTGGGGCAACTGGCATTGGGGCAGGTGCGTGCCCGACGAAGGTCGCCCTTACGGCGGCTGGGGCGTTGGGTGGTACTATCCTCCCTCCTATTGGCATAGTGCTCCTCCACCATGGGGTTGGAGAAACCCATAGCAAGCGACCACGAAACACCATTCGTCGACGATCCCGAACAATGCATCTTGCGGACCGCGGTGTCTTGGTGCCAATGATAAAGACGACGACTGTCCCCGGTGCTGAGCATTATCGAGAGATAGCCGGCATGCTGCGTGGGACTGCGGGATCGTGTCAGTTCGCCGGTGCCCGAAAGGAAATATTGCATCTCGCTGAGCGCTTTGAGAGCCGCGCCGACCATCTCGATCGCCGGGCAGGATCGACAACGCAACGCGCTTAGTGTGATTGACGCATTCCGAGGTTAAGCAGGCGTGTGGAGGAGCGCTCAGATAAACAACGCGGTTAAATGATACCCACCGCATCCCGCCGCTGACACTCGGGAGCGCTGCAGCTGCCCAAGTCCGACTAATCGTTTGACGCAAGTGCCAGCGTCAGGTCGAGCCCGATGCGGTCCGGACCAGCGCACCGATCTTCAACAGCTTGAGGCGGATGATGCCGCACGATGCCCGGGCAAACTGGGTATGGGCCAGCCCGATGCGACGCAAGGCGCAGATCAAGGCATAAGCTATCCAGGCGAACCACAACCGCAGCTGGTTGCCGCGCACGGTGTGGGCCGGGGTGCGGTCGGCGTAGAGGTCGAGCTGGCACTCCTTGATGCGGTTTTCCATCTCACCACGGGCGCAGTAGAGCTTCTCGTAGAGGTGGCGCGCCCGGCGCTCCTCGCGCGTCAGCGAGGTGACGGCGAACTGCGGATTGACTTTGTCCCTGTCCATTCCGCTTTGCCGACGACCCAGCGCTCGCGGCCTCCAGCTCTTGAGGGTTCGCCAGGTGAAGTCCTTGAAGCGCGCGCCGGCTTGGCGAGGCCCGTCGCCGCAGACAAGCGGATCAGCGCGCCATCCATTCATGCGATCTTTCGCCTACCCGGTTCAGTTCGCGGCGGCGAGGCCCCGAAGCGGATCAGCCGCCGGGCTCCTGAAGCTCCCCAGGCGACCGCAAAAGTGTTGGGTGCGCGTCAAGTTGAACGACAGCGCCCGCGATTTTGGCATAAGCTTGCTGGCCAACGCCTGCTCGCACTCGCAACGTACCTCCCTATTGTCGCAGAAATAATTTCCGTGGATGCAAGCACTCAGACGGCCGCGCCCAACAATCCGCCTGCCAACCCACCCTTCATCCGGTCCGGCCATCTGGCTGCGCCGGGATTTTCCGAGCATCGGATCTATTGGGAGGAGTACGGCTCGCTCGCTGGCGAGCCGGTCATCGTCATGCATGGCGGGCCGGGCGCAGGCAGCCACGGCTCGTCCGCCCGGTTTTTCAATCCGCAGCGATACCGCGTCGTGCTTTTCGACCAACGCGGTTGCGGGAAGAGCACGCCCAGTGCGAGCGATGATGACGCAACACCGGCGCTCACCGACAATACGACCCAGCACCTGATCGACGACGTGTCGGCGCTGCGCCACGAGCTCAACATCAACGGCAAGATGCACGTTTTTGGCGGCAGCTGGGGCAGCACCCTCGCCCTGGCCTACGCCATCGCGCATCCCGCAACGGTGCAGACCCTGATCCTGCGCGGCGTCTTTTTGTGCCGCAGGGCGGATGTCGACTATTTCTTCCAGGGCAATGCCGCCGAATTCCCGTCAGACCCGCTCGCCATGCCGGCGCCCGGCGCCTATCTGGACTTTCCGACGGCTTGGCGGCATTTCGTCGACGTCATTCCGCCGGAAGATCGCGGCGACGTCGTCAAGGGGCTGGCCAAGGCCTTCGCCTCGCCGCCGCGGACCGACGCGGAACGGGAGCGCCTGGTGAAAGCAGCTTCGGCCTGCGTTGCCTGGGAGGGCAGCGCCAGCCGCCTCAACCGCGATGAAAACAGCCACGGTCAGCCAAACCAGAAGTACGCCCTAACCGCCGCCAGGATCCTCGTCCACTACATGATCAATGGTGGATTCCTTGGCTCCGGCGGCCCGGCGAATCGCGATAACAACTATATTCTCGACCATATCGCCCGACTGAGGGACATCCCGGTTCATGTCGTGCATGGGCGTTACGACCGAGTGTGCCACCTCTACCAGACGGAAGCCCTGGTGCTGGCCATGCGCGGTGCCGGCAATAACGCCGTCAACTATTTCATCACGACGGCTGGGCACAGCAGCTTTGAGCCCGAAACCGACAATCGCCTTCGAGCGATCATGAACGAGCTGCCGCCGATGACCTTGTCCGAGACGGCGTCGCTTCAGTGTGGCGTACATCATGGGCACACGTTACAGGTTGATGGCGGCCGCACTGATCGGATCTGAAGACGGGAAACGAAAGCCCCGCTGGAAAGACCGTATGCCCACCGCACAGTCCGGTGCAGCACCCGCCCGCGTTCCTCAGGCTTCGGTAGGCTCCATGCCGCGATCAAGGATCCAGGATCTCGCAGATAACCGCGTCCTCTACTTGACAACGATCGGCCGCAGGACTGGTTTGCCACGCGAGATTGAGATCTGGTTTGTCGTCCACGGCGACCGACTTTATCTGTTCGCGGAAACCGGTGAAGCCGCCGCCTGGGTCAAGAATATCCGGCGCAATCCCGCGGTTTTGGTCCGAATCGGGGAGAGCATTGGCGCGACGGCGCGCGTCCTTGACCGCGAGATCGACCGCGAGTTGTGGGACCAAGTCACTGCAATCGCCGAGCGCAAATATGGATGGGGCGACGGGCTGCCGGTGGAAATCACCCCCTCCGCCCCGTGCGCCGCCTATTCCGACAAGCCGGCCGGGAGGGCACCATGAAACCGTATGTTATCTGCCATATGGTCGCGAGCCTTGACGGGCGCACGCTGATCAGCCGGTGGCAGCCCGAGGATGCGCGCCGCCGCGACCTGCTCGAACCCTTTCACGACCAGCTGGAAGCCGATGCATGGCTCATTGGCCGTGTGACTGGCCAGGGCTATGCGAAGCGTGATGCGTACCCCAACCACACCGACCGGCGTTACGCCCGGGAGGCCTGGTTCGCCGGCGTGCCGCCGATGCCTACGGCATCGTGCTCGACCCGCACGGCAAAATCGCATGGGGCCGCAGCGATGTCGGCGGCGATCCCCCTATCGTCGTGCTGACCGAACAGGTCAACGACGCCCATCTTGGGGGTCTGCGCGAGGATGGCGTGTCTTACATTTCCGCCGGTGCGCGCGATGACCAGCAGCGCTTTCTCGCTCGGCTGCGTGCTCCCGGACGGGGCCTTCCGCCTGCTCCAAGGGCAACCGAAGGGCGTCCAGCGCACGACCGGCAGCGGACGCGTGTCGACCCGTTGGGTCTGCCCGGAGTGCGGTGTGTGGGTCTGCACCGCGCCGAGGCCTGGCTCGACGGTGCGCAACGTGCGAGGCGGCACCCTGGATGACACCTCTTGGCTGCGACCGACCGCGCATATCTGGACCCGAAGCAAGCAGTCCTGGCTCCCGCTACCCGAGGGCGATCGGAACTTCGAGACTCAGCCTCAGGGTGATCCGTGGTGGGCTTCCGTCGCTCCGACCGGGTGAAGTATCCTGGCTAAGGATCGTTCTGCGCCCAGTAGGAAGAGGAAACGATGCACGTCGACGGATCCTGTCATTGTGGTCGTCTCACCTACACGGCCGAGATGATCTATCGCTGGCCCGCCGCCGCTCTCGGCCAACTCGGTCGCGTCGCGGAGGCGAAGGCAATGCTGGACGATGAAAAGGCGCTGAGGAGACCACAATGCGGGCCGACGAGTTTGCGGCCGCGGGCGATGACAACGGTGACGCGATGTGGCGCCGGATTGCCAACGCCGTCGTTCAGCTCGCCAACAACACGCCACCTGGGCTCGTGCATTGACGAGAACGGTACGCCTGGCCTGCCCCTACCCCAACCATCCTCAGAGACTGGCCGCCGGTTCGACAAACTCCCGCGCCATTTGCTCGAGCCCGGCAATCGTGTCGCGTTCCGTCCGAGCTCCGCCCGGCGCCAACAAGGCGATTTCCTCAACCCCAGCATCGCGATAGCGTTTCAGATCGCCAGTATTGATCGGCTTAGTGTAGGGCGACACCGCGAGCCTGACATCGGAACGGTTGCGACCGTTGGCCTTCAGTAAGTCCTCGATGCGCCTGATCTTCTCGGCGGCTTCTTCAGGTAATAAGTTGAACCCAATCCAG
>Ga0306922_10005850_pt1 | contig 11759 bp, 10 predicted proteins | sample sta12Cox44000082_FD_203758 | JGI IMG/M metagenome (GOLD analysis project Ga0306922, IMG submission 203758) | Lab enrichment of tropical soil microbial communities from Luquillo Experimental Forest, Puerto Rico - statoxic.12C.oxic.44.000.082 (v2)... | ecosystem: Environmental > Terrestrial >... | reverse complement strand
TGACTTTTACCCCGGCAGGACTGTCTCCTGCTGAACATGCCAGCCTTACCTGGACACACCTCCAAACAAGGAACCGGCAACAAACCAAAAAACCACTTGACAGAAAAACCCCCATAGAAGTCCGCCTCTCGCGGGATTTCTCCTTTGCGCCGAAACCACAGCCGTAAGCTGTCCGCTCAAGGGGAAGCCGTGTTGCCAAGACCACCAGGAGAGCGCCAAGATCGCGCCGTAGCTTGCGAAATCTTCTTCGCTGTCTGTCGTTGAGGAGGACGGAACGATGCAGACCCGCAACCGCGGTGATTATACGATCTCCGGCTGTGAGCTGGTCGCCGAGGGTGCCGATCTGCGCGTGCAGGTGCTGACCCTTTTCGCCGGCCAGTGCGTGCCATGGCATTACCACACTGAGATCAGCGACAGCTTCGTTTGTCTTCAGGGGCCGATGGTGGTCGAGACACGGGCGCCACGTCACGTCTATCGTCTTCTGCCGGGTGAGCGCTGCGCGGTGCCACCGAAGACCGCGCATTATGTGCACGGGGAGTCTGATGGCGCGTGCAAGTTTCTCATCGTGCAGGGCGTCGGCGTGTACGACTTCGTTGCGGTCGGCGGATGAGCTAGGCTCTCCGCGCTTCCGGCATGCGGGTGGTCGCCCACCCCGTTGCCGGGGGCGGCCGGGAAGCGCCGCGGAACCGCCCGTCGTTTGCAGACCCGCCACGTCGTAATTGTCTTTCACCAAGACCGGAATCCCGTGCAGCGGACCTATGAGCTTGCCGGTCGCCTCCACCGCCGCATCCAGCGCGGCCGCGTCTGCGAGCGCGTCGGGGTTGTTGACGATGATAGCGCCCAGAGCCGGGCCTGTTCGGTCATAAGTTGCGATCCGGTCGAGGTGCGCTTGGCACACCGATACTGCCGTCGGGCGACCGCTTACATAGGCGGCGTGCAGCATGGCGATGGTCGCTTCCTCGACTGGAAACCGCGCGGCGCTCACGGCCATGGCAGTCCTCCCTGTCGCAATGGCGGGTGGAACGTACCTTCGCAGATTAATTCCAAAAGGCCTGCCAAGGGTTGAAGCTTGCTGTTAGGTCGGCGGCGCCAGGGTGCCATAGAGCACGAAGAGGCAATGGTCCGCCCCCCACCGTACGAATAGTTCTCCTGCATAGGTGAACCACTCGCGCGTGCGCGGGCCATCGACCGCGAGCTCCAGCAGGGCTAAGCTTGCGCCACAACCAGGGAGACGCGGATGAAGCACAGCACGCATCGCATATTGACCACGCATGTTGGCAGCCTGCCGCGGCCGCCCGATCTGCTGGCGATGATCCAGGCGAAGGAGCATGGCGCGCCATTTGATCCCGAGCTCTATGCGAGCCGGGTCGAGACGGCAGTTGCCGCGGTCGTCAAGAAGCAAGCCGAAGCCGGCATCGATGTTGTCGCCGATGGCGAGATGGGTCGGTTCGGGTTCATCCCCTATGTCAATGACCGCCTCGCCGGCATCGAGGCGCGCCCAAACCCGGGCGGCGAGGGCACCTGGGCTCGGTCGCGCGAGCATCTCGCGTTTCCCGAATACTACGCTTGGGTCGCGCAGATGCCGGGCGCCGCCGGCGGGGCGCAACCGACCCGCTGGGTGTGCACCGGTCCGATCTCCTACAAGGGACGCGAAGCTTTGGCGCGCGACATCGCCAACCTGAAGGCGGCGCTCGCCGAGGTCAATTGCGAGGAGGCCTTCATGCCGGCCGTATCGCCGGCCCAGCTCGCCGGCTGGAACAAGAACGAATTCTACCGGACCGATGAGGAATTTCGCATCGCCGTCGCCGACGCGCTGCACGACGAATATCAGGCGATCGTCAATGCCGGCCTGCTGCTGCAGATCGACGACCCGCAGCTGGCGAGCCATTACACGACGCACCCGGAACTCGATGTTACGCAGTGCCGCAACTGGGCGAGTGCGACGGTCGAAGTGCTGAACCACGCGCTCGCCGGCATCCCTCCCGAGCGGGTGCGCTACCACACCTGCTACGGTATCAATATGGGCCCGAGGGTGCACGACCTCGAGCTGAAGCACATCGTCGACATCATGCTTCGGATCAATGCCGGCGCCTATTCGTTCGAGGCCGGCAATCCGCGGCACGAGCACGAGTGGCGCGTATGGGAGGAGGTCAAACTGCCGGCGGGCAAGGCGCTGATCCCGGGCGTCATCACGCACGGCTCGAACTTCGTCGAGCATCCCGAGGCGATCGCCCAGCGCATCGGCCGCTTCGCCAACGTTGTCGGCCGCGAGAATGTGATCGCGAGCGCCGATTGCGGCTTTGCCAGCTTCTCGACCACCTGCGAGGTGCATCCGACAGTCGTGTGGGCCAAATTGGCGGCACTGGCCGAAGGCGCGCGCCTCGCAACCAAGGAATTGTGGGGCAGAGCCTGACGACTGCGGCCCTGCCGACTATGCCAACGATGACTGGCGTCGAGTAGCCGCAATATGAGGTGCTCTCGCTGCGGGACGGACAGCGCCGCCGGCATGAAATTCTGCGGCCAGTGCGGCGCGCCGTTGGTTGCCGCTTGCCCGTCATGCGGCGCCAGCAACTCTCCCGAGCACAAATTCTGCGGGCAATGCGGATCGCCCCTAGATCCTGCAGGTCTGTAGGCGTCCGCTTCGGTAGCGCCCGATGCGCCGAGGTCTCGCGCCGGGGTCGTCAGCACTGTGCCTGGCGAAATAAAGCGGATTGGTTGCGGAAATTCAACACAGAACGAGTTGACGGCGTCCTGCTAGTGACTGGCGCCGACTTGTTGTCGGTAACTTTTCAGTCCAATGAGCTACTTGGGATATTGGCCGGCTCCATCAAGGTCGTCTATTCGGAAGTCGGGCAGACGCGGCCGGGGGCACAGCGCGGACACGAGCATTTCGGCTTTCTCGACGGTGTTTCGCAACCGGGTATACGCGGTCTAACGACAACGGAGGCGTGGCAACCACGATCAGCGGGCGACATCGTGGTCGCTCCGGTCGATCCGAAGAAACAGAAGCACATAAGTGTGCACGCGTCGACCCTTTGCGTATCGATCGGCAATCCTGTCGCGCATGCTTCCGGCCGGCAAGCAGCACCCGAAGTCGCAAGTTGGCAGGAGCGACCGCTTAGGGTCGACGGCGGTCCATCCTTTATCGTGCGGAAATCGGCAGCAATGGTGAAGGGTTTCGGATGCCGCCCGTGGTAAGCTATCCGCGCACTGAGGGCCGGCGTCCGAAAGTATGCCTCTCAATGCGACCAAAGGAGTCACGACGATTACCAAAGACACGCCAAACGACACCCGTCGCCGATCGAAAAACCGTAAGCGACGCGGGCGTAGCACTACTCGTGGCAGGTCGTATCATCTCGACGTTCTCGGCGGACTTGTGAGAGACCTGACCGACGAGGTGATCACCGTCACCACCGCGCGTGCCGAGGAACTCTTCGACGATCTCGTTGACACTCTCGGCCTTGGCACCAGCCCGGCATGAGAAGCTGGACCGGTTGGGGTCAGAAATATCCGGCTGACGAGACATATCCTAACTGTGTCAACGGCTTGCTGTATCTCAGAGACAAAGATAGTCTGCCAACAGATTCGGTACAGTTTGCGCTCACCGAAACGCGCAGCTCGATCCTCGATACGACCGAGACCTATCCCGGAATCAGTTCACCACCGAATTAACGCTCGGTCCCGCTGCGGTCGACATTGCGTCCGGGACCCGTTTCCATCCTTGCCTACCCAACTATTACCCAGTTCTCAAGGCGGTATCTCGGGGACTTATCCGTCGCTCGTCTTCGTGCTGCTGTTGCCATTGCCTCTCCCGTTCTGCAATGACGGACAAGCAGCTACCGTCAAACTCGTCCACCTGCTTAAGCATTCTGTCTATTTCGGCCTTGGTGATCAGCCCCCGTTCATAGGCGAGATAGATCTTAGCCTCTTGGTGCCGCCGTTTGACGCACCGGGCCCAGAACCTAACAAGGTTCAGCCGTCGCGTGCGTGGATACGCCAAAGCCCATGGCATTCCGGTGATCGACTGTCCAGTCGGGCAGCGCCGGCCAGCCGCATCAGGTAAGCGTTTTCGAGCGTCTCATCCGATCCGTCAGCGCCCGCCACCACACCCGGAACCCGCCCGGATCATGGCCCATGCGGAAATAGGCGTTCAGAACGATCCGGTCGACGCAATCGTAGCTGCCGCCCAGCAAATCGCGATAGAGAGTGCTCAGCCCGTCCGTCATGCGAGGCACGTTATAGGACGCTTCAAACTGTTGACCAGGTTGTCGGCGATCACGCCGAGGCCAACCCAGCGCTTCATGCCAGCGTCGCCTCTGTATCGACTGCGGTTCAATCCGTGTCGTCGTTTGACTCCGCTGATGCGCCCCTCGGAGCCGGTCCGCCACTTCTGCCCGTTACGGAACCAGCGCTTCTTCTGCTCGCGCTTGCGCTCCGGGCTTTTGGTGGAGCGATTGGGGATGCAAACGCGCTTGACGCCCTTGGTCTTGGCGGCAGTCTCGTTTTTGGCTGAGTAGAAGCTGGCATCAGCGGCCACCAGGTACGGCGTCCGCCCCAGCCTTGCCTGATGGGTTTCGATCGCCGCCATCAGGATGTCCTGGTCGCTGGGCCGCTGATCGTAGACCTCGTAGGCAATAACGATCTGGTTCTCCGCCTCCTGCAGTTTGACCATTTTGCCGAATTCGGTCGGCTTGCCGGCCTTGCCCTTGCGAATGACTTCGGTGGTGGGCTCGAACAAGCTGACGATCTTGCCTTGGGCATGGGTGTCGCCGGCGAAGACGCGAGCCTTGGTTTGGCGCATGACCTGCTGCACCAGCGGCAATCAGCCGCTTCATGGCCAAGACGCCCGGATCGTAGGCCGGCCTTCTGCCCACCCGAAAGCCGACACTTTGTCGGATGATCGCGCGCGCCCAAATTCGGGCACCGCCTTTTTAAAAACGTGCCTTTTGCGCCGGAAAGTAGGCTACGCTTTTTCGCAGACGGAGCTGCGAAAAAGTGGCCCCGCTTTGCCAGGCATGGAGCGCCGCTTACATTGTCAAACGCTCTCGAAAAGCTCGATTTTGGACCTGAGATCACTGAGACCCCGAGGAATGTCGACTGAGGGAAGAGCGCTTGCGAGCTACATCAGAGCGCCGTGAGCCTTGAGTCCGTTCATCTGACTGCCGTCAGGCGAGAGGCTCATGCCAAACGAGTTCCTCAGGCGCTTTGGTATTGAGCAGTGCCGTCTCGGTGTATTCGTCCTTTTGCGTTTCGACAACATCGCTGACGTCGAGACAGTGGCGCAGGGCTCGCGGGTCGCGCCAGCGTCGCGCGACAGCTTGTCGGCGAGGTCCGACGGTCTGCAAACGTAATTTAACAGGAATGTTACATTTTATTAACCATATTATTTGACTCATTAACCATATTTACCTTTTGACTTAGTAACCATATTTACTTTTTGACGCGGATTATGCGTTTTGTCATAAATTGTTCACAAAATCCTAGCTCCAAGCCGGACTCCGAATTCCAAAACGCGGAACTCAGTCATTCGTAATAGACGGCATCAGTAATAAATGTGGTCGACCGGGAGGGGATGGTAAATAGATGTCGCTAGCTGACCCGGACCTCAAACCCAAACTTACTCAAGGAAATGACTCGATCACCTGTTTCGTTCCGACCCTCACAAGTCGGACATTTATCGACGGCAAGTTTCTGGCCGCGAACGGCGAAATCTTTTTTGTGCGCGGCGTCACTTATGGCGCTTTCCGCCCGGATGAGAGCGGTCGTGAATATGCCGACGACCGGCTGATCGAGCAGGACTTCGCGCAAATGGCAGCGCTCGGCATCAATACCGTGCGCATCCCGCATACCGTACCTTCCCGCTCGCTTCTCGACATCGCGGCGCGGCACGGGCTGCGGGTCATGGTTGGGTTGTCGGCCGAACAAGCCGCCGGTTATCTGATCGACGGCAATCTTCCCCGCGACTTTGTCGACCGCTATCGCGTCAAGGTGCGCATCTGCGCCGGTCACCCGGCGCTGCTGTGTTTCTCGTTGGGAAACGAGATCATGGCCTCGCAGGCGCGCTGGCTCGGGTGTCGCCGTGTCACCCGCTATCTTCACCGGCTTTACATGATCGCCAAAGAGGAGGATCCGCAGGCGATCATCACTTACGTCAACTACCCGACGACCGAGTATCTCGACCTGCCGTTCCTCGACATGGTTTCGTTCAACGTCTACCTGGAGAGGAAGAGCGAGTTACAAGCGTATCTGGCGCGGCTGCAGAACATCGCCGGCGACCGCCCGCTGCTGTTGACCGAATTGGGTCTGGACAGCCTGCGTCACGGTGAGTTAGCGCAGGCGCAGGCGCTCGACTGGCAGATCCGCGCGACCTTCGAGGCCGGGGCTGCAGGAGCCATTGTCTTTTCGTGGACCGACGAGTGGTTTCGCGCCGGCAGCCAGGTCGAAGACTGGGCCTTCGGCATCACCGACATCAACCGCAATCCCAAGCCGGCCGCGCACTCGCTACGCAAGGCCTTCAACGACATTCCGTTCGCACCGGCGTTGGAGTGGCCGAGAATCTCCGTGATCGTGTGCAGCTACAACGGTGCGCGCACGTTGCGCCAATGTCTGGATGGGCTCACCACCCTCGATTATCCAAATTACGAAGTGATCGTCGTCAATGACGGCTCGACCGACGGGACCGGCGATATTGCGCGCGATTATCCGGTTCGCCTGATCAACCAGCCCAACCAGGGGCTCTCGGCGGCGCGCAACACAGGTTTGGCGGCGAGCGAAGGTGAAATCGTCGCCTATACCGACGACGACGCGTATCCGCACCGCTATTGGCTGCGCTATCTTGCCGCAGCCTTCGGCCGCACCGCCCATGTCGGGATCGGCGGCCCCAATCTGCCGCCCCCCGGTGACGGGTTCGTCGCCGAATGCATCGCCAACACGCCGGGCAATCCGATACATGTTTTGTTGTCTGACGAGGTCGCCGAGCACATTCCCGGCTGCAACATGGCCTACCGCAAAGAGGCGCTCGTCGCGATCAGCGGCTTCGACCCGCGCTTTCGCGCTGCCGGCGACGATGTCGACATCTGCTGGCGGTTGCAGGACCGCGGCTGGACGATCGGCTTCTGCCCGACCGCGATGGTGTGGCACCACCGGCGCAACTCGATCCGGGCCTTCTGGAAGCAGCAATACGGCTACGGCAAGGCCGAGGCGCAGCTCGAGGACAAATGGCCGCAGCGCTGCAACGCGCTCGGCCATATCGGCTGGGCCGGGCGAATCTATGCGTGTGGGCCAGGGCTCGGCAACTTGTTACGGCAGCGCATTTACCACGGTGTGTGGGGCACTGCGCCGTACCAGTTGGTACACTCACCGGCGGCCAATTCCGTGCTGTCGCTGCTTGCGATGCCCGAATGGTATCTCGTGATCGCGGTCTTGGCGCTGCTCTCGGCAGGTGGCTTACTGTGGAAGCCGTCGCTGCTGGCGCTGCCATTGTTGGCGCTGGCAGTCGCTGCGCGTCTGGCCGAGGCCGGCATTACCGCCGCCCGCGCCACGGTAATGTGGCGGACCCGGGGTCGTGACCGGTTCGCCCGATGGCTGGTGACGACTTTTCTCCACCTGTTCCAGCCACTCGCGCGGCTCTACGGCCGCATCCGTCACGGGCTGACGCCGTGGCGATGCCTAGCGCCGGCGCGGTCGCGGTTGCCGCGGCGATGGTCGATGGCGATCTGGTCCGAGTGCTGGCATGAACCGGTCGCCTGGGTTCAACAAGTTCGGGATGCAGTCCGCAGTAACGGCGCCCGGGTCAATGATGGCGGTCCTTACGACCGTTGGGACCTGGAGATCGCAGGTGGCGCGCTGGCCCGGGCGCGGCTGTTGATCGCGGTCGAGGACCAGGGCGCCGGCACGCAATACGTCCGGTATGGGATCTGGCCCAAATGCTCGGGCGTCGGTCTGGCAATAATCGCCTTTCTTGCCGCGCTGGCTGGCGCCGCCGCGACAGGCGCGGCGTGGACGGCCGCCGCTGTCTTCGCCGGAGCAGTGATCCTGGTCATCGCCCGCGCCGTGCAAGAAGCCGGCCGAGCGCTCACCCTTTTCGACAACGCAGTGGCAGGCATAAAGAAAGCCGCCGGAGCACACACGACGTGAGCAGGGCGCCCGGAACCGGCGATCTGGCGCTCTATCGCCGGCTCTTCGCCGAACTGCTCCCCTATTGGCGGTGCATGGCCGGCATTCTGTTGCTGAGCTTAGCTGCGACGCCGCTGAGCCAACTAACGCCTCTGCCCCTCAAGATCGCGGTCGACTCAGTGATCGGGCCACATCCCTTGCCCGATTTCCTCGCCCCGCTGCTGCCAGGGCCCGCGTCCAAGACGGCATTGTTGATCGCGACCGCTGCCTTTCTCGCGTTGGTCACGGCACTGACCTATGGGTTCGCTCTCGTTTCGCTATTGCGGACTTATACGGGCGAGAAATTGACCTTGGCGTTTCGGGCAAAGTTGTTTCAACGGGCGCAGCAACTGTCCTTCGACTATCACGACCGCAGGGGCACGCTCGATTCGGTTTACCGCATCCAGAACGATGCCACGGCATTGCAAGGCTTCGCGATCAGCGGCCTGCTGCCGCTGTGCGGGAGCGCCGTCGCACTCTTCGCGATGATCCTCGTGACCGCGCGCATCGACCCGTGGCTGGCTGTGATTGCATTGACGATCTGTCCGGTTCTTTACCTGCTGATGGCGTTGAGCCGCCGCTGGGTCCGACCTCGATGGGCCGAGCTGAAAGCGGCCGAAAGTGCCGCGTTGGGCGTTGTCCACGAGGTTTTGGGCGCGCTGCGCACGGTCAAATCGTTCAATCGGGAGGAGCAGGAGACCAAACGGTTCGCCAGCCGCGCCGGCAAGCTCGTCACCAGCAATGTCCGCGTCGTGCTGGTAGAGGGCGGTTTCGACCTGCTCATCGGATTGACCATTGCCCTCGGCACTGCAGCAGTTCTGGTGATTGGCGTCCTGCATGTCCAGGCGGGAGTATTGAGCCTCGGCAGCCTGTTGCTTGTGATGGGCTATCTCGCGCAGCTTTACAGGCCGCTCGAGACGATCAGCCGGCAGGTCACAAAGCTGCAATCTTATATCGCCAGCGCCGAGCGCGCCTGCGCTTTGCTCGACAGCTTGATGGATGTACCGGAGCGACCGTCTGCTCGTCCGTTGCGGCGCGCTTCCGGGCGGGTCGCCTTCGAGCACGTCTCGTTCGCCTACGGCGCCGAATGCGTTCTCGACGAAATCTCGTTCGACATTGCGTCCGGGACGGCGGTCGGCATCGTCGGCCGGACCGGCGCCGGCAAGACGACAATGATGAACCTGCTCGTGCGGTTTTATGACCCGACGCGCGGGCGCATTCTGCTCGACGGCGTCGATCTTCGCGAATACCGGGTCGCCGATCTGCGCCGGCAATTCGCTCTCGTGCTCCAGGAGCCAGTGCTGTTTTCGACGACGATCGGCGAAAACATCGCCTATGCACGTTCTGACGCGACCCAGGACGAGATCATCGCAGCGGCGCAGGCGGCCAACGTGGATGATTTCATTGCTGGCCTGCCCGAGGGCTACGACACGCCGGTCGGCGAACGCGGCCTCACTCTCTCGGGCGGCGAGCGCCAGCGCATATCGCTCGCCCGCGCGTTTCTGAAGGACGCGCCAATCCTGATCTTGGATGAGCCGACGAGCGCTGTCGATACCGGGACCGAAGCGGCCATCATCGACTCGCTCGACCGGCTGATCGCCGGTCGCACGAGCTTCATCATCGCGCATCGCCCGAGCACGATCGCGCATTGCGATCTGATCATCCACATCGAAGGCGGCCGGCTCCTCGGCATCGGCCCAGCGGCCTTGGCTGGGTTCCCCGCATCGGGCTTGATCGCGGCGGGCGGCTGATCGAAGCAGGTTAACCCAGTGAAGACGGCAGTCTGCTTTACAGCGAAGAACATCTACTACCTGAAAGGTGGAGGCCATTTCTGGGTGCCGCTGAACTGGTCGCTGGGGCTACGAGCACTCGGCTGCGAGGTAATTTGGCTCGAACCGATCGACCCGAAGACGCCCGTCGAGGAGGTGTGGATGCTTACGGAGTCGTTGAAGAAGCGGTTGGAGCCCTATGGCCTGCGTGACTTTGTAGCGTTGTCTTCGATCACCGGGGGACCGCTTGACCCCGCAGCTCTTGAAGGCTGTCTCGATATCGTCGCTGCTTCGGAGCTGGCGGCCCTTCTGATAAACCTGCGCTACGATCTCCCTCCCGACCAAGTCCGCGGGTTCCGTCGTTCGGCGCTGCTGGATATCGACCCCGGCCTATTGCAGATGTGGATCGCCCTCGGGCGGTATTCCCCAGCACTGCACGACCTCTATTTCACGATTGGCGAGACCGTTGGAACCCCTGGTGCTCGCTTCCCGTCATTCGGTCTCGAGTGGCACTACACGCCACCGCCGGTTTTTCTGCCGGCGTGGCCAGTTACTTCGGCACCGACATCGGCTGCGTATACGACCGTTGCTCACTGGTGGGGCGAAGAGATCGACTTCGACGGTACGCTGATAAACACCGAAAAGCGCGAGTCCTTTTTGCATTACACGGATCTCCCGTCGCGCGTCGCGCCACCGCTCGAACTGGCTCTGACGATGGGCGACGTTGAAGAAGAGGAGCGAAGGTTCTGGGGTGGGTATGGGTGGCGCGTCGAGGACTCGCACCAGTTCACTGCCACCTCGGAGGAATACCGGACCTATGTTCAGCAATCGCGCGCCGAGTTCAGCTGTGCGAAGCCGTCCTGCATGCAGCTGCAAAATGCCTGGGTCAGCGATAGAACCATCTGTTATCTCGCGAGTGGCAAACCCGCGATCGTCCAGCATACTGGGCCAAGCCGGTTTTTGCCGGATGCGGAGGGATTGTTCCGCTTCCGTGATATTGACGAAGCAGCTCGCATGATCTCGATCGTCGAGGCCGACTACGAAAGGCAATGCCAGGCCGCGCGCCGTCTCGCCGAAACCTGTTTCGACGCCGAAAAAGTTGTCGCCCGGGTGCTCGAAAGGGCGCTCTAATGCGCATTTCCCGAGGCCACGCAGGGCAACGCGGGAGCCCCCCGATGATCCGGGGTTATGCTAATCATCCCAGTGTCCTGCAAGGCGAGGCGTTGCGGCTCCATGTAGCAAGCGACCAAGGGCTGCTCCCGTTTCAAATCTGGTTTTACCGGCAAGGAGAACGGCTCGAATTCAAAGCGCAGACCAAGCCGATGCTCGCCCACGCGCGTCCGCTCGGGGCCCCGGATCGGGACTGGAATTGGCCGATCTACGAATATCCGATCCCGTGTGATTGGGAATCGGGGGCCTATGTGGCCCTGTTTGTCCCGATTGGGAATGAGGCCGGCTCGGATCCGGTGATCTCGCCGCTTTCTGAGGCGGCTGCGCTGTTCGTGGTCAAGAGCCGTACGCCGAATGGAAAAATACTCTATAAATTGCCGCTATTCACCTATCACGCCTACAACGAAATCGGGGATCCCTGCGGCAGCTTCTACACCGGCGGGTATAGCAAATTAACCCTACATCGCCCGGGGGCGGGCGTCGGCGGTCGGCCATGGGACCATTATTTTCCCGATTTTTACGATGCCTCGTCGCCAAGGCAGACCTTCTGGCATTGGGACGCGCGGTTCATCGGCTGGCTCGAGCGCACCGGCATCGCGGTAGATTATTGTACTGATCTCGATATACACAAGAACCTCGGCAACTTCCTACCGTCGTATCGCCTAC